>Ga0164295_10002120_pt1 | contig 16457 bp, 8 predicted proteins | sample GEODES006metaG_FD_111798 | JGI IMG/M metagenome (GOLD analysis project Ga0164295, IMG submission 111798) | Oligotrophic lake water microbial communities from Sparkling Lake, Wisconsin, USA - GEODES006 metaG | ecosystem: Environmental > Aquatic > Freshwater > Lake | place: USA: Sparkling Lake... | reverse complement strand
CCGCCGCCCGTTTCCCGCCCGACCGGAGCCCGCGTGTGAACACCGACCAGCATCCCGATCCCCGCGACGTCTGGGACAACCCGCTCTCCTCCCGTTACGCGTCGGCCGAGATGACGCGGCTGTGGAGCGACAACCACCGTTACATGCTCTGGCGGAAGACCTGGCTGGCGCTGGCCGAGGCCGAGGCCGAACTCGGCCTGCCGATCTCGCAGGGGCAGCTTGCCGAGATGCGGGCCCACCTCGCACCCATCGACTTCGCCAAGGCGGCCGAGTACGAGCGGCGGATGCGGCACGACGTCTTCGCCCACCTCCACGCCTTCGCCGACGACTGCCCGTCGGCGCGGCCGATCATCCACCTGGGTGCCACGAGCGCCTACGTGACCGACAACGTTGACCTCATCCTGATACGGGAGTCGCTCGACCTCGTCGCGGCGCGGCTGGCCACCGTGATCGAGCGGCTCGCAGCCCAGGCCGTGGCCACCAAGGGCATCGTCTGCCTCGGCCGCACGCACCTCCAGCCCGCGCAACCCACCACGATCGGCAAGCGGCTCTGCCTCTGGATCCACGATCTGATCCTCGACCTCGAGGAGGTCACCCACCGCCGCAAGCTCCTGCGGGCCCGCGGCGTGAAGGGCACGACCGGCACCCAGGCAAGCTTCCTGGAACTCTTCGGCGGTGATCATGCGAAGGTCCGCCGGCTCGACGAACTCGTGGCCCAAAAGCTCGGCTTTCATTCCTCGTACGAGGTGACCGGCCAGACCTACACGCGGAAGGTCGATTCGCAGGTCTGCGCGGCGCTCGCGGGTGTCTCGGAGTCGACGCACAAGGCGGGCAACGACCTTCGGCTGGCCGCCGCCTGGGGCGAACTCGAGGAGCCGTTCGAGAAGGACCAGGTCGGCTCCTCAGCGATGCCCTACAAGCGCAACCCGATGCGGGCCGAGCGGATGTGCGGCCTGGCGCGGTTCGTGATGGGCCTCGCGGCCACGGCGGGCCAGACAGCCGCCGTGCAGTGGATGGAGCGGACGCTCGACGACTCGGCGCCGCGGCGGCTCGTGCTGCCGCAGGCGTTCCTGGCCACCGACGCCCAGCTCGTGATCTACGCCAACGTCGCCGGAGGTCTGGTCGTCCTCCCCGGCGGCATCCGCCGAAACCTGGAGGCCCACCTTCCCTTCCTCGCCAGCGAGAAGATTCTGATGGCGGCGACGACGGCCGGCGGCGACCGCCAGACGCTCCACGAGGCGCTCCGCACCCACAGCCATGCGGCCACGGCGCGGATTCGCGAGGGCCATGCCAACGACCTGCCGCAGCGGCTTGCAGCCGACCCGCTCTTCCAGGGCATCGACATCGCGGGGGCGATGAAGCCCGACGAACTCGCCGGCCGCGCGGAGCGTCAGGTCGAGGAGTTCGTTGCGGAAGCGGTGGAAGTCGCCCTCGCCACCTGCCTCGCCCGCGGCCCCGAGTCGGCGCTCAAGGTCTGACACGCCGCCACCGCGAACCTCGCACGCGAGGCGATCGTGAAGGTGGCGACACCTCCTCACCCACCATCGCCGTGACGTCTCCAGGCCACGATCGATCGCATCCATCCGACGACGCTCGCAGCACGAGCGCCGACCTGTCGGGGCGGGCCTCGAGTTTCGGATTTGGCGGCGCCGCCCCGTCGCCGCTTCCGGATCTCGCCATAGGATCGCTCGTGGGCGATTGCCGGATCGAGCGGCTGATCGGTCGCGGCGGGATGGGCAGCGTCTACGAGGCTCGGCAGGGAAGGCCGCAGCGGCTCGTCGCCGTGAAGGTGCTTCGCGGCGCGGGCGTGTCGCCCGATGCCATGCAGCGGTTCGAACACGAGACGGAGGCGCTCGCGAGCCTGCGGCACCCGGGCATCGCCCACCTCTACACCGCCGGGGTCACCGCGGGCCCGGCCGGCGGGCTCCCCTTCCTGGTGATGGAGCTGATTCCTGATGCCCGCTCGATCACGGCCCACGCCGCCGCCGACGACCTGCCCGTGCGACAGCGGGTGGAACTGTTCGTGGGCGTCTGCGAGGCGGCCGCCCACGCCCATCGTCAGGGACTGATTCACCGCGACATCAAGCCGGGCAACATCCTCGTCGAACCCGGCGGGGTCGTGAAGCTGATCGACTTCGGCATCGCCATAATGTCGCCGCGGCAGGACGACCCGCAGGCGAGTGCCGACGACGCCCGCCTGAATCGCTATGCGGGCACGCCGCAGTACATGAGCCCCGAGCAGTTTCACGAGTCGCGGGGCGACCTCGATCCTCGGTCCGACGTCTATTCGCTTGGACTGGTGCTCTACGAACTCGTCTCGGGCAGCCGCCCATACGACGTGGCGAGCACGCGGCTCACCGAGTCGGCCCGCGTGGTCGCCGAAGCGCAGCCCCGCCCGCTCCCGGCGTCGATCGAGCGCGCACTTGCGCGGGTGATCCTCAAGTGCCTGGAGAAGCAGCCGTCGCTCCGCTACCCCGATGCGGCCGCGCTCGCCGCCGATCTGCGGCGGTATCTCAACGGCGACGAGGTGCTGGCGGCGCCGGAACCTTTCTGGGAGGCGGTGGTGCGGATCGGACGCCGGCACCGGGCGGCGATGACGGCGGCGACCCTCGCGCTGCTGGCGCTGGCCACCGCCGCGGCCGGCATCTCGCTGTTCGCTCTCCGGACCCACCGGGCCGAAGAGGTCGCCCGCCGCGAGGCGGCGCGGGCTCGCGAGCAGGCGCGGGCGACGCAGCAACTCGCCGACCATCATGAATCACAGTTCGAACTGGCGAACGGACGGGTGCGGACGGCCTTCGCGCTGGCCAGCCGGGCCTACGAGAGCGGTCCTGCCTGGGAGTATGGACGGCAGATCGGTGCGGTCGTCGACTCGACCCGCAGTGCGTGGCACCTCGTGGATCGGATTCCGCTCGCTGCCACGCCCGCCTGGATCACCTTTCCACGCGGCCGCCGGGAGAGCCTGGTGCTCGGGTTCGCCGACCGCGTCGAACTCCACCGGCTCGACGGCGATGGCCCGATCGTAACGGCCCCCGTCGCGGGCACGACGCTGCCCTGCCCCGTCGCTGCCGACGCGCTGGCCGTCGTGGTTCCTGATGGCCGCATCCAGGTTCTTTCGCTTCCGGATCTCGCCGTGACCGCCACCTGCACCATGCCAGGCGATGTGACGTCGCTGCGAGCCAGCGCCGACGGCTCCCGACTGGCGGCGCTCAACCGCGCAGGCCTGGCGCGACTTTTCGAGATCGACGGCCGGCATGTGGCCAGCCGCACGTTTCGCCGCGCGAGCGGCAGCGGCCGGCCGGGACTGGCGATCTCGCCAAGCGGCGGGCGGCTGGTGTGGCACTCCGGGATCTGGAACGAGCCGAAGCTCCGCTGGGATGCAGCCGCCGATGAGTCGCAGCCGTTCAAGCTGCCGGTGCACGACCTGGCGTTCGACGAGGAGAACGCGGTCGTGGGCGTCTGGTCGCCGTCGTCGCTGAGCGAGCGGGTGCGGCTGATCCGGTACGACTTCGAACTCGACCGGCAGCCCGACGAGACCGGCCTGGGCGCGATCGGCGTGCTCTACCGTCAGGGCACTTCGGTCGAGTGCGTCCGCGACACGGTCTCGGGCGAGACGGCGGCGGTGCTCGTCGCCCCCGATTCGGTCAGCCGGGTCTGGATGCCGCTCGTCCCGCCGGAACCGTCGCCGCGGCCGCTCATCCTCATGCCGTTGCCCGAAGATGGGTACGGCTTCTCGCGGGTGCAGGCGGTGCTCGGCGAGGCGCTCTGGCCGCACGTCACCACGCCCGTCGTCATCCGCGGCTACGATGCCGCGTCCGAAACGCTGGCCATGACGGCAGGCAACGACGTCCTCGTGTTCGCGGCCAGGCCCGGGAGACTCGCGGGAAAGCCCGAGACGCCGACCTCGGCCCTCGCCAGCAAGGCCTGTGGCACCGAGTATTGGAGTTTCCACGCCGACGGCCGGGAGACGTTTGCCTGCGAGGGAGGCGACCTCCACATCGTGTCGCTCGAGGACGGTCGCCGGCGGACGGTGGCCGTCGAGCAGCCGACGCCAGCCCCAGGCAGAGGCTTCGTGCCGTGGGGCGTTTCGGCCACGCCGGAGGGTGACACCGTCGCCGTGCTCTGGCAGGAGCATGTCGGCGGCGGCCACGTCGGCAGCGAGTATCACCGGAAGTTCGCCACCGTCTATCGGCTCGACGCCGACCGCCGCCGCGCGACGCCGCAGCGGAGTTTCGTGCTCGCGGGGTTCGACGGCGTCAACGGCCGGCTCAACCGCGAGTTCGTGATCACGCCCAACGGCGAGACGATCGCCTTCTGCGCCGCCGACGGCAGCGTCGTCGGCTACCGCGTGGCCGACGGCACGAAGCGGTACTCGTTCGAGGCGGGCAACACCTTCGCATCCCACCCGGCCACGGGCCGGTTTGCGGAGGGCCGCACCGACCGTCCCGATACGTTTCGCATCCGCGACCTGCGGGACGGCAGCCTGATCACCTCCTGGCCGCTCGAGGCCGCCGTGACGAGGGCCCAGTTCGCCCCGGACGGCGAGACGATCTACATCGGGCTCACGTCGAGCTCGCTCGCGCAGCATTCGGTGGATGACGGCCGGGTCGTCTCGCGGCTGGATTCGGCGCTCGCGCCCTTTGCGATCTCGCACAAGGGCGACCGGTTCGTTGGCCGCGCCGAAGACAACGTCTCGGCCGCCGCCGCGGGAGCATCGGGCTGGACGCCAGGGAGCCTCGTCGTGGCCGACCTCAAGACCGGCCGCTCGGTGGCCACGCTCGCGGCCACGGCCCACATCCTCAATCGCGCCGCCTTCGGCGCGGACGACGGCTGGATCGCGTCGGTGACGGAACGGACCGTGGTGCGGTTCACCGCGGCGGTCAGCCCGCACCGCGCGGCGGCACTCCTCGAGGAGACGGTGCCGGCACCGCCAGCCGAAGACGACCACACGGCGGCCAGGTGACGCTTACGCGACTGGGCTTGCTGATGTTCACACCCGGTCTTGGTGCCGGCTGCTGCTCTTGCTCGACCGGCAGACGGCACACAGGCCGCTGACGATCAGGCGGTGCGACTGAGCCCGGAACTGGTGCCGGGAGGCCACGGCGTCGCAAATCTTCGCGACCTCGTCGCTCGAAAACTCGGTCAGCTTGCGGCAGCCGGTGCAGTAGAGGTGGTCGTGCTGCGGGTAACCGTAGTCGTGCTCATACACGGCCCGACCGTCGAGCACCATCTTGTTGAGCAGGCCGGCATCGACCATTTCAGCGAGCGTCCGATAGACGGTCGGTCGGCTCGCCCGTGCGCCCTCGGGCGTCTTCCGCAGTTCGGCGAGCAGTTGATCGGCATCGAAGTGCTCGTGGCGGCTCGCGACGTGGTCGACGATCACCCGACGCTGCCGCGTGATTCGCTTGCCGCGGGTCTGCAAAAACTCGGCAAACCGCTCAGCGGGCGTGAGCGCCGTGTCGACTGTGCCGAGCGAATAATCGGAACCAACGGGCATCCAGGCAGCCTCCGATGGCAGTATAGCCAGTCGGATGCCACGGCGAGTCAGGGGTTCCTGCGGCTCACCCCGCCAGGCTTTCCGTGTGAGGCCCCCTGGGCCCACACGCGAACGGCCGGACCGTCGCCGATCCGGCCGCTGCCTGTGCGGTCACGTCAGGTATCAACCACCACCCTCCGGCCGGGCTCAGCCGACTCGGTCGAGGAGGCGGTCGAGGGCAATGTCGAGTTTGTCGGCGGTCTCATACGAGCCGTCGGCGATCGCCGCCTTGATCGCATTGACGCGGTCGAAGCGGATGTCGGCAGTCGAGTCGGCAGCCTTGACGGCGTCGACCGAGAGCGTCACCGCGTCGTGCACCTCGCCCACGCCTTCCTGGCGGGCGGCGGCCTTGGAGGACTGCGCCGCCTCAACGCCCTTCACGGCACCGAGACCCTGCGAACCCTGCGTCGAAAACACACTGAAGATGTTCATGATGACACTCCTGGCAAGCCGTTGTTCCGAACCCCCGTGATCCCCGCACGGCCGCTTCTACGCGGCACACCGGCGGAGAGTTCATCGAGCCATTCGCGATTCCGGACCTGCTTCCTTTCCTACCGACATTGTTGCCGCGCTTCCGCGTTCCGGCGACTCCAGTCGTCGGACAGCAGCCGGTCGTGCAAACGACCCGGTCGCCGCGGCCAACTTTTCTTCATCGACACATCGAACCGAAAACTTCACTGAAATTTCTACCTGCCGGTTCTTCCCATTCTGCGGATCCCTGCGACCTCAGCCGCAGCCCGGGCCACCCAGCCTGCCCGAATCGCCTACATTGCAAACTCCGGCTTCCGCCGACCGAGCTGCCCCTGCAGCCGCTCGACGATGGCACTGTGCATCTGGCTGACGCGGCTCTCCGAGAGGTCGAGGGTGGCCCCGATCTCCTTCATCGTCAGTTCCTCGTAGTAGTAGAGGATGATGATCAGCCGCTCATTGCGGTTGAGCCCCTTGGTGACCAGCCGCATCAGATCCGCCTTCTGGATCCGCCGCGTGGGGTCCTCCCCCTTCTTGTCCTCCAGGATGTCGATCTCCTGGACTTCCTTCGAGCTGTCGGTCTCGCACCACTTCTTGTTGAGACTCACCAGGCTCACGGCGTTGGCCTCGATCAGGAGCTTCTCGAACTCCTCGCGGGAGAGCCCCATGTGCTCGGCCACCTCGGCGTCGGCTGGCGCGCGGCCGAACTTGGCCTCGAGCTGCTTGAGCGCCTCGTTGAGCTTGCTGGCCTTGCTGCGGACGAGCCGCGGCACCCAGTCCATGGTGCGGAGCTCGTCGAGCATGGCTCCGCGGATCCGAGGCACGCAGTAGGTCTCGAACTTCACCCCCCGCGACATGTCAAAGGCGTCGATCGCATCCATCAGGCCGAACGTGCCGGCCGACACGAGGTCGTCGAGTTCGACCCCGTCGGGCAGCCGCGACCAGATCCGCTCGCCGTTGTACTTCACAAGCGGCAGGTAGAGCTCGATCAATCGGTTTCGCAGGTCCTCGTCGGACTGGTCCTGCTTGAACCGCTTCCAGAGCTCCAACACTTCCTCGGCCGACATCTGGGTCGCGTGATAAGCCACGGCATCCTCCTTGACAGGTTCTCGTTCGCAATCAGGTTCGCACCCTCCTGGTGCGAACCCTCATCGACCGCCGCGTTCGGCAACACCGACCAACTGCTTCTCATCGGCAGCCGCGCGGCGGTCACGTGATCATTTTCCGGGGTGCCCCTGCACCCATCGCTGCTTCTCCAGTCCTCCCAATCGTTCGTTCGTCACCGGCCGCTGAGCCGGAACGTCTCCGTCAGGCCGCGCGGGCCCCCTCCACCGATCCCACCGTCGCAAACACCTCGAGCCGATCCTCGTCGAGCGTCTCCTCGTCGGCGAGCACCACGAGATCGGGCAGGTGGCGGGCGAAGGCCTCGCGGATCGTGCGCCGGGCGGCCGCAGGCACCAACACCACCGGCTGCCCGCCCCGCTCGATCGCCGTCCGGGTCGCCCGCCGCAGGTCGGCGACGAGCTTCGCCGGCACCCGGGCCGCCGCGCCGCGGGCAGACCGCACCACCGCCTCAACGGCGCCGCCGGCAAGCCGCACCGCGGTGAGCCTGCCCTGTGGATCGCGTGCCCGGCGGCAGATCGTGCCTGCCAGCCGGCGACGCACGATCTCGGCGAGCTGCCACGGTTCGGCTGCTTCGGCGGCGTGGTCCGACATGAGTTCGAGGAGTTCCGCGAGCGGCCGGATCGGCACGCCTTCGCGGAGTAGGCACTGGAGCGTCCGCTGGATGCGGGCCACGCTGAGCACGCCCGGCACGATCTGATCGACGACGGCCGGCTGGGCCGCGCGAAGCGACTCGACGAGCCGGTTGGCCGCATCCCTAGTGAGCAGTCGGTCGGCCCGCCTGCGGACGGCGGCCTCGAGCCCACGGGCGACGCAGCCCGCATCGTCGAGGACGGTCGCGCCCCGGAGCCGGCAGGTCTCGGCCTGCGCGTGCCCCACCCAGGTGCCGGTGCGTCCGGTGAGGGGGTCGATGGCGGCGGCGCCGGCGACGGGGGATGGCTCACCCGCCGCCATGATCGCCATCATCCGCCCCGCGGGAATCTCGGCTTCGCCGATCACGTCGCCAGCAATCGTGATCCGGTAGCCGCGGTCGGGAAGGGCGAGGTCGTCGCGGAGTGCCACCTGCGGCAGCACCACGCCGAGATCCGCCACGAACGCGGTGCGGAGCGCCGAGACCCGCTCGAGCAGCGGGCCATTTCTCCCCACGAGCTCAAGCAGACCGCGGCCAAGCTCGATAGCGACCCGGTCGTCGGCGAGCAGTTCATCCGCTGGCGACGCGGGCTTCGCCAGCGCCCGCCGGGAGGTGCCGGCGACGGCATCCGCATCGTCGGCGAACTCATCCGAAGGGGCGTCGGCGGAGGCCGACCGCCGCCCGATCACCACCGCCGCAGTGAGCGTGATCGCCGCCATGCCCGCAAGCGGCAGAAACGGCAGGCCGCTGAGCGAGAGCAGGGCAAGAAATACGCCGGTGATCGCGAGCACGTGGGGCTTGGCCGTGAACTGGCGGCCGAACTCCCGCGAGAGATCGACCGCCTGGCTCGACCGCGAGACGAGCAGGCCCGTGGCGACCGAAATGAACAGCGCGGGTACCGCACTCGACAGCCCGTCGCCGATCGTCAAGCGGGCGTACACCCCGAGCGCCTTGTCGACGGCCATCCCGTGCTCGACGACGCCGATGGCGAGCCCCCCGACGATGTTGACCACGATGATGATCATGCTGGCGATCGACTCGCCGCGGACGAATCGGCTGGCGCCGTCCATGCTCGCAAAGAAGTCGGCCTGACGTTGCAGGTCGTTCCGCATCCGGCGGGCCTGTTCGCGGGTCAGCGAGCCGGCATTGACTTCGGTGTCGATCGCCATCTGCCGGCCCGGCAGGCCGTCGAGGGCGAAGCGGGCCGCCACCTCGCTCGTCCGCGTGGCACCGGCGGTGATCACGATGAGCTGCACGATCGAGATGATCCCGAAAATTACGGCGCCCACGACGAGGTTGTTGGCGGCGACAAACTCGCCGAACGCCTCGACCACCTCGCCCGCGGCCGCGGTGCCGTCGATCGCCGCCCGGGTGAGAATCAGCCTCGTGGTGGCGATGTTGAGCACCAGACGGATGAGCGTGATCCCGAGCAGGAACGTGGGAAAGACGCTCATGTCGAGCGGCGTGCGGGCGGCGAGGGCCCCCAGCAGGGCCACGACGGAGATGGTGAGGTTGACCGCGAGCAGCACGTCCACCAGCGCCGCAGGCACCGGCGCGAGCACGACCAGCACGGCCAGGAGGATGGCCGCCGGGATCGCGAAGTCCATGATGTGGGCGGAGACGGGGCGGCGAAATGCCGCCACCGTCCCCAGTGGCTGTGCCATGCGGGCGGGTGCCGTAAACGAATGACCGGGGTCTGCCCCGCGGGCGGAAGGCCCGTTGGGGAGCGGGACGGTAGCGGTCTGCTCGAGGGTGCGTCCAGACCGCTCGCGGTCTCCACCACCGACTACAATCGCGGGGAAATCGGTATTTACCCGCGACGTGGACTCCCACCATGCACTTCGAACGCTTCGGACTCGCCTTCGAGTACCCCGACAACTGGTCGGTCGACACCGACGACTCCCAGGACCGCTATGCCACCGTCACCGTCTACGCGCCAGGGGGCGGATTCTGGTCGGTGAGCGGTCACGCAGCGGGGGGTGATCCGGTGGAACTCTCGGCCACGGTCGTCGGCCAGATGAAGGAGGAGTACCAGGAACTCGACTGCGAACCGGCATCCGACACGATTGCGGGCCGCGAGCTGCCCGGCTTCGACATGAACTTCTACTGCCTCGACCTCACCAACACGGCGGAGGTCCGCACGCTGGAAACCGACGACGCCGTGTACCTGATCCTCTACCAGGCCGAGGACCGGGAGTGGGACGGCATCGCCCCGGTGTTCGCCGCGATGACGATGAGTTTCGTGAAGGCGGTCGGCATCACCGGGCCACCGCGTGGGAACTGATCGGCTGGAAAGAGTGACCGCCAGCCGTGGCCGGCAGGTCGCGGAAAGATGGCCGTGCCCCGCGATAGGCTGGGGTGGTCGCCACACCCGAGCGACCCATGCCTAAGATCCGCGACCCCCCGGGCCGTCCGCGGGGTCCACCACCCGCGGCAGGAAGATCCTAGGGCGCCCATTGCGTGCCGGACGCCGCCGCGACCAAAAATACGGCGGGGCGGTGCCTCGTCGGCGATTTTCGGAGCAACGTCCCCCTCCCGACGCCCCTGCCTGCCCATTTTTTCAATCCGGGCAGGCCGGTTTGTCGGGCTACACTTGGTTTTTCTGCCGAAGACCGGCGGCGTTCGGGCATCGCCGGCGGGCTGAGTTGATACCATTCCTGCGTCCTTGCAGGCCCACGACGCTGCCGACGGCTCCCGCCCTCCCACCACTCGGACCACCCCCCGTGCATCTCCTTGCAGACGTCGTTCCGCCCGCGACTGGCGGTGGAATCCAGATGTGGCACTGGATCGCCTTCGCGGTCTTCGTGACCGTGATGCTGGTGCTCGATCTCACCGTCTTCCATAAGAAGTCGCACGAGCCCTCGCTCCGCGAAAGTGCCTTCTGGACCTGCTTCTGGTCGGCTCTCGCGCTCGGCTTCAACGGCCTCGTCTGGTGGTGGCTGGGCAGCAGGCACGCGATCGAGTTCCTCACCGGCTACCTCGTCGAATGGTCGTTGTCGATGGACAACGTCTTCGTGTTCGCCGTGGTCTTCGCCTACTTTGGCGTGCCGCTGAAGTACCAGTACCGCGTGCTTTTCTGGGGTATCCTCGGCGCGGTGATCATGCGGCTGACGTTCGTGCTCCTCGGGGCCGAACTCGTCGAGCGGTACAAGTGGGTGATGTGGCTGTTCGGCAGCTTTCTCGTCTACACGGGCATCAAACTTGCCTTCAGCGGCGGCGACCACAAGCCGGGTGAGAACGGCATGATCCGGTTCTTCCGCCGCTTCATCCCGGTCTCCAAGGAGCAGTCGGGCGACCGGTTCTTCGTTCGGGAGAACGGCAAACTCCTGGCCACCCCGCTGTTCCTGGTGCTGCTGATCGTGGAAAGCACCGACGTGCTGTTCGCGGTCGACAGCGTGCCGGCGATCCTGGGCGTGGTCTCGCCCGGCCCCCACATGCGTTTTATTGCCTTCACATCAAACGTGTTCGCGATTCTCGGCCTGCGGGCCCTCTACTTCCTGCTGGCCGGCGTCATGGACCTGTTCCGGTTCCTCAACTACGGCCTCTCGGCGGTGCTGGTGTTCGTGGGCTGCAAGATGATCGTCGAGGCGGCCCGCCACAACGAGTGGCTGGCGGCCCAGGGGGGCTGGGACGCCCATGCCACGGGGCATCTCGTTCATCCGGCAGTCTCGCTGCTGGTGATCGTGGGCCTGATCGGCGCGAGTGTGGCTGCCTCGCTCGCCTTTCCCGAGCGGCGGCCGCATGGCGGCGAGATCGCCGGAGAAGGCTCGAATCCAGACCATTCGTAGCCCGCCCGGAGCACACGGTTTCTAACCTGCGCTACCCCGCCGACCTGCTCCGATCAGAGCGCGTCTTCGGTGCGGAGCGTGACCTCGATCAGCCGCTCCATCACCTCCGCGGGCGACTCATGCGGGAAGTTCGTGAGCACGACCTCTTTCGCGTAGAGCTTGCCGATGTAGCGGCGGTGCTTGGCGGCCGCGTTGTGGCTGGCGAGGAAGTCACGGTGGGCCGAGTTGATCACGATCTCGTTCCGCGCCGAGTCGTAGCGGCTCCGCCACGGCTGTCCGTGCTCGGCGTCGAGCCGGTAACCAGGCAGGCCGCGACCACCGGCGGCATCAGCGAGCGGATCGTCCACGAACTTGACTACGACCTGATCGCTGACCTCGACCTCGCCCTGCCGCGCCGTGACGCCGACCGTCACCACGCCCACCGACGACGAGGCCACGCGACACGACGGACCGTCGGTCGCGATCGCGGCCGAGCCCGCCAGGATCTGCCAGGTGAAGAGCACACCGCCGGCGACCGGCACGTCGGCAGCGTCGCGGGCCGTGGCGGAGAACAGGCAGGAATCGCCGGGTTGCCGCCTGGGATTCCGCGGGGTAATTCGCACGGCCGCCAGTGGCCCCGGATCGGCCGCGAGGAGCGGCCGCGGAGCCGAGCGAGCGGCCTTTTTGGAGCGGCCTTCACCCTCCGCCGGCAGCTCGCCCGACACGCCGGGCCGTCCCTGGAGGGATGGGGCCGACTTCGGGATGTCGAAAAACAAATACTCCTCCGCCGGCAGGTCGGCGAGCGCCGAGGCGAAGGCCTTGTGAACCTGCTTGAGGAGCTGCCGGCTGGCCTGCTCGGCCTCGGCCTGCTCCCGCGAGGCCAGCGCCTCGCGGATGTCCTCCTCGATTGCCGCCGCCGCCTCAACGAGGGCGTCGAGCGCCGGATCCGGCACGATGCCTGACCGCGTGCCCGGGGCGAGGGTTAGCGGCTCGAAATCGATCAGCCCCTCGAGCCGCCGGTCGGTCCACGGGGCATGCTGAAAGGGTAGCAGTTCGGTGATGTCTTTGAGCACGCGGGTGCCGTCCTTGCAGAGGGCGATCCCCGGCTCGCCCGCGGCCTGATCGCCGCGAACGTAGACCTCCACATTGATGTCGCCCAGCGGCGTCGGGTAGCGGCGCGGGATCTCCAGCCGGTCGCCGTCAAACTCCCGGGGCACCACCGCGAGCTGCTTCCGCGAGACGCTGTCGATCACCTCGATTGTGGCGCCCGATCGGCGGATGCGGTCGCGGAGTTCGGCCGAGAGGTAGCGGGCCACCTTCTCGCCGGTGACAAGGTTTTTCGTGGCCTCGAGCAACGGCCCGACGACCACCCGCGTGCCGCCGGTCGCAATGCGGCCGCGGACCGCGCGGATCTCGTATCGCCGCTCGCCGCGAACCAGCCGCAGTTCGCGGAGGCCGGCCGGGCCGCCCGACACCATCCGCAGTTCCTCACCGAGGCTCCAGAAGCTCAACAGGCCGATGCCGAACTCGCCATGCACGCCCCGCCGCTGGGCGGCGTCGAGGTGCCGCTTCATCGAGTCGCAGAGGTGGGTTGCGATCCGCTCGAAGTCGGGCTCGCCGGCCTCATCGACCGCCACGCCCCGGCCATCGTCGGCCACCTCGAGGTAGGTCTTTCCCTGGGATCGCCGGCGGGAGATCCGCACGTGCGTCGCCCCGGCGTCGATCGCGTTCTCAGTGAACTCGCAGATCGCCTTGAGCGGATGCGTCTGCGAGTGGGCGATGATCGTGATCGCGTTCCACTGGTCGCCGATCCGCAGCGTGCCGGAGGTAGACGAGGATGTCTTCATACATGCGCCACACGAGCCGCGGGGAGGAGAACTGACGAGTGTACCCACGCATCGGCGACCGACGACTCGGGCGTTGAAATGGCGGCCACGGCAGCGAAGAACCAGCGGCCCGCCGCCGATTCGTCCACGCGATCAGCCGGATATCGCCGCCGCAGCTCGGGCACGCCCAAGGAAACTCTTCCCCGACCCGCGCCAGCAGGTTGGCCCGCGGCTCGTACGGGGCCTTCGGGCTGTTCATTGGCACCTCCACCCTGGACGCCAACGAGTTTGCGATCTGGAATATGGGGGCGAACGCCCCCAGGCCTCCTCGACGTCAGGCCCCGACCGGTGATTTACAGAAGCAACGTTCCACGAACACCTCGGGCGGCGACCCCGACAAACTGGTGCCAGCCGTGCCCCGGCCATCGTCCCTGTGCCAGATCGCTGATCGCGGCCACGCCGCTCGAAGACGCTCTTTCGGCCATCAGGGCCGATTTTTTGCCGATTTCCCTGCAGTCGGCCGAACCCGCAGATTCGTCATGCCCAAAACTTGCCTCCCGTGCAGTGGACGATATAGATTCACCGAGGAATGGAACGTACGATCTCGTTGTTCCGATCCGGATTCGATTTTTTATATCCACCGCCTGGCCACGCCATGGAGACCGATTCGATGATTCGCCGCACTTGGTTTGGATCGTCCCGTACCTCCCGCACGCACGCCGGCCGCACTCGCAGCCGGGCCCGGAGGCAGTTTGGTCTGGAGCAGCTCGAGCAGCGGGCGGTGATGGCGGCGGAGAGCGTCATTTTCCCCGGCGCCGCATATGCATCCCAGCAGACAGAACTACGGCCGATGGACGTGATCAGGAGCCAGAATGGCGTCCTCGAGGCCAACGTGAGGATGGTCACGGCGGGCTTCAACTCCAATCCGATCCTGTACGGCGGGCAGGAGGTCTACAGCAGCCTCCCGGATGAAGACCGTGACTACAACTCTTACGCCATGGCCTATCAGTTCGACGCCTACGGCACGTCGTACCCGGCGGGCTTTCCGGGCACGATGCTGCAGATCAACAGTGGCGACTTGCTGAAGCTCCGCCTGACGAACGATCTTGCCGTTGGCCACGATCCGTCGGACAAGACCTTCGTCACCAACTTCCACTACCACGGATCCCGTGCACCCGACAAGTCCCAGGGAGATAATGTCTACGTCCATTTCGAGCCAGGCGAAACGGTGGACGTCAACATCCCGATCGCGACCTACCAAAACACCGTGGGGCCTAACTGGTACCACCCACACGTGCACGAGGTGACCAAGCCGCAGGTTGAGGGTGGCTTGGCCGGCATGATCATGGTCGGCAATCCGCTCGAGCCGTGGCCGAAGTACAAGGATGAACTCAAGCAAGTGAACATGACCATCTCGGAGGTGAACATCACCCCTGGTGGCCAGTACAAAATGATGACGGGCACTGACAGCAGCGAGAATTATGGTGACACCTACACCGAAGGCTGGCAAAAGCGGGTCAATGGCCAGATGAATCCGATCATCCGGGTCCGCCCCGGTGAGACGCAGGTCTGGAACATGGGCCAGTTCGGGGCGCGTGGTGCCACGAACTTCGTCATCGCCGACGACAATCTGCAAAATCCTTGGAATGCCACGATTCTTGCCCGGGACGGAAACAGCGCGTTCGTCCACCCGTACAACGTGACGCTCGGAGCCGACGAACTGCGGATGAACGACATCTCCGCCCTGACCGTGCTCAGCCCAGGCAACCGGATGTCGTTGGCGGTCACCGCCCCCACGACCCCGGGCACCTACTACTTCATGGACGGATGGGGCGGCGAAGAGGCGCGAGTCAACGCAGGCGGCCAGGGCTACTACTACGTGCTGGCCACCATCGTCGTCGAAGGCGACGCTGTGACCACGGCCCCGCCGGTGTTTGCTTCCCAGCAAGAAGACCCGCTCTGGAGCGCGACGCCCGACTTCCAGCGAACGTTCACTCTGGAGCAGCTGGCTCAGGTGGAGGAGGGCGGGGTCATCGACATCGACAACTTCTACGTCAACGGCAAGAAGTTTGGCGAAGGGGTGATGCCGCAACTCGAGATCGGCACGATCGAGGAATGGACGGTCCTCAATGCCGGCCCGCTCAATCATCCCTTCCACATCCATCAGGGTGTGTTCATCGTCACGAAGATCAACGGCTTCCCGATCGAGCCCGACATGAAGTTTCCCAATGCCAATGCCGCCAACTACGTCTCGCCGCTCGACGTGATCATGGTGCCGGCCTTCGGGAGCGTGACGATTCGATTCCGGGTGTTTGACTTCCCGGGCAAGTACGTCTTCCACTGCCACATCCTCGAGCACGAGGACGAGGGGATGATGTCGCCGGTGCTCCAGTTCGGCGCCACCGAGGGCCTGCGACTGGGCCTGGGCACCGATGCCCCATCGACGCTGGTCCTCAACGGGAAAGGCAATGAGGTGGCGAACATTCGGGCATTTCCTAACCACACAGGCCCGGTGGTGACCGCGTCCGGCATCGGCACCGCGATCACTCCCGCTGAGTTGCCGTACCCGCTTCCCACCACAGCCGATGAGATCAACGCTTATTGGAGGACCAACGTCACCAAGGAGACGATGGCCTTTGGCACCGGGTCAAAAACCTCGCGAGTGAAGGTTTATGAGAACGGCTCAACCACCCAAACGGCAGTTTTCAAGGCATTCACGAGTAAGCTCCGCATAACAGGCGGCGTGAGCCTGGCCGTGGGCGGCGTGAGCCCCGATGGTGCGGCGCGGATCGTGGCCGGCTCCCGCGCCAATGGCCCTGCGGTCGTCCGCATCTTCGACCCCAAGGGAAAAATCATTCGGGACCTCCGGGACTTCCTGCCCGGCACGTTCCCGAATGGCGTGAACGTGGCGGTTGCCGACATCAACGGCGACAACTACGACGACATCATCGTCTCGGCCCGCTCGGGACGGGAGCCGATCGTCACGGCCCTCGACGGCCGCGACATCGTGGAGGGTGTGGCTGACCCGGAGAAGTTGTTCACCTTCGTGGCCGGAAACCCGGATGACATGGGAGGCGTGCAGGTGGCGGCCGGATATGTGGCGCCGTCGT
>Ga0164295_10002119_pt1 | contig 16461 bp, 13 predicted proteins | sample GEODES006metaG_FD_111798 | JGI IMG/M metagenome (GOLD analysis project Ga0164295, IMG submission 111798) | Oligotrophic lake water microbial communities from Sparkling Lake, Wisconsin, USA - GEODES006 metaG | ecosystem: Environmental > Aquatic > Freshwater > Lake | place: USA: Sparkling Lake... | reverse complement strand
GCGGGCACCAGGTCCGAGTCCTCGGGCGGCGTCACTTCGTCGGACGGCGCGCTGGCGCCGCCCTCGCAGCCGAGCGCGGTCAGGCCGAGCAGAACGAGCGAGGACGCCTTGAGCGACTGCTTGAGCAAGTCGAGAGTGGGACGCATGCCGGATCTCCGTGGTCGGTGCTGTAGTCGAACGCGCGTTACAGCACGGGCCGTGCCAAGTCATCCGGCAAGTCGAATGACCACCTCGCAGCGAGGCGGCGGTCAGCGGATCACGACGCGCAGCGGGACCGCGCGGACTTGCGCCGCCGTGATGCGCCCGCTCTCGAAGGCGGGGTCGAGCGTGCCGCCCCGCACGCGGCGGACCTGCACCGTGGCCTCGCAGCTCTCGCCCGCGGCGTCGCTCGACCAAGGCTCGAGGGCCTGCGGGGGCAGCACCACGGCCCCCGAGTCGGGCATCGGGCCGCTGTCGTAGTCGAGCAAGCAGTCGCCCGAGATGCGCACGCTCACGTCGTCGCCCGAACCCTGGCCCCAACGCAGCGGCACGGCGTCCACGCCCGCCACCAAGGCGCGCCCACCCACGTCTGTGCGGAGCGTGAAGGGCGCCGGCAGTGTGGCCTGGGAGTCCTTGGCGTCGGCGAACTGGGCGCGGCGCAGCTCGACGCGCACGGGGCTCTCGGGGCGGTCGCCGTCGAGCGCGGCGGCGTACTCGAACATCTCAAAGGCGTCGTTGCGCTCGGAGAGCTGGGCGCGCTCCACGCCGTTCTGGGCGAACAGGCGGTCGCCGTCGTCGAGCTCGACCCACGTGAGCGACCCGGCGTCCCCGACGCGCAGGCTGGCGCGGACCTGTGTGCGGCCGTCGCCGTGGGCCTCGATCGTGATGTCGGCGTGCATGCCGTCCGTGTCCAGGTCCTCGGAGCTGAGCGAGGAGCAGGCGGCGAGCGCGCAGGCGGACAGGGTCAGGGCGGTCAGGGTCTTGATCGAGGTCATCGTCTCCACTCCGTGGCGGGTGTGGTCTGGCCCTCTTGCAACGCGCGTGCCGAGCGTGCCACCCGCGCCGTTGCTGGGTTTTCGCTCAACGCCGTGGCCACCCGTTCACGTGAACCTGTGAACGCCCGTTCACATGCGCGGCGGCTTGACCCGAACGCCCCGAGCCGCGAAGGTAGGCGTATGGCTCCACCCAACCCGAACGACCCCCTGCGCCGCATCAGCCCCCTGCCGAGCGGCCCCGCGCTCGTGCGCGCCACCGCCCTCGCCGTGGCCGCCCTCGCGGCCGCGGGCTGCACTGAGGACGACCCCGAGCCCACGCCCGACGCCGCCACCGCGGACGCCGCCTCCGTGGACGCCTCCGCGGCGGACGCCGCCTCCGTGGACGCCGCCTCTGCGGACGCCACGCAGCGCGAGGACATGCCGCACCTGCCGCCGATGCCGCCGCCGCGCGACGACGCGGCCGTGGTCGACGCGGTCGTCGAGACAGACGCCCCGCCGCCCGAGGACATGGGCCCGATCCCCCCGATGCCGCCGCCACGCGAGGACGCCGCGCCGCCCGAGGACATGGGCCCGATCCCCCCGATGCCGCCGCCCCCCGAGGACGCCGCGTTCCCGGTGGACATGGAGCCCATCCCGCCCATGCCGCCGCCCCCGCCGCCGATGCCCGCGCCGCCCGAGCCGCGTTGAGCGACGTTCGGCTGTCGCCGGCGCATCGGTCCTGGCTCTTCGAGAACCTGCTGCGCGGCAGCGACGCCGAGGCGCTCGTCCCGCAGCTGAGCGCGCTCGGCGTGCCCGAGGGCGTGTCGCGGGCCGAGGCCGCGCAGATCGTGGCGTCGCCCGACTTCGTGGGCGCGCGCCGCGTGGTGGCCGAAGGGCGCCGGCACACCCAGGTCGTGGGCCTGCTGCGAGGGGTCGCGCGCGAGGGCGCCCCGACGCTCACCGTGGACCGCCGCCCCGACCTGACCCCGGGCGAGTTCTTTGAGCGCTACTACGCCACGAGCACGCCCGTGCTGCTGCCGGGGTGCGCGCGTGCCTTCGGGGCCTTTGGCCGGTGGACGCCCGAGCACCTGAGCGCGCGCTTCGGCGACGTGGAGATTGAGCACGTTCAGGGGCGGGACGCCGAGCGCCACTACGACGAGCTCACGCCGCGCCTGAGCGTGCGGGCACCGCTGCGCGAGTACATCGCGCGCGTGCTTGGCGCGGGCGAGACGAACGACGTCTACTTCGTGGCCAACAACCACAACCTCGACCGCCCGGAGCTCGCGGCCCTGTGGGACGACCTGGGCGACGCCGGCGGCCTGCTCGACCCGCGCCGCCGCGCCGGCTGCGCCTCGCTGTGGATTGGGCCGGGCGGCACCGTGACGCCGCTGCACCACGACACCTGCAATGTCTTCTTTACGCAGATCTTCGGTGCCAAGCGTTTCACGCTGGCCTCGCCGCTCGACACAGACCTGCTGCGCGGCGCGCGCGCCATGTACGCCGCCGTGGACCCCGAGGACCCCGCCTCAATCGAGGGCGTCGACGCCCGCTTCGCCACGGTGGACGTCGAGGCCGGCGACGCCTTGTTTGTGCCGGTCGGCTGGTGGCACCACGTCCGCGCCCTGTCCGTGAGCATCAGCGTGGCCTTCTCGGGCTTCGCGCGGCCGAACCACTTCGGGTGGTATGTGCCGGGCGGGTGACTTTCACCCTTGTTGACGGACCCCTCACCCACCCCGCTCTGCCCGCGCCTCGCCGACCACCGCATCAATCCTCTCTCGTGGCAGGTCGAGCCGCGTGAGCACGCGGTCGATCACCTCGACCGCGCCCTCGACCTCTTCGATGACCACGTCTGCGGCGCCGAGGGCGTGCAGGCGGGCGCGCTGGGCCAGATAGTGGGTGCGGACGCACACGGGCACGTCGGGCGCGACGCGGCGCAGGGTGTCGAGCACGCGCTCGGCGGCGTGAACGTCGTTGATGAGGAGGACGACGAGCCGGGCCTGCTCGACGTGGGCGTGGCGCAGGGCCTCTTCGCTGGTGCCGTCGCCGTAGTAAACGGGGTAGCCGGCGGCCTTGCCGGTGCGGACGTTGTCGGCGTTGAGCTCAAGGCCGATAAAGGCCTGGCCGCAGGCGACGAGGCTGCGCGCGCAGAGCTGGCCACCATGGCCAAAGCCAATCAGCACCACATGACCCTGGGGCGGGACCTCGCCCTGGTCGGCGGCGTCGATGCTGCGGACGCCGATCAGGCGCTCGAGGGGCGCGAGTAGGCGCTCGCCCGCGGTCACGTGGGGCGCGGCGCGCACTAAGATAGGCGTGATGAACATCGACAGGATGCCCGCCGCGAGCAGGGGCTGGACGGCGGCGTCGTCGATCAGGCCGCTCGACTGGGCCAAGCGCGTGAGCACGAAGCCGAACTCGCTGAACTGCGCGAGGCCCACACCCGCCAGCCAGGCCACTCGGGCAGGGAACCGCATGGCGAGCGCGGCGAGGGTGGCGAGCAGACCCTTGCCCAAGAGCAGGCCGCTCAGGATGAGCGCGACCTCGAGGGGGCGCTCGAGCACCACTGCGGGGCTGAAGAGCATGCCGAGCGACACGAAGAACACGCTGACGAAGGCGTCCCGCAGGGGCAGGATGTCGCCCATCGCGCGGTGGCCGTAGTGGGTGTCGGCCACGACCATGCCGCCCAGAAAGGCGCCGAGCGCGAGCGACAGACCGGCGAGCGAGGTCAGCCACGCGGTACCGATGCACAGGCCCAGAATCGCGAGCAGAAAGACCTCGCGGCTGCGGCTGGCGTCGACCCAATCGAGCGCGCGCGGCACGGCCACGCGGGCGACGACGAGCGTGCCGATGACAACAGCCGCGGCCTTGAGCATGGCCCGCCCGACGCTCTCGCCCATGTCCATCAGCGAGCCGGGCGCGGCCAAGAGCGGCACGAGCAGCACCATCGGTACCACGCACAGGTCCTGAAAGATGAGCGTGCCGACGATGAACTTGCCGTGCGGCGCGTCCAGCTCGCGACGCTCGGCCAGGCCGCGCATCACGATGGCGGTGCTCGAGAGGGCAAAGGCGAAGCCGTAGAACACGGCGCGAGCGGGCGGCACGCCGAGCGCCAGGCCGACGAGCGCGGCGGCTGCGACGGTCAAGCCGACCTGCAGGGCGCCGCCGAGGGCGACCTGCCGAAAGATGTCTTTGAGGCGCGTGAGCGAGAACTCCAGGCCGATCGTGAAGAGCAGGAGCACGACGCCCACCTCGGCGAGGACCTCGATGGCATGCACGGACGTGACCCAGCCCATGCCCATCGGCCCCGCGAGCGCGCCAGCGGCAAGCAGGCCCGCGACGGTCGGCAGGCGAAAGCGCGCGAGCGCCAGGGTGACGACGACAGCCAAGACAGCGACGACGGCGAGCTCGTCGAGGAGCGGGACGTGGCCCACTACTCGAGCGCCTCAGCGTAGACCCAGCGGCCGCCCTCGCGGATGAAGCGGCTGCGCTCCGCCTGCACGAAGGGCCGCCCGCGGTGGCGCAGGTGGGCGCGGAACTCGACCTCACCCTCGGCGTCGTCTGCGCCGCCCGCGGTGGCGTGCACGATCTCAAGGCGCACGCCGCGTAGACCGGCGCAGTAGTCACGCAGCTCAGCGGCGTCGAGCGCGGCGCGGGCCGGCGCCGCGGTGGTGGCGACGAGGTAGTCCACGGCGCCCTCGCAGTAGGCCGCGTAGCGGCTGCGCATCAGCTCGGCGGCGGTGACAGGCGCGGCGTGGGCGTCGATGAAGCGACCGCAGCAGGCGTCGCGGGTGAGCTTGAGTCCGCAGGGGCAAGGCTTGGGCATGGCGAGGCAGTGTAGTCTTCTTGCCATTCGGCATGCTGACGAACACCGAAAGCACAGGCGCGCTGAGCACCGACGACACCTCGGCGTCGTATATCTCGCGGCTCACGGTGCTCGCGCCTGAAAGAGCACCCTCGGGCGTTATGGCAAGGCTTGCGCGGCGACCCGCATCCGTGGACGCTCTCGGCCATGCTTGAGACCGCCGAGAAACTCTACGCGCTGCCGCTCTTCGATCTGCTCTACCAGGCGCACACGACGCACCGCGCGCACCACGACGCCGCCGAGATTCAGCGCTGTACGCTGCTGTCTATCAAGACGGGCGGGTGCCCCGAGGACTGCGCGTACTGCCCCCAGTCGGCGCACTACGACACGGGCCTCGGTAAGCAGCGGCTCGCACCGCTCGAGGACGTGGTCACCGCCGCGCGCAACGCCCGCGCGAACGGCGCCGAGCGGTTCTGCATGGGCGCCGCGTGGCGCGAGGTCAAGGACGGCCCCCAGTTCGACCGCGTGCTCGACATGGTGCGAGCGGTCAAGTCCGAGGGGCTCGAGGCGTGCGTGACCCTCGGCATGCTCACGCCTGAGCAGGCCATGCGGCTCAAGGACGCGGGCCTCGACGCCTACAACCACAACCTGGACACGAGCCGCGAGCACTACGGCGAGATCATCACCACGCGCACATACGACGACCGGCTACGCACGCTGCGTGCCGCCCGCGCTGCGGGGATCGGCCTGTGCAGCGGCGGCATCATCGGCATGGGCGAGTCGGTGGGCGACCGCTTGGCGATGCTCGTCGAGCTCGCGTCGCTCGACCCACCGCCTGAGTCGGTGCCCATCAACCTGCTCGTGCCGGTCGAGGGCACGCCGCTCGCAGACGCCCCGCCTGTGGACTCGCTCGAGTTGGTGCGGCTCATCGCCGTGGCGCGGCTGCTCATGCCACGGTCGCGGGTGCGGCTGTCGGCGGGTCGGCTGGGGCTCACGCGCGAGGCGCAGGTGCTGTGCTTCTTCGCGGGCGCGAACTCGATCTTCCTGGGCGACACGCTGCTCACGCGCCCGAACCCCGAGCCCTCGGCGGACGACGCGCTGCTCGCGGCGTTGCGCGGCGCACAGCCCTCGCCGCCCGCTTGACGCGCTCCGCTCCGCTGCCGAGCAGCCTGGTGGCGCGTGTCGAGGCGCTCGAGGCCCGCGGGCTGCGGCGCACGCTGCCGCCGCCCACGCCAGGCCTAGACCTGTGCTCGAACGATACACTGGGCTTCGCGACCGACCCGGTACTGCGCGCGCGGTTCGCGCAGGCCGTGGCGACGCTGCCGCTCGGCGGGACGGCGAGCCGTCTGGTGCGGGCGGGCGCGGCGTCTGCGCGTGACCTGACCGCCGAGGCCGAGGCCGCGCTCGCTCGCCTGACCCGAGCCGAGGCCACACTGCTCCTGCCAAGCGGCTTTCAGGCGAACGCGGCGCTGTTCGGGGCGCTGCTGGGGCCACGGGATGTCGTGTTTTCGGACGCGCTGAACCACGCCTCGATCATCGATGCGCTGCGGACGACCGGCGCGCGGCGTGTGGTGTACCCGCATGGCGACGTGGCCGCGCTCGACGCGTTGATGGTGCAAAACGCACCAGAAGGCAGCGGTGAGCGATACCTCGTCACCGAGAGCGTGTTCAGCATGGACGGTGACCACGCCCCGCTCGCCGCGCTGGTCGAGGTCGCCGGCCGACACGCCGCGCACGTGGTGGTCGATGAGGCGCACGCCACGGGGCTGTGGGGCGGCGGCGCGGGCTGTGTTGTCGAGCTGGACTTGAGGTCGCAGGTCTTGGCGACCGTGCACACCGGCGGCAAGGCGCTCGGCGTGGGCGGCGGCTTCATCGCGGGCTCTGCCGCGCTGCGGGACGCCTTGACGACGCTCTCGCGAGCGTTCATCTACAGCACCGGAGTCACGCCTGCGCTCGCATGCGCGCTGCGCCTGTCGACGGAGCGCTACGCTGAGGTCGGCGCCGAGCGCGCCGCCCAAGCGCTCGCGCTCGGGCACTACGCCCGCGACCGTCTGAGCGCGCTGCCCGGGGTGCGCGTGCCGCCCGGTCTGGGCCCCATCGTGCCGGTCTTGTTGGGTGAGGCCGCGCGAACAATGCGTGCCGCCGAGCGCCTCCGCTTTGCGGGCTTCGACATGCGCGGCTTTCGACCGCCCACGGTGCCCGAGGGGACGAGCCGACTGCGACTCGTCACGCGGGCAGCGCTCGACCGAGCCACCATCGACGCCTTTGCAAACGCGCTGGCTGTGGCTCTGACGGCTCGCTAGGCCACGCTCGCGGGCACTGGTGTCCGCGCGCGGTTCACCGCCAACCTAACGACCTCGACGAGGTCCGCGCGCCCATAAGGCTTCTGCACCCGCATGCGGTCGCCGCCGTCGAAGAAGTCGCGCCCGAAGTCGTTGGTCGCGAAGCCCATCGTGACAATGACGCACGCGCGAGGCTGCGCTGCATGCAAGGCCGCGTAGAGCTCAGGCCCCGACAGGCCCGGCATCACGGCGTCCATGAGGATGACGTCGAAGCGCGTCTCTGCAGCGAGCCGCTGCGCCTCGGTGCCGCTCGCCACACCGACCACGCGGTGACCTGCGGCGCGGAGAATGCGCGTGGCATTCTTGAGAATGCGGGGGTCGTCCTCGACCACGAGAACCGCCCCACCATCCCGCACCGCGGTCGTGACCTCGAAGGCGCCTACGGTGTCAGTGGCCGCGAGGATCTGCTCGGCCACGACCGTGGGCAGCCACACGCGAAAGACGGTGCCGCGCCCGAGCTCAGTGTCAAAGTCGACCTGCCCACCGTGGGCCTCGACGATGCTGACGACGGTCGCGAGCCCCAAGCCTGTGCCCTTGCTCTCGGGCTTGGTCGTGTAGAAGGCCTCGAAGACATGCGCGCGGTGCTCGGGCGCGATGCCCGTGCCCGTGTCCTCGACCTCGAGGGCCACGCCGGGCACGCCATCGCGGGTCAGGTCCGCGAGGCGCACGACGACCTGACCCCCCTGGGGCATCGCGTCGCGCGCGTTCAGCGCCAGGTTCATGATGACCTGCTCGAGCTGCGCGCTATCGCCCCGCAACATGAAGGGCTGCACGGCGCGCTCGTGCTTCAAGGTGACCGCAGACGTGACGGCGCGCTCCAGCAGCGGCGTGATGGCCTCGACCACGCCCCGCAGATCGAACGCGCGCGAAGTCGTGCCCTGATGACGACTGAAGCCCATGAGCTGCCGCGTCAGGGTCGAGGCGCGCTGCGTGGCATCGAGGATCAGACGCAGGTCTTCGTCGAGCTGCGCGGACGATGTACCCCCCTGCGCCAACGAGACCTCGACGAGCTCAGTGGTCCCGTGAATCACGGTGAGCACGTTCGTGAGGTCGTGTGCGGCGCCCGCGGCGACCCGCGCCACGATCTGGTCTCGTTGGGCGAGGGACAGGGCGCGCTCCGTTCGGGCCTGTCGCTCTTCGGCTGCGTCCCGCGCCAAACGCTCAGCGCGCTCCGCCTGCAGCGCCTCGGTGGCCTGCGCCGCTGCGCGCTCCGCGTCTCCTCGGGCCGATTCGAGGGCGCTGAAGAGCGCCTCGACCAAAAAGACGATCATGCCCAGCACGCCGAAGCTGGCGACGACGGCGCGGACCCAGTTCGAGAAGACCGCGCCGTCCATCGACGTGAGAGAGGGCACCGGGAGGTGCCCGCCTGTGACCGCGGCGCCAATCAGGAGCGAGATGGCGCTGAAGAAGCCGATGATCAGGAGCGCGGAGCGCAGCCCCAAGAAGGCCAACGCCGTCAGAGCGAGGTGGGCGACCACCGTGACGTTCGCGGGGCGAATGCCGTACGCAACGAAGCTCGGCAGCACGACCCCCAGCCCCCCGAAGACGGCGACACGACCAAAGGTCTTCGGGTCGTGCACCACGGCCAGCAGGATCACCGTGCAGACAAACACGACGAGCTGCCCGAAGTGGACGAGCTCGTAGGTCCCGGACAGCCACTGCTGAACGTGGATCAGCGCCATCACTGCGACGCCAACGCCGGCGTAAAGCCCGCGGTAGAGGCGCATCAACCGCTGCGCGAAGTCTGGGCTGAGCCGCATCTTGAGAAGGATACACCCGGAGTCACCCAAGGGAAGTTTCAACGCTTCTCTGGCATAGTGCGGCCATGCGTGTGCTCGTCACCGGGACGGATACTGGAATTGGCAAGACAACGGTCTGCGCGCTCTTGCACGCTGGGCTGGAGGCTGCGGGGCTCCACGCCGGCTATTTCAAGGCAGCCCAGACCGGCGATGATGACGACACGGCGACGTTCGAGTGGCTGCGGCCGAGCGCGCTGACCCTGCAGCCGAGCTACCGACTCGCGGCCCCCCAAGCGCCGTGGCGCGCCGCGCTGCTGGAGGGGGCGAGCATTGATCTGGCGCGAATCGGCGCTGATTTCGCGGCGCGCGCCCCCCGAGACGCCTGGCTGGTCGAGGGCGCGGGCGGCCTGACAGTGCCACTCACCGCGACGATGGACTATCGAGACTTGGCCCGCGCGCTGGGCCTGAGCGTGCTCGTGGTCGCGTCAACGCGGCTCGGCACGATCAACCACACGCGCCTGACGGTCGAGGCGGCCTGCAACGCGGGCTTGCGCGTGCTGGGCGTGGTGCTGAACGGTCCGCCCGACGAGGGCCTGCGGGGCTGCCTAGACGCACTGCTCGCGCCGCTGAGCGTCGAGGTCGTTGCGGAGTGCCCTGATCTCACCCCTCTTGAACCCACGCGCGTCGCCGCCGACGGCCGCTCGTGTTTTCCGGCGCGGACAGTCGTGGCCCTCCGCGAGCGCGCGGCATGAGCCGCGGACTGGCCGAGCGGGACGCCGCAGTGGTGTGGCACCCCTACACTCAGCACGGCGCCGCGGCACCGCCGATCGCGGTCGCAGGCGCTCACGGCGCTTGGCTCACGCTCGCCGATGGCCGCCGTGTGCTCGACGCCGTGAGCAGCTGGTGGGTCAACCTGCACGGGCACGGACACCCGAAGATCGTCGAGGCGATCCGCGCGCAGGCGGCGTCGCTCGAGCACGTCATCTTCGCGGGCTTCACGCACGAGCCCGCGGTGCACCTCGCGGAGCGGTTGGTAGGCTGGGCGCGTGCGGCGGGGGCGCCGGCGACGCGGGCGTTCTACTCCGACGACGGCTCAACCGCGGTCGAGGTCGCGCTCAAGATGGCGTTTCAGGCCGCCCAACAGCGGGGCGACACGCGGCGTACGCGCTTCATCGCGCTCCGGGGCGCCTACCACGGTGACACCCTCGGCGCGATGGCGGTCGGCGAGCCGGACGGCTTTCACCCCCTGTTTCGGTCACTCCTGCCGAGCGTAGACTTCGTGCCGCCCGATGACCTGCCCGCGCTCGAGGCCCTGCTGGCGGCGCGCCCGGGCGAGCACGCCGCGCTCATCGTCGAGCCGATGGTGCAAGGCGCCGCAGGGATGCGATTTCACAGCGCTGCGTGGCTGCGGGCCGCGTTCGCGCATTGCCAAGCGGACGGCCTGCTGTGCATCGCGGACGAGGTCTTCACGGGCTTCGGGCGCACCGGCGCGATGTTCGCGTTTGAGCACGCCGGCGTGGCGCCGGACTTGGTCTGTGTGTCGAAGGGCATCACGGGCGGTTTCCTGCCGCTGGCCGTGACGCTCGCGAGCGAGCGCGTCTTCGAGGCGTTCCTGGGCGACGACATCGGGCGCGCGTTTTTGCACGGTCACTCCTATACCGCGAACCCGATCGCGTGCGCGGCGGCGCTGGCCTCGCTCGACCTGTTCGAGGCGCCCGAGGTCGTCGCGCGGCGCGCCGCGATCGTGCGAGAGACTGCGGCGCACATCGAGGCGCTGCGGGCGCACCCAGGGCTGCGCGGGGCGCGTGCGCTCGGCACAATCGGCGCGGTCGACCTGGCCGACGCTGAGGGCTACGGCGGCGCTCGGTCCGTCGCGCTGCGCGCCGCGGCGCTCGACCGCGGGGTGCTCCTGCGCCCGCTCGGCGGCACCCTGTACGCCGTGCCGCCCTACTGCACTTCGTCCGAAGAACTCTCACACATCTATCGTGTCATGGGCGAACTCGCGAGCAGTTGACCGCATTTCGTGGCACCTTGCGGCTCCACTTTTGGGCGGGAGTGCATGCATGGGCGCACTGAGCGGTCAGGTCGTCATCGTCACGGGCGCGGCGCAGGGCCTCGGTTTGGCGCAGGCGCGCGCGTTCGCGGCCGCGGGCGCGCGGGTCGTTGTCAACGATCTGGGCACCGGACCGAACGGCGACGGCATCGACCCCGAGGCGGCAGCGCGGGTGGCGGCTGAACTGGGTGACGCGCTGGCGAACACCGACGACGCCTGCACGCGCGTCGGCGCCGAGCGGCTTGTCGCGGAGACCGTGGCGCGCTTTGGCCGCGTGGACGCGCTGCTCCACAACGCCGGCTGGGTCAAGGACGCGCCGCTGCTCGAGGTGGACGACGCGACCTTTGAGCGCTCGACGGACGGCCTGCTCAATGGTGCGTTTCGCATCACCCAAGCCGTCGCGCGGCAGATGGTCGCGCAGGGCGGCGGCGGGCGCATCGTGATCACGAGCAGCATCGCGGGCCTGCTCGGCAGCGCGGGCCTACCCGCGTACGGCGCCGCGAAGGCGGGCATCTACGGCTTCGCGCGGGTGGCCTCGATGGACCTGCAGCCGCACGGCATCACGGTGAACGTGCTCAGCCCGATCGCTTATACGCGCCTGACGGCGGGCCTGCCGATCATGCAGCAGCTCCCCGATGCGCAGACCCTGTTGTCGCCGGACCTGATCGCGGACGTGACGACGTTCTTGCTCTCGGACGACGCGGCGGACATCACCGGCGCGGTGGTGCACGTGCAGGGCAGCCAGCTCTCGATGATGCACATGGCGCAGACCGGCGGCGCGCTGCCGGAGCAGGGCGCCCGCTGGACGCCCGCAGAGCTCAAGGCACGCTGGGTCGAGATCGCGCGCTAAGGCTCGGCACCCCAGCCGCAGCCGCGCGCGAAGAAGTCGGGCGGCGCAGCGCGGTACTCCGCTCCCCAGGTGCCCCAGAAGTCGAGCGCCCGGGCGCGGAACGACGCCAGGTCGGGGTCGGATTCGGCGGCGGCGATCAACGCAGCCGACTCGGGGTCGACGAGGCCATCTGCGCGGCCGAGGCCGGGGACACGCGTCGACAGGCGCGGAAAATCAGGCGACTCGCCGAAGCGGTCGTCCGCGCTCGTCGGGCGCAGGCCGTCGACGTCCGACCATGCCTCGATGAAGGTCATCTCACCGGCGTCGTTGAAGACGAACTCCTCGTAAATCGGGCACGAGCCCCCGGCATACTCAAAGACGACGTAGCACCGCGCGAAGGGCTGCTCGGGGAAGAACCGGCAGTCCCGCTGCGGGACTGTCGACGGATCGATCTGGCGAAGCGCGATGGCCGTGTTCACCATGACCTCGCGCCCCCAACCCGTGAGCAAGAGCCACGGTGGCCACTCCCAGCGCGCTACCCACGGCGAGTAGGTCGGCACGCGCGCGGGGTCGGCCGACGTATCGAGGGTGTCGAAGTAGAGCAGCGCTTGGGTGACGTAGTGCTCGGGCGGCATCGTCGGGCGCAGGCACCCGGCCGTGGCGGCGTCTGTATCCGCGCCAACACACCTCGTCGTTGGCGTTGAGGACGTCGAGGGTTCATCGCAGGCGCTCAATGCGACGCTGAGCGCGGCGCCAGCGAGCAGGCGTGGCGTAATCATGACTTCTTCGGTGCGTACATGAACGTCATCCCCATCAGGACCGAGTTGCGCTGGGCGTGGTACCAAGCGGGCGTGCCCGGTGGCAGGCGCTCCATCGCCCGGGCGAAGTAAGTCCGTGCTGCGTTTGCGTCGCCCAGAAGCCGCGCGGCCTCGCCGGCCGATGCGTTGAGGCCGCCTTCGATCGCCGGCTCAAGGCCGTCGCCCGCGCACGCGAGTGCCGCCTCGGCGTGCTTGCGCGCAGAGGCCGGATCGCTTGCGCGCAGGGCGTTCTCCGCGGCCAGCGCCCACCAGCGCGCCGCCTCGAGGGCTCGCTCGCCGCGCTGTGCGTGGTGCGCAAGGCGGAGCGGGTCAGGACGCGCCACAAGCGACAACGCCGAGAGCACCTGACGGTGCGCCTGCGCGCGGTCTTCGGGCGCGAAGAGCTCGTAGGCCGCGTCGCGCACGAGCGCATGCGAGAAGCGCCACTGCGCCTCACCGTGGCCGGCAGCGCTCTCCGAGCGGACGAGCTCGCGTTCGACCAGGACGCGCAGCCACGTCTGCACATCGAGCGCGGCGTCCCCTTCGCCTGAGACCGACAGCAGGCCTGCGTCGGTGAACCGCTCGCCAAAGAGGCTCGCGAGCCGGAGCAGGCGGCGCGCCTCAGGCTCGAGCGTCAGCAGACGCGCCTGAACCAGAGCCAGCACGGTCTCGGGCAAGGCGTCGTCGCGCCCCTCGGCAGCGGCGCGGATGAGCTCCTCGAGCACGAAGGCGTTGCCCGCCGCCCGCTCGACGAGCCGAGCGACGCGCGTGTCGGTGACGCTGGGGCCCAGCGCGGCCCGCACGAGCTGGCTCGCGGCGCGCACCCCCAGGTCGGCCAGCACGATCCGCTGCGGAGACCGAGCCGCCCAGAGCCGAGGGAAGGCGTCGTCCAGCTCCGGCCGCGCGAACGCCATGACGAGTACGGGCCGCCCCGAGAGGGAGCGCACCGCCATGTCCACGGCGCGCACCGAGGGCGGGTCAGCCCAGTGCAGGTCGTCGATGACAATCACCAGCGGCTGAGCATCGCTCTGTCGCAGCGCGCAGGCGACGACGCGCTGCTCGCAGCCTTCGCGCAGCGTGGGGGCCAGCGCCCCGGGGTCCCCCGCCTGCTCGGCATCCACGACGACGCGGGCCCACATCGAGAACGGCGCGCCAGCGTCGAGCTGGTCGGCGTGACCCGTCCACACGAGCGGTGGCGTGTGGCTCTCGCCGATCCGCGCGAGCGCCGCCTGCAGGAGCCGAGACTTGCCCTGCCCCGGGGGCCCCGTGACGACGACGACGCGCGGCATCTGCGCCTCAAGCGTCTCCTCGTAGAACGAGCGCAGCAGCGCGAGCTCGCGCTCTCTTCCCAAAAAGGGCAGCGCGCGCCCGAGAATCCGCCGACTCGGCGCGGCGACCGGCACGACGTCGACCAAGTAAGGCCCGATGGCGTCTCGGTGCACGGAGAAGCGGCCCTCGAGGAAGCCGGCGGCCGTCTCGTCGAGGCGAATGCGGTCGAGCTCGAGGGCAATGGGCGACGTCACGGGCACTGTGCGCGCGGTATCGGTGGCTCCCCCGGCGGCGTTGACGATGGTCGCCCCGCTCGTCCGCCCCCCCGCCACGCGAACCACCCGGACCGTCACGGCGATGCGCTCGACCGCCTTGCGGAGCGCTTCGGCGCAGCACACCGCGCGGCGGACTTCGTCCGAGGCATTGCCGACGTCGCGCAGTGTGACGACGCGCGCGCCGCCCGTGCGGACCTCGAGCTCTCCGCCGAACCGGAGCGCGCACTCGGCCAGCCTACGCTCCCGCTCAAGAGCGGGGTTGGGGCTCGAGCCGGGAAAGAGCAGCTCGAGGGCGTCTGTCTCGTCTGTACCGCTCGGCGTGGTCGTGTGCGCGTCCGTCGTGAGGTCGTCCGAGATATAGATGTGGGCGCGGATACGCTGCTCTGCGCCTCCGAGGTCGACGCCGGTCAAGACGACCGCGTCCGCGTCCGCGCCGAGCTCGTCGAGCAGCGCGTCGAGCGCTCTGGCCACTGCGCGGGCGCTCACGGGGCGAGCGTCGGGCTCTGTCTCGAGCAAGCTCGCCACCAAGGCGTCGAGCGCCTCGGGGGTCTGCGGGGCAAAGCGGCTCAAGCGAGGCGCGCACTCCGAGACGACGCGCGTCAGCAAGCTGAGCGTGGTCGCGTCCTCGAACGGCATTCGGCCAGCGATGCACCGGAAGAGCAGCACGCCGACTGCGTAGAGGTCAGCGCGCGCGTCGACCTGGGACGCGCCTCGAATCTGCTCCGGCGCGATGTAGCCGGGCGTGCCCATGACCAAGCCCGTGTGGGTCAGGTGGCGGTCCTCGACCCCGCGGGCGATGCCGAAGTCGATGAGGCGAACCGTCCGGCCGTCGGCGCCGATGAGCAGCAGGTTCGCGGGCTTGATGTCCCGATGGACGAGCCCTTCGGCGTGGGTCGACGTGACGGCGTGGCAGAGCTGCGCCGTCACGCGCACAGCGTCTCGAAGGCTCAGCGCGCCATCGTGCAGGACGTCCTCAAGGGTCCTGCCCTCGAGCCACTCCATGACGAGAAAGCCGCGGCCATCGTCAGCGCGGCCGTGCGCGACATGCCGTACGATGTGCGGGTGGTCCAAGCGCGCCAGGACCGCTGCCTCGCGGTCGAAGCGGCTCGCGATGTCGGGGTCGTCCATGCGGACGAACTTGATGGCGACGGTCGCGGCGGTCTCGCGGTCGAGGCCGCGATGCACGGTCCCCATGCCGCCCCTGCCGATGATCGGCCCGACCTCGAAACGGTCGACCAAGCGCGCCTGCGTTGCCATGGGCGCAGGGTCGCCGAAAGCGCCGGTCATGTCACGGCGCTTGCGCCGCGCTGCGCGCTCAGAGCGGCGCGCACACCGTCCGCGTAGCCTCGGGCGCAGACGAGCGCCCGACGAAGCGGTCGACCGTGCGCGCCGAAAGGCCGCCGAAGCAGCGGGCCCGCTCGTCTGCGCGCGGCAGACAGGCGCCGCCGCCAAAGCCGCCCAAGTCCGCGGTGTCCGCGCAGAAGGTCGTCGCGAAGCCCGCGCGGTCGGGGCAGAAGCCTGCGCAGTCGAGCGTGCAGACGCCGTTTGTCGGGTTGAGCTCGAGCATGCAGCGCGCGCGGGTACCAGACGACGAGAAGCCACAGTCGTCGTCGTGCGAGCACGGCGTGCCGACGAAGGCCAACGCCGAGTCGGGTCCCACGGGCGCGGCGGCGGGCGGGGGCGCGCCGGGCGACGGCTCGCTCGGCGCCGGCTCGCTGATGTTCGACTCGGGGGCGGCGGGTGCGTCCGCGCGGCGGTCGAGCGCGCCGTTGAAGAACGGGGTGTCCTTGCTCGCGGCCTCGCGGGAGAGCTCGATGTGAATGTGGTCGTTGTGCGGGTGCGCGCCGGTGTAGCAGCTGTCGCCGCGGCCCGGGCGCCACGTGGTGCGGTCCCAGATGATCGCCTGCACGCCGATGGCCTCGGCGTTCTCGACGAGCCAGTTCGCGAGCTGGTCACCCTTCGCGTTGTCTGCGCGGCCGCCCTGCGTCGCGACGAAGACGTCGAGGGCGCGCCCCACGGCGTGGACCGAGAGCGAGCGCCCGCCGCGGACTTGGCGGCAGTTGTAGAGCTGCACGCCATCGCCGGGGATGCTGCTGTTCACGATGCGGTCGAAGTTCTCGCGCAGGTAATCAGCGAAGACGAGCGCGCCGTCTGTCGCGCCGCCGCTGCACCGCGAGCCTGCACCGTCGTAGCCAACGGACTGGCTGCGACCCGACGCGGCGACATCGGCGGGCAGCGACCAGCGCTGACCACACCCGCCGGCCTTGAGCTCCACCTCGGCCGGATCAACGCCTTCCTCGAGCTCGTCACCATGGACGTGCGTGGGGTCGAGGTCCTCGGTTACGGGGCCCTGCTCCTCGGGCAAGGGCGTGGCGCAGGCGCTGACGACGAAGGCGAAGGCGAAG
>Ga0164295_10002118_pt1 | contig 16464 bp, 17 predicted proteins | sample GEODES006metaG_FD_111798 | JGI IMG/M metagenome (GOLD analysis project Ga0164295, IMG submission 111798) | Oligotrophic lake water microbial communities from Sparkling Lake, Wisconsin, USA - GEODES006 metaG | ecosystem: Environmental > Aquatic > Freshwater > Lake | place: USA: Sparkling Lake... | reverse complement strand
GTAGGTGTTGGAGTTGGTGTAGGTGTCGGTGCAGGAGTCAAACAATCAGGACACCAATAATCAAACAAATCAAATTTATCTTTTAAAATTCTAAAATTGTGTTGCACTTGAGGACTTGCAAAAGGTTCAGTATACATTCTAAATTGTGATATACCCCCCATAAATGAACCCCCAAATTTTTGTTCAACAAGTATATTTGTGGTTAAACCACTTAAAGTTGTTGCTGACAATATTTCATTTGGAAATAATTCAGGGTCTTGTATGTAAGGACCACTCAAAGGTATATAATCACCAATAAAGGTTAAAGTACTAGCAGTTGATGCCGATGTAAAGTAAGGTATTGAACCATATTCTACAGTAATTGTATTTGATTGTCCTGTCAAACCTGATAATGTTATTATACTCCCGCTACAATTTGTATAAATTAAATTTGTGCCAATATTACCAACAGACCAAGACCATTGTTGACAAGAATCAAATATTAAATTGTCGTGTAATCCTTGACTACCTCCACCCCAAGAAATATTAAACGGTACACCGATTTGTTTTTCTTTTTCACAATTTAATTCTCTTGGGATTATTTCTTCAAAGTTTTCAATTATGGTGAATAAGTAACCGTTAATATATAATTTGAGTCTTCCTAATCTATACCAAGTATCATCAAACCATTTATGGTCAAAAACAATTCTATAAACTTTATTTTCTTTTGTGTCACCAGAATGTGTTTCAGGTGGCATAATCAAATTATATGCAGTCCCGTTTAAAATAGATTGATAAGTCACCTCTCTTATATCCCCTAAACCGCCAAGATTTAATAAATCACACTCTTCTATTGTTGTATATCTTTCAAAAACTGCCGTAACCATTACCCATCTGTCTTCAGTTATTGTACCACAAATATAATCACATACATCATATATTGGTGGTGTGCAGACTTCGGTTATGGTGTATCCTGTTTGAAAAGTAACGCCAGTAGTTTCACAAACACCTGTTGTGACACAATCTCCTGTGATTTTTATGTATTTGATACATAAACTTGGATTTAAAGGACAACCACTAAATCTCATTGATAATGCGTTCGACAACACATCGAACTTGGGGTCTAATGGTGGATTTGGTATTTGTTCTGTACATCCTCCGCAATTACACCCAATATTATGATATGCTGTGGTTGAACTTGTGGGGTATAATTTTACACAATTTGCATTTGTATATCCCGTTTGATAACAAGTACAACTTCTTAAACTACCTAAACCTATTGTGCTTCTAGTATATCCTGAATCAGATTCAGGACTACCACTTGCAAAATGATAAAATTTGTTTTCGGCTCTTGTACCAAAATAGAAAAAAGTACCGGAATTACTTGGGTATTTTGTATTTAAGTATTCTTGTGTTAAAGTATTAATTCCGTATTCTTCTATATTTCTTGGTTTTATAACCGTCTCCATAGTCCAACCTTTATTTACTCGTTCAGGAAAAACTTCATAGTCATAACCAAAAAGTTTATAAAATCCTTGATAAAACCCACCATATAGTTCTTGATAGTAACCAATTGTTGGGTCACTTTTAGAGACAATATTATACATAGATTGCTTAGGTCTTCCTGAAAAAACCACATTTGGTGGATTAGTATAACCCGTAACCATATGCATCTTCATACGTCTATCATAATAATAGGGATTAAATTTAAAATCGTTTCTAATTCCCATGGTATAGTACAAAGTTTGACCGGTTAAAGATGTAAACAATCCATTATCAGTACCCACTAATCCCACGTCACAAGTTCCTGTAAATGCAGATATACAATTTAAATCAACATTATTAGGGTTGTAATAATTTTTACTAACTAATGTAGCGTTGATATAAAAGTTATTAAATAACATAGGTATTTGAGGACAAGTGTTGGAATCCCCTAAATCAAATAAAATTGGAAGTCTATTTCCGTCATTGTATGCAATGAGTTCGTTAGAGAATACCACTTCTTCATCGTAGTCTTTTTCGTCCCCAACAAGCGTAAAATCAAAATAGTCCGCAAAATTTAATTTTTGGGAATATTTTGGTGTAAAATATGAATTAATACTTTGACTTGGCATTTTTATTAATAAATACTTTAACAGAAGATATTTATATAAAAAGTATTAAATGAAAACTTATAAATATTCTACAAAAGAACGAGCAGAAAGAGTTGCTAAGACTTTAGGATGTACAGGTTCACACCAACATACAGAAAAAGGTAAGAAGATTTTTATGCCATGTAAGAGTCATGAAATTTTCACAAAAAAAACAAAAAACTCAGAAGGTGAGGTTACAGAATTGGTAGATGATGATGGAACTTGGAAATCATCTTCTATACCTATTTTGAATCCTGCAACGACAGGAACAAAAAACAACCCGACAACTACAGATAAAATTGTTTCTATGAGTAAAAACCCAAGAGACCCACTTTTAAGGGGTTGGTATGGTTATTATGGTGAAGGTCACGTAAAAGAAATTAACATGTCGAAGGCTTTTGGTTTCGAAGACACAAAATTTATGGATGCAGAAGAAACTGAGAAATTTTTCAAAAAAGAATTAAAGTTAAAACCACAAAACGCAAAAGTAAGAACATTAGACCAAGGAAAGAAAAAAGGATTAGATAAAAAAACACCTCCACAAATAAAAAAGAAAAAAGGGTTTATAGATAGAGAAATACTAAAAGAGTTGGAATTAGATGAGGAAATTTTATTAGACAAATCAAGAAAATCAGACGATGGTGTTATTGGTGATTTAATTAAAAAAAATGTAAGAGCCCTTAAAAAAATGGCAAATGACAACAACATTTCTCTTCAAGAATTAATTTATATGTTAAAAGATGAATAGTTCATTATACGATAGAAAGGCAGTTGTACCCGACACATTGTTAAAACATTTAGAACAATGTTTTAGTTCGACAGATGGTGACGAAGGAACTGAAGGGTATAATAGAAATAAAGAATTGCGTGAAAAAAAAGTTGCAACCTACCAACAAATAAAAAGAATAAAAAATTGGTTTGATGGTTACAACGGAAATAAAAAAGATGCCCCTTTTATTTTAAACGGTGGCGATAGAATGAAATCTTGGTGTGATGAGGTTTTAAAAACATGGAGAAACAGTGTTGAGGGTGGAAAAAAAGTTAAAAGTGATACGGGAATGCAAAACCAGTTTAACGACACTCATGAAAAAAATGGCATTAATTTAATACCAAGTAAAAGACATGAAAAGGGGGGAAATAAATTTGATACGTCAATAAAAGAAGAAGTTAAAAAAATAAACTATTTAATTAAAAAAATATTGTAATGGCAGTTCAATCAGATAAATTAGATTTTTCGCAACCTGACAACACGTTGTCAAAAATTGCCGAAGAACAAAGAAGAAAAATGTTCGCTCGTAATGATTTCAAGGAAGTTAATCCCTATTCAAGTGTTAATCCCGCAGCATTAGCAGATGGTGATGGTAAAGGTAGAGGTACTGGTGGTGATTTAGATATATACAATCAAAATGCAGGAACAGCACTTGATAGATTTGAAAGAAAAGACGATTTGAAAAGTAATAAATTTTCAGAAAAAAATCCTTATTACGTTCCACAATGAAATTAGTCAGCAATCTTAGTGAATTGATTACAGAAATTGCGGCAATTTCTGACATGACGGATTCTATTAAAAAAAGAAACGTGGTAACAATTTACTATGATGGTAATGATAATGGTGGTAAAGGATATAGAACAATAGAGCCTGTGTGTTTAGGATTTTCAAAAAGAGATAATATGGTTTTAAGGGCGTGGGAAAGAGAAGGTGCTTCCTACAGTGCACAAAATAAAGGTAATGTTTTACCAGGTTGGAGATTATTTAGAGTAGATAAAATCTTTACATATAAACCCTCCTTTGATAAGTTTGATGAAGTTAGACCTAACTATAATCCACAAGGTGATAAATCAATGATTAGAGTTTTAGTTAACGCTAAATTTGATAATGAATAAAAAATAAAAAAATATGTCATCAGCAGAAGAATTAATGCAAAGATTGGCCGTGTCCAAAAAAATTATGGACAGACAGAGCACAATAAAAAGAGGTGAAATGCCACAAAATATTAATGCGGCACCGATGTTAGAGAGTTTTAATACTCCTCAAGCAACATATAACTTACCTCAAGAATTTTTGTCTGAAAGCCCATCGACAAGTCAAAAATCAAATTATGACCCAACAAAACCGATTGAAGAATCAAAAATTTTAAATTCAAAATTACCAGATGAAATTAAAAAATTAATGATTGAAAGACCTATAGTACAACCTAATAGTATGTCAAGTGCGTCTATATCTGATGATATAATCGAGGGGGCTCAAAGACTAATGAAGATGGAGAATAAAAACTCACAACCATCCGAATCATTACCAAAATCAAACACCAAAACAACAACTCAAAACACACAATCACAATTCAACATGAATGAAATGAAAACAATGATTAGAGATGTTGTAAGAGATGTTGTAAGAGATGTTATTAGAGAAGAATTACAAGATGCGGGTGTCATTAGTGAATCGTCTGAAGATGCTAACGAATCAATCCAATTTAAAGTTGGTAAGCATATATTTTTAGGTAGAGTTACAAAAATTCAAAAAGTAAAATAACCTTAAATAAAATCAAAAAATGCAATCCACCTATTTTAGGTGGATTTTTTATTTTATTACCTTTTGATAGGTCGGGACTATTTATCATATTATTGAATATAATGGAGATTATTGGCATTGTAACCCAAAAAAATACGACGCAAGTTATTATCACCAAGTAAAGAAAAAAACCGCACAAGAATTATGGGAATATGATAATAATAAAATTGACTTAATAAAAAGTAATGGTTATTTTTTTGAAGTGGTGTGGGAGTCTGAATTGAAATCAAACCCACAAATAATAAATAACTTAATAAAAAAACATGAATCAAGAGAGCAATCCAACTCCAGACGTTCGCAAAAAAATTAGGGTTCTATGCGTCCCTAGCGACCGTACTGGAGTTGGCTGAATTTAAAGGAAAATTTAGGTCTGTAGACCCCCACGTAATGTTACAAAATAATCACTCAGATGAATTTCACGTAGATATAGATTACGACCCAAAAATTAATGATTATAACTATTGGAAACAATATGACATTGTACACTTCCATAGGTCAATTGGTCAAGATTTTGACCAAGCTAATGATTTAATCAAAAGGTTAAACTCTATTGGTGTAATTACAATTATGGATTTAGACGACTATTGGTTGCCAACTAAAGAACACCCAATTCATCAACTAATCATACAGAACAAAATAAATGAAAAGATAGTTGCAAATCTGAAAGTGGCGGCACACGTCACAACAACAACATCTTTATTTGCTTCAGAAATATCTAAAATTAATAAAAACGTATACGTTCTTCCAAACGCAATTAATCCAAAAGAACCTCAATTTAAACATGAAACAAAACCGTCAGATAAACTTCGTTTTGGATGGTTGGGTGGTTCTTCTCACTTACATGATTTAAAATTATTAAACGGCGTTACAAATAAATTAAAAGATAGTCATGACAAATTTTCATTGTATTTATGTGGTTTTGATACTAGAGGAAGTGTTACTGAAATTAATAAAGAAACGGGAGAACAAAAACAAAGACCAATACGACCAGAAGAAACCGTATGGGCTCGTTATGAAGAAATTTTTACTGACAATTATAAGTTAGTTTCCCCCCAACATATTGAATATTTGAAAAAATTTGAGGATTCAGAATATATTATGGAGTCTGAACCTTTTTACAATCGAGTTTGGACAAAACCTGTTACAAGTTACGCTTCAAATTATAGATTATTTGATGTTTCATTATCACCGATTGTTAATCATATCTTTAACCGAGTTAAATCACAACTAAAAGTTATTGAAGCAGGTTTTTATAAAAAAGCAATTATCGCATCAAATGTTGGTCCATATACCATTGATTTAAAACACGCATTAAAAAATGGTCAGTTCTGTGATGGAAACGCACTTTTAGTTGATGAAGTAAAAAATCATAGTGATTGGGCTAAAAACATGAAAAAATTAATTGATAATCCTAACTTTGCTTATGACTTGGGACAACGATTGTATGAAACGGTGAAAGACACATATGATTTGAATGTGGTCACAAAAAATAGAGCGGAACTTTATAAATCTTTAATAAAATGATAAACATACCTATTAACAAAATTTTATTTATCGACATTGAAACTGTTGGAATATGTAAGGATTGGATGACCTGTCAAGAAAATCACCCTAAAATTGCTGAACAATTTGTTAAATACTTTGATTGGTTTTTAAAACGATTTCCTGAAGATGACGTTGATACAAATGGTCTTGAAGAAGAACTTCAAAAAATGAATGATGTTTATTCTTCAAGAGCAGCACTTGTTCCAGAGTTTGCTAAAATTGTTTGTGTATCAATGGCATTTGTTTTAGAAAACGGTGAAGTAAAAAAACAAACTTTTAAAAATAACAGCGAAGAGGATTTATTGTTGGAAGTTAGAAATTTATTAGACCGTTGTCACAAATTAGATTTTTATTTGTGTGGACATAATTTAAAAAACTTTGACATACCTATGTTGGCAAAACGTATGATTATTAACAACATTATGCCATCAAAAATACTTCCATCATACGACACTAAACCATGGGAAGTAAAAGCAATTGACACCAAAGAAATTTGGCAATATGGTTCATATAGTTCAATTGGTTCTTTAGATTTAATGTGTTCTTGTTTAGATATTCCAACACCAAAAGATGGTGAAATAAATGGTAGTATGGTTCATCAGGCATATTGGAATCAGAACAGACTTGATGAAATTGCAAAATATTGTGAAAAAGATGTTGATGTTCTGATTGAATCAATAAAAAAATTAAAAAGTTTAAAATAATGTTTGAAAATATAAAAGATTTAAAAAATAGCATGAAAGCTTTAAAGGAGCTTCAATCTCAATTTGGTAATGTTGACATGACAAATCCTGAAAGTATGTTAAAATCTATGGGACTTAATGTTGATGAAATCAATCAACATTTTGAAGGTCAATTTACATCTTCCGTTGATTTAAATTTTGTGAATAGTAGTAACAATCAAAATCCTGAATACGCATATAAAGGTGATTCGGGGTTTGATTTAAGAGCATCAGAAGAAAAATGGATTTTTCCAAATTCAAGAGTTTTAATACCCACAGGTTTAAAATTTGACATTCCTGATGGTTATGAAATACAAGTAAGGTCTAAAAGTGGTTTAGCATTAAATCAAGGATTATTTGTTTTAAATTCACCTGGAACAGTTGATAGTGGATACTTAGGTGAAATACAAGTTATTTTATTTAACACAACAACAGAAAAAGTTAAAATTGAAAAGGGTCAAAAAATTGCCCAAGCGGTTCTTTGTCCTGTTGTTAGTGGTAAATGGGTTAATTTAACACAAATTTCAAATTTAGGTTCAAAAGACCGAAATGATAATGGATTTGGTTCAACAGGTTTAGTATGATTACAGTAGGATTTTCAACAAGAAAAATAGATGACAATTTTGTCTCGATGTTAAAAAAAACATCAGGAGTAAGTAAATTGGAAATAATACCAATCGAAAACAATGGTGTATTTTCTCTTAGTGAGGCTTATAATAAAATTTTAAACGATTCCACTAATGACATTGTCGTATTGATGCATGATGACATTTATTTTGACAGTAAGAATTGGGCGTCAAAAGTTTTGAATTATTTTAAAAGAAATTCTGATTACGGCATTCTTGGAGTTGCAGGTTCAACATCATTACCTTCTTCTGGTAAATGGTGGGAAGATTTTTCAAAACTTAAAGGAATTGTTAATCATGAACATGAAGGAAAAAAATGGGAGTCAAAATATTCAACAAGTAAGGGTAATCAGTTAGATGACGTATTGTTGGTAGATGGATTATTTATTGCAATTAATAAAAAAAATATTAAACACAACTTTAACGAAGAAGTTAAAGGATTTCACTTTTACGATGTAGATTTTTCTTTTAGAAATTATTTAGAAGATGTTAAAATAGGTGTTATGTATGATGTAAGAGTCACACATAAATCGATTGGAATGACTAATGAGCAATGGGAAAAAAATAGAGAAGAATTTGCAGAAAAATTCAAAGATGTTTTACCCGTTAAAATCAAACGAAATCTTACAATCGATTCACCTTTAAAAGTTTTATTATCTTGTTTATTTTTTAAATCTTTTACAGGTTCAGAAATGTATGTTTATGAATTAGCAAGAGGATTAAAAAAATTAAATTGTGACGTTACGGTACTTTCAGACATTAATGGACCCTTATCTCAATTAGCAAAACAACAAGGAATCAAAGTTGTTTCATTTCAAGATGCTCCTGGTTACAAAATGGGAGATGGAAAGTGGGGATTTAACACACCACAAGGGTTTCAACCAACACAACCAAATGTAATGTACAAAATTGGTGATGTTAATTATGATATTATACATACACAGCATACACCAGTTTCAAATCAAATGTGTCAGATGTATCCAAACATCGATAAAATATCAACAATACATTCTGAGGTTATAGAATTAGAAAATCCAATTATTCACGATTCAATTAAAAAGTATATTTGTATTCGTCCTGAAATACAAAACCACATAGTAGAAAAATTTAATGTTGATAAAAATAATACTGAAGTAATTTATAATCCAATCGACACAAAAAGATTCAATTCAAACAATATTAAAGATGATAATTACGTTTTATTTGTTGGTACAATTGATTATTTAAGAGAAAATACAATAAGAGATTTAGTAACATACTCCTCTGAAATTAATAAAGAATTATGGTTAGTTGGTGAAAATAAATCAAATTACTTGGATGATTTATTAAAAAATTCGCATGTAAAACATTTTAACGCAACAAGTAAAGTTGAACAGTATGTTAAAAACTGTTCTGAAACTGCAGGTATTCTTTTGGGAAGAACCACTATTGAAGGTTGGATGTGTAATAAACCTGGGTGGATTTACAATGTTAATGAATTAGGTGAAATTTTAAATAAAAAAAGGTTTGACATTCCTAAAGATATTAGTAAGTTTGAATCAATTGAGGTTGCAAAAAAAATAAAACAGATATACATTAAAGTTTTAAACTACCCACAATAAAACTTTACAAAATTAAAAAAAAAATTAAATTATTACCAATGAAGATTTTAGTAAAAATGCCAACAAAATTAAGGAAAGAACAATTTTTTAACACTTTAGATAAATTTTACTCTTTATGTGAAGATATTAATAATATAATTTTTGTTATAACATTAGATAATGATGATGTTATAATGAATACTGATGAAATTAAAGAAAAATTGTCAAATTACCAAAATTTATTTTATAATTTTGGTAATTCTATCTCTAAATTATATGCCACTAACCGTGACTTGAACAAATATAGTGAATGGGATATAATGGTTTTGGCGTCTGATGACACAGTTCCAAAAATTAAAGGATGGGATACCGTAATTAGAGAAAAAATGATTGAGTATTTTCCTGACACAGATGGTGTTTTACATTTTAATGATGGATATCAAGGAAATAGGTTAAACACACTACCAATTTTAGGTAAAAAATATTTTGATAGATTTGGGTATGTTCAATATCCAGGTTATAAATCTTGTTTTGCGGATAATGAATTTATGGAAGTTTCCAAAATTTTAAATAAAGTTAAATATTTTGACATAACAGTAATTGAACACCAACATCCCGATTGGGGATTTGGTCAAAGGGATTACGCTCATGATGAAAACATGAAATATTTTAGTTACGATAACAATCTTTTTCAAGAAAGAAAAGTAAATAATTTTGATTTAAATTTATAAATATGAATAGAAAATACTTACCTACGCTAAGTGAATTAATTGATAGATTGTCAATAGTTCAGTTAAAAGAAGTGTTCATTCCTGAACACAAAACAGAATATGCGAAAGAAATTAATGACATTGTTCATGATATTCAGTCACATATTGATGAAAACAACTCTGTAATTACCGCGGAGACAATAAGAGCTATTGTTGTTTTAAGTCAAATGAATTTACATATATGGCATAACGAATCTAATTATCGCAAAGGTATTAAAGACGGTAATAATTTAGAGTTAACTCACGGTTTAAATGGGATTCGTAATGTTTCTAAAAATAAAATACAAGAAATTGTTGGTGGTCGTAAAGATTATAAAATTGACTGTTTAGCTGCAGAATTTAAAGATTGGGATATTAGTTGGTAAAATAAACTCTGTTTGGGTAAATAAAAATAAATAAAATAAAAAAATGGAAAAAATTTTAATCACGGGTGGGGCCGGGTATTTAGGTTCAACATTATCAGAACATTTATTAAATGAAGGATATCATGTCACGGTTTTAGATAATTTAATGTATAAACAAATGTCATTACTTCATTTATTTAAACGAAGTAATTTTGAATTTATTTTTGGTGACGTTAGAGATAAAGAATTATTACAAAAACTTGTTTTAAACCATGACGTTATTATTCCATTAGCCGCAATTGTTGGTATGCCAGCATGTAAATCTAATCCTCAGTTAGCTACGGATGTAAATTATATCCAAATTGCAAATATTGTCGGGGTATTAAAAAGTAATCAAAAATTAATAATACCAAACACAAATAGTCAGTATGGTTCATCAGATGATATTATAACTGAAGATAGTCCATTTAAACCACTATCTCACTACGCAAAAACAAAATGTGATGCCGAAGAATTGATACTTAAAACAAAAAAAGGGATTGCTCTTAGATTAGCAACAGTATTTGGAGTTTCTCCAAGAATGAGAATGGATTTATTAGTTAATGATTTTGTATATAAGAGTGTAACTGATGGGTATATGGTATTATTTGAATCCCATTTTAAAAGAAATTATATCCACGTACAAGATATTGCAAGAACATTTGAGTTTATGATTAAAAATTATGATGAATGTGTCGGAGAAGCGTTTAATGTAGGGTTATCTACCGCAAATTTAAGTAAATTAGAATTGGCAAATAAAATCAAAGAATATGTACCTAGTTTAGTAATTAAAGAGGATAACTTTAAAGAAGATTTCGATAAAAGAAATTATATTGTTTCTAATGAAAAATTAGAATCTAAAGGATGGTCCCCTATATATGGATTAGATTACGGAATTAAACAATTAATATCATCATATAAAATGGTTGGTAATTACATAAATAAAAATTTCACAAATCTATGATAAAAAATACTGATGTTTTATTCATATCTCCCGGAAATGCAACCGGAATATACCAAGAGTTGTCAAGTAAATATTCGTCAATTGAACCTCCGACATGGGCTTTATTGTTAGCCCAATCTTGTCGTTCAATTGGGTTTAATGTTTCTTTAATTGATGTAAATGTTGAAGAATTAGAAAACCAACAAGTTTTAGAAAGAATAAATGAAATTAAACCAAGATTAATATGTTTTGTGGTTTACGGTCAAAATGTAAATGCAGGTACCGTTAATATGGCAGGGGCAACATACCTATCTAATTTTTTAAAGAAAGAAAATGTAACAATTCCAATTTGTTACATCGGTTCATATATCCAAGCTTTACCAAAAAAATGTTTGCAAGATGAACCAAGTATTGATTTTGGTTTCACGAATGAGGGAGTTTATTCTTTAAGGAATGTATTATCCTTACCTGAAATTAATGAAGAAAATTTAGAAAATATCAAAGGTATTGTATATAGAAAAAATGGTGAAATAAAAATGACTTTTCCTGAAAAAGTAGTTCCGTCTGAAAGAATGGATATTGATTTACCAGGATACGCATGGGACTTATTACCATATAAAGAAACACCTTTAGATTTATATAGAGCACCTATGTGGCACGCTGAATATGATGAGAATAAACGAAGTCCTTACGCGGCAATTCAAACATCATTAGGGTGCCAATTTGGTTGTGATTTTTGTATGATTAATATTTTAAATAGAAATGATAATGAGGAGATAGGTGTAGCTGGAAATTATAGCTCTATGAGATTTTGGTCACCTGAATTTATCATAAAAGAATTTGATAAATTAGTTAAATTAGGTGTACATACTATTAAAATTACTGATGAAATGTTTCTTTTAAATAGAAAGTACTATGTACCATTATGTGAAATGTTAAAAGAAAGAGGATATGGTGAATTTTTAAGAATGTGGGCGTACTCTAGAGTTGACACAGTACGTAGACCTGATTTACTAAAATTAGTTAGAGAAGCAGGAATAAAATGGTTGGCTTTAGGAATTGAAAGTGGTGATAAAACAGTGAGATTAGAAGTTTCAAAAGGTAAATTTGAAGATGTTGATATCCAAAAAGTTATTGAGCAAGTGCACGAAGCGGATATTGAGGTTATGGCAAATTACATTTTTGGATTACCTGGCGACACTATGGATAGTATGAAAAAAACTTTAGACCTTTCTAAACAACTTTGTACTTTTGGGTGGAACGCTTATGCAACAATGGCATTACCCGGTAGTAAACTTTACAAAGACGCGGTTGATAAAGGTATTCAATTACCTGATACCTACGAAGGATATTCATTTCATGGATACAATACTCTTCCATTACCAACTGAGTCATTAAGCGCATCTGAAATTTTAAAATTTAGAGATGACGCATATTATGAATACCATACAAATGATAAATTTTTAGAAAAAATAAAAAATAAATTTGGGGACATTGCCGTTGACAATATTAGGGAGATGGTTAAAATTAAATTAAAAAGAAAAATTTATAATGATTAATTTAAGTATCATAATACCCGGTATTAGAAATAATAATTGGGACAAAATATATAATGATTTGATTGAATGCGTTGGTAATTACTCGTTTGAATTAATTTGTGTTGGTCCATATGAAGCGTCTGAAGAATTATTAAGTAAAAAAAATTTTAAATTTATAAAAGATTTTGGAGCGCCAAGTAGGTGTTTACAAATTGGTTCACAAAATTCAAATGGAGAATTTATATGTTGGATACCTGATGATTGTATTTTAGATAAAAATTCCCTTTCTTTGTCTTTAGATTTTATGTATAAAAATGCCACAGAAAAAGATGGTATGTGTTTATTATATTCTGAGGGATTAAATTTTACAGGAAATCAACATCTTGACAACAGTTATTGGATAGGTAGTACCCATATGGACCAAAGACTCAGTCAGGTCGATGCAAGTTGGAGAATCGCTCCATTATTTTTATATAGAAAAAATTTGTATGACGAATTAGGAGGGATTGATTGTAGATTTGAACACGCAAATATGAATACTCATGATTTAGCATATCGAGTACAAAAATTAGGAGGGGTTATTCATTTGTCCCCAACTAGAATTTTAAGTGTTGATTGGATTCCAGGTCAACCAGTTCTTACTAACGCATATTTTGAAAACGACTTACCATTATTTAATCAGTTATATGGTGGAAATGAATTTCCAAGATTAAAAATAGATAAAGATAATTGGAAAAATTCTCCTGAAATTTGGGCGAGAAGATTCAATTAATAATTTTAAACATTGAAGCTACGAAATGAAAAAAGTATTAGTAACAGGTTCTAATGGTCTTCTTGGTTCTGCAATTAAAAAAAATTCAATAAATTACAAGTATGATTTTTATTTTGTTGGTAGAAATGAATGTGATTTAACATCACAAATTCAAGTAAAAAATTTAATAGAGAGAATTAAGCCTGATTATGTTATACATACTGCCGCAAGTGTTGGTGGTATCGGGTTGAATTTGTCAGAACCTGTAAACCAATTTTATAAAAATCTTTTAATGAATAGTTTTTTAATTCATGAAAGTGCGGTAAATGGAGTTAAAAAATTTATAAATTTTTCATCAATATGCGCGTTTCCAAGTGACGTTAATATGATTACTGAAAATAAATTACATTTAGGGGTTCCATTTGACGCTCATTTTTCATATGCACAGGCTAAAAGAATTTCAGATATTCAAATTGAAATATATAATAAAAATTTCGGGTTTAATTACACGTCTTTAATTCCAACAAATATTTTTGGTGAAAATGATAATTACAATTTAAATTTTGGTCATGTCATACCATCTTTAATTCGTAAATGTTATGAATCAAAAAAAACAAATACCCCATTTATTGTTTGGGGAGACGGGACACCAATACGAGAATTTATTTATTCAAATGATTTGGCAAAAATTTGTTTAGATATGTTGTTAATTGAAAATTTACCACAAAAAATTGTTACATCTAACTCAATTCCAATTAGTATAAATCAAGTTGTTAATAAAATTTGTGAAATATTTGATTATGACAATTTAATTTGGGATACATCAAAACCAAATGGACAATTAATCAGAACAACAGACAATAAATTATTAAAAAATATACTACCAAATTTTAATTTTGAAGATTTTGATACTTCTTTATCAAATAGTATCAAATGGTTTATTGACAATTACCCTAATATTAGATTATAATTATAAAATGAAAAAGTATACATCACAAGAATTAGTAAATTTTGAAACCGAAATTGGTGATTTATTTAATGACGGAAAAATAAAGGCTCCTATCCATTTATATGATGGTAATGAAGATGAGATGATTAATATTTTTAATCGGATTAATGACGATGATTGGGTTTTTTGCACATGGAGGTCACATTATCAGTGTTTATTAAAAGGAGTACCTAAAGAAGAACTAACTAAAGATATTTTAGATGGTAAATCAATTACATTATGTTACCCTGAATATAAAATATACTCATCCGCGATTGTAACAGGAAGTATTCCAATTGCTACGGGTATGGCTTTAGATATTAAACGTAAAGGACAAACAAATCATGTATGGTGTTTTGTTGGGGACATGTCATCAGAAACGGGTACTTTTTTTGAGAATTGGAAATACTCAGTTAATCACGATTTACCAATTACGTTTGTTATTGAAAATAACAATAAATCTGTTTGTACCATAACTAGCGAAGTTTGGAATGCTAATGAATTATTTTTCAAAAATGAAACAAGAAAAATAATTTATTATGAATACGAATCAAAATACCCTCACGCAGGTTCTGGAAAAAGAATACAATTTTAAAAACAAAAACAAAAATGAAATATTTTGATGAATTAAAAAAATCTATGGAATGGTTAGGCCAAAAAAATGATACAATATTTTTAGGTCAAGCTGTCGAATATGCCGGTACGGCAATGACTAACACATTGAAAGACATTGACAAAACAAAACTTTTGGAAATGCCGGTAAATGAGGATATGCAGATGGGTATGACACTTGGAATGTCTTTAAATGGTACAGTTCCAATTTCAATATACCCAAGATGGAATTTTTTACTTTTATCTGCAAATCAAATTGTAAATCATATTGATAAAATTAAATTAATGTCTAGTGGAGGTTATACTCCTAAAATTATTATAAGAACTTCAATTGGTTCTCAAAGACCTCTCCATCCACAACATCAACATGTCGGAGATTTTACTTCAGGGTTTAAAGCGATGTGTGATTTTGTTGATATTATACGTTTAGATGAACCATATCAAATATTTGAAGCTTATAAATACGCATATGAAAGAACAGATAACCGTCCAACTATTTTAGTTGAGTGGGGTGATTATTATAATGAAAAATAAAAATAAAAAACAAAATGAAAAAAATTTTAGTAGTTTACAATTGTTGTGGGATAAGTCGTGATAACATACTTATGTGGTCAAGTCATTTAAATAAAATTATTAATCAAAGTTATTCAAATTTTGATATTTGTATTTCCGGATGTAAGATTTCAGAATCATCTAAAGAACATTTTAGAAATATTAAAAAAAATAGTGACAAAAAAATTATATTAAATTTTATAGAGGATATTTTACCTGTAAATATTACATTTAATAAATCATGTATGGAAGCGTCTAAATCAGAAGAATATGATGCCTTTTTATATATTGCGTCAGATGTTGATATGGTTGACGATACAAATGTAATTACTAAACTTGTTGATTTACATTTTAGTGATAACATCGGGATGACTTCAGCAGTTGTTAATTTTGATTCAGGAATTGAGGTATGGTTAGGTAATGATGTATTCCACAATTATTTAACAAATAATAATTTTCAAATACCTCCTGGTAAAACTTTAAACCTACACTGTATGTTATTTGATAGGAAAATTTTTGACAATTATAATAATAGAATTATTCCTGATATTTTTAGAACATATTGTACCGAAAGTATATTTTTCTATATAAACGCATCTTTAAATTTGAAGTATATGATACATAATAAAAGTTTATTTATCGTACATTTAGCAGGTAGAGATGGTAGTAGTGTTGGATTTGTAGGTGGAAGAAGTTGGAGGGATATGTATAATCCGTCAATTCCTGTAGAATCTAGATTGATGACACCTGAAGCCAAAAATGTTGGTTTTG
>Ga0164295_10002117_pt1 | contig 16465 bp, 12 predicted proteins | sample GEODES006metaG_FD_111798 | JGI IMG/M metagenome (GOLD analysis project Ga0164295, IMG submission 111798) | Oligotrophic lake water microbial communities from Sparkling Lake, Wisconsin, USA - GEODES006 metaG | ecosystem: Environmental > Aquatic > Freshwater > Lake | place: USA: Sparkling Lake... | reverse complement strand
TGTGCCGCGCGATGCAGCGCCTCCGCGTCGGGTGACGCAGCACCGCCGACGCGCGCGAGGTGCGTAACGACGGCCTCGGTCGGCCCCTCCGCATCGACCAAATCGTCGAGAAGCCAACGATTAAAGACGAAGGCAGGGTCGTTGACGTGCGCCGCCCCCGCCGCCGCGCGCGCCGAAGGCGCACTGCCCGGCAACCGTGACGCGATCCGCGCGTACGCGTGGAGCAAGGTTGCCAAGCGACGGCGATCGGTCGCGTGTGCGACCTCGTCTTGGAGCATCGCCAGCAGTCGGTGCTCGCGGTGGTCGATATCAAAAGGCTCAGGCAGGGCGAGCACCGGCACGAGCGGGGGCGCGGTCTGCGCGTTGTCTTCGACGCGGACCAGTGAGCCCTCGGGAAAATCCGTAGGCCGAGCTGCGGGCGCGAACGCGGCGAGCACGCCGAGGAGCGGCACACCGTAACGCTCAATCGCACCTCGGTCGGCCGGGGTCTGGTCCAGCAGCGCGTGGGCGGCGGCGTCGGGCAGGGCCCAGCCCGCATCCACCTCGATCGCTGCCAACTCTAGGCCTGCTGTTCGGCGCCGCGCCTCGGGGCGGACCGGCGGCGCGACCCCCGGTTGCTGAGCGTCGAGCTCAAGCGGCTCCTGACTGAGCGCCGCGAGGCTTGAGCGCCGACTTCCGCCTCCGTCTGCGCCATCGGGCGAGACAGAGAGGTCGAGCTCCTCCAAAACCTCAAAGTCCTCGATACCTGCGGCTTCGTCACTCTCGACGACCACCACGCGCCGGTCGGGCCCGTCAGCGAGCACGCGCTCGGCCATCGGATACATCGCGTCGGCCCGGCCGATCGCGAGGGCCTCCTGTCGCTCAGCCGTCAAGCGCGCGATGAGCGCATGCGCGTCGTCCAGAGACCCCTCGAACTCGGTGACCCCGGCTCGTACGATCACTGCAGGCGGCTCGTCACCCGCTTCGGAAGCGGCGATCGCCGCCTCCCACTCCGCCTGGGCGTCGTCATCGGATGCGGGCTCATCGGCGAGCGCCGCCCAGCCGTCATCGGCGTCTTGCATCCCTGCTGCGGCTTGGCCGAGATCGAACGCCTCATCGAGCGGGGCCGAATCGCTCATCGCCGACCCCATCGCGAACTCCGCGGCCTCGACACGCGGCGGCGCTGGCGCGCCGGAGAAGCTCTCAAACGGGTCGTCTAGGTCGAGCGTACCCCGCTCGCCCGTCAGGCTCACCTGAACAGGCGCAGCGAATGGATCGAGTGCGCGCATCGCCTCGAGCTTGTGATCGATTTTGACCGGCCCTGTGAAGCGTCGCTTGGGCGATCCCCATTCCTGTGCGGCCACGTTGGACCATCGATCGATGTCCGCGCCGGCGCCGCCATCAAGCGCGTCGGGCACCTGCTCGCCCAGCTCGACGTCGTCTTCGTCCCCCCAAGCGACGCGCTCCCAAGCGGGTCGCTCTGCCGCTTCCCCTTGACTCTGTCCTGCGCCCGGCTCGCCCGGGCTGCCAAGGTCGTCGAAGAGGTCGTCCTCTCTCGCCTCGAAGCCCGCGTCCTGCCAGTCGTCTCCCGCTGCAGCCGCGCGCTCCTCGGGGTCCAGTGACTCGTCAGCGGCCTCGCCCTCGTCCTCGGGGTCTTCGACGAAGCCCGGGTTGTCCACGGCGCCCCACGGAGCCGACGCTTCGTCAATGATGGCGCGCTCGATGATCCCATCGAGCCACGAGCTGCTCTCCTTCGACTCGCCCTCGAGCTGCCCCATGACGCCGCCGATCCACGCCTTTTGCTGCTCGGCAGCCGGGCTCCCAACGTTCTCGTCGGGCAGAAGCTCAGGCCGCGCGGGCGCCCTCGGGTCGTCTGGGTCAACGACGCGGAGCAACCCGGAGTCGACCCCGAGCAGCCCACCGGAGCCGTCGAGTGCGCCAACCCCGGCCTGCATGCCGCCCGACGCGCTGGCATCGAGATCCGCGATGCGCCCCCAGTCCAGCCCAGGTCCGCTGTGCTCGGGTTGCTTGGCTGGCTTCGGCTGGGTCCCGGCTGCGGGGCCCTGGGGGCGTTGCGCCATTCGTCTCCGCGCACGTGTGAGGTCTAGACCGCGCTCTCCCTTGATTTTCCTGCCCCGCTTGAACGGGTGTCAATAAATCAGAACGCGACGTCAACACGCGCTTCGATTCGACCGACCGGCCCTCTGCTGAGGCCCTCGAGCGCGTCGCCGGGGAGCAACACGCCGCCTTCCAGACCGACCCCGACCGTACGGAGGGGCGCAAACGGCGCGCGATAGCCAACCGCACCGTCAAGCTCGACGCCGAAGAAGCGTGCCGCGGGATGACCCCAGACGTTGAGCGCGCGCCCGGACGTCGTCCCACCGGCTGGGTCGATCCACGGCTCGGTGGCCCACGCCGAGAGTCCGCCCACCGCGCAAGTCCAGCGACCCGGTCGCCATGTCCATGACGGTCGGACATAGGCCGCCTGATGAACCGCGCCGTCCAAAGCCAGGTCATTCGGTTGCGCCGAGGCTCTCTCCGCGGCCCTCAAGTGGGACCGGCGCAGAACCTCGTTGAAGAGCACGACGCCCGCGCGCTGATGCGGGTCAAACGCCAAACCAGACGCGTATCCGACCTCCGCGGCCCAGACCGTCCCGCGGTTCGGGTCCTCGATCCACGCACGCCCCAGGCCAGCGAACTGGTCGAGTAGCGCCTGGTCGCCCGCCGTATCCTCAAAGCGAGCGCCGACCTCCGCCTCGGCGCCGAGGACGCCCCAACCGTTCCCGAGACTGAGCGCGCCGCGCACATACGCTTGTCCCGTTGTCCACGCCTCGGCGCGCCCCGCTTCGGACGTCTGCGTGCGCCAAGAGACCAAGGCGCCCAGCGCGTGCTCCCCCCCCAGGTTCTCAACGCTCAGGGATACACGTCGCGATTCGTCTCCGCTCAGCGCGTTCGCGTCCTCGTCTTCGTAGACGATCTCCCCCGTCGCGTCGAAGCGCACATCGGACAGAGACGCCGGTCCTGCGCCTGCGAAGGGTCGCGCGCCGAGCGAGATGCCCGCGACGTGGTCGCCGGTCCACGCCTCACCGAAGGCGTGCGGCCTCGCGTGGCCACGCGCATCGAAAGGCGGCTCTGGCTCGCCCGCGTTCTCCAGCAACCCAAGGCCCCAATGACTCGGCATGAGCCCGACTCGGAGGTCGACGCGAGACTGCTTGGCCTCGAGCCAGGCCTGTCGGGGCAGAAAGGTCTGCCACCCGTCGTACCGGTCGAGGGGCTCTCCTGCCCGTCGCTCCACAAACGCTGCTCCGGCAGGCGCGATCTCCCCGAAGCTCTGTCCTGTCTGCAGATCCAACCGCAGGTGCAGGTCGACCCAGCCGCCGGTGACGACGGGCGAGACGCGCAGCAGATGCCGCGCCCACGTCTGCCCCCCCGATCGCGAGGTGTCATCGAGCGCGAAGTCACCGAGGCTATCGACGCGCAGGCGCAGCTCGCCCGGGACCTCGTAACGGACCTCCGCGTTCGCCTCACGCGGCCCCAACATCGACCCCAAGACCAGAGCGACCAAGGCTCTGCCGACCGCTCCGCTGCGGCCGAGGAGCTGAGCGATCGTCTGCTGAAACTCGGGGAATCGAAGAGGCTTGCGGACGAAGGCTGTCGCGCCTGCGCGTGCGGCATCGTCGGGAGAGAATGAGAGCGCTTGCGCGGTCAACATCAGCACCGGCGTGGCCTGGCTCCGAGGGTCTGCGCGAAGCGCGCGCGTCGCATCGAGCCCGTTCATGCCCGGGAGCTCGACGTCCATCACCACCAAGTCCGGCGGGTCTGCCCACGCGCGCGCGAGCCCTTCGGCCGCATCGCCTGCCGTGGTCACTACATAGCCCTCCTCTGCGAGGATGTCGGCGCACAGGCGGCGGCTCAGACGGTCGTCGTCGATGACCAACACCGCTCGTTTTTCATTTGACACAGACTGGTCCCTCGGCTATCACCCGCCTGCTTCGCGAAAGTGGCGGAATTGGCAGACGCGCAGGATTCAGGTTCCTGTGCCCGTTAGGGCGTGTGGGTTCGACCCCCATCTTTCGCACTCTGAAGAGCCCTCCCGCAGACGCGGGGGGGCTTTTTCGTTTTAAGCTCACGAGATGTGCGCGAGCCGATGCAGCTCCTGCTCCGAGAGGTTCTGCGAGAACGTGACCGTCGTCTGGGCGCGCGCCCCGCTCTCCCGCTCGATTGCGCTCACGTTCACGATGCCGTTCGCGTCGACGTCGAACGTGACGACGACCTCGACCTCGCCGCGTGGCGCGCGACGAAACCCGCTGAACTCGAACTCACCGAGCAAGGTGTCCGCGTCTGTCTCGCGCGCTTCGCCCTGATAAATCCGAATCCGCACCTTCTCTTGGTTGTCCGAGGCCGTGACGAAGGTCTTGCTCTGCTCGACCGGGATGGGCGTGTTCTTGTTCAAGACGACGTCGGAGTAGCCACCCACTGTGCCGACGCGCAGCGTGAGCGGCGTGACGTCGATCAGCACCGCGTCCCTGCGGCGATTGACGAGCTGGTGCGCGTGAATCGCAGCCCCGACGGCGACGACCTCGTCGGGGTTCACGGTCGCCTGCACCGCCCGCCCGAAATAGGCATCGGCCGCAGAACGAATGAACCGACTCCGCGTCTGCCCCCCAACGAGGACGACCCCATCGACCTCCCCCGCCGTGATACCCGCGGCCTGCATCGCCTCGTCGCAGACCTTGAAGGTCCGCTGGACTAAGTCGTAGGTCATCTGCGCCAGCTGCTTCATCGTCAGCAAAGCGTTCAGCGTCAGCGAACCCTCGGCGTCACGGGCGATATCGGGGATCGAGACCTCGATGCGATCCACCTCGGAGAGCTGGATTTTGGCCCACTCCGAGTGCTCTTTGAGCTTCTGCATCGCCAGGCGGTCTTGGCGCAGGTCAATGCCGGTTTGCTCACGGAAGGCGGCGCTGAGAAAATCGATAATGCGCGCATCGAAGTCGTCACCGCCCAAGAACGTATCGCCCGACGTGGACTTGACCTCGAATACATCGTTGTCGATGTCGAGCACGGTCATATCGAACGTACCGCCGCCGAGGTCGTACACGGCGACCCGCTGCTTGAGGCCCTTGCCGTAGCCATAAGCGAGCGCAGCCGCGGTCGGCTCATTGAGGATCTTCAAAACCTCGAGGCCAGCGATGCGCGCAGCGTCTTTCGTCGCTTGCCGCTGGTTGTCGTTGAAGTGGGCCGGACAGGTGATGACCGCCTTCGTGACCGGTCGACCCAGCGCGCGCTCAGCCGTGCGACGCAGCTCGCGCAAGATCGCAGCCGATGCCTCAGGAATCGCGTGAACGCGCCCTTGTGCCTCGATACGGACGTCCTTGTTCTCACCCTCGACCAGGCGATACGGAAAGAGCTCGCGTGCCTTCTTGACCTCTTGGCTAAAGAAGTAGCGCCCGATCAGGCGCTTGAAGCTGTACGCCGTGTTCTCAGGGTCCAGCATCATGCGCTTCTTGGCTGGCGTGCCGACGGTCATGCCGCCGTCCACCTCGAAGTGGACGACCGAGGGCAAGATCGACTCGGCCCACTCGTTCTGGAGCACGCGCGGCACGCCGTTTTCGACAATGGCGACCACCGAATTGCTCGTGCCCAAATCGATGCCAATCGCGACGTCGCTCATCGTGCGCTCCCTGCCCGAAGGTGGTCGTACCGCAGCTTCCAGACCATCGTGAACGCCTCGGCCATGATGCGGGCTGACATCTTCGACTGGCCGGCAACGCGGTCGGCGAAGCGGATAGGCACCTCAACGACCGTGAAGCCACGGGTGGTGGCCCGATAGGTCAGCTCGATTTGGAATCCGTACCCGCGGGTCTGAACGGTGTCGAGGTCGATCGCCTCGAGGACCCTGCGGTTGAAGCACTTGAAGCCGCCTGTCAGGTCACGCACACCGACGCCCAAGATCGTGCGGGCGTACAAGCTGCCCGCTCGGCTAATCAGCTGCCGCGAAAGAGGCCAATCGACCGTGCCCCCCCCCGCGACCCAACGACTGCCCAGCACGAGGTCGGCGCGCTCTGCCGCAGCAAGAAAGACAGGCAGCATGGCGGGGTCATGGCTGAAGTCAGCGTCCATCTCAAAGATGTGGGTGTAGTCCCGCTCGAGCGCCCACCGAAAGCCCGCGAGGTAGGCCTTCCCGAGCCCCTCTTTGCCCGCACGATGAAGGACGTGCACCCGAGCGTCTGCGGATGCCCGCTCGTCCGCAAGCCGACCAGTGCCGTCGGGTGAGTTGTCGTCGACGACCAGCACATCGCCCTGGGGCAGCGCTTCGGCGACCCGGTCGAGCAAGCGCGGCAGGTTCTCCGACTCATTAAAGGTCGGAATGATGACGAGGGGTTTCATGGCCGCGGACCTTACCGAACTTGGTGGGCCCGCGTGAAGATCGCTTCGATGCGGGCGGCGACCCGCGCATCAAACGGCGCGCCGGGGGACGCCACCTCGGGCCGCGCACGCATCGCTTCGAGCACGGCCGCGCAGTCAGCTTGACCGCGCGGCAGATCAGACAGCATGTCGTGGATCGCGCGGGCGATCGTGGGTGCGGTCGCAGCGGCTCCCACGCACTCCCTGAACGCTGCGCGCCCGAGAACCAAGTTCGGCAGCGCGAAGTGAGGCACGCGGACCAGGCGCCGAGCCACCTGCGTCGACAACCACGAGAGCGCTCCGACCGCCACGAACGGACGCTGCGCGAGCGCGCACTCCAGCGTCGCCGTGCCGACCGCCACGAGGGCAGCATGACTCGCTGCGAGCGCGCTAGGGGCGCTCGTATGGATGATGACATCCACGCCGTCCTTCGACAGCGCCCGCAGGGGGGCAATCGTTCGTACATCGAGCCCCGGCGCGAGCCCGATGTGTGCCCGCAGCGCCTCGCCCCCCAGCGCGATAGGACGCAGCGCGTCGGCCATCAGTCCCGCGATGCGTGTCACGCTTCCGCGCCGACTGCCGGGCAAGACCGCCAAGTCTGTGGGTCCAGACACGCTGACCAGTGGGGGCGGCGCTTGGTCGGCCAGCGGGTGCCCCACCCACTCCGCATGAGCGCCTCGGGCGGTGTACCACGCACGCTCAAAGTCGAAGAGGCAGCCGACCCAATCGGCCTGCGCGACGTCCCCCGCCCGACCCGCTCGCCACGCCCAAGCCTGTGGCGGTGCGAGGTAGGCCACTGGGCATGTGCCGCGCGCCCGCGCAGCGCGGAGGAGGCGCAGCGACACCTCTGGAAAGTCGACGAGGACGACTGCGTCCGCATCGTTGAGCGAGCGTTTCAGGTCCGCGAGGGCCCGCAGCGTTCGCGGCAGCGCGGGCAAGGCCTCGGTGAAGCCGTGCGCTGCGAGCCCCCCATACTCGGTCACGGGCGTCAAGCCGCCCGCTACGCTCAGTGGTCCGCCCAAGCCGAACACGCTCGCGCCCTCGCGCGTCCAGCGCGCGACGAGCGGTCCCAAGAGGGCGTCCCCCGATGCTTCGCCCGCAGCGCAGAGCACCCTCAATCCCCGTAGGCCCGACGAGTCAGAGGTGAGCGTCACCCTGTCCTCGCCGCGAGGTGAGCGCGCGCCGCGTCGAGGAGGCGCCACACAGACCGGGCGCCCTCGGCATTCGCCGGCTCACCCTGCGTGGGCGCTGCCCCGAGGACGAGCGACTCGAACGCGCGCCACTGCGCAGCCAATGGGTCCGGCTCGCGGCTCCGCGACCGAGTTGGGCGGCCGCTCGGCGTCCACCAGCGTCTCGCTTCGCTCGGGGCGGGCCACGCGACGATTCGGCCGCGACGCCCCTCGTCCGCGGCGAGCTCAATCCGCAGGACGCCTCGCCGAAAGCGTATCGAAGCCACAGAGACGCGCGGACCGAGGACGCGCACCGCGCGGTCGAGGTCATGGCAAAGCCGGTCGAGGAGGAGCTCTTCGGGCGTTTGACCCGCTGCGAACGCGCGAATACTGAGGAGCGATGCAGCGGGTTGAGGTTCGTCACTGAGAAAGCGCTCGACGTAGCCCACCCGGAGCGTGCGACCCCGCGTCGAGGCGAGCGCGCTGACGCGGTCGAACTCTGCGCTTGAGGCAGCCCCCGGCTTCTCGACCAGCACATCGAGCGAATGCAAGAGCGCCTCGCCTGCGACCTCGGCGAGATGCGCCCGCGGAGTGGCCACGACGCATGCGCGCAGACTCGGATGCCGCTCAAGGGCCTCGCCAAGGCTCGTGAACGCGGACGCACCCCACCGCCGCGCGAGCGCGTCAGCCCGAGCCCAGTCACGATCAACCACCGCCACAAGCCGACTCTGGGCCGCGCAGGCGAGCTTCGCGGCATGCACCTGGCCGAATCGGCCAGCCCCGACCAGCGCGGTCTCAAAGGGCGCCTCCATCAAGGTCTGCATACCAGCGCTTGAGCGCCCCTGCCACAATCGTCACGCACCCAGACACGTCGAGTGCGTAGCGCCCTACGCAGTGGACGCCGCTGCTGCACGTCTTCTTTGGGGCCCAGCGCGCGTCACCCGAAGGCGTGTTTATTGCAGGCTCGCTGCGCGCACGTCCGAGGGAGCCCTCTATGTCCGCCGCGTTCGTCGCCTCGCAGCCCACGCCGCCTGACCTCGCCCCCGCGACGGGTCGAACCGCGGTGATCCTGAACGCGAACGCGCGGCGCGTGACCCCCGCGGTGCGGGCCGAGGTTCAGCGCGTCGCTCCAGACGCGGACGTTTTCTATACGCGCAGCCTGGAGGAGGCTGCGTTCGTGACTCGCCGCGTGGCCGACGCCGGCTATGGCTTCGTCTTCACCGGCGGCGGCGACGGCACGGTCGTCAACACGATTGACCAGATCATGCGACGGCTCGACGAGACGTCCGCCGAACACTGTCCAAAGTTTGGGATCCTGAAGCTGGGCACAGGCAACGCGGTCGCCGACTTCTTCGGCGCGGGTGATTTTCGGGACGACCTCCTCAAGGCGAGGACAGCGCCCATCAAGCCGCTCTACCTCATGGACGTCGCCGGAGCGTGCCGAACGCCCTTCTTTGGCTTCGGCTGGGACGCCTTCATTCTCAACAACTATGACCAGATGAAGCGGGCCGCCGAGCACAGCGCAGTGACCCGCGCGATGTTCAAGAACGTCATGGGCTACCTGATCGCGGGCGTCGGCAAGAGCGTGCCCGAGCTGGTCCTGCGTCAACCGAGCTGGCAAATCCGCGTGACGAACACGGGCAGCACGGGCTTTCGACTCGACGCGGACGGACAGGTGGTGGAGCGCTTTGCGCCCGGCGCAGTCGTCTACCAAGGCGGCGCTCGACTCGGTTGCTTTGGGACCACGCCGTTCTACGGCTTCAAATTCAGGATCCTGCCCTTCGCGGACCGAACGCCGGGCATGTTCCACTTCCGAGTGCTCGACTTTCACCCCGTCGCGGCGGTCGCGCGGCTCCCACAGGCCTGGCAGGGCCGACTCGAACACTCACGCCTCTTCGATTTCCAGCTCACCGCCTGCAAGGTCGAGATCGACGGTCAGGCACCGCTCCAGATCGGCGGCGACGCGCACGGCCAGCGAGACCACATCGAGGCCGCCGTAGTCGAACGGCCGATCCCGTGCCTGCAGCTCTCATAGCGCGCGGCCACCTTTACGCCTCGGGGTGGGCGTGCTATCAGACCGCGCCTCTTTAGCCCGTCAGGAGCCCCCATGCGCCTCCACAACTCCCGCGTCGGTCAGATTAAGCGCGAGATCGTCGACACGCTGCTCGCCAAGGAGCTCGTCGAGATCGAGGCCGACGCTCGAAACGAGGTCGAGCTCGACGTCGAGTCCGTCCTCAAAGAGTACATCCGCACCGACCGTAAGTTGACGGACGACGCGAAGGACCTCGCATCCCAGCGCGGCCTAGACTACACGCAGCACCAGAAGATCAAGAAGCAGATGGCGGAGAAGCAGCGCTTCGGCATCCACGACGAAGCGGTGGCGTACCTCGCGAATCAGCTCATCGAGACGCTGCTTCACACGGGCCATGTCAGCGAGGTCTTCGCTGAGGACCATGAGCTCCGCGCGGCGATAGCGCCCGTGCTCAAGCGCCATATGTCGGCGAATGATCCGCTGGACGAAGAAGTCCGAAAGCAGATCAAGAACCTTCAGGAAGGCACTCAGGACTGGGAGATCCGCTACCAGCAACAGATGGAGCGGATTCGTCGGCTAAAGGGCCTCGACTGAGGCGCTCAAGCGCGGCGACGGCGGCCTCGCGCTCGGCCAGCTTCTTCGACCGCGCGCTCCCACGTGTGGTCACGGTCCCAGGCACGCACAATTCAATGTGAAACGTGCGTTCATGGTCGGGGCCCGTCGCCTCGATGAGCGTGTAACGCGGCGTCTTCCGCCAGCGCGCGTAGACGAGCTCTTGGAGCGCCGTCTTCGGGTCTGGCGTCGCTTGGTCCACGTGCGCGGCCTCGACGCAGGGCTGAGCGTCTTCGAGTATCAGCGTTCGGGCGCGCTCGAGCCCGAAGTCCAAGTAGACTGCACCGACGACGGCCTCGTAGGCGTCTGCCAAGAGGGTTTCCTTCTGGCGACCGCCCGACTGGTGCTCCCCGCGGCCGAGACGCAAGGCGTCACCGATGCCTCGAAGCTTCGCGAACGCGGCGAGCGACCGCGCGTTGACGATCCCGGCGCGCCAACGGCTCAACTGGCCCTCCGAGGCGTTCGGATAGCGGTCCATCAGCGCTTCGGCAACGACGAGTCCGATGACGGCGTCCCCCAGGAACTCGAGTCGCTCGTTGTGCGCGACGCCGGCTGCAGCCTCTGAGGGGAGCTCGTTCGTGAACGAGCGGTGCGTCAAGGCCTCTGCAAGGCGCGTGGTCGCGCCCGCCGCGCAGCCGATCGCCTCGGCGATGCGCTCGATGGCGCTGTCCCGCATGGAGGTCGCACTCACAGGACGCAATCGTTCTCGGCGAGCGCCCTGTCAATCCACGCGCCTCCCAAGACGCGGTCGCCGACGTAAAAGACCGCTGCTTGCCCTCGGGTGACTGCGTCCTCGGGGGCGTCGAAGACCACGCGGAGCGCACGCCCATTCGCGTGGACGCGGCAGCCAACACCGCGGTGCCGCGACCGAATACGAACGAGGCAGCGTGCCCCCGCTTCGGGCGCATCACCGTCGACCCAAGATGCGTCACGCGCCGTAAAGCCTTGCGACGCAAGCTCTGCCCGCGCGCCCACCGTGACCGTCGAGGTCGGGGCGTCGACTTGCAGCACATAGAGGCGCTCGCCGCGGGCTACGCCGAGGCCGCGGCGCTGGCCGACCGTGTAGTGGTGAACGCCGCCATGCTCGCCGAGCACTTGACCTTGAGTGTCGACGATCCGGCCGGGTCCCGGCGCTGACTGTCCCCGCGCCTCAAGGACCTCTTCGACGACCCGTGCGTAATCCCCATCGGGCACGAAGCAGATGTCCTCGCTGTCGGGCTTGTCAGCGACATCGAGGCCCATCCGGCGGGCGTGCGCGCGGACCTCGGCCTTGGGCATGTCGCCGAGCGGGAAGACCACGCGGGCCAAGGCACGTTGGTCGAGGCCGAACAAGAAGTACGACTGGTCGCGCGAGGCGTCACTCGCGGTGTGCAACGTGAGGCGACCGTCGGCCCCGCGCCCCACGCGTGCGTAGTGGCCTGTCGCCAACGCGTCCGCGCCGAGCGCACGCGCGCGTCCGAGGAGCGCAGAGAACTTCAGGTGGTCGTTGCACAGTACGCAGGGATTGGGTGTCTCCCCCTCCAAGTAGGCGCGGGCGAACGGCTCAATGACCGCTTTGCGAAATGCGTCGCGGTAGTCGACGACATAGTGCGGTACGCCGAGCGTGTCACAGACCGTCCGCGCGTCTTGGGTGTCGTCTGCTGAGCAGCAGCTCCCGCTCCCGCCCGCAGCCTCTGCGGCCGTGCCATCGCGCAACTTCATGGTCAGACCGATGACCTCATGCCCCGCCTCGTGCATGAGGCCTGCGACCACCGACGAGTCCACCCCCCCGCTCATCGCGACGACCACCCTCACGTCTCAGCCTCCCGAATCCTGCGAGCGACATCAGGCCACGCCCGCAGCACGGCGTCGACCTCGGCGTCGCAGTTTTCCGGTCCGAGCGAGATACGTAAGCCCCGCCGCGCGTCGCTGTCTGACAGCCCGAGCGCGCGCAGCACGGGTGAGACCTCAACCGCGCCCGATGCACAAGCAGACCCCGCAGAGACACAGATGCCCTCGAGATCGAGGCCCGCGAGCACCGCATCGGCGGGCAAATCCGGCACACGAAACGCCAGCGTATTCGGGAGCGCATAGTCGAGGTCACCATGTACGACCAACGACGGCTCGAGTTGTCGAAGCCCCGCAAGGAGGCGGTCACGTAAACCGCGCACGCGGACCATCGACGCGAGGCGAGCGTCGAGGTCCGCGACCGACGCCCCGAGGCCGACCGCGCCGATCAAGTTCTCCGTGCCCGCCCGCCGACCTCGCTCGTGCGCCCCACCGCGTTGAAGCGGCGAAATGCAGCGACCCGAGGCGAGCCACAAGATCCCGATCCCCGCGGGCGCGCCCACTTTATGCCCCGAGAGCGCGACCGCGGCTAAGCCCAGCTCTCTCGGTCGAAGCGCGACCTTGCCCCACATCTGCGTAGCGTCGCACAGCACAGGCACCTCGCCGACGGCGCGCACGATCTCACTCAGAGGCTGGAGCGTACCGACCTCGTTCTGCGCGCCGATCACAGCGACGAGTTGGGTCGTCGGCAGGACGGCGCGCGCGATCTCGTCGGGCGAGACGCGCCCCGCCGCGCTCGGATCGACGCGTACGCTCACTGCGCGCGCGACCTCCAATGCGCCGTACATCGCGGGGTGCTCCACTGCGGTCGTCACGACGTGAGCGCCTGCGCCGACCATGCCCCCGACCGCGAGGTGGAGCGCCTCCGTCGCGCCGCTGGTCAGGACGATTTCAGTGGCCCGAACATCGAGCGCGAGCGCGACCTGACGGCGCGCGGCCTCAAGCGCAGCCTTCGCGACGCGTCCGAACGTGTGAACGCTGCTTGGGTTACCTCCGGGGGCGTCCAGGTACGCGGAGATCGCCCCCCGCGCGCTCTCGGCCAGCGGCGTCGTTGCGTTGTGGTCAAGGTAGACCGAGCGGCCGCGTGCGCGTGCCCATTCCACAGAGCTCATGGTCGAGTCGGGACCTGCAGGCAGACGCGCGCCCCTCCACCAGAGCCATCGCCAATCGTGAGGCGCCCGCCGTGGAGCGCTGCGCCCCGCTCAGCGATTGCGAGGCCGAGACCCGCGCCTCCAGCGGCGCGCGTCGGGCTGCCATCTCCCTGGTAGAAGGGCTCGATCACGCGCGCACGGAGCTCTATGGGGATGCCAGGTCCCTCATCGGTCACGACGAACTCCCAAGCGGGGGCGTCATCGTCGGTGGTGCGGACCAAGTGGCAGGAGAGCTGAACCCTGCCCAGTGCGGGGCCGAACTTGATCGCGTTGTCCAACACTTGGGCGAGCGCGTCCCGGACCACTTGCGGATCAACAATGCCGGGCGTTGTCGGCAGAGGCCCCACCAAGACGACCTCGCAACCGCGCGCCTCTGCTGCGGGGGCGACGATCGCCAGAGCATCCCCGACGACGCGGTCACACGCGGTCACCAAGCGCTCGAGCGTGACATTCCCCGTGGCGAAGCGCGTGGCGGCCAGAAGATTCTGCACAACGCCGTTCAGGCGGCTGAGTGAGCCGCGCATACGCTCAAGGGCGCGCAATTGGGCGTCGCTCACGGGCCCCAACTCCGCAGCCTCCATCATCTTGACGTATCCCAGCAGCGGCGTCATCGGCGTCGCAAGCTCATGGCTCACGTTACGAAGCACTTCCATCTTGAGGCGATCAAGCTCATGCATGCGCTCGTTAGCCAGCGTCAGCGCGCGCACCTTCTCCTCAAGCCGGTCGACGACACGTCGGCCGTGGTCCGCGAGGTGGGCAGCCCGCGCAGCGTCGGGGAGGTGCTCACGCCGGCCCGCCGCGAAGCCTCGGAGGACGGACTCGAACGTGGCCAGTTGAATCGGCTTCGCGATCAGGCCATCAAACCCCAGCGCGACGGCGCGGTCGCGGTCACCCTCAGCCGTGACCGCGACGATGGGCGTCTCGCTGAGCGCGGGCTGCCCGCGGAGCTTCGTAACGACTTCGTAGCCGTCGAGCCCCGGCAGGTTGATATCAACCAACACGAGGTCCGGCGAGACGCTGGTGGCCAGGTCGATTCCGGTGACGCCATCGACGGCGTCGATGACCTCATGTCCCGCTGCCTCAAGGAGTTTGCGGACGAGAATCCGGTTCTCGCGCCGGTCCTCGATGTGGACGATCTTCACGTCGTTGGCCCGGTCACGGGCAGGCGACGATCGAGCTCAGGCAGCGCATCCCTGAGCGCCTCGGGCGTGTTGCGCTCTGGCGCCTCGAGCACGTGGTCAAGCAAGGCCTCGAGCAGCGCGCCGATTCTCCGCGAAGGGGGTACCCCGAGCAGCGCCTGCACCGCGCGACCGTCGAGCGCGAGGTCTTTGACCGTGAGCGGCGACTCGAGCGCCGCGATATCGCGCGCACGCTGCACGAGTCGAAGCGACGCGCGCTCGTCGACCGCTTCGGCCGCCTGCGCGAAAGCCTCGAAGTGCGCTCGCCCAATCGCCGCGCAACGCCGCCGCACGTCTGCGTCCGTTGCGTCGGGGGCCAGCGGGGGCATGGCCATCGCAGCGAGCGCGCCTCTGACCTGTGCCCGCAGTTGAATCGACGCTTTCAGGCGGTCAAGGTCGTCGAGCGGCGCGCCGAGAGCGGCAGCCCCGCGTGCGCTCAGGAGCACTGCCAGCCGGACGACCAGGTCACGCGGCGCGCGACCGAGCGCGCTCGAGACCCGCGCGCGCTCGTGGACCGTGAGTCCCGCGCTGAACCCCGGCAATGTGTCCTCAAGCAGGCCCGTCTCAGCCAGCAAGGTCACCCCGACGCTCGCTGCAGGACCCAAGAGCAGCTTGAAGAGCTCGACCTGCACCCGCTCTGCGCTCACACGTCGAAAAACTTCGCGCGTCGGCCCCATGGCTGCGAGCGTCTCAGCCTCTACGTCGAGTTGAAGAACCGACGCGAAGCGCAGCGCCCTGAGAGAGCGAAGTCCATCTTCGCGAAAGCGTGCGAGCGGGTCGCCCACAGCCCGAATACGACGCGCTGCGAGGTCATCGACGCCCCCATGGAGGTCCACGAACGCGCCGCGTCCCGGGTTCCACGCCATCGCGTTCATCGTGAAGTCGCGCCGCTCCAGGTCCAGCGCGAGATGCGGGCTAAACTCGACCCCTGTGGGCCGTCGACCGTCTGTGTACCCCAGCTCGACGCGGTAGGTCGTCACCTCGACGTGCTCGCTGCCAGAGAGCACTGTGACCGTGCCGTGCTGAATCCCGGTCGGGATCACGCGCGGGAAGAGCGCGACGACCTTGTCGGGGTGCGCGGAGGTCGTCACGTCCCAGTCCCCCACAGTCCGACCCAGCAGACGATCACGGACGCACCCGCCGACGAAGTAGGCCTCGTAGCCCGCGCGCTCCAGCCGCGCCACGACGTCAATCGCGTGGTCTGGAGGCGCGGCGAGCCTGCTCGGGTCCTGGGGAGCGTCTGAAGTCACTGCGCCTGCTCGCGCGGCTGTGGCGCGTCACGCTGGAGCGTCGCCAGCTTCATCTTGAGCAGCCGATATCTGGCGATGAAGTCCGCGTTTCGACCGCGAATCTCGCCGAGCCACGTTGACTCTTTGCGCGCCTGCTCCACGCCCTCCTTCGTGTCGAGCACCCGGCCCAAGACGACATTCAGGTCGTTGAACGGCTTCGTCAGGTAGCCTTGGGCGCCCTGCTCGACGGCCTGAATCGCCGTCTCAACCGAGGCGTACCCCGTCATGAGGACAACAGCGGGCGGCGGTGTGAGCCCCCGCGCGAAGGTCAGGACGTCCATGCCGCTTGAGTGCCCGATGTGCAGGTCACTCAGCACGAGGTCAAAGGGCCCGCGTTCAAGGGAAGCGCGCGCCTCCTCGACCGAGTAAGCGCACTCCACCTCAATCCCCGATTGCGACAAGAGCAGAGACTCGAGGACCGCGACGATGGTCCGGTCATCGTCCACGATGAGCATCCGAAAGCCCTGTCGCGTCGACGGCCTGACCTTGGCCTCAAGCTCGAGATTCTCACGCTGCAGCGCACTCATGCTCTGGAGGAAGTGCTCGTTGAGCTGGGTCAACTCAACGAGCAGGCGGTCCGTCTCGACGCGGTGCACGTTGCGTTTGACGGCACGCTGCACGGAGTCGCGCAAGTGGGCGGCTGTGTCGCGGTGCTTGAGGATGTAGTCGGCGGCGTCGAGACGCAGCGCGTCGACCGCCCCCTGCGCGGTCGGCGTCGCCGTGAGGACGACGCTGACGAGCTCGGGCCGCTCACGCCGGGCGAGGCGAATCAGTGTGAGGCCATCCATGCCTTGCAGGCTCGCCTCGGTCACCAACACCG
>Ga0164295_10002114_pt1 | contig 16474 bp, 15 predicted proteins | sample GEODES006metaG_FD_111798 | JGI IMG/M metagenome (GOLD analysis project Ga0164295, IMG submission 111798) | Oligotrophic lake water microbial communities from Sparkling Lake, Wisconsin, USA - GEODES006 metaG | ecosystem: Environmental > Aquatic > Freshwater > Lake | place: USA: Sparkling Lake... | reverse complement strand
GAGATTTACCGCAAACATAATAGTTAAAGAAGAGTTTTAAGACTTTCGGTAAAACGCAAAATATCTGCTTCTGAATTATAGAAATGCGGAGAAGTTCTAACTCTGCCATCTTTGGCCCAAATAATGATTCCTGCTTTAATCAGTGAAGTTCCGATTCTTTCAAAGTCTGGCGTTTCAAAGGCAACTATTGGTGAATGGCGATCAGGCATGTCAAGCCCGAAAGGCTGCAGTCCTAATTTATCTAACTCTGAAAGTAGAGTTTTCATCAAGCCCTTATTCTTTTTGAATATATTCTCAATACCTACTTCTTCAATGGCAAGAAGTGAATTCCTAAGCAGACAAATTCCAGCGTAATTAGGCAAACCTTCCTGAAATCTGCGGGTATCGGGCCATAGCTCAAATTCTGAGGTTCTATTAGGCGTAAACATATTGGTAACGCTGTGATATCCAACGTAGGGGACTTCTAGCTTTTCAAGAATCAGGGGATTGACATAAAAAATTGAGATTCCGTGCATACCGAATAACCATTTAAAAGTGCCGGATGCGAAGAAGTCAGCGTAATTAGCCTTGGTTTCAACTGAGCCAAGACCTTGTATTCCATCCATGAAAAGCAAGGCCCCTTTCGCTCTAGTGACCCTGCTTACTCCTTCAATATCTAAAATCAATCCAGTCTTGTAACTAACAGAGCTGGCTACAACTAATTTGGTCCTGCTATCTATTTCTCGATCATAATCTTCAGGCGTTAAATAACCATTACTAGAACTCACTATTTTGGCACCAATGCCGTGCTGCTGAAGCAAAGCTCCAGTAAATTCAGTAGTTAAGAATTCAGTGTCAGAAAAAACTATATTATCGCCGGGCTCCCAATTAATTGACTTGATCGCGACATCTAAACATCTTGATGTGCTAGAAAGAAAAATTATGTTCTCTGGTGCAACACCGATTAAATTTGCAACTAATTTCCTAGTTTCATTTTCAATTCTAGTTAACTCAGGCCTTCCCTCAGATCCTGAAGTTTTGCAGCTGGCATATAGTTCGAATGCGTCTACATGAGGCTGATAAAACAAACTTTCGGCGGCCGAATTGAGGTAAGTCGTGATCGAGCTGTTTGGCTTACGAAATTTACCGATTAGAGAGGAGAGTTTCGCCGTGTCTTCCTGATGCGCACTCATTTTTGATCACTTGTGTGATCTGAGTGAATTATGGCTTTTAGAGATGACTCCATAGATTCACTATGGTGACACTCAACCAGATTAGTTCCATTTAGCATGCGAGGAGTTGGTGCTTGCTGGAAACAGAGAGAATCATCTAGCAACGTTTTTCGAAGCCAGCATCGGTCGGCGAAATTACATCCAACGCCATTGACCCCGACAGTATCCAGAGTCTCCTCTGAATCTTGATTAATGATTGATTTAGTCCGGCCATCTGGGTTACCTGAAGGGGCAGCGTCTAGAAGCATGCGGGTATATGGGTGTTGTGGACTGGCTAGAACAGACCTGGAATCACCTATTTCAACTATCCGTCCCTTATACATCACGGCAATTCGATCGCAAAAGAAGTTTGCCACTCGTAAATCATGAGTAATAAACACAATCGTTAGACCCAAGCTTTTGCGTAAGTCGTTTAGCAGGTTTAATACCTGAGCTTGTATTGAGACATCTAGCGCAGACACCGGTTCGTCTGCGATAAGGATTTTCGGATCAACTGAGAGAGCTCTCGCAATTACTAGTCTCTGTCTTTGGCCACCGCTGAATTGATGAGGATAACGATTTAAGGCATCTTCATGCATTCCAACTTCTGATAACAAATCAATAATCTTTTTGCGTACTTCTTTTTTGTCCACTTTTCCAACGGACTTAAAACCCGACTCTAAAATATCAAGCACTGAGCGATATGGGTTTAATGAAGCAAAAGGATTTTGGAAGATCATTTGGGTTTGATGATGAAACCACTTTTTTTCTTTAGCGCTATAGGTTCTTATCTCTTTGCCTTTGTAAAGTACTTCGCCTTTGGTTGGCTGATCTAAACCCACAAGAATTCTACCAAGTGTAGTTTTGCCAGAACCACTTTCGCCAACAATGCCGATCGCATCCATTTCATGAATTTCAAGGTTGATATTATTCAAAGCAAGAACTCTGCTGTCTCTAAATATGCGGAGTCGTTTTTTGCCAAACTCCCTGGACACATTCTTTATCGAGAATAGGACTGTGGGGTCTTTTTCATCTTGGGCACTCATGATTTCTCCATCCCTGAAATTTCTATCTCGGGGAAATTACAAGTAACCCAATCCATATCGGATTTCATCAAAGTTTTAGGTTCCTTGGTCCGACACTCAACTGGTTTGCCCAATTGCTCATATAAAGGGCAGCGAGGATGAAATGCGCACCCAGATGGCCAATCACCGGTTCGGGGAGGCTGGCCATCTAAGGCTTTTAACCTAGTTGGTGGAACGCCGTTTAGAGGTAATAGACCGCCTATAAGTGAGCGTGTGTAAGGGTGTTTAGGGTTAGAAAATATCTCAGTAACCGTACCAGTCTCGATAATCGAACCTGCGTACATGACAGCTACGCGATCACAAAGTTCCGCGACGATAGCCAAGTCATGCGTGATAAAGATGATGCTACTTCCCTGATTTTTTCTAATATTTTTAATTAATTCCAAAATTCCAGCCTGCACTGAAACATCGAGCGCTGTAGTTGGTTCATCGGCAATCAGGAGTTTAGGTTCAAGCGCTAAACTCTTGGCAATAACTACTCGTTGCTGCATTCCACCACTTAGCTCATGAGGAAAGTTATTTAGATTTCGCTCTGGGTCCTTTAGTTTTACCAGCTTTAACAGTTCAAGAGCTCGGCTAGATTGAAACTTACGAGAATTGTTTCCATGGTCTCTAATAATTTCGGTAAGTTGCTCTTCAACACGTGTAACTGGATTCATCGCAGCAAGAGCATCCTGGGGAACATAAGTCATTGAGTCACCACGAATGAGACGCATTTCCTCTTGTGTTAATTCCAGAATATCTTTTCCTTGAAAGACTACTTCGCCAGATACAACTTGACCATTATTTGGCAGTAATTTGAGTATCGACAGAGCTAAGGTGCTCTTGCCTGAGGCAGATTCACCCACAAGTCCGACTATTTCACCCTGAGATATGGAGAGTGAAACATTACTGACCGCTCTAACCGTTCCAGCATCCGAAAGAAAATCAACCGAAAGATTTTTGATTTCAAGCATTTGCTTCTTCTCGGCACTATCTGATAGCTCGTGTTTGATATCTTTATTCTTGCGCTTCTTATCTTTCTTCGGAAAATAATTTCTTGAAGATCTTGGGTCGGCCATGTCGCGAAGTCCATCGCCCAACATGTTTATTCCAAAGACAGATAACGTGACTGGTACGCCGCCAAAGAAGGCTATCCACCACGCTTGATAGGCATACTGTCTTCCTTCAATTAACAATGAGCCCCACGAGGTATCAGGTGGTTGAACGCCTAGTCCTAGGAATCCCAAGCTCGCTTCATCCAAAATACCCCAAGCCAGCGCAGCCGTTACTTGAACAGTGATTATTGGAAAGATGCTTGGTAATACATCTTTATAAATTATGTTGCTTGTTTTGTGCCCAAGCCCGATGGAAGCTTCAATGTAGGACTTATTTTTTATAGAGACAACTGCATCTCTCGTAATTCGAGCGAATTGTCGTGCATATGTGATTATCAGCGCTATTGATACCGATTTAGCTGACGGCCCAAGAATTGCAACAATTCCAAGGGCAAACACCAAGGCTGGAATCGCAAGTAAAACATCGACGATCCGTGTTACAAAAATATCTATTTTGCCGCCAATGAAACCAGTTAATACGCCAATTGAAGTTCCTAGGAAGAAAGCGCCAAAAACTGCTGCGAAGGAAACACTGAGTGATACTTGAGAACCAACCATAATTCTTGACAAAATATCTCTGCCAAACTGATCGGTTCCCATTAAGTGATGGATGTTAGGAGCTTGAAAACGTTTTTCAAGGTTCATGAAGGTTGGGTCGTATGGTGTCCAAAAAAAGCTCACAACAAAAACGGCGACAACAGTACTGACCATAAATAGACCAATTTTTGCGGTTCTGCTATCTAGCAGGTTTTTAAGAAGTAGGTGATTCGCAAGTTTTTTATTCTTGCGTCTTTTAATTAATTTTCTAATTTTCATAATCTGATTCTTTTGTCCATGAGCGCATGTAAAATCTCAGCAATTAAGTTAATTAATACAAAGAGAATTGCGATAATTAGGATTACCGCTTGAACCATTGGATAATCTCGTTGCAGTGCGCCTTGGATCAATAGCCTGCCAACGCCCGGCCAATTAAACAATTGTTCAACTATAACTTGACCGCCAAGAAGACCGCCCAACTGCATGCCGAGAACGACAAGTATTTGGGGAAGCACATTTCGAGCTGCATATCTAAATGTAATTGTTGAATTTTTTAAACCGTTTGCTCTCGCTTGATTCATAAATGATTCATATTCAATTTCTATCGTCGCCGCACGCGTAAGTCTGGCCAAATATGGGGCGAGCACTAACCCCAATGTTAGGGCTGGAAGAATCGTGAGCTTTAAGCTCATTAAGGGATCTTCGCTAAAGGGTACGTAACCCTCTGCTGGAAGCAGTCGCCAAGAAACTCCAACCACCATTACAAAGAGCGTTCCAATCCAAAAAATTGGAGTTGAAAGCCCGATTAGAGAGAATGTAGACAAGACGTTATCCAAGACACTGCCTCTTTTGCGGCCAGCTAGAAAGCCGAGAGGTAGACCAAATGTGAGCGAAACTAAAAATCCGGCAAGAAGCAGCTGCAGTGTTGCTGGAATTCTGGCAATTAGCAACGGAGTGATTTCCTGCTGAGATGTGTAGGAAATTCCGAGATTCCCCTGAAATAGATCTCGGATCCAGATTAGGTACTGACTAAGAATGGGTTGGTCTAACCCAAATGTAGCTCTAAGTTGTGCCGTTAGCTCTGGGGTGGCTTCGGGCCCCAATATTCCCGCTACTGGATCTCCCGGTAAAACACGCATGTAAATAAATAAGAGCGCAGACAAAAGAATTACCAGAGGTATCATGAACATTACACGATTTAGAAAGTATCTCAACATCTAGCTTCAGCACCTCATAAAAGTTATTTCGTATTAGGTCTAGATATTTCTCTTCAGGCTTTAATCTTTAATGCAAACCGCTTTGGGTAAAGTTTTTTACAACTTTACCCAAAGCGGTTTTTGCACTTATTTAACCAACAGTTGCGGTGATCAATCCTCGGTTTGATGAATCAAAGCGAGCATCGAATCCCTTTAACACGGATCTGAATCCAACTACGTTGTACTGTCCGCCAACCAAAATCAGTGGCAGTTCTTTATTCAGCATGACCTCTGCTTGATTGTAATAGTACTTTGCGCGTGCTGTGTCAGAGGCCAACGCTTTAGTTACTAGGTCATCGAAGTCTTTGTTACACCATTTTGCAATTAGTGCAACAATTCCACCAGTACAGGTATAGCCATTTAAGAATTGAGCATCGATAGTTGCGTATCCGTTGCCACCATGATGCATTCCAAATGAACCTTTAGATGCTTCAGTCCAGAAAGTAGGACCATCGAAAGCCTGTGGTAGAGCTTCTACGCCGGCTTCTTTAACAAACTGAGACATCATCTCGGTGTGACATCTTGACTGTTGCCAGTTAGCTTCAAATGGCACCTTGAAAGAAAGCTTGGTTCCATCTTTAACGCCAGCAACACCCTTTGCTTCACGGATTGCTGATCCGCCGCTAGAAACCCAGCCGGCTTTAGTAAGTAGAGCATTAGCCTTTGATAAAGCTGATGCTCTGGTTATTTTATAAGTTTTTAGAGCTGGTTGCGCAAAAGGTCCGCTGTGGATCAGGTTTCCAAATGAAACTGGTCCAAGTCCTTCCCAGCAAACGTCTTGCTTCTCAGTACGAGGCACAAGGTATGCAAGAGCTTGTCGAACTCGGATGTCATTAAATGGAGAAACCTTTGTGTTAAATCCCCAGAATAGTTCGGTAGGACCCTTAGCTAATTCAAAGCTAAATCCACCGGCAGCCTTCAGACGAAGTGCATCTGTTGGTGCCATTGGGAATGACATATCTTGGGTTCCGGCTGCTAACGCAGAAGCATTAGCAGTTCTGTCACCTGAATAGACATAGTTAATTGTCTTAATCTTTGGATATCCGGTCTTCCAGTAATATTCATTCGCTTCGAGCTTTGCCTTGTTTTGTGGAATATTAGAAGTTAGCTCCCAAGGTCCAGAAGTTGCTTTTGGAACCAAGAAGTAGCTGGCGTTTCCGGAAACTGCCTTCTTTGACAGAATTCCTGAGTTACCGATCCAAGCTAACGTATCCATGAATGTGCGATCTTTCTTCGCAAGCTTAATGACGACACTTGAAGATCCGCTTGCATTCACACTGTTCATGTTTGCGTATGCAGCTTTCATAGTTCCAGATGCTGCTGCTCTTTCTAATGAGAAGACAACATCGTCTGGAGTGATGGCGCTACCATCGCTGAATTTTGCATTACTTCTAATTTTGAAGGTGAGTGTTAATCCACCGTTTGATGACTTCCAGCTTTCCGCAATGCCAGGAACGATTTCTCCAGCAGAGTTGTAATCAACCAGGCCGTCATAAATTAATTCCATAACTCTGAGCGAGGCTTGAGTTTTGGCGATTGCTGGATCAAATCCAGTTGTTGGTTCAGCCGAAATAATGTTTAAGGTAGTAGTAGCGGCTGAAGCTTGGGTTACACCCATCACTACGCTGTACGGAACTAGTAAACCTGACACAATTCCGATTGCCAACATCTTTTTCTTACTTCCTAAATGCTTACTTTTGAGCATTCTCTCTCCCCCTACTTGATTAAGCGTTAGTGGTAACAAGAGTTTTAATTCATATATATGAACTTAATCCCTTGATATGAAACTAACTCCACCCCTTCCCTTTGTCAAGGGTTGTTTGGAATCATTTAGGTAACGAAAAATGTTTTTATTTAGCTACGAACATCCGTCCAAAATGTTCATAACCTGAAACTCATTTTCAATTGTTATTACTTGAGAGTGATCACCAGTGTGAACAGCACTGAGGAAAGCAAGATCTTGCATCATCACAGCGTTATTTAAGAGTTGATTGTTGGGTACATCAGGTGTGACCTGTTCACCATTTCGAATAAGTGCACCATTTGTCACTTCGAAGGTATCTGATTCGGTAATAACAAGAACATCATTCTTTTGTAAACGTGAGTGATAACTAAGGTTCAAAGTAGCAAATCTCTTATCATCACTTTCAATTCTTCCGTTAATATCCATAATTTGCTGATCTCCCCATTTTGATCCAGATCTAATGTCCGCAACGGGATTCGTTGGCTCAAGCAGCCATAAAGCTAAATCTAAGGAATGCGCTCCGTGATGCCAAAGCACACTATCGGTCCAGGTTCTTTTTGCCCCAGTCCATCCAATATTTTCCTGGCGCAGCATTAGATTTCTTACCAAAACATTTAGAGGCTTTAAATTCTCTTTCTTTAAAATCTCTTTCAATTCCATGTGTGCACTTGAATATCTTAAGGTTTGACACACTGCCGCCAATTTTTTACTAGATATAGCCGCATCTCTAACCTGCAGATAAGAGTTCAAGCTAAGTGATATTGGAATCTCACATAAAACTGCTTTACACTCTCTAAAACATCTACCGAGATGCTCGCATGTGTATCTGAAGGTGTTGCCACAATTACGGCATCAATGTTTGGATCAGATAGCAAATCTAAATGGTTTGTATAACTCTTTGCCACGTTAAACTTTTTTGAGAATTCTTCGACTTCGCTCTGATTGATTCCGGAAACGCCTAAAATAGGTACATTTGAATCAATCATGCATTGAGCATGAACAGCTGCTATTGCGCCAGTGCCAATTATCCCTAGTCCCAAGATCTTACGCCCCTTAAGTTAATGCCGATATAAATTCTTGGCTAGTAGATGTGTAACCAATTGCAGTTTCAATATGTCGCACGGCCATAAAGTTAGCCCATCCACCTTCAAGTGTTTCAGGAAACTCCATTGTTTTTATACAATCTCGCAAGACAATTACTTGAAAGTTTTTATACATCGCATCTACGAGCGTGTACTTCAGGCAAATGTTCGCATCAAAGCCAACAGCGATAATGTTTTTGATGTTGGCATTTCGTAGTGCGCTTTCTAACTCTGTTTCAAAGAATCCGCTATACATTTGTTTTTGAATAAGGGTGTCATCTGAATCAGGCGCTATTACTTCGGAATGGATCAAAATTTCATTTGGGATTGTCCAAGCCTCAAGAACATCGACTCCGTGCGTTCTGATAGACATCTTGCGCCATTCATTATCTGGCGCCATCGCAGGTGAAAGATAATTAGTTAAGTAAAACACTTTCAAATTCTTCGATTTAGCCGCTTTTTTAACCTCTGGGATCAAATCTGTGACAATTGCTTCGGTTTGCTTTTCTGGTACATAAATACCCGGAAGATTGGACTCATCACGCTCGCCTTCCTTAAAGCCTTTTCCGTAGACGTCGACAATTAGAAGCGCTGTATTTTCGATATTGAGATCGATAACTTCATTGAAATGACCAATTGGGTTCTCTTTCGGAAAATTTTTATAATAGCGAACAGGAAGCTTCATGGCATTACCCTTTCAATGGCTTAATTGTTGGTGAAGTTAGGAACTTCGCCAAATAGCTTTTCGTTGCGCTCTTGTGCATCTTTGTTCTGATGCTTCTTTCTTGGCCTGTGCGGCCTGGCGCGAAATTCATGAATGACCTCATGCAGCTCAGTGGTTGCAGCAACAAGCATTCTTTCCCCCTTTGCAGCAGTCGCAGAAGATGGGTCACCCATCGTTCCGGTCTCACACAGTGTTGACCAATATTCTTTTAAACTAATTGGGTTTGCAAAGTCTTCGCCATCTGGGGTTTGCCCAGCCAGGTCAGACCAGAAGTGCTTACTTAGATTCGGATTAAACTCCTGACGGCACTGAGTCATGTCAACATTATCTGGATCAATGGCTAGATAAGCAGAAGTTTCCATCTCGCAGGCGTGACCTGTCCATTTTGATTCACGAAAATCTCGAACCTCGTCCTGAACTCTTTTTAAACTCCACCACGAGGTAAAAGCGCACTGCATATCAGGATTTTCAACATTTGCTTGACGCGTAGCAATATCTAACACTGGAACGTTACTGCCATGTCCATTGATGATCAATACTTTTCGAAAGCCGTGATATCCCAAGCTAGAAAGCATTTGCGTAGTGGATTGAATAAATGTGTCCCAGCGGATTGTTATCACACCAGGACCATCAATGTGATGCGGACTGTATCCAAAAATTATTGGTGGAAATAAAACAGTCTCGTTTGGCATCTCTGATGTGATTCGTCGGCAAACTTCTTCGGCAATAACTACATCGGTGTCAACTGGTAAATGTAATCCGTGATCTTCCAATGTTCCGGCCGGAATTATTACAACTCGATTCTCGGTCGCCACCTTGTTTACCTCTGGCCATTTCATCTTTGCAAATACATTGCTCATTGGCATCCATGCTTTCTGTTAGACAGCAACTCATTGAACTACGCTTACTTAAGAATCACAAGAACTTCGTGAAATTAGTTTTAGAGATTCATATATACAAATTTCTAAATTCACATCCTTGAACTTTTAGCTTGCTGATATCTAGCTCGGCATCTGTGAGTACAATATTTGAATGAATTCTAAAATTGCAGAACTATTAATGTCAGAAAAAATCGATTTGCCAATTATGGGTTCTCCTAAATATCAGTACGTAACCAGTGCGCACTCTGGTCTCACATATTATTTTTCAGGAAAAACTGCGCAGGCTAATGGTGTGATAGAAACCCAAGGGATATTAGGTAGCGACTTATCTGTCGCGCAAGGTATTGAGTCAGCTCGAATCTGCGCAATAAACTTACTTGCACAAATCGAAAAAGATTTAGGTCTTGAGAATGTAAACCAAATTCTGAAAGTAACAGGTTTTGTTGCCAGTGCTAATACTTTCTTTGATCAACCAACAGTAATCAATGCCGCTTCTGAGCTTTTTGTAAAGATCCTAGGCGACAGCGGCAAACATGCGCGTACCGCTATCGGGGTAGCGGCGCTACCAGGTAATTCTCCAGTTGAAATTGAGTTAATCCTCGAATCTAAAGAGTTGGGGTAGCTGTCATGGCAAATAACAAAAATTTCTTTGGGTCTTTTAGCACGCAAGCCAAAAAGCGTCGTTACCGAGCAGCCATGGCCAAACTGCCAAGAGTAAGGCTGGCACATTTGCCAACACCTTTAGATGATTGTCAACGGGCGGCTAAAGAACTTAATATTAATAAGTTATACATAAAGCGAGAAGATTGCACGGGGCTTGCTTTCGGTGGAAACAAAGTTCGGCAGCACGAATATGTTTTAGGTAAGGCCATCTCGGTCGGGGCCACTTGTATTATTCAAGGTGCAGCATCACAATCAAATCATTCACGGCAAATTGCTGCAGCTGGTGCAAAATTAGGCTTACGAGTGCTTTTAACGCCAAAGATGGATAAGAATATAGATAACATTCAAGGTAATTACTTAATTGATCACTTATTAGGTTGCGAAATTTTACCTATCGCAGCAAGTGCAAGCAGTGCTGAAGAAAAGAACAAGTTGGCGCAGAAAGTAACCGCTGAGGGAGAAGTGCCGTATATCTCTGGCATGGGCGCAACCGATAGCTTGATTCTTGGTGCTGTTGCATGTGTAGAGATTATTTTTGAGATATCCGATGCACTTGGCAATCAAAGCCCACCTGAATGGATTTTTTCCGCGTCTCAAGGCAGCACTCAGGCCGGCTTGCTCCTCGGTTGCGAAATACTTGGGTGGAAAACAAAAGTCGTCGGTATCAATCCTTTGAATTCTAGCCACGAGGCACACCTAACGCATGCGGAAATCTTTGAGCTAATTGAGTCTGCCTCAAAATTAATTGGTTACACAAAACCAGTTGACCCCAAAAAAATTATTAACAATATTGATTACGTTGGTGATCAATACGGCGTCCCAACGCCTGGATCAATTAGCGCAATCAAATTCCTAGCCTCTAGGGAAGGAATATTGCTTGACCCAATCTATTCTGGCAAAGGCTTTGCTGGCCTTTTAGACTTCATTAGAAAAGGGGCTATCGCTAAAGAAGATAGCGTCGTTTTCGTACACACTGGCGGGCTACCAGCGCTATTTGTTCACAACCAGATTTTAACTAGCGCCAGTTAAGGAATTGATCTACGGATTTGCCCATAATCCAGTCAAGCTCGTGATCAGTAAGCTCAGTTAACAACAATCTTTTCGTAAAGAGTTCGAGTGACTCGCGACATACCTGAGCACTTCCGTTTTCAATATCTGCGTTCCAGTCACCGCTCCACATGATTCGCTGGTGCCCAAACATATTAAGTGATTGCTGTAGGAATTTCGCAGTGTTTTTAAATGGATAGCTTTCGCCGGAATTAGCATAAAAGCCAGCCCACATTAGGTGAACATTCTCAAATCGAGATATTTTCATAAACAAATCAAAGTCGGCCTCTTGATGTTGAGAATAGTCAAAGGAGCCAAGATGTTCGATTCGTATATTAAGTTTTGGAAATTCATTTAAAACTTTTTGAAAGTGAGAACCATTGATCTGATCAAGCGGGCCACGCACAGAGGCAATTAGTCCTGCTTCAGATATTGCTTGCCAGATTTCTAGTTGATTATTCCCAGGACCTTTGGTGCTTGCCCAAAGTCTTACCCCAACTACATTTGGATAATCTCTTAGATTCAAAATATCGCTAACAACTGTGGGGCTCGCAAGGTCAAGCATTACGATAACTTTGAACTTATCTGGGAACCGAGTAGCGACATCAATTAAGTATTGATTATCTAAATTTCCTATATTTTGAGATATGACTGCCCGCGATATGCCTAAAGTGGCCATATCTTCTAAATATCTTTCGACCCGAGGAAATTTCTCTCTAGCTACATGAACATGGCTTTCAACTATATTTCCAGCCCATTCCATCTAAATAGCCAAGTTATCTATTCTGTGTTTCCGAGACATTCCTAGATAGTCATCAAGTAATAAAAACCCAAATTCTGCAATAAGCGCCTCTTTGGTGAGATCTTTAGATTCGCTGCTGACCATAACCACGCCAAGTTGTCCGGGGTCTAATACGCGCACTTTGCTACCGTACTTCTGCTTCATGTTTGTTATCTTGTCCCAGTTCTCATCTAAATGAATGATGAAGTAATCGAGATTAATGGTGTCGGTAACATAATTATGATAATTCGTAGACTTGGCAACTATTTCTCCAAGTGGTGAGACGATCGAACTTGGTGCGGGTGGTCTGATTGAGCCGGCAAAGAAACTTCGTAGTTGATAAGCCCAATAATTCTGCATAAGTCCGCCGTGATACTCCGATGAAAATATCAAGACCTCAACTCCCTGATTACGGTATTTATCAAGTAGTTCAGTGAAGTTTAAATCAAAGCAAACTGCAAAACCTACTCGTCCAAAATCTAAATCTAATACCAATAAATCTTCGGAATATTTAGCACCCAGTTTTGAATTCTCTTCCATCACAAGGTGGTTTTTATCGTAAGAAGCAATAACTAATCCGTTGCGATCAATGATTGAGTTTGAATTTCTTAAATTTCCATCTGTGTCAGTCCTGTAACCTGGGTAAGCAATGTAAATTTTGTTTGATTTAGCTACATCCTGCAGATACTCAAGAAATTTGGTGTTTCCAGACTTGATTATTTCCATCTGTTTATCTGGTGAAATAGAGTTCACTTTAGGGCGATCGCAGAGTTCTGGCAGCACTAATAAATCTGGTTTATCCGGCAGTACTTTGTTTATCTGTAATTTCCACTGCTCTATTGTTCCCAGAATAATCTCGTCAATGCTTTGACTCTCTTTAGCAACATAGGCATGGTCACTTACACATGAGATAGTTACTTTTCTCATCGGTTGCCTGCTGCTTCAAATGCATTTAGCGTTCCGAATGAATCCTTGCCTGCGATGACTAGATTCCCGTCTTCCACCATTTTCTTGCCATGTTTATAGACATCATGGACCGAGCCAATCTTTCTATTTTGTTCGGGCTGCTTAAGTACTGCAATATCTGCCAGCATTCCTTTTTCTATGGTGCCGACCTCGTCTGAGATACCGACTGCTTTGGCCGCAATTTTGGTTGCCATAGAGATAACTGTTTCAAAATCAACATCTAAGGCAACTATGGCTGCTTCGATACTCTCGTTGAAATCACGGAAAGATGTGAATCTGACTCCGGCATCGCTGGCTAAAGCAACATCTATTCCGTTTGCGATCAAAGCTTTTGTCCAATTGAAGTCAGTCCGTAGATCGCCAGTAACTGATGCAGCCTTAGCTGAAGCAATAACAATTTCGGATAACGGTCTATCAAAATCAAGTAAGGCTCTGTGGATCCCAGCAAGTGTCAACGTGACCATTGTTGGAGAGTTTTTCAAGAGATTTACTAAAGTCTGTGGGTCATTATCTTCCGGCGTATTACCTTTCCATGTGCAATGCTCCAAAGTATCAACACCTGCAGCAATGCTCCTTCGAATACTTTGTGCCTCGAGTGAATGTGCTGCCACTCGACGCTTTAATCGATGCGCCTCTTTTACTAAAACTGTTAGCTCTTCAATCTCATATTGCGGCATTAATGGGTTGGATCCACGTGTCATATTTCCACCGCTGGACATAACTTTAATTACATCTACTTCCTGAGCACAGGAGTTTCTAACAGCCTTACGAATTTCATCCAAAGTATCTGCCATGTTGCCACACCAATGTAGATGTCCAGCAGTAGTAGTAATTGGTGGGCCAGCCGCATAAATTGTAGGGCCAGGAATTACGCCGCTTTTTACTAATTCGCGAACGCTTACTGTTACATAATCGATGTCACCTAAATCGCGAACCGTAGTTACTCCACCCAGCAAACTATCAATGCAATTGCGGGCAGCAACGGCCATCAGCTCTGCGTGAGTAGAAGTTTCAAGAATTTTTCTTGTTGCATCATGATCTTCTAGACAAGTAAAGAGCAGGTGAACATGGGCATCAATAAATCCTGGGACTACGATGTAATCTGAATAATCAACGAATGATTTTTTATCAGCGGCCGGAACTTGATCCCATGGCATGACCTCTTTGATGACCGAATTTTCAATATAAATAGCCATATCTGACTTACTTGGCTTACCGCTGCCGTCGACGAGCTTGCCGCAACGAAGTAACTCATGCATTGAAACTCTCCTTATTAATTTAAAGTCCCGAATGAATCTTTGCCTGCAACAACTAGATTTCCGCCTGCAACCACTTTCTTACCTTGCTTATAAACATCGTGAATCGATCCCATCTTTCTATTCTGCTCTGGCTGCTTAAGTACCACAATATCCGCCAGCATTCCTTTTTCTAGAGTTCCGACTGTGTCCGAAATACCAATAGCTTTAGCCGCAATTTTGGTAGCCATTGAAATTACGGTTTCAAGATCAGCATCCAAAGCAACGATGGCTGCTTCGATGCTCTCGTTGAAATCGCGGAATGATGTAAACCTTGCCCCGGCATCACTTGCTAAGGCAACATCTAGGCCGTTAGCAATTAGCGCTTTAGTCCAGTTAAAGTCAGTTCGTAGGTCGCCAGTCACTGAAACGCCCTTAGCTGCCGCAGCCACCACATCAGATAGCGGTCTATTGAAATCAAGAAGCGCTCGGTGAATGCCAGCCAGAGTTAAAGTTACCATGGTTGGGGATTCTTTCAAAAGATTAACTAGCGTTTGCGGATCGTTATCCTCATCAGTACTTCCTTTCCAGGTGCAGTGTTCAATGGTGTCTACGCCAGCAGCAATACATCTCCTAATACTGAGTGATCCATGGGAGTGTGCTGCGACTCGACGCTTTAGCCGATGCGCCTCATTTACCAAAACTTTTAACTCTTCAATCTCATATTGTGGCATTAATGGATTAGAGCCACGTGTTGCGTTTCCACCACTAGACATCACTTTAATTACATCAACTTCTTTAGCACAGGAATTTCGCACTGCTTTGCGGATCTCATCTAAGGTGTCGGCCGTATTTCCGCACCAATGTAAGTGTCCGGCAGTAGTTGTAACAGGTGGCCCAGAGGCAAAGATAGTTGGGCCAGGAATTACACCGCTTTTAACTAAATCACGCACACTTAACGTCACAAAATCAATATCGCCCAAATCTCGAACTGTGGTTACCCCACCTAAGAGGCTATCAATGCAATTGCGAGCGGCAACAGCCATCAATTCAGCATGAGTCGATGAAACCCATGCAAGCCTGGTTGCCTCATGATCTTGTAGGGCAGTTGCTACTAAATGCACATGGGCATCGATAAATCCTGGCACAACAACGAAATCCGAATAATCAACGAATGAAGCTTTATCGGTGGATGGAACTTCACACCAAGAGATAACTTCTTTAATCACTGAATCTTCCAAATAGACAGCCATATCTAACTTACCTGGCTTGCCGCTACCGTCAATCAGTTTGCCGCAGCGCAGTAATTTACGCATTTAAAAGTTCCTTAAAATTACTGTGAAGTATTTTTTTCAGAGTGTTTTCTCGACCAGCTAATTTCATAGACAATAGTGGTTCGAGCGAACTGGCATATGTTCCATCATTTTCAGAGAATGGCCAATCTGAACCCCAAATTAAACGATCTGCCGAAAACTTCTGCAGAATAATTGAAATGAAGTCAGACATATCTGAGTGAGTGTCTGGAACTTCAGCAAAGTAGTTCGTGCTAGATATCTTGATATAGAAATTTGGTGATTCAGTTAGAGTTAGTAAATTCATAAAGCTTGGCGAGGTGATGCCTTCTTTCGAACTAACTCGGCCCATATGATCAATTACTATCTTCATTTTCTGATGCTGACTTGAAATAGATCTAATTACTGGTAGTTGTAACGTTTCACAATTGAAAAAGAGCGGAATATTGGCTGATTCCAAATAGAGCCAAAGCTTTGAATACTTGCTATCGAGTAAAAAGTCTGCGGAAGATAAGTGGTGAAGATTGATTCTTAGTCCTCGAGCACCCTCGCCACAAAGCTCTTGAAAAGTCTCAAGGAAATACGGACTACTCAGATCTATTCTGACTATTGGTACTAGCCGATCAGGGTATCTATGTGCGACATCAAGGCTAATTGAGTTATCAAACCCCAGTGTCATGGGAGTTATTACCAGCGATTGAATTACATTGTTCTCATCCATCAGCTTTAGCAAGCATTCAGCGCTTCCGGGAGTAGATAAAGTCGCGTTGCTCGCGGATCGAGTAGCAATACTGTTGCTTTCCCAAACATGAGTGTGGCAATCATAAATACCGAATGAAAGTCTATTTGCTAATTGGGTTGGATCGGTAGTTCCAGTTTTGCCAATCATTTTTT
>Ga0164295_10002111_pt1 | contig 16486 bp, 11 predicted proteins | sample GEODES006metaG_FD_111798 | JGI IMG/M metagenome (GOLD analysis project Ga0164295, IMG submission 111798) | Oligotrophic lake water microbial communities from Sparkling Lake, Wisconsin, USA - GEODES006 metaG | ecosystem: Environmental > Aquatic > Freshwater > Lake | place: USA: Sparkling Lake... | reverse complement strand
TGTTGGTGTTGGTGTTGGTGTTGGTGTTGGTGTTGGTGTTGGTGTTGGTGTTGGTGTTGGTGTTGGTGTTGGTGTTGGTGTTGGTGTTGGTGTTGGTGTTGGTGTTGGTGTTGGTGTTGGAGTGCTCGCCGATACAACAGTTATTGTCACAACAAATGTGCCGCTACCCCCAGCATTAGTAGCTGTCACGGTGTAGCTGCGGTCGGCTTGAGCAGAAGTCGGTGTCCCGGAAATCACGCCAGTCGTAGTATTCATTATCAACCCATATGGTAACTGAGGCGAAATGCTCCATGAAGTTGCTGGCTCGCCTGAATTAGAAGGGGTCATTGGTCGAATTGCCATATTGGCGGTGCCAACAATTCGATTGTTTGAATAGGCAATTGCAGGTGGTACGACAACTGCAATTGTCACTGTTGCAGTCGATGTTCCGCTCACATTTGTTGCCGTCACTGTGTAGGTAGCAGATGCTGATGCTGCAGTTGGAGTTCCTGAGATCACACCAGTTGAGGCGTTAATCGAAAGACCTGCGGGAAGAGAAGGTGAGACCGTAAATGTTGCAACTCCACCGGTGTTGGTTGGTGTCAGAGAGCTGATTGCAACAGTTGGCGCACCTGTGACAGATGAAGGTGAGTATGCAATTGCAGGTGGTGCAATGACTGCAATTGTCACTGCTGCAGTCGATGAGCCGCCAGCATTTGTTGCCGTCACTGTGTAGGTAGCAGATGCTGATGCTGCAGTTGGAGTTCCTGAGATCACACCAGTTGAGGCGTTAATCGAAAGACCTGCAGGAAGAGTAGGTGAGATCGTCCAAGAACTAACTGCTCCACCGGTGTTGGTTGGTGTCAGAGAGCTGATTGCAACAGTTGGAGCACCTGTGACAGATGAAGGTGAGTATGCAATTGCAGGGGCAAGAACGCATGATGAACCTGTAGTAGAAATCAGAAGACTAGCGCTCTGCTCATTTCCAGAACCAATTGAATTGGTTCGAGTAAACACAACTCGAATGAATTGGCTTAGGTCGCTGCTATCAACTACGTATGTAATCGATGTGGCACCGGAAATATTTGCATACGTTCCAGAAACGGTGCTTGATCGCTGCCATTGGAAACTTGTCGCGGTGATTGGCGATCCACCATCATTCCAAGAACCAAGGACTGCGGTAAGTGTTGAACATGTTGCTCCCGTACCCGAGATAAAGCCCGTACCTTGACCAACTGGTGCAGAAAGGCTTGCACGAACGGAAAATGAGCGAGTAAGTGGGACCGCTGCCGCGAAGCCACCAACAGACCCACTTGTAACAGTGATGGTGCAGGAACCGACCTGGTTTGCTAGCAGCGTGATTGTTCCACTTGAGTTAACTGTACAAACACTTGTAGTCGAAGATGAATAACTCAGGCTAGCTCCAGATGCATCCGAGGTAGCTCCTGCCGAAATAGTGGCATCGGAAGTGTTCACCAGGGAATCATTCGGTTGCGGAAAACTCAAGTTTTGTGTGTTGCCAAGAATGACAGTGTTGTCAACAAATAATGAAGCACCTAAAGCTTGTCCACCAGTGCGATCATACGTACCGCTTACAAAGCGAAAACGATAGCAACCATTGGAAGTAATATTTCCGGCAGAAGTGTTCCAGTCTTGAACTGTGCCTCTACCGTATGCAATCAAATCGTGCGATGATAACGGCGAGCTCAATCCGTAACTTCCAGAACCAGAAGATGCGGTACAGGTCGCGCCTGTATCACCAGAAATTTTGACTAAGAATGCATAAATCTCGTAATCATCTGCACCTGCGGCTGCGGCCCATTCAAATGAAACCGATTTGCCTGTCGTCCCTTCAAATGGAACTGACCAGATTTCTGGACCAAAAACAGCTCCGTATGCTAGGCCACCTGGAGGGCTTGGGATAGCTCCACCGGAAGTTAGCCTGAAAACGCCAGAGCGTGAAGTAATTGACCCTGAAGTTGTTTGCGATCCCTGAACATTGAGCGAAACACCTCCAGAAGATGTCAAATCATATGACTCGCGAAGTTGTTGGTCATTGATGTAGTTCTGACGTGTTAAATATTGATAGGTGGAACCTGAGCGACTGTCTGTACCCGTCATGGTGTAAGGAGATCCGCCACTACTTTTGCTTAGTTGCTTAAATGTAGTGTCGTTAGAACCTGATCGACTCGCTAGCGACCCAAGGAGAACCTTTGCTGGCGTGCCGTATGTGCCTGAATTCAATTCCAATGCAATTGATGTTGTGGTGGCATTTGCAGGAGATTGCAATGAGGTCAATGGAATCAATGACATTACAACCATCAAGACAAAACGTTTAGAATTTTTCATTTAATCGAATCCATCTCTTTAACGGGTGACACAAACAGGAGATACCAAGGTTGGACGTTGTCCCAATTTGAAGTGTTGCGTAAAAGCAACAAAAGAAATCTACCAGGGTAACCCCTCAAAATCACCTGCTTGGCTCACCTGTCTAGTGCGTTGGACTCACCCCAGTTAGCGCCTTGAATCAGGCCAATGGTGAGGGTCCCCAAAAGTCGGCCTCAGATTGGCTTGAGTTATGTGACTGTACTTAACGTTTCCTGAGAAAAAGTTGTCTGCCCGTGCATGCTCTGGACTTAAACCGAGAAAGGGGTAATCAGCCAATATGAATAGCTCGTATCGACTGCCTATTTGGTAATAAGAACGCAATAAATTAATGGTCTCGACTACTCATGCGCTCTGAGTAGTCAATTTTCCCAATTTTCCAAGTCGCTCAGACTGAGTTTCTTGAGTCGCTCATGGGGAGAACGAATTCTCAGTGATGAATTTAAACCCCGGTATTAAATCTAAAACCTGAACCGGGTGATTCAAGGATTCCTTTTTTCGAGTATTCACATGACCTGAGTGAATGGTTCTGATCGAGTTTCACCCGTCGTTAGCTCAAGCCTTAGATGAGAACGACTCAATACGCTTCATTCGAACATCTAAGCATCTATAGTTTTCTCATGCATGTCATGAATAGAGTAAAAAGCGTTGTGATATTTGGTGGTTCGGGATTCATAGGGCAAGAACTTGCCCGACAATTTTCACGTAATGGTTTTAGGGTGATAATTGCAGATATAAATGCCCCAAAAAACTCAGAGACAGACTTTAGGTATTGTGATATCCGAAAAGAAATTCAGTTGGAGTTAGACTTCACTCCTGACGTTGCCATTAATTTGGCAGCGATACACAGGACTCCAGGTCATGCTCCCGAAGAATATTACTCAACAAATTTCTTTGGATCGAACAATGTATTGAATTGGGTGGATAAGTTTGGAATCAAAAATGTTGTTTTTACTAGTTCAATCTCTGTCTACGGCGAGAGCGAGAGCCAATACACAGAAAGTTCCATTCCATCACCAACAAGCCATTACGGAAAATCTAAATTTCTAGCTGAAGCTATTTATAGAGAATGGCAGAATTATGATTTTCAAAATAGGCGTTTGATCATTTGTAGGCCAGCGGTGATATTTGGAATTGGCGAAAATGGAAACTTTACAAGATTGGCCCACTCACTTAAACGCAAATTTTTCGTTTATCCCGGAAGAAAGGATACACTTAAGTCTTCGGGATATGTAAAAGATTTGTGCAGATCCATCCTCTTTGTTCTGGAATCAAGTCAAGAAAAATATGTTTTGTACAACTTTTGTTTTCCAAAAATTTACTCAATTGAGGAAATATGTCTTAGTTTTTCCAAAGTTGCAGACTACAAAGTTCCAAAACTGTTGAAGATTTCAACTTTGATAGAGATCCTAAGTAAATTCAGAGGACCATGGAGCTCTTTAATAATGCGCATACGAAAATTGCAGTATTCGACGAATGTTTCTCCTGAGTACTTGTTGGAGGCAGGTTTTATCTGGAATTTTGACTTAGAAATGGCCTTATCGGATTGGATGTTGACATCAAATTCGAATTCAAAGGAATTTGCTTGAATAATCTCTATGAACGACTTGTGTAGGTAAAACGTCAAAATGGGAAAAAGGCAAAGGTGAATACGTGAAAATTGCAATAGTCCACGAATGGTGGAGTAAGTATGGTGGATCGGAGGATATGGTCCTTGAATTATCCAAAATTTTTCCAACTAGTGATGTCTGGGCGTTAGTCGTAGATGGCAACGCTCATGATAAGCGACTCTCAAATGGTTTGTCTCCTCGATCTACTTGGGCAAAATTTCTACCTTGGAAAAAATCAAAGGCGCTATTGGCAATCTCCTCTTTATTGGTTTATCGTTGCATTTCAATTAAGAAGTATGACGTCGTAATTAGTTCGTCTCATACGTTTTCTCATCACGCAAAGTTTATTGGATCCCGAAATGCGATACATCTGAATTATGTTTACACGCCAGCACGCTCACTTTGGGTCTCTGACATCGATAATCGAGGCAAAAAGTTTGTTGATTCATTCATGGGATCTATGCTTAAAAAGTATGACCGTAGTCGAGCCCAGAAATCGAACTCTACAGCGGTAATTAGTAGTGAAATTCAAAAGAGAGTTTTCGAATCCTGGAATGTGCCTTCAGATATTATTTACCCGTTTTGCGATTTGGAGAATATCTCAGATTACAAGGCAAAACCATCCCAGAATTCACTTCCAAAATTCGATGGTAGACCCTATCTCGTAACAGCCGGAAGATTAGTTGGCTACAAAAAACATGATTTTGCGCTAAGGCTAGCTGGGCACATGCAACTCCCAATCATTGTCATGGGAAATGGCCCAGAGTTAGAAAGTCTACAGCGGCTCGCTTTAGAACTTGGTGTAGAAGCACATTTCGAGGTAGCCGCGAACAGAGATGCCTGGCTAAAGATTTTGGATGAAGCAAAAGCATTCATCATGGCGGGAGTTGAGGATTTTGGTATTACACCTATAGAGAGTATCGCATTGGGAACGCCAGTGTTCGCTCTAAATCGCGGAGGTTCCTGCGAATATGTCATTGATGGCATAAATGGTAAGTTGATTGAGGAATTAGATCTTTCTAGATTCGAATCAGAAATATTGATGTTTAATTATGAAGACTTTTCTAGCTGCGTAGAAAAATTTGGGCGCGAAAGGTTTAGTAAAGAAATAATTTCCTGGGTAAATCGAGAGACTGTGAAAAAGTTTGGGGAAAATATTTGAACTCGGACAATTTAAGGTTGCATTTTGTCATTGATGCTTCTGGTGCATATTCTGGAGGATTAAAATTTTTTGCTGAAAAGATTTATCAATCAGCGCAGAAAAGTAATTATGATCGGGTCACTTTCTTGTCTCCAGAGTTAGAAGCTAATACTTCCGGAAAGGGCATTCTTTATAGGTTCATGGGGAGCAAAAATCACAAAATACAACTTTTGGTGTCATTGTTTCGAGCGCTTTACTTAAAAAGAGACCCAGCCATTAGGGTCCTTTCGATCAGCCCATCGATTACAAACCTCGTCTGGAGAAATAGTTTAACTATTCAAAATCTAAACGATGCACAATCGTTTATGGAAGAAGTTAATGTTTCAAGGCTAATTAGACTCTACCGAAAATTGATGGTCAAATTTGCAATAAAATTTGCGAGTGAAATAACAACAATAAGCGAAAGTGCAAAAAATAGCCTCACAGAAATATTTTCTTTCCCAAATGACATTCATGTTGTGAAACTTTCAGGTGAAATTGAAAAATTTCGAACATCAAATTTTGTTGACCTCATTGTCCTTGCGCATAGCGCACACAAGAATGCCGATCAAGTGCTTTCATTTTTGAATGACGAGCAATTTATTGGATATAGAGTTTTGATTCTTGGAAGATTTTTTCAACCTGAACTCAAGACGCAACTTAATAATAAGGGTGTCATTTGCTATGAGGCTGAGCAGCTCGATGACGACTCATTCGCCTTACTCATTAATGCTTGTAATTGCCTAGTTATGAATTCGCTGAAGGGGTCGGAAGGCTACGGCTTACCAGTTGCTCAAGCACTATTCTTGGGTAAGGCTGTTGTTACTTCTGGGGATCCTGCTCTAGCAGAACTCGGAGCCGAAGAAAAATTCGTATTTGGCACATCTGTTGATGAAAACCGGCAGATGATTCATCAAACGCTCTCAATTACGAATTCTACTGAAAAGGCACCTTCAAAAAGACTTTGGCTAAATGTATGGGAGGAGTACGAAAAATTTCTCATTAAGTAGCATCTAATAGTCAATCAAAAGTGCGCTTTAACTCTCCTGGGTTGCCAGCAATTAGAGATTTTTCTGGCTGACTCTTGGTGATTACAGAATTGGCACCAACAACTGAAAATGCTCCAATATGGACCCCGGGTAAAATCATAGAGTTATTTGCTAACCACACGTGTTGACCAATAAGTACAGGTTTAATCTTTACTGAATTCTCCCCTGGAAGACAATGAAAATTTGTGTCAAAAATCGTAACGTTTTCCCCAATCATACATCCTTCTGCGATCGTAATCATTGATTCAGAATAGATATTTGTTCCTCCGTTAATGAAAGTATTGTTGCCAATACTGACTGAGCCATGAAAACCTGCACCGATTCTTGTACGATTACTTGATGCTCTAAAAGTCACACCATTTCCAATATGAATTTCTCTTCTATTCTCAATCTTGGGCATTCTCCCAATTACCCGAACTTTGTGGTTACGAAATGATCGCATGAGAATCATCCCTTTCAATCGGCATAAGATAGCCTTAGAGATCGATTTCATAGGAGATTTGCCCGTCCTAGGATTTCCTTTAGATTTTTCGTGAACGCTTCCTGAGAAAAATTCTCGGCATACTCCCTCTTGACTATTTCAAAATACTCTTCAAAATCCGCTGTCGGAATCAATTCGCAATGTTTAGCAAGTTCTTTCGACCCTTCTGCTACGCCAAATGCCGCTTTTTCTGAGATACCTTCCATAGCTGTGGGGGTTCCAATGAGCGGGATGCCAAAACGTAGCGCCTCTAGCGACTTCAGCTTTACCCCCGCACCACTCCATAGTGGCACCACTAAGGCACGAATATCATGCAATTGATCCCGAATTACTTCTACAAAGCCCACTATATCCACGGATTGATACATACTCAGAGTCCTTTTTTGTGAAACAGACATTCCACTTCCAATTACTCGCAAACTGATTCCAGCAGATACCAGTTCCGAGTTGGCCTCATTAAGAAAACGAAGTAGGCCTCTCCAGTTTGCTCCATACTGAAAACTACCTATCCATGCGATCGCATGAGCGGTCTTATTGTGGGGAATCGGATCATAAACGCCATGTGCTGATTTCAGGACTTCGATAGGGCACCGTGCATTGATAATGCGTAACCTGCGATACTCCTCTTCGCTTGTCACAATTACTAAATCAGACCAATTTACCCTTTTGGTTTCGAATTTATGGGCTAAACGCAGGTGATAAGAGAATCTTACTTTTTCAAGGACACGTTTTGTCTCTTTTCTTTCTGATTCAATCGAGGATGAAAGAACATTTGATTTATCCCAGATAGTAAAAATTCCTTTTTGGGGGACAAAATTAGCTGCAGCAACTTCGCCAATATAGATTATGAAGTGAAACCTGCCACCCTCCCTGCGAAGATAACTCTGGAGACTCTTGCTTTTAGTTCTAGCAATCCATGGCAACATCTTTTCAAACAGGGCTATAAAATGCACATTGATTTTTTTAAGCTTTCGAGTTCTTATGTCAGCATCAAAAAATTTTATTGAACTACCCTGAGGAGGGTCCGAATAACTAGTTCTGGCATTATTATCTGAATTTTGATCTACAAGAGCAATTTCAATCTCCATCTTCAAAGAGATTAAGGCCTCTAAATAAGAAAGAGCCCGGACGGAATCGCCAGTCTGTGATGTAAATGGATTAACTCCGAGAATAATTAAAGCGCGCTTGCTCATTTCTTGGGCTCCCGTTGTGTTCGGTATTTTCTGGTATTAAGGATAACAAGCAATAAACTAATTACATATGAGATTAGTATCGCTGCTGACAAGCCTCGAGCATTCTGATCTTTAAATACTATAGAAAAAAGGCCAAGATTTAGGATTAACAATAAAGTGTGAAATGTGCTGAGTTTAAATTTTCTATTCCGAATAAAGTAAACACTATAAAATTCATATAAACCCTGGAAACATGTTGCAACAAGTAACATTCCTAATATTTCTCTGCCTTCAGCGTAGGCTGAACCAAATATAGAAACATAAAATATTTGAGCGAGTAAAAATAGCAATAGAGAGAGAAATACGGTGACGCTGATCCCATCACGGATTATTTTCTTCATCTGGTTGTGCTCGCCAGCATATAAACGGTCACGAAATGATCGTGCTACTAGGATACAGGCCTCACACAAACTAAAGCTAACAGCGAAGATTCCAGCTTGATCCCTATCAATTATAAATATAGCTAATGCTTGAAGTCCTCTGTATGAAAAAACAACCAAAATTGAGTTTAAGTAAGTTCGCCATCTGACAAACCTTAAATCGGAATCCACAAATTGATCGGCATCTATTTTTAACGTCAGTTCCCTTGGGTTCTTGACAAAGATATAAATGATTGCAGGTAATCCAGAAAACAGCGCTACTACAACTGCTGTCTTTACCGTCAGATAATTAGTAAAGAATAGAACAAGAATAGAAAGGGTGCGTACTATTGCTGGCAATACATTGAGAACTACTAGTGATTCCCCAGAAGAAATACTCCTAGCCCATGAAGCAGTTATATTAAAAGAGCCAAGGGAAAGAATTCCAAAAGAGAGAACAACAACAAACCAAAAATCTCCCAAAAGAGTTCCTGAAAAATACAGTGCGCAGAAAACAGTGCCTAGAATAAATGGAATAAATATCAAACTCCAAAACATTGATTTGTAAAGGTCGGTAAAGAATTTCACAAAATTTGTATTCTGATTTGAACTAGTGATAGCCATTTCAATCCCGAAACCAAAAATTACAGTGAGAATAATAGTTACTCCAGTGATACTTGCATAAAGTCCTCGATCTTCAGGGAATAGACTTCTTGCTAGTATCGGAGCAAGGATGAATGCAGATATTGGTGAGCTTAAGTAACTAATTGAATATAGGATTTTTGATGATTTAAGATTCACAAAAATCTTCCAAGACTTTAGAATGTAGTGCATTCCAATCGATAGGAGTTGTAAAATTCTTTATTGATGCGGTTGCCGAGCTAGAAAAATCGATGTATTCCTCATCGGTACAACCATTAACGAAATCGAGTACTTCCTCTATACTCAAGTATTTTGAATTTGGGCCATAAGTTAACAAAGCGCCATCTAGAGCAAAGGGGGGCTTAGATCGTTCATCAACAATTATTGGTAAGCCTAACTTCAGGGCCTGGCAACACGCAATCGAAAAGTTCTCAGGCCAGATACTTGGAAATACTAACCAAGATATGTTGTTTAAAAAGAATGAAATTTTCGTTTGGTCAAGCCAGCCGAGAAAAGTAACATTGGAGTCATTAAAGTTTTCAAATAAAAACCTTTCGTCACTTCCCTTTCCAGCAATTATGAGTGATAACGAGGGATTACCAGCTGTTACAAATCTTTCTGTAAAATCTAGAATTCCCTTATGAGGCTCTATCTGACCAAGGTATCCGAGCACCTTGGTATTTTTTGAACGATTACCGTTTTCCATAAAATTGAATTGAAGATCAAATGGCTGAATAATTTGCTTACTCGGTAGAAGTCCAAAATAGTTTTGAAAATATTTTTGCGTTCTTTCGGATGGAAATATAAAACATATTTTGTGGAATCGTTTCAAAAGTAAAAGTGTTCTCCATCTCAAGATAGTTCGAGTACACACATTATAATTTTGCTTTAAAAGCGTCGACGGATCTAAAATTGAGTAATCATGTACTGTGTGAGCGACTGGGTAAACCGTTGAAAGAAAAGACAATGTATTGCTTCTAAGTCCGACCCAGTTGTGTATATGAATTAAATCTGGATTAAACTCGTCAATTCCTTTGATTAATTCGTTGAGCCTCATGCCAAATAAATCGAGAAAATGTCGCCTTAATCTTTCCAGTTTTGATTGCGATGGACTCCACGGCTCCAATCCGCATATATCGCCACTGAATACCTGTACTTCAAAACCCAGTTTAATAAGTTGGTCATATTGTTGATTTGCAACAAACTCTGCGCCACCAATTTTATTAAAGCTATTGTGCAATATTGCTATTCTCATCTTACGCGTTTCCTAAAAATGCCATCATTTACTTTCCATGATAAATAGCCCAATGTAAGCGGCATGGTGTATTCACCCAGGTCAATCAGCGATACAACTATCAATAGAGTTCCGCAGCGGAAAAAATATGCAAAGTGTTCGCCATGCTCCAACTTGTTCTTGTATTGGGCGATCAGTAGACCAGTTGCTGCAAAAAGCACAAAACCTGAAATCCAACCAACCTGGGTAAGAATACTTATGTAGTAGTTATCTGAAAAACCCACGCGTGAGTAACCAAGGTTTCCAAAATAGAATGTGAAATCATTTGCGAAACGTGAACCTGTAGCAGCACCAGTTGCACCTAATCCATCCCCCAGAAAACCAATCTTGCTCAAAAGCTGTTTCCAGAGTTCCAAGCGCTCATTTCGTGAATCCAGGATCGATGAATACTGTGAATTCATGAAGATCAAAAAATACACTCCCATTCCGATCGCAAGAATAGTGGAGAAAATTTCTTTCTTTACTCTTGATAGCTGAATCGTGATGAAAGCCAAAAAAATTAGAATTGCAGATCTAGAATAACTTGCATAAATGCAAACAGCACAAGACAGGAGGACTGAAATCTCAAAAATTGAAACTTTGCCTATTTTTTCGAAATGAGACTTCTTATCAAATCTCATATGTAATATGAATAAGGCAGCAGCGAGGCCGAGGTATTGGTTGTCACGCATAAGTCCTGGAGCTCTTAGCGTACCTGCAATTTGTTTTATGTTGACTCCGTACTTAGCTTCTGGGAATAAGGTTAAAACGGTGCTAAGTGGTAAAAATAACTGAATTAACGAAACTGCTGCGTTGAGAATAAAAAATAACCCTACGATCCTTTTAAGTCGATTCAAGTTATCTAAGTCCATTAGTTTAATTGCTTGAATACAAATAAACAGAAATAAAAAAGGTTTCATCCCCAATAGGGTCGTTAAAAGCCCAAAGTCAAGATAGGTCTTTATGCCTGCGAACAAAAGTACACTCAAAACCGCAATAGTCGCGAATGAAAGATTCTGAGGTTTAAAATCCGGTACGTGATTTTTAGATAAGAGTACCAAGAGAGCCAGTAAGGCTATTGCCGAAGCTGATATTAGAAAATAATCTTCGGAAAAAAATCTTAACCCTGCAAGGTACAAGAATTCACTCGCTAAATAAATGCTCAACAAGAATTGCGGAAGGGGATTGCTCGACACTTCCTTTTTGCTACTCACAGATACAAGCCTACGCCAGTGATCGGTCAAAACACTTTTTTGACCATGCGCCGTAAGGGTCTATTTGCGCAAAAGCAACACACGTGATACGGTTTCGAAAATCTGGGTTAGGGAGTGCAGTTATGTCGGAGAAAGTTGCTCTCATCACTGGAGTTTTAGGGCAAGATGGCAAGCACTTATCTGATCTACTAATTTCGAAGGACTACAAAGTTTATGGAATGGTCCATAAAAAAATAAATCCAAATGATGTGAGATTAACCAGACTTGATCCTGCAGTCCAATTGGTTGAAGGCGACCTTACAGACACTGGGAGTCTTGTCAGAGTTATCGATAGCGCAAGACCCTCCGAAATCTACAACTTAGCCGCCCAAAGTTTTGTTGGATCTTCATTTTCTCAACCAGAATTGACTTGTGAAGTTACTGGTTTGGGAGTGTTGAGAATGTTGGAATCTATTCGAATGTTGAAATTGGATAGTTCCGTGAAGTTCTATCAGGCATCGAGTTCAGAGATGTTCGGCAAAGTTTTAGAGGTACCTCAAAAAGAATCTACTCCTTTTTATCCAAGATCACCTTACGGTGTTGCAAAATCTTTTGGGCATCAACTCTGCGTAAATTATCGTGAGTCGTACGGAATCTTTGCCTCTTGTGGAATTCTTTTCAACCATGAGGGGCCATATAGAGGATATGAATTTGTCACAAGAAAGATTTCTCGAGCTGTTGCTCGAATTTCATTAGGCATTCAAGATCACGTTGAACTCGGAAATTTGGATAGTAGACGAGATTGGGGCTATGCCGGCGACTACGTTGAAGCAATGTGGCTTATGCTTCAGCAAGAAAAACCAGATGACTTTGTAATTTCCACGGGAGAAGTCACGTCGGTTAGAGAATTTTTGCAATTGGCACTTGAGTCAGCGTCTCTTGAACCTGACGTTGAGCGCTATTATATATTTGATTCAAAAATGGTTCGTCCCGCTGAAGTTGATTTGCTACAGGGTGATTCCACCAAAGCCTATCGGGTGCTTAATTGGAAACCGAAAACTTCAATACGTGAACTTGTTGAAATCATGGTTCAAAATGACTTAGCTATTGAAAAGCGCTCACTGGTCTAGTTAAAACCAAGAAATTTCATGAGCGCTTTCGTCAAATACGAGAGTTTCAACTCAAGGCAAAAAAGTTTTGTGATTCGGGTTCCTATTGATTCAATCCTGTGGAGGTTTTAGTGATCAAGCCATACTGGTGGAGGCCGCTAGCTCTGGACAACAATCTTCACAAGGTTCAGCAATTAAAGCCGTGGATTGTTCTTCAAAAATTTAATAAGGGTTTTACGAATTTTGGAGATGAGTTAAATCAATTGATCCTTTTCGATCTATTTGAAGCAGGTAATGCAAAAAGGTCGACTCTCAGTGAAACCAACTTCTTTTTTATTGGATCAATTCTAGAATTAACCCAACGAACTAAATCTGAAACATTACATGTGCTTGGTTCAGGGATACGGAATGCCAATTCATTCAACTTGCCAAGAAATGTTCATGCGCATGCTTTTAGAGGAAAATTGACCGCTAAATACATTTCCGGCAAGGGGTCTGATGTCTTAGGAGACCCTGCGCTCATTCTTAGCAGATTTCGACCTGCGAATCTGCCATCTAAATCTAGCGTGAAGGTATTTGCCCCCCACTTTAGTCTATTTGCGACACAACACTATATGGAAGTGTTGCAATTGTTTCAAGATCGCGAATTTCAAATTTTATGGCCGAATTCAGATACAAAGGAAGCATTATCCTTAATCGCTTCTTCTGACTTTTTAGTTTCCTCTGCATTGCACCCTCTAATAGTCGCAGACGCCTTTGGTATCCCCGCAATTTACTTCGAAGATCAATCACCCTTTGAATCTCGTTTCAAATACGAGGACTACTGCTCTATTTTTGATGGTGGAAATTTTTGGCCATCGATCAACCTAAGGAATTTTTGTAGTGAAAAAGATATGAGTGCTCAACTTGTTGAACAATCTTCCCAAAGAGTTTTCGAAATTGAGGAGACAATATTGCAAATTTCGGGTGATTTGATCAAGTTGGTGGAAAGAGTGAAAAAAGACTACCTGTTATAGTCGCTGAATATCAAATCTGGATATCTGTAACGGCACTGTTTTCATCGATTGGCGTCGTCTAAGCACAAGCAATCTTTTAGAATTTAACTTTATAGAAATTCTATTTATTTCAAGGCCGCTTTATAACTCCCCAACCTGGAAGTTATCCCGCTCGATACAGAAATCTAAAAAGCCCCTAGCCTTGAAATAAACAAAATTTTGGTTTCCTAGCATGGAGCTTTGGTACCTTCCACTCATAAACTATGAGGCAACACAGTGAAAAGCTAAATCGAAAACGGTTTTGAATTCCTTTAAATCTCTCGCGATTTTGAGATCTTTCCAGGATCTAGACTCTCTTATCCCATGGGCTTGCTAGTCGGATTGAGCTATTGCAACTCTCAATTCAATCCACTTGGACTAGCAATCTTGAATTGCACTCTCACACATCCTCGAAATCGGATGTCAAACTCTCCCTAATCCTCCCTACATCTTCCGGATAATCAACATCATCTGTGTGATCATTAATCTCAAAATAGGAATCGAGTTTTGGATGAGTTTGTAGCAAATTGATTGGAACGCCTCCATATAGTTTAGCTACTTCCCAAATAGCGTCGCGCGAAACTAATCCCTGCCTAAAGAAAGCGTGGGCCATCCTTGCTGCCTCTACAAGTTCGTCCCTAAATGAACTAGAAAACGATAGCCCAAAAATCTCACCCCAATTCCTCTCGCTCACCAGTGAAGGGCCATAACGACAATAAAAAACTACTTCTCTAGCTTCATTCCCAATAATCGATTCTAAAGCTCGTCGTGTAAAGAAAACATCACCAAGCAAAACAATGTAGTGATCAGCGCCTACAAGTAAGGGCTCTATTTGTACAAGTTTCTGTAAACACGGCCCACTTCTTTCCAGGTATTTGATTTGGTTACTCTCAATTACAGAATAGGCTGACAAAAGGTTTGGCGGAGTGACGACCGTGATTTCGTGTGAACATAGTTCCATTAAAAGTCGCAAAGTCCTTTTTATAATTGGTTCGCCAAGAATTTCTGACAGGTGTTTTGGGCCACCAAATCTCTCCGAGTCACCACCTGCGAGGATTACTATTTTGGTACTTTTTTGATCCATGAGAGCACCATTTCACGATTTAACTTGGACTCAAACAAAAGGTCTTTGAAAGACTTTCCCATGTTTACTACTCTAATCTCAATTTTAACTTACGAAGGAGTTATCAACCGAATATCATTAGGGATACCTACCCACCATTGCCCTTCAGTAATGGGGAATCTCAACTTATGCTTTCCACCTTCAGTAGAATTTGGAAGAATTTTCGACCCAAAGAACTACTTGGTAGAGCAGGTCAGAGTGCTGACACAGTGGAAGCAAGTCAGCGCGATTGATTGCCAATGGTTTGGCAGATAGGTGAATAACTGCCGACATTGATCACCGCCTCCTTATCACCAGGTCGGGGGTTCAAGTCCCTGACCAACCCCTTACTCACACGAGGCCAGTGAATACTCCAAGTCTTTGAGGTTGTCCGGCTTACGATTTTTGGCCTGAGTTGGATCTAAATGGCTACGGGTGCTCTATTCGCAGCCGAAATTCTAGATTACCCCTGATTTGAGCCCAAATTTGCAAATATCCAGCCAACAAGTATTGCTTATACGCAACGGTGCACGTACCTTTCATTCTTTAGTCACCCCTGCGACCACCCTCTACACCAGCCACTGGGAGTTTTGTAAATGAGCAAAGAATTAAGAAGGAAACACGCAATAGATCGTAGAAAAAGGCGTGTTTCTCGGCGTAAAAAAGGCCAAAAGATTGTTTCGGGTTATTTGTTAGCTCAAACCATTGCGGGTGTGGGAGTTAGCACTGTTGCGACAGTCATTACAAGTTTTACTAGTGAACAAAGTGCATTTGCAATAGGTGATACTGGCCCTGAGGGTCCTCAAGGACCACAAGGTGATCAAGGACCACAAGGTGATCAAGGACCACAAGGTGATCAAGGACCACAAGGTGATCAAGGACCACAAGGTGATCAAGGACCTCAAGGACCGCAAGGTGATCAAGGACCTCAAGGACCGCAAGGTGATCAAGGACCACAAGGTGATCAAGGTGATCAAGGACCACAAGGTGATCAAGGACCTCAAGGACCGCAAGGTGATCAAGGACCACAAGGACCGCAAGGTTACACAGGACCACAAGGGCCACAAGGTGATCAAGGACCACAAGGACCGCAAGGTTACACAGGACCACAAGGGCCACAAGGTGATCAAGGACCTCAAGGGCCGCAAGGTTACACAGGACCACAAGGGCCGCAAGGTGATCAAGGACCACAAGGACCGCAAGGTTACACAGGACCACAAGGGCCGCAAGGTGATACCGGTGCAACGGGTGCAACGGGTGCAACAGGTGCAACGGGTGCAACGGGTGCAACAGGTGCAACAGGTGCAACGGGAGCAACGGGGTCAACTGGTGCAACTGGTGCTGATGGTGCAACGGGTGCAACGGGTGCAACAGGTGCAACGGGGTCAACTGGTGCAACGGGGTCAACTGGTGCAACTGGTGCAACTGGTGCAACAGGATCAACTGGTGCAACTGGCGCTGATGGTGCAACTGGTGCTGATGGTGCAACGGGTGCAACGGGTGCAACGGGTGCAACGGGATCAACGGGATCAACAGGTGCAACAGGTGCAACAGGTGCAACGGGTGCAACGGGTGCAACGGGTGCAACGGGTGCAACAGGTGCAACAGGTGCAACGGGTGCAACAGGTGCAACGGGTGCAACAGGTGCAACGGGTGCAACGGGTGCAACAGGTGCAACGGGTGCAACGGGAGCTGATGGAGCAACAGGTGCAACGGGTGCAACGGGATCAACGGGTGCAACAGGTGCAACAGGTGCAACAGGTGCAACGGGAGCAACGGGTGCAACGGGTGCAACGGGTGCAACGGGTGCAACGGGTGCAACAGGTGCAACGGGTGCAACGGGTGCAACGGGTGCAAC
>Ga0164295_10002110_pt1 | contig 16486 bp, 12 predicted proteins | sample GEODES006metaG_FD_111798 | JGI IMG/M metagenome (GOLD analysis project Ga0164295, IMG submission 111798) | Oligotrophic lake water microbial communities from Sparkling Lake, Wisconsin, USA - GEODES006 metaG | ecosystem: Environmental > Aquatic > Freshwater > Lake | place: USA: Sparkling Lake... | reverse complement strand
GCGAGCTAAGCGAACATGGTTTGCCGCATCGCTCTGCATCGGCGCGGCCCTTATTGCGTTCGGTTCCCCGCTCAACGCTGTGCTGTACTTCAACGTGCCGGGTTGGTCCGCAACCGGTTCGCCGGGGCGCGTGATTGTGCTGTTTGTCCTCGGCGCAAGCCTTTTAGCCGGACTTGGGGCATCGAATACGGTTCAGAACTTCACAAAGAAGAGTTGGATCGGGCTCGGAGTGGTGTTACTGTCGGTCCTGCTGGTCCCGGTTCTGAACGGAACCTTCAGCGCGTCCAACGTACCGGCGGAAGTCATCAGCCAGCTCGCCGCTGCAGGCTTCCTTTCCGGCGCTACAACGGCCGCACTGGGCATTCTGCTCGTGATCGGTTGCTTCGTCTTCCTTCAAATGCCAGACGAGCGGAAGAAGACCCACGGCGCGTTGGGCTTGGTAACGGTGTTCGGGATTGCTTGGATTCTCTCCTTCAATCCGATCATGTTTGGCAGGCCGCTCGAATCCCCGGCGCAGCCAGCCAAAACTCGCATCGCGGTGGTCAACAACGATTGGGACTTGCTGACGGCAGCCCCGGCGATCCTCCCTCCCAACACGGCAACCATGCTGCGCCAGCCGGAACTTGGTGGGTACGACTCGCTCGTGCACCGCGACACGGTGGCGATGCTGAACGACATCAATGGGCAAGATTCGCCTCCACCGGCGAACGGCAACATGATGTTCATCAAGGACAGCTTTGACCCGAAGAAAGCCGCAGATGCCGGAGTCACCGAAGTTTGGACCCGCAAACCGCTCGAGACAATGACCGCCGATCCCGTTCAGCGCGACGGCTACTTTGTCTATGAGCTTGATGGACCTGGCCTGGCCGATGTCGATGGGAAGCCGGTTGAGATTGCCGAGATATCGCCCTCCGGAATTCGAATTGTTGCCCCGCCAGGCGGAAAGTTGACCGTCCGGTTCCGCAACATCGGTCAGTGGACCAGCAACCAGGGTGAACCGCGCAAAGACACGCGTTGGCTTGAGTTCTTTTTAGAGCCAAACACACCAGAAATCACGATTCGCCCTAAGAGCACGAACGTTACATTCGAAATCGGTGCTCTCATTCTGTTTTCAATAGTCTCGTCACTGTTTAGCTCCGGTCAGAGGTCAGAAAAGGAATGAGCCAGCCCCTACTCGAACCCATCTTTAGCGAGCAGTACGGCAACCAAGGCCGATGGATGGTCGTCATTTTTAACAACGCCACCAACTCGATGGACGAAGTGATCGACATCCTTATGGAAGCCACCGGTTGCGATGTAACGGAAGCCTACATTGAGACATGGGAAGCCCACACCTACGGCAAAGCCAGCGTTCACTTCTCCACCCACGAGGAATGCGAGACCGTAGCGGCGATCATTTCCACCATTGGAGTAAAAACCGAAGTCACCCAGGAGTGGCCCGAATGATCTTGAACACGGCGCCAAGCACCATCGAACGTCCTGAGCTCGATGACAGCCTTCGTTCGGAAAGGTGGGTCGTTGCCGTTTATGACAACGACACGAACACCGAAGAAGAGGTGATCCACATTCTGCTCGTCGCGACTGGATGCACGGTCGACGAAGCCGAAATGGAAACCTGGGAAGTGCATCACCTCGGTAAGTCGGTGGTTCACCACGGCGGCAAAGAAGAGTGCGAAACTGTCTCGGCAATCATTTCCGAGATCGGCATTCGGGTCGAAGTTTACGAGGAATAGTCATCGAAATTGCGGATTCGAACCCGCACCGGAATCTCTCGGCGCGAATTGAGCGTAAGCTGAAGGTACTCATGCGGCTTTTGAAGCTATTCGTTGTTCCTGTCCTCGCGGCAATCACGGCCTTTGCACCGGCTCAAGTTATCGAAAAGAACCCGGAATTGAAGCAAGCGGTTCTCGCGCGAATTACCGACGCTCTCACCCAAAACGCTTTCGTGCCGGGCATCGACTTCTCCAAGTGGCCGGATTTCTTGGAAGCAGAACGATCTCGCCTCGAGACAGCCAGTGACGACGAGACCTCCACCCGGGCGGTCAACAGCGCGCTACGAAAGTTCGGTGCCAGCCACATCGTGCTCAACACACCGAAAGCCACGAGCGTGCGCCGGGAAGCCAAGAACACCGGAATCGGAATCGGCGTAGCGCCAGATAACGGCGCGATGATGATCACCTACGTTTACGCGGGATCACCGGCAGCGAAGGTGGGATTGAACCCCGGAGATCGCATTCTTGAGGTGAACGGCAAGGCCATTTCCGCTGGCGTTCAATCCATCGCCGGTGAAGAGGGCAGCACGGTTGAGATCAAAGTTCAAAAGGCGTCTGGCAAGATCGAAGACCTCTCCCTGGTCCGCAAAAAGTACTCAACGGTAAAGCCAGAAGAGTTCACACTGGTAGACCCCGATACCGCGATGCTGACGGTGCATACTTTCGACCTCACGTACAACGCCGACCGCGTTGAAACGTTGGTTCGAAAAGGCATTGGCAAGCGCAATTTCATTCTTGACCTCCGCGGCAACGGTGGCGGTGCTGTCTACAACCTGCAACACTTGCTGTCTTGCTTCCTCGCCAAAGACGTCGAAATCGGCACGTTCATTTCCCGCCGAGTGGTGGAAGACTACAAAGAAAAGACCGGAAAGCCCGGAACCGATCTTGCCGATATCGCTAACTTTGCCAAGCGAAAGGTCAAAGTAACGCCAAAGTCAGACGTGCCTCGCTTCGTTGGGAATTTGGTCGTGCTCGTGAATGGCTCCTCTGGATCGGCCTCCGAAATGGCGGCGGCAGCCCTCCGCGAAGTCGGTGGCGCAACCATCATCGGCCGCAAGAGCGCCGGTGCGGTTCTTGTTTCAATCATCGCGCCGCTGACGAGTGGCTTCACGCTCCAGTACCCACTGAGCGATTACGTGACGATCAAGGGGCTTCGGCTCGAAGGCAAAGGCGTCACGCCAGACATCGAAGTCAACCAGCCTGCATTCTTGATTCCGAACACGCCCGATACGGCCGTGGCAAAAGCGCAGGAAGTTTTCCAGCGCATCGCGCAAATCGACAAGCTCTAATCGAGCTTCGGCAATGCTCGCCATTTCGCTTTCACCGGAAGCGAAATGGCGGGAATCGCCCTGGTACCAGATCGATACTGGAACGCAACCTTGTTTCGGCTGATCGTCCTTCCCTGCCGGTCCTTCACTTCCGATTCCAACTGCCGCACGAGCTTTGTGCCCGCATCGATCTGAAACAGGAAGCGGCGTTGGGCATTGTTGAACTCGAAGATATTCACCTTTCGACCGCCAAGTGTGAGTTCGCCGACGAGGCGCCCCTGCATATCCCCGCTGAGGTCGTATCGGTAAGGAGCGCGACCGCCCAAGAGATCACGGCAGTAGGTGCTGATTCCGGTCGGAAGGAGTTCACCAAGAATCCGGCCGACTTCTCGGCGTCTGGCCCGGCCACGGTACCAAACGGTCCCGTTTGTCGCGACGAGGTCCTTCCCATCGAAGCGCCACTTCGCTTTGCCCGAATCTTCGCCCAGGCTGCCACCGTTCAACCAGACGGTCTTGCCATTAGAGGCCACGATTGCGCCCCGCTGAAACTTCTTCTGCGCGGTTAAAAACGCCCGTACGGCATTCTCGGTGGCAAGGTCCGGAAAACGCGGCAGAGCCGGGCGTGCGATGAATGAATCAACGCTCAAGTAGCCGCCGGTTGCCGGAGCCGGGACAGAAGCCGACGCGCCGTAGCTGTACTGCCATTGAATCTCTTCGGCCGCAGATCGGAATCGGACCAGAGTCGGCAAACCGTCGGCTTTCCGTTGCTCAAGCACGATGCCCTGCTTCTCGGTTCCACGCGTCCACCGCGAGGTCGCACCGAGAATCTGGTTCTTCCAGCCCGACTCCTTCTTGAGCCGAACGGCGAGGTCCTTCGCATCGGCCGGATTGGCTACCAACCGAACGCTCTCATCCATGGCGTTCAGCACTTTGGCAAGCCGTACGATGGGCGTCCCGGAGGTTGGGGCGGTGCGCCGAATGAACTCGCCGTTCAGCAAGTCCATCCCGGTCAGCTTGGTCCCGTTTAGGGTGTAGGTGTAATCCGTTCGGTCAAGCTCAATGGTCCGAGGCGTGATGACCCGGAGTTGAAGGTTCGGGCCCGACTGCACAAGTCGGTACTCCACCGAGTTAGCGACCGACCCGACTTTGCGGGTCGCCACGATTCGAATAGAGCGACTGCCCAACCGCGCCAGGGCGGCCTGCATGAGATCAAAGTCTGCGCGATAGTCAGCGATCATGTTTTTCCTAAACCGGCCGGGGTGCGCTGCTTGCCCAAGAAACCAGCCAAGGCAATGACGGTCGCAAGGTATGGCAGGGACGTCCAGAACTCAGACGGCAAATTGAACCCGCCCAATTGCGTTCCCTGAAACAGCAAGTTCAGGGAGCTCAAGAATCCAAACGCCAAGCACGCCAGAGCGGTTTGCCCCACGCGCCACCCACCAAGAATCAACGCGGCAAGTGCAATGTAGCCGCGACCTGCCGTCATGTTATCGGTAAAGACGCCTGTATCGGCCACAAGGTACGCCCCCGCGAGTCCACAGAACAGCCCGGTAGCCACAAGGGCAAAAAGCCGAATCCGATCTGGCTGTAATCCGGCGAGCCGAGCCTTTTCAGGATCACTACCGGAAGCGACAAGCCAAAGCCCTCCGCGCGTTTTGCCGACGTACAAAATCAGGGCCACCGGCGCGATGACGGCGCAGGCTTGGTAGAAAAGCGGTGGAAGCGTTCCGATCCGTCCCGACCGATCTGGGTCGGAGAACCGGGTGAACATGAAGTTCGTAGCGCCCGCGCTAATCGCATTGAGAGACATCCCACTAATGACGTGATCAATGCCGAATCGCTGCGTCGCGAGCCAATGCACCAGGCTCATGACCACGGCAGCAAGGATCCCGGCAAGTACTCCGAGCACCGGTCCATGCGAAACGCTCACTAGCGCGCTCACGCAAGCCGCCATCAGCATCTTGCCTTCGAGGCCAATATTGATGACCCCAGATCGCTCACTGCAGTAACCAGCCATTGCCGCCAGAACCAGCGGGGTGGCCATGCTCAGGGTCAAGAGAACGGTGTTAAGCATCGGCGGCCGCCTTCCGATACCGGATCGTTGCAGAAATGAGGATCACCAAACCCGCAACCAGATTCGTAAGCCCCTTCGGGACGCCAAGGATGAGGAGCGACGTGCCGCCCTTCGAAAGCACACCGAAGAGCAAGCTCATGGGCACCACCAGTAAGGCGTTGCTGCCCGCGAGAAGGGCCACGCCAAGGGAGTCGAATCCGTAGCCCGGGCTGAAGCCCTGATAAAACCGACCTTCGAAGGCCAGCGTCTGAATTGCGCCTCCAAGACCGCCAATTCCGCCGGAGACCAGCATCGCATTCATCCGAACTTTGGCGACGTTGATGCCCGCAAACTCTGCTGCCGAAGCGTTTGCGCCCACCGCCTGTAACTCGTAACCGGCAACTCGACGCTTCATCCACCATGCCATCGCCGCGCACAACAATAGCCCGAGCAACAGCCCGGAGTTCACATTCCAAGGCGGAGAATTCAGCAGAGCCTGCAAGCGACCCGAAGTTGGGATCGTCGCGGTGGTTGCCCCGGTTTGGTTCGCTGCTCGAACGGGTCCGGCAACGAGAAAGTCGGTCAGCGCGATGGCGACGCTGTTCAGCATGATCGTCGTGATGACTTCGTGCCCGTTTCGGTACGCGCGAATCCATCCTGCTGGCAACGCCCAGAGCGCGCCCGCGACCACCCCGGCAACCATGGCGAGCAGTAACCCAACGGGCCCGGGCACCGCGAGCGCAACCAATGCGCTGGCAAAACCGCCAAGTAGGAACTGCCCTTCTATCCCAATGTTAAACAGTCCGGCGCGGAGGGCAAAGAACACGCCCAGACCTGCCAGGAGCAGGGGCGTCGTCTCTTTCAAGCTGCCCGAAATCGCGCGCGGCGAGCCCAAGCTTCCCGAGATCAATGTCTGAGCGGCTTCGATGGGCGAGATGCCCCCAAGCATCAACATGCCGATGAACGCCACCACGCAGGCAACGATCAAAGCGATCTGCTTCAAGCCTCGCCTCCAACCATGAGCCGCCCAAGAAGATCGCGATCGGCGTCCACGGGGGGAACGATCACTTTTCCGGAGAACATCACCAGGACACGGTGGCAGTGCGACATCAACTCGTCAAGGTCAAAGGAAACAACCAGCCCCGACGCGCCTTCACGGCATCGTTCTTGCATCGCCTTGTAAAGGTCTTCCGTCGCGGCGATATCAAGCCCTCGGGACGGTTGAAAAGCCATGAAGAACTTCGGGCCTGATTCCGTCATTCTTGCCGCAACGAACCGCTGCTGATTTCCGCCCGAAAGCCCGCCGATAGCCGCATCCAAGCCACCGTGCTTGGTGCCAAACTTCTCGGCGGCTTTCTGGGCAAAAGCTGCGCGTTCTTGATTCCGAATCTTGCCGCCATCGGCAAACTCTGCCAACCGGTGCAATCCGAGCGTGCTGTTATCAATTAGCGACCAATCGGAAACAATCGCCTCGCTGAGTCGATCCTCGGGCAAAATGCGCCACCCGAGCTCAATTCGCGCGGAGGTCGATCGGGAAGTGATCGGCTGGCCATGCCAGAGAACTTCACCTTCGCGAGTTGGCGTCACCCCGAGCAAAGCGCGGAACAGCTCGGCTTGGCCGCTACCGTCCACCCCTGCGATGCCAACCAACTCACCCGGCGAGAGGGCGAACGACGCGTTCTGAACGGCATCGGTCCCGCGATCGCGCGCGACCGACAAGTTCCGGACCTCTAAGGCCGGAGCGGCGGACGGAACGGGATCGGGCCGGACGGAAACGCTCACCGTGCGACCCACGATCAGTTCAGATAGCTGCTCGGGATTGGTTTCGCTCACCGGAACATCCGTAATCCACTTTCCGCCTCGAAGTACGGTGACGTGGTCGCAGTACTCCATGATCTCCGGAAGCCGGTGAGTGACCAGGAGAACGGTTGCTCCTTCTGTGGTTAAGGCGCGCAGACTGCCGAAAAGCGCTTCGCCATCTTTTGGCGACAACATGGCGGTCGGTTCGTCAAGAATCATGATCCGAGCTTCGCGCCACAGGAGCTTTAGGATCTCAAGGCGCTGTGCTTCCGATGCGCTAATCGCCGAAGCATCCCGATCCCAGATGTCGTTTCCGTAGTTGAGGCCGATGCTCGCGGCGATCTTTCCCGCGCGCTCGCGAATCGCGGACTTATCGAGCACCATCGCGGGCTCCGCACCGAGGATCAGGTTATCGAGCATGCTGAGCTCGGGAACGATGCCGTAGTGTTGGCTGACCATTCCGATCCCAAGAGCAATCGCTTCCTTTGAGGATCGAATGTTGACGGCTTTGCCGTTCACCTTGACCTCGCCAGAATCGGCTTGGTAGGCGCCGTACAGGACCTTCATGAGCGTCGATTTTCCCGCTCCATTCTCTCCCACGACGCCGTGGATCGAGCCCGATGTGACGCTTAGTCCGACGTTGTCGAGCGCCTGAACGCGGCCGAATTGCTTGCTAATGCCGCGCATTTCGACCGCGTGGCTCACTCGGCTAGACTCGCCTCCGATGATTCGGTCTCAGCCAAGAGATCATAAAGCTTGGCCGTGGTGAGTTCGTTGTGGCCCTTCGCGGCGAGCGTGCCGAGCAGTTGATCAACGACCGTTGTTCCGGGCAACTGCGCCCCGAGCACTTCTGCTGCTTCGAAGCAGTAGGCAAAATCCTTTCGCTGATTCTTGATGCTGAACCCCGGTGTCCAGTCGTTTTTCAGAATCATCGGCCCGTAGTTTTCGAAAGCCCAACTGCCGCCAGCCCCGGTATTGATCATCTCCCGAGCTTGGGCGATATCTAGACCAGCTTTATGCGCGAAGGCAAGGCATTCGCATAGCGCCATCAACGCGCCCCCGACCGCAATCTGGTTCGCCATTTTCATCATCTGGCCCGAGCCAACGCCGCCGACTCGGGCGACGCGCTTCGAGTAAGGCGCGATGATGGTCTCGGCCTCCGCCGTGTCCGCTGGCTCACCACCAAGAAAGACGGTCAACGTTCCCTTTTGAGCCCCCATCGAACCGCCCGTAACCGGCGCATCGACAAACCGCAGTCCGGCAGCAGCCAACTCCGCGCCAATGGCAGGACTTTCGGCGGGCGAGATCGTGCTGTGATCAATGATCAGCGCGTTCGGCTTTGCGTTGGGAACGATCTGGGCGAGACATTCGCGAACATCTTCGGTGCGGTTAACGCACATCGCAATGACGTCGCATTGTTCGGCGAGGGATGCCAAGGAGTCCGCAACCGTAGCGCCGGCATCTCGCAGTGGCTGGCACTTTTCCGCACTGCGGTTCCAAACGACCAAACGGAAGCCAGCGCTCTGAAGATGGCCCGCCATCGGTCCCCCCATCGTGCCTAGTCCGACAAACCCAACGGTCCGGCTCATGACGCAACAGGGTACCTATTCGAACCGAATTGAAGCGCCCCGCGCGTGAGCGGGAAACCCTTCCATCTCGCCGAACGCCTCGATGATCGGCGCCCAAAACTCCAAAGCTTCTTTGGAAAGGTTTGAGACACTTTGCACCTTGAGAAACTCCAGCACGTTGACGGGACTTTGCCAGCGCGCTGCGCCGGATGTCGGCAACGTGTGGGAGGGCCCGATGCAGTAGTCGCCAGCACTCTCGGGAGTCCAATCTCCGAGGAGGACACAGCCGGCGTTTTGAACCTTCTCTAGCCAGCGATGGGGATCCTCGACGCTAAGCGTGAGGTGTTCCGGCGCAATCACGTTCACCAACTCAACGGCCTCAAAAAGATCCAACGCAACGATAGCGATCGAATTGTTGGCGAGCGCGGCCCGCATGGTGGCTTCGCGCGGGGCACCAGTGAGCTGCCGTTCCACTTCGGCAAGAACCGCTTCCAGCTTTTCTAGCGTTGTGGCGATCAAGTAGGCGACGTTGTCCGGCGCGTGCTCAACTTGGGTGAGGAGATCGGCGGCCGCAAAGCGGTCGTTGGCCGACTCATCGACTACCACGCACACTTCGCTTGGTCCCGCGTAGCCGTCTAGGCCAACTTTGCCCCAAACCTGGCGTTTGGCTTCGTTTACCCACCGGTTTCCGGGCCCGACAATCTTGTCGACCCTGGGCACGGTCTCTGTGCCAAATGCCATGGCGGCGACGGCGGCCGCTCCGCCGATGCGGAAGGCGCGATCAACGTTGGCTTCTTTCAACGCAAAACAAACGGCGTCGGTGTGCCGACCAGAATCTCCTGCGGGCGAACAAACCACGACCTCGCGCACTCCCGCGACTCGGGCTGGGATAGCGTTCATGAGGACCGAACTTGGGTAGTTCGCGTTTCCGCCTGGAACATAAACACCGACCCGGTCAAGCGGCAAAATGCGCTGCCCACGGGTTCCGGAAGCGAACGCCTGAAGATTTGGTTCGAAATCGGCACCAGCGCGTCCGGTATCCCACGACCACTTTGGCGGCACACCTCCGGGCCAAACCTGCTCGATCGGCCCCCGAGCGTCAATCCGCGCCAGACCGCTAGTTAGCACCAACATTTGGGCGGTGTGGAACATGTTGATCTGAGCGGCGGCCGTGGCAATGGCCGACTCGAAGCGAGGCTCTAAGCTTGCATCGGTAATGTCGGCGGTTGGAACCTCAAGTTCGGTCACATTCGGTGAGTCGAACTTCTGGGCATTGTCCAAAAGTGCCGCGTCGCCCCGATCTCGAACGTCGGCAATGATGGTGGCAACGACGGCCTCTGCCTGTTCATCCCGTTGGACGGTTGCCGCTTGCAACGCGGCAAATGGATCTAGAACGTTTGCGTCAACAATCTGGATGAGCATGGAATCAGGCGAGGAGCCGCTCCCGGAGGCGGTCAGGACCTAGAACGGCCATCAACTCAAACAGGCCCGGTCCGGTCGTTTTGCCGGTGAGCTTGACGCGAGTCGGGTGCACGATCGGGCCGAGCTTTTCGAACCCGTTGTCCTCCGCATACTTGCGCAGGAGCGCATCATAGTGCGCAGTCGCTTCCTCGAACGTTCCGCTGGCTGCGTTTGCCGCGATGAAGGCAAACAAGTCCGCCGCGTGGGGCTGGGTCAGCCACTTTTCCGCCGCCTTAGGATCAATTGTGGGAGCATCGACGAGGAAGAACTCCACGGCTTCGCCAAAGTCAGCGAGCGTGAGCACGCGCTCAATTTCTAGCGCGAGCGCGGCAAGGACGTATTCGCGATCCTTTTCCGCCCACTCCACGATGCGATCCAACCGGGCCAGAATGGCCTTGCCATCCTTTGGCGGCTTGTTCGGGATCGGCTCCTCATCGACGAAGTTCTCCCAATACGTTCGGGTGAACGGGTGGGAGATGTACGCCAGGAGTTCGTCCAGAACGGCGTTTGGCGACATCTGACGAATGTGGTGGCCGTTGAGCCAGCGAAGTTTGTCGAGATCAAACCGCCCTGGGGACGGCTGCAGGCCCGAGAGCCGGAACTTTGAGATGAGTTCCTCTTCGGTCATCGCCTCGGTGTCGTCGCCCGGACTCCAGCCAATGAGGGCAATAAAGTTCTTCAATGCGACGGGCAGATACCCTTCCGCCGCGTAATCAAGCACACGGGTCGCACCGTGGCGCTTCGAGAGCTTCTTGCCGTCCTTACCGACGATTACCGGACAGTGGACAAAAATGGGTCTTGGCCAGCCAAAGGCATCGAACAAAGCCGCGTGCTTGGGTGCGGAGCTGATCCACTCTTCCCCGCGCATGATGTGGGTGATCTCCATGATGTGATCATCGACCATGCTGGCGAAGTGGTAGGTCGGCATTCCGTCGGCCTTGATGAGCACCGGGTCGTCGATGGTGTCGCTTTCCCACTCAATGCGACCACGGATGAGGTCTTCGATCACGATCTTTTCGCCGCGCGGAATGCGCTGGCGAATGACAAACGGCCGACCCTCGGCCTCGGCTGCCTCGACGGCTTCAGCGGACGCATCGCGCCAGTTGCCACCGTAATAGCCAACGGCAAGCTTGTTGAGCTGCTGGAACTCGCGCATTTCATCGAGCTCCTGTGGCGTGTCGAAGGCTTTGTAGGCCGATCCTTTGGCGAGCAAAACGTTAATCAGTTCCGCGTAGATCCCGGCTTCCTTACGCTCGCTCTGGCGGTACGGCGCATGCGGACCACCGAGGTGCGGACCTTCGTCAAAGGTGATTCCAACCCACTTCAGGGTCGTAATGAACTCTTCTTCGCTCTCCGGGTTGTAGCGACTTCGGTCAGTGTCTTCGATGCGAAGAATGTTCTCGCCTCCCTCGTGTTTAGCGAGCAAGAACTTGAAGAGCGCATCTCGGAGGGCACCTACGTGAAGGAGCCCGGTTGGACTGGGCGCAAAGCGAACGCGGACCGGCATCAAGGAGAGAGGGTACCTGCGGGGTCTGGCAAGTGGAAGAAGAACGTCGCGCCGTTGCCGGGTTCTGACTCCGCCCACATTTCGCCGCCGTGCCGAGAAATGATTCTGAGCACGGTGGCTAGACCAATTCCGGTGCCTGGAAACTCGTTGGCCGAGTGCAATCTCTCGAACGGCTTGAACAGCTTTCCGGCGTGCGTCGGATCAAAGCCAACACCATTGTCCCGAACGAAAAAGTTGCCGTTACTCATGCCGACTTGAACCTTTGGAGCCGGCTCATTTTTGGAGAACTTCACCGCGTTGCCGATCAAATTGTCGAGCACGGCGGTCATCAACCTCTCGTCGGCGTAGGCGGTCATCCCTGGCTGAATTTCGAATTCGATTTCCCAAGCCGAAACGCGCCGGTATTCCGCTGCCAGTTCTTCTGCGACATGGCTGATATTCATTTCCCGCCGAATCAACTCGGCTCGCGTAATCCGGCTTAAGCTCAGCAGCGCCGTGATCAGCTCATCCATGCGCTTCGCAGCGCGCCTAACTCGGCCGACGTAGTCCAGCGCCTCCTCGTTCATGGTGTGACCATAGTCGGCCACAAGGGCGTGACTAAAGCCATCTACGGTGCGAAGTGGCGTTCGGAGGTCGTGCGAGACCGAGTACACGAATGATTGCAGTTCGGCGTTCGCAGACTCAAGCTCTTGGGTTCGCTCGCGAACCAGGGACTCCAGGCCCTCGTTAAGTCGCCGAACCTCTTGCTCGGCGCGGGTGCGATCAATGACTTCCTTTTCGAGAAGCGCCGCTTGCTCGAGAGCTTTATCTTTGGAATTGCGCTGGGCCAAGGACAGACTGAAGAGTAGCCCCGAAATCAGTACCCCGAGAAACGGCACGAGCGGCACGTACCGGCCGCTCAAGTCCTGCTCAAACTCCGTCGTGGAGGCAAAGGTTGCCTGCCATTTGCGATTGCCGACGAGGATGACCTGTTTGCTGGTGAACCGGGCACCCGGCCGAAACTTCGGGCTCCGGTAGATGAGTTGCCCGTCGCTGTCGTAGGCTTCCATCGCCACCGACCGGGTGAGAACCCGAAGTTCAACATCGGCAAAAAAGTCATCGAGGCGGATCGGGCTGTAGGCCAGACCGATCACCCGCTTTTTTCGCTCGGCAACGTTTTTCGGTCCAGGGATCCGGTCGTAGACCGGTAGGAACATCACGACCGATGGCCTCGGTTTGTTCTGGTCGCTCACCAGGGTCAAAACGCCAGTCGCCGAGATGTTGCCCGTCTCAACCGCCGTAAGGATGACTTCTCTGCGTTCGGCCGATGAGTATGAGTCAAATCCAATCGCGTACTTGGTTCGGTCCGTACGAGGGGAGGCGTACAGCAACGGCAGTTGCACCGGCTCTTTGGTCGGCGGAAAGATCTTCCACGTGGGTCCGTTGATGAGGCGGCCCTGAGCGTTCCAGGCTTCAGAATTGTCCGATGTCACCCACGGCGCAAAGCCCGCGCCGGTGGCACCGTTCTGCATGGACTTGTCCAACGAGGCGCTGACCACGGCATCAAATTCGCGCAAGGTCGGAAACCGAAAGTTGGTGAAGATTGCCCCGATGCCTTGCAGAATGATCGCTTGGTCACGCAGCTTCGATTCGATCTGGAATCGATTTCGGAATGCTTCGGAGTCGAACCGCTCGGCATCACGATTGCTCGCTGTTCTCGCCGCGTAGGTCCAGAGACTGAGCGTGAGCGCGAGCGTGCCGAGAAACACGATGTACGGCGCGAGACGCTGGGCCACCCGATGCTTTTCTTGCGACAAAGCATCGGACACTCTGACGGTCGCAACCGGAATTCCCTTTGTTTTTGGATCTGAGCTGCTTTGGGAATTGGGCATGAGCGATGGGCTTGACTACTAGACGCGGAGTCTCAAGGTGATGATCTCGAACGGTTTGAAGTCGAACGAGATCAAGTTGTCGTTGACGTCCAACTCGACAAGCTCATTCTCCTCAAGGTCGCACATTGCGGCCCCGAGCACCTTTCGAGCACAACTGAGCTCCGCTCGTCCGCGCGTGTTGTGACACTCGTACAAACGAACGATGAGGTCCGAACTGTCCTCCGCTTTCTTGACCGACTCGATCACGATGTTCCGGTTCTCGACCGACACAAAGGTCGGGAGCATGCCGTTTTCACCCACGTGCTGGTCCAACATCGCGTGGCGCATTGGAGCGTTCAGCGCATACGCGGCCGGCACCACGCCGCCGATGTTGTAGGGCCCAAAGTGCGGCATCAGAACGTAGGTGAAGTGATGCACGCCCATGTCGCAAGTGGGGTCTGGCGCTTTCGGTGCGCGAAGCAGACTGAGCCGAATCACATTGCCGTGGACGTCGTGACCATACTTTCCGTCATTTAGCAAGGCGAGGCCGCACTCACCTTCGCTGAGATCCACCCACTTTTGGGCGCAGACTTCGAACTTAGCCATATCCCACGACGTGTTGTAGTGGGTCGGTCGCTCGACGTTTCCGAACTGAATTTCGTAAGTCGCTCGGGAGGCGTTAACGTTCGCCGGGAAGGCAACCTTGAGGAGCTTGTCGGTCTCCTGCCAGTCGATTTCGGTATCAAATCGAATCCCCGGAGTTGGGCCAAGGGAAATTCGCTGCCGGATCGTGCTCTGGCCAAAAGTGCGAACTACCTCGATCGCGGCGCGAACCGGGCCGCGCTCGACGACTTCGATGCTATCGCTCCGTAGCAAATCGATCTGCGTTTCGTACGCGTACGCGTCAATGTCCCACGCGCTCCAGAACAGGGGCTTGTCTTCGAAAAGTTGGAAGACATTTGCGAGCTTGCCGGGCTCGATGAATTCGGAGCCATCTTCTAGGCTCTGAATGCTCGTGATGTTTCCGTTTTGATCAAAACGAACGCTGAGCTCCCCATTTTCAATTCGCCGAATGCTGGCCTTGAGACGTGGCTTTGCGGCGGGCGATTGTGGAGGTAGGGCATCGGACAGATCTCCGACGACCACTGTTCCGAGGGCGCCTTGCGGGACCGGGAAGACCAATTTGCGATCTCCAAGCCCTTCGACAATCTGGACAGGTACCGTCTCATCGGCGGTGATCAAGGAGTTCGGGACGCTGGATTCTGACCATGGAATTTCACCTTGCGTTACGAGAGAAGCATTCTGGAAAATCGCCACCGGTCGTTGAAGCGAGGTCGTGTCGTAGGCGCGACCGATGCGCGTGAGGCTGTCCGAGACGACCCGCTCGCCCATCTCGATCACCTTCGCGTAGTCGATGTCGCTGTCTTCATAGACTTCCTTCACCGAAGAGCCGGGAATGATGTCGTGAAACTGGTTGAGCAGCACGAGCTTCCAAGCCTGCTCGAGTTCGGCCTTCGGATAGCTTTGCGGATAGCCCGGAGTAAAGCTCGCGAGCCATTCGGCATCTCGCAGGAGAAACTCGCACTGCCGGTTTTTTCGCTTGTTCGCAGCCTGGCTGGTGTAGGTTCCCCGGTGTAGTTCTAGATAGAGTTCGCCCACCCAGGTCTGCAAGTCCTTTGACTTCGACTTTGCTTCGCGGAAGAAATCGATCGCGCGCTTGCCAAGGGCAACTTCGGGATAGTGCGGGGCCATCCGGCCACGCCGCAAGAACTCGATGTGCTTCTCCGTTGGTCCGCCGCCGCCGTCTCCAAAGCCATAGACGTACAGGGACAGATCGCTTCGGGCGTGATCCTTGAAGTTCTTGACCGAGTACAGCACCTCTTTTGGCTCGGCGCTCGCGTTGTAGGTGTCGGCCGGTGGGAAGTGAGACCACACGCGCGTGCCATCGATTCCCTGCCACCAGAACGTGTGGTGGGGGAATTTATTGAACTGGTTCCAAGAGATCTTCTGAGTGAGGAAGTAGCGAATGTTGAACTTGGACAGGATCTGCGGCAACGCGGCCGAGTAGCCGAAGACATCGGGCAGCCACATATCCAAGGTTTCGTAACCCAGCTTTTCGCGGAAGTACCGCTTGCCGTAGAGGAACTGCCGGACGAGCGATTCGCCACCGGTGAGGTTGCAATCTGCCTCGACCCACATCGAGCCGACCGGTTCCCACTGGCCTTTTGCAATGGCTCCTTTGACCTTCTCAAACAGCACCGGATAGTCGGTCTCGAGCCATTCGTACTGGCTCGCCTGAGAGTGGACAAAAACGTATTCGGGATAGCGGTCGATGAGGCCGAGTTGGGTGGCGGTCGTGTGCGCCATCTTCTTCCGGGTGATGTGCAACGGCCAGAGCCAAGCGGTGTCTAGGTGCGCGTGACCAACCGGGGTGATCGTGTGCTTGAGTTCCCCGTTAAGGCTTCCGAGGGCGTCGCGAATGAGTTTTCGGCAGCGGCTGATGGATTCCCGGTTCTTGGCCGAGAAGGTGTTGCAGACGTCATTGAGGCCCCTCAGGAGGGTGTGGTATGCCGGGTCATCGCCTTGGATGCTTTCGGTGAGCCCGAGGGTGAACTCAAAATCGTAGATGAGGTCTCGGATGGCGTAGTCGACGGCGGCGATAGCGGCAAACTCGACCTTTTCGGTGGTGGCCGATCGGGGCTTCTCGTAGCCGTGAACGACCGTTTCGGAGTTGCGCGTGTAGACCTGAATCGTGTACGAGACGGATTCACCGCCGACGGCCGGCACTTCTCGGCCCGCGAGCGCAGCGCCGCTGAGCCAGCCAAAGTCGCTGTGCTCGACGTCTACGCCGCACCAGGGCGAGTTATCTTTCCAGACGGTGCGTTCGCCGCCGATTTCCGCGAAGACGACGAGCGGTTTTCCGGCGAGAGACTCGGGGACCACTCCGGAGAGGCGGAACCAGACGGTTCGATAGGCGGGGCCGTAGGCAAAGCCAGGTTCGACGGTTTGCCAGGGGCCGAGTTCCGCCTCGGCTTGGTTGGCGCAATCTCGCTCGTTGAACTCGATTTTGAGGGGAGTCCGATCTCCAAATTCGGCAGGCCGAAGGGTTTGCCAGAGGAACGCCTTTGCTCGGCGGAAGGTCAGATCGGGGTGTTTGAGCATCGGCGGAAGTTACGATTCTACACTTGCGGGCGCGAAGATGCTTTG
>Ga0164295_10002108_pt1 | contig 16492 bp, 28 predicted proteins | sample GEODES006metaG_FD_111798 | JGI IMG/M metagenome (GOLD analysis project Ga0164295, IMG submission 111798) | Oligotrophic lake water microbial communities from Sparkling Lake, Wisconsin, USA - GEODES006 metaG | ecosystem: Environmental > Aquatic > Freshwater > Lake | place: USA: Sparkling Lake... | reverse complement strand
ACAAATAATACTACTACAACAAATAATACTACTACAACAAATAATACTACAACAAATAATACTACAACAACAAATAATAATAACTCCACAACCAATAACAATCAAAACCAAATAAATGGAACAAGTAACAATAATGAAGGAAGTGCGACCACTACTGGAACAAATGAAACAAGTTCAAACAACGGAACAAATGGAACCTCTTCTACAAATGTTGGAAATGAAACTTCAACACAAGCAGGAGGAACTACAACTCAAAGTGGAACAAATGAAAATGGAAATTCACAGACTAACCAGTCTATAAACAACCAAAACAATAATACTAATCAAAACAATGGGAGCACTAATAATGGCGGGAATATTGGGGGGAATAGCGGGAATGGGTCTAGTGAAAATGGTCAAGGAACTAATGGGCAAGGAGAAGAAATAAATACAACAACAAATACCTCACCAACAAATAATACCCAAACTAATGTAAATTCAAATTCCCAAGGTAATGGTGGAAATTCACCTAACAGTGAAGAAACCACAACTCAAACGGAAGAACAAGGAGGACAAATAAATATAACTCAAGGGGCAACCAAAACAATAAATCAAAATAAAGAAGGTGGAAAACCCACAGTAATAGCATCAAGTGATTTTGTGGGTTTCAACTTTCAAAACTCAGAAGTAACAAATGGATTAAAATTAACAGGGGGTTACCACAATATGAGATGGGACGGACAAACTGCTCGGGGTGGATTACTTGATTATGTGTCAGCTCAGAAAGGACCAAATCTAACAGGTTACCATGCGTGGATAAATAAAAAATCTATGGGCTTATTATCGGGAACAGTATCATTAGGTTTTGAAGGTAGAGGGTCACTTTATGGGACTTTAGCTGGAGGTCAAATGTTTATGTTTCCTAAAGTACCAGGATTAAAGGCGGTTTATATGGGAACAGTTTCATATGGTCAAGTTTATAAAACTTCTTTTTTAGGTACAGCACTCATAGGTGGTGGAATGTACGATTTAAAATTCGGTAGAAGATTTGACGTAAAACTTATGGGTCTATTTGTTTATTCACCCTATGTAAGTTATTACAATGATTTAGTTTTAAAATCACCTTATGTTATTCTACCATCAATTGGTACTAATATTGCAATAACCAAAAGATTCAAATTTAATATAAATGGTGGGGGTGCTTGGGCGATAAAAGTTAATACATTAAATTATACTATAACATGTGGAACAAGATTATTAATTGGACAATAATATTTTTGACTTATATAAATTTGTACGGTCAAAATTTTACGTATTCGGGTTATGTTTATAATGCTGATGGAACAGGTGCTGTAAATGTTCCTGTAAAATTATATAAAAGAACGACACCAGTTATGAATGGGTTTACATCTCAAACAAATTATAACGGACATTCATATTATAGGTCAACCACTACAACTTTTTGGTCAAATGCGAAATCCGCATGTGAAGCAATGAATGGACATTTAGCAACTATATCTAACGCTGCTGAAAATTCATTTTTATTCAATACTTGGCCTTCAGGTTGGATTGGATACTATCAAGATAATACAGGTGCTTTTTACTCAGAACCTTTAGGTGGATGGAGATGGACTGAAAATTATGTTACAAATGGAAGGGTGAATAATTATGACGTTTCAAGTTATACTTCAGGACCAACACTTAATGATTTAACAAATGCTAGTAACATGTCCCTTACAAACACACCAGTTTATACAAGTACTGGTGGTAAATATTTAACATTTAATGGAATTAACACTTACGGAATCACTCCGAGTCTAACAAATTACTTTGGGTCTTCTAAGGTTATAACATTAGTGGCATGGGTATACCCAACAGGTAATGGGGTTATTGTAAGTGAATTAGGCGTTTCATCACCTTCATCAGGGTGGCATGAATCAGTTATGGAGATTACTAATGGTAATACTCTTAATGTTGGTTTTTGGAATGGTACTGGTATAACACAACTATCAACACCAATTACTTTGAATCAATGGTCCATGGTTGCTATTACATACGATGGTACAACTATGAGAGGTTATAGAAACGGTGTAAGTTTTGGTTCGGTTAATTTTTTAAGATTCGCCCCACATATAGATGGTGGAGGTAATCAAACATTTGCAATAGGTTTAAGTGATGCAACAAATATGGGAAGTGGGGCTTATGGTTCATTCAGATTGGGTGCGTTCCAAGTTTACAATACGGTCTTATCTTTAGATGAAATAAATAGATGTTATATGTCTTTATCGTATAGATTTGGTTTAAATCCTTATCTTTCTTGGAATGGTGGAGAACCAAACAATTCAGGAAGTGAAGATTATGCTCAATTTGTTGGGGGAGGATTGTGGAATGATTTACCAAATGGAGTATCACTACCATATGTTTTAGAATTTGATTATGTTGTTACTTACACTCCTTGGTCTCTATTTCGAACTGTTTATACAAATTCACTTGGATATTGGAGTTTTAATGAATTAACAAATCCATCAGTGGAGTGGTATATTCAAATGGACGCACCAACACCAGTAACAACTTTAAGTACGACGGATATGATTGAAGTATCAAAACTTATATTAGGTACAACACAAACTAAAAGTATTCATTACAACAGGTATGATGTTAATAATGATGGGAGGATTAATATTGCTGATGAAAATTACATTAATTTAAAAAGAATTAATTTTTTACCAAGTTGGGTAGGTACAGGCCCATCAAGATTTTATACTACGGCACAGTACACAACATTGAACACAAATACCACGAACTTAAAATTGTCAATCCCTGGTGTTCCGTCAATAACAATAAACTCACCAGTAAGTGGGAGTAATGTGAATTACTATTTAATTGCCCCCGCATATAAAACAACAGTAAATTACTAATGAAAAAATTATTATTAACACTATTAATACCGTTTAGTTTGTTTAGTCAAACTTCACCACCACCTGCACCACCGGCAGAAGACTCACCAACTGAGGATTTTGGAACAACACAAAATAATATAGTCGGAGCGCAGGGCAGGTCATTTGGTGGAGGTTCGATAATTAAACCAAACCCAATTTTAACTTCTGCCGATTTTGCATTTATTCAAAACCCTACTTATGAGAGTGGTTGGAGATATGGTACAGGTATTGGATATAGTCGTGTGAATGGTGGTAAAGGTTTTGGTATAAATGCGGTTTTGACATTTGATTTAACTCAACAAACATATTCATTATATTATAGAAGAAATGATTGGTATTTTCACTTGAATACCGGTAAAATGGGTTTCACATTAAATAACGGACTAAGTGTGACTAAAACTTGGGAATTTGAAAAAGTATACGGTTTAACTTTAGGGGTTCAAATGGGTAGTTCGATTGTGATAAATGGGGATAAAAGTTCAGAAAATCCTTATTTTGTTGCGGTTCCGTATGTTGTATTATTGGGACAAAAAGAAATAACAATATCCGAAAAGTTTGAGTGGAGACCTGAAACATTTATCACTTTATGTTCACCATATTATGACATAGGTAAAAACTTCTTTTCAACATCTAATACGTTTAACGCAGTTGTTGGAAATAACGTATCATATCGATTAACAAAAAAATTTAGACTAAATGTTAATTGGAGAATGAATATGAACACAACCCCAAAATGGGGATTAATGAATAACGTTCTAATTGGAACAAATTTAAAATTTTAAAATATGAAAAATTTAATCTTACTATTCGGTATGTTAATTCTTGGCGTCTTTGCCACCGCACAACAGTGTGTTTATGTTGATTCAGTTTACAACACAGCTAAATTAAAAGAGATGGGAAACCGAGACATTCGTTTTGGTATTCGACAAATTGTTGAAGATGAACTATCTGAAAAATTCTGTTTATCTGAAGATGGAAAAGATATTGATGTTGAGGTATATTATTTTGGATTACCTAAAACAACTATAAGAATAATTGGTTTTGAAAAAACTGAATCACTAACCCAAGTGGGTGTAAGACTGTATTACGATGGTAAATGTTATGAGGGAATTGGTGAATCTGAGACCGAAATTAGAGCGATAATGATTGAGGTAAAAGAAGGAATGATGCCTTTTGAAAAAATGACAGTATCATCAGCGCTCAAAAAAGCAATACACGAGGCGGTTATTAAATTACCATGAGAATATGGATATTTTTGATATTACTAATATTATCTTCATACTCTTTCTCACAAATCAAGATTACAGATGTTGGGGATGGGTGGAAAGATAAAGTAGAACAGGCTTTAGACACAATACAAAAATACGACACCGTTAAATATAATACTTTAATAACTAAATGTAATACTATTGGTTATTGGAATAATACTTTTGCAACGACCGAACCACCAAGCACAATTTTAATTCCAACTAAAGAAATGAACTTTGGAAATATCTATAATATTTGTGCAATATTAATTCATGAAAGTTGTCATCTACTTATTTATGGTAAAAATATCAAAAATTCAAATGAAGAATTAATGGCGTATTCATATGAGTTAGATTTTTTATTAAAAGTACCAAACGCAAATCTATGGCTAATAGAGAACGCTAAAAAAAATATTCAAAATTATATTGAAGACTGCGATTGATTTAAAATAATAAAATATCTATTTTTAAGATATGAAAATTTTCGCACTTATCTTTGTTATTAGTATCTTGTTTTCTTGTGGGCCATCTTACAATTATAAAATTACCGATTTAAAAAATAGAATTTTTTATTGTAATTTCTATAATGAAACATCAAATGGGTGCGTTCTATTCAACAAAAGTCCGGGTTTACATAATACACCGGGAGAACCATATATGATATGTGGTTTTTATAAAATTGAAAAATTAAAATAAAAATATAAATAAAGTAAAACCAAGAATGAAAGAAGAAGGACCTGATGTTGGATTATTATTTGTTATGATATTTGGATTATTATTTGGAATGGCTCTTGTCTCTTTAACATCCTGTGAAGAACAAAAACCACAAAAAGAAACCCCATCGGAAATTACCAGAGTAACAGAGTATACTTACCAAGGATGTGAATACATTAAAATAGGAAACGCCGATAGACAATGGGGTTCACATAAAGGAAACTGTAAAAACCCAATTCATAAAAAATGACAAATCAAGAGATACTAAAGTTTGGTGAAATTCAATACCTCAAAGGTAGATTGGATGAATTATATAAAGCATTACCTACCATAACTAATTTAGATAGAAGACGTAGAATAGACCAAAGAATTGAAAAATATATTAATAAGTTAAAAAAGGTGGATGAAGTCGCATATTATTTATATGAAGTTGAGTTAAACTCTACTTCCCGAGTTAAACAAAAAGGAAAACTTGAAACCAAAAAACTTCTTGAAGAAATACTTAATAGTGAAAAAAATATAAACATAGATTTAGTAGAAAAAATTAATAAAAAAATTGAATCTTTATAGTGGAAAATAAACCTGACAACGTTGCAAATAATCCTGGTTTACTTCCTTATGGGAGTAATGTTGGGGCACCTGCAATTAAAGTAGATGATATTAGTAATTGGAAGGTTACAAAAGTTAATAAAGTTAATAAGAATTTTGAAGATAAATTTAAAGAACTACAAGAAGAGTATAATGAAATGATGGAGGAGTTTTTTTGGAACGAATTAATTTATTCGTCTGATTTTAATTTTGAGCCTGTTGTTGGTGAGATTTACCACCTTTATCAAAAAAACGATAGATTTTTCCTTTCATTAGTTTCGCCACATGAATGGAATATGAAATTTATTGGTACCTTTAAATTGAATAATGAAAACATATGGATAAAAAAATAATAGAACAAATGAAAGCAAATAAAGATTTTGAATACGTAATTAGAGTTTTAAACTCTAGTGTGACCTTGGAGCAAATTAAAACTTCTGAAAACTTATTTGAAAATTTTAAAAATAAGTGGAAGAAACAATTAAATTGTTTTGAATTAGTAGAATTTATTTTTAAATTTAAGTCAGAAAGAAAAAAACAAAAAAGAAAAATATGATACTAACAATATTGAGCGACACTCACAACAAACACAAACACGTTACAGGTGATTTGAAGGGTGGTGATTTATTATTACATGCCGGTGACATTTCTTCTATGGGATATGAGCATGAGATTCGTGAGTTTGCGAAGTGGTATAATAGTTTGGATAATTACACAACTAAAGTTTTTATCGCTGGAAATCACGATTGGGGATTTCAAAATAATGTTGAAAAAACTAAAGAGATTTTAAACACATATAAAGATATTAATTATCTTGAAGATGAGTTTTTGGGCATTATAGAAGGTGGTGAACCTGAGATTAAAATTTGGGGTAGTCCTTGGCAACCTGAGTTTTATAATTGGGCGTTTAACTTACCTAAAGGTGGGTGGGAATTGGAACAAAAATGGAAAGATATTCCTGATGATATTGATATTCTAATAACACATGGTCCGGCTTGGGGTATGTTAGATGATGTTGAAGGTCGTCGTGGGCAACATTTGGGTTGTGAATTATTGGAAGAACGAATTAAACAAATCAAACCAAAAATTCATATCTGTGGACACATCCATAGTGGATACGGTCATTATTTTGACGGACATACACATTATTTCAACGCTGCAGTATTGAATGAACAATACTTATATTCACATTTACCGTGGCACATTGATTGGAACCCAATAACAAATGAAATAACATTTTTGTAAAGTTTGACAAATCTAAGACAAAATAATATAGTTGGGGTTGTTGACGGAAACACAACCCCAACATATTTATTATTATGAAAATTATTATATCCGAAAACCAATTAAAACTATTGAATGAGGCGTTAGGTGTTCCTGAAAATATTTTGGATGCTGCCGACATGTTATATGATGTTGTTGAACAAGACATTAAATCCATAGACTCTATTCAAGATGAATATAAATTCGATGGTATAATAGAATTTGAACTTGGAGATAAGAAAAAAATTAAAATTGATTCATATGAACTAGTAGTTAATATTGAAGAAATGGAAGATGAAGAAGGTGTTTTAGATATAATTCAAATGGGAATGGGAGGTAGATTTGGATTTAGTAGAGAAACCTTTATGAAAGAAGCTCAACCGTCAACAACTTTAGAATTAACAATAACTTTTGCTGTTGGTGAAAATTGGGAACCTGAAGGGCTAATTCAAAAAATGGAAGAAGAAAGAGATGAACACGTTTCATCTTTAGCTCATGAAATAAAACACAAATACGACAAACAATCTAAAAAATATGCGTTAATTGGTCTTGATGCTGAATATCAGGCAACTCAACAAAGAGGTACTTTTGGAATACCTGCAATTGATAGGGATTTTTATCGTAAGATGTATTATATTCATGCGATAGAAAACTTGGTTAGACCAACAGAAGTGGCGTATTCAATGAAAAGAAAAAATATAACAAAATCTCAATTCAAAGATTTTTTAGAAAACAACAGAGTTTATAAAGAATTAGTTCAAATCAAAAACTTTACATTTGATGATTTTATTTCACGATTAAAAGAACAAGAAGAAAGATTGGACAAACTTATTGAACATATTGGTGAAGACCCTTCTAACATGACTATTGATGAAAAAATAAATAAAGTGTTGGAAATAGTATACATTGATTTGGTAAATAACAGAATGGAATTGTTTATGACGATGACAGAACATTCTTATGATGACTTTTTAAAATTTGGTTTACAATTAGGTTTACTACCTGACGGAGCCGAAGAAAAGTTAGAAGGACTCCATAAAACAAATCAAATAAGACAAAAGTTTTTATCTCAAACCACAAAGTATGAAAAAAACCCAACTAAATTTTTTGAAGTCGAATTTGAGAAATTTAATTATGTGGCAAACAAAATGTTAAAGAAAATATCAAAATTATATGATATGGCAAAAGATGACGAGCAAGTTAGTGAATCTATTCTGAATTGGGATTTACACCAAAGAGTCATGGAAAAAAAATATGGAAAAAGAAAAATTGAAACAGAAATCAGAGATTGGAAACTTAAATAATAATTTAAACATAACTTTTGCTCAATACACAATAATTAATATACAACAATTAAGTAATTCTTCGTATTTATTATAGTAACTCGACCGGCCCATGGTAGATGGGGGTTTTCGAAAGGATTCTTCAAGTGAGTATAACAATTAATGTATTTTAATTTTATACAAATGAAGAATTTATTATTATCAATTTTTGTTTTTTTTGCAAGTTTCGTCACTTTATCTCAATCTTGCACACATCAAATTTATTTAACAGACACTTGGGGTGATGGTTGGAACGGAGGTTATGTTTCCGTTTCAGTTAATGGAATAACAGTTTTAAGTAATATAACTCTGTCTACAGGTTTAGGGCCTGCAATATTTAATTTTACTGCAAGTAGTGGGCAAACAATTAGAGTTTGGAGAACAATAGCAGGGACTTATCCAATTGAAATGAGAGTTCAAATTAGAAATAATACGGGAACAATTCTTCTTAATACTGTACAACCAACTACTGGTGGTTCAACATTTGGAGGTCATACTTGTATCGCTTCGTGTTCTGGTGGAGGTGGTGGTGGAGGATGTGTTAATATATATTCTTATGGGTCGTTAACCGCACCATCTATACCGGGCGCTCAAACAATTAGCACTTGCACCTTTCAATCAGAGTATAATACTATTTTTAGTGTAGTTGCTGGAAGACAGTACAGGTCCACATACAATTTAGGAGGTTACATTACAGTAAGACACACTTCGTACAATGGAACTGTGGTTGCTGCCGGTTTTTCACCTTTAACATGGACAGCTCCTGTGTCAGGAACTTATTATATTCATTACAATACTAATTCATCATGTGGAACTGCATCATCATGTGGGACAACAACAATTGAATGTCTTTCTTGTACAGCACCTACTGCACCCTCTAACGATTTGGTTTGTAATGCCACATCAATATCTTGTGGACAACTAATTTCAGGAACAACTGTAAATGCAACCAATAGTGGAACGGGTGAAAATAATTTTTGTAATGTATCACAAACTCAACCTGGTGTATGGTATGTTATACCGGGAAATGGTCAAATAATGACCGCTTCATTGTGTGCTACTGCTTGGGATAGTAGAATATCAGTTTTTAGTGGACCAAATTGTTCTTCTTTAACTTGTGTGGGTGGAAACGATGATTATGGTCCTGCGTGTTTTTCTACTTCAGCATCTTATAGTTGGACATCTGTTGTTGGTACTAATTATTATGTTTTGGTTCACGGATATTCATCAACAAGTTCTTTTACAATTAATATGAGTTGTTATACACCACCACCATCTGCTCCAACATCTATAACGGCAACACAAAATACAATTTGTAATGGAACATCAACAACTTTAACTGCTAATGGGACAATTGGAACGGTATATTGGTATACAGGTGGATGTGGAACTACTTTTATTGGAACAGGAAATTCAATTACTGCAACACCTTCAACAACCACAACATATTTTGCAAGAAATTACAATTCAGGGTTATTTAGTTCAAGTTGTGCTTCGACCACTATAACAGTAAATCAAATACCGCAAGTTACAATAACTCCGACATCTAATGTTATATGTAATGGGTCAATCACTCAATTAAATTCTAATGTTAGTGGTTTATCTGCTCCTGGTAATTTAGTTGTTAATATATCAAGTGGTGGATTTATGGATGAAACAAGTTGGACATTATATAATAATTTGGGTTCAATAATAGGTTCAGGTGGAAATTATGGAACCGGAACAACAAATGTTATACCTATTGGAACATCAGCAAATGGTCCTTATACTTTTTTAATTGAAACTCAAGGAACTTGGAATGACAATACGGCAACTTTTACAATCACTTGTAATGGAACTACTATTTCAAGTGGAAGTTTAGGTGGAGGACAGGCTTTTAATCAAGTTGTTTCATCTTGCACAACAACACCACCAATTACATATTCTTGGACACCATCTACAGGTCTAACAAATCCAAATGCACCAAGTCCTTTTGCTTCACCGACAACAACTCAAACATACACACTAACAGTCTCATCAAATGGATGTTCAAATACAACATCAACAACAATAAATGTTAATCCGTCTGTTGGATTTGTTTCTACAATATCGGGAAACAACACAATTATTGCTGGAACTCAAGAAAGTTATTCAATCACACCAGTACCGAGTGTAACTTATCAATGGGCATATACAGAATCAATAACGGCACCTTTATGGAATAACATACCAAACTCTAATACACCATCAATATCTTTTACTTGGCCACAAACAACAACTAATGGTTCTGTTAGAGTTACGGTATCAAACGCATCAAATTGTGGAAATCAAGTTAGATTTTTTAATATCATTACTAATGGTGCTCTTCCTGTGGAACTATTATCTTTTGATGGGTCTTGTAATGACAACTTAATTACTTTAAATTGGAAAACGGCAACCGAACATAACTCTGACTATTTTGATGTTCTTAAATCAAGAGATGGTGAGAATTGGTCTAAATTAACAACATTGAACTCTGCTGGTAACTCAACTCAAGAGTTAACTTACACGACAAAAGATGAAAACGCAATTGACGGAAACAATTATTATAAACTTCTTCAATATGACATTGATGGACAATATAAAGAATATGGACCAATAAATGTTATTTGTGATGGAAATTCAAAAGGTTATTTTAGTATATTTCCGAATCCTAGTTCTGGTGATTTTCAGGTTGTGTTAAATAATAAAAATATGATTGGTAATGGAAAACTAATAATTAAAGATACAAAAGGTTCTGAAATTCTTAATAAAGAAATTAATGTTATGACAGGAATTAATTTGTATGATGTTTATGGTTTGAATATACGACCAGGGGTATATTATATCCAAATAACAAATAACAATTTATCAACTCAAATAGTTAAAGAAATTATCAAATAAAAAACATGGAAATAATTTTATTTGGTTTTTTTATAATAATTTTTGTCTATCTGTTAGAAGATTCAATTCAGTTTACAAAATATATGTATGAAACGCATCCACACTTTTCTTGGACATCTTTTTTAGTCATACTATTAATTATCTATTTTTTTTTCTACGACAAAATCTTAATTTTTTATGATTTTCTAAATAACGGGTTTTTTAATTAAAAATATTTTATTATCTTTGTGAGGTGAAAAAACCTTGTAAAGAATGTCCGCATCTAATTCGTAATCGTCATAATGATATGATTATTGAGTTTGGTCGTAAGACTGGTAAACGTCATAATTGTCATATGACAGAAGGGGTAAAAGATTTGTGGAATGTTAAAGATAAAAAGTTTGAATGTTATGGCTCAAAAAAAGAAAAAGTTTAGATTACCAAGAAAAACCAAAAAAAGAATAAAAAAAGATTTTTATACTTACCCAAAAGACGATAAAAATTTTTATCTTGTGGCTTGGCCATCTGAATCTGAAGAAGATTACGTTGCATATAAAAAAGGTTTATTAACGGGTTTAAAAGAAGAATTAAGAAGAACATATAAAAATGGTTGGTAGAGAAATAATTTATGGAGTTTGCGATAAGTCAGGAAGTTGTGATTCCTACTTCGGATTCTTCAAAACAAAAGAAGATGCTGAACACGAAGTTGAAGTTCAGGCTAATAGACTCAAAGAGGATTTGGGTTGGTTAGATATTGAAATAAAAAAAGACAGAGCAATACTCGAAGGAAAATTAGTAATAGTAATTCACCAATATGTTCTTCGATGATTAAAAGGTACTTGATTGTTTTCTTATCGGCACTTATATTAGAGATTGGAAGTACATTTTACATTACAGTAGTTGCAGACAAGAACTATCTTGGAATGTTATTTTTTGCATTCATCGGACCATTTTTATCATTACCTTTCGTTGGATTTATGGTTGAGTCAAAAACTTGGAAGGAAAGAATAAGATTGGCATTATGTTCGGGACTTGGATATTTGTTTGGGTCCGTTGTTGTAATAATATTTTTAGAGTTAATGAAATGAAAATAATAGAAACTAAATTTGGAACCTATATGGAAAGAGAAGATGACTCTACAAAATTGACTGGTGATAAAATCACTGTGTTCGTAGAAAGATTGAAAAAAATTGGAATTGATATACAACTATCAGGAAACTTTCCTTGGGTTTATATTGATGAAATCTGTGGTATTAAAGTGAAAGAGAAGTTATATGGAAATCACGGATTTACTTTGATATTCTTACCAGGTAGAATCGATAGTCCACCATCTGAATTTACAGATATTAAAGAAATTTTTAAACTAATTAGAAAATACTCAAAATGAATTTAGATAAATTAACAATGGACGAACTTATTTCATTAAGAAATGATATACAAGGAAGAATACATTCCTACACAGATGGGTATTTGTATATCTGTTCTGTTCGTCAGTTCGGTAGTGTATGGGAAGAAAAACCAAGTAGTTTATATGGTTTAAGAGAACTTTGTGATTCATATTACGGTGACAATGGTATTGTTGATGTTTATACCAACAATCCAAATTTAGAATTTCCTGAAATGGAGTTTGAAAACTATGGTGACGTTATGTTTATTAAATCAGAAGATGATTACCGTGACTGGGTTAAATACACTAAGAGTAAAAACTTTATTAATGATGTAACACAAAGACTTGATGAGTGGGATGAGAAGAAAGATTTACCACTTATGTATCGTCCTTATTCTGCGCCAATTTGGACAAGAAAAGATGTTAATGAATGGGTTACAGAGTTTGAAAGTAAGACATGGGATTTTACTGAACCAAGAAGTATGAAGAAATATTTTGAAGAAGATGATGTCGAATAATTAAAAAAAATAAAAGTTATGGAATTAGAAAAATTTGAACAAGCAAAAAAAGTTAAAGAAGACCTCGATAGATTGGAAATACAGAAGCGTAAATTAGAATCTGCGTTAGAATCTTGTTCTTTAAATGTGACGATTGAATTTAGTCCATCAAAAGCATTTATAACAAGAAAAGATGAGGTTACAATTTACAACAGAGAAGTTATTAGAGAAATGATTTCTAAAGAACTTGAAAGGTTGAATGGTGAAATAGAATTAATTAAAGAAGAATTTGAAAGAATATAGAAATGAAAAAAGAATTAATGGTAAGATTTGCAAATGAATCTATTTATTATACTAGAATAACCGTAAGTCTTGATAAAATTAAAGACGCATTAGAGTTTCCAAATGAAGTTTTTTTTACTATTGATGATACTAGAGTCGCAGTTAAAAGAGAAGATTGGGAAGAAATTAAAAATGAAATAAATAAAAAAAAATGTTATTAGAACACGAAGGAAAAATTTACGAAACAGAAATAACTAAACCTATACTTAAGGATGATTTATACTATGATTGTATGGTACATGAGGTAAAAAAATGTAAGTCATTTATATGTTTTGACCCATGGTCATTAAAAATGGTCCCTAAAGAAAAAAATACAGAAGAAAATGAAAACTATATTTAAATTAACAATTATAACTTTCTTAATATTATTAACATCCTGTAGAAGTAAAAAAAATGCCGGTTGCGATGCATATTCTGAATATAAAATAGAAAACGATTCATCATTTATAAGGGTATATCATTACCATATAGAAAATCAAAAAAAATGTTACTATAAAACAGAAATAATCCAAGTTATAAAGTAATGAAAAAAGAAAGAGTTAAAGTTTTTTTTATAGATGATGAACCGTATTTTGTAATCGATGAAGATGTAAAAATTGGGGATTTTGCAATTGTAACAGTCAACGACCAATTTCCAACCTTTGTTGAATGTGCAAACGAATATCAAATAAACTTATTTCAAAAACCAACTCTGAGTTCCACAAAAAGATATAAAGTTTTATTCAAACCCAATCAAAATAAAATACCCGTTGACGATTTAAAAAATGCAACAGAAGAAACTAATATTATAGAAATCGAATACGAAAACTCAGAAGTTTTAAAAATAGTTAAATGAAACTGAGTGATAAAGTTAAAAATTATATTAAAGAGTTTTATGTGGTGACTTATACACCATCAAGAAAAATGATTTTTATTAGTGATATTAATGAAAATTGTTTGAAAGAACCCCTATCAATTTATTTAGGTAATTTTAAAAATAATAAAGTAATGTTGTCTTGGGGTAAAATTAATGAGATTACTGGTATTGATTACCATCATAAAAATTTTGTAAATGATTTAACGGAATTATTTTCTGATATATATAGAAATAAAAAAACAAGAGATTTTTTTGAAACATTAATCTTAGAAAATTTGCACGTATCATTGGAAATTAATGAAGTTATTGAATATTTTCCAAATTTAGATTAGTTATGGCACATCCAATTTTACACGCAAAAAGTTCCGCCAAAAAGTTTGGTGGAAAGTGGGAAGATTATATTCATTTACATAATTGGTTAGATGAAACCAAAAGTTGGTATGGCCATTCTTTACACAGGGCGTTCAGACACCATTCAGAAGGTATTTTTGAAATGGAACAAAGGTTTGGACCTGAATTTAAAAATAGTGATAATAAAACAGTATACACCAGATACGTTGGAGAACAACATGTAAGAGAGGATTGTGATGGTCATATTCCATCTGCGTCTGATTGGATTAAAGTATTAATGTCAGGTGAAAAACCATTATGGGTTACAAGAACAAAAAAATTAGAGTTTGAAGATTAAATATTGAAGTATTTATTATTATGAGAGAAATTGAAGTACCTAAAGAATTTAAAAAAGAATTACAAAAGTTTAATTTATATTGTCGTGCAACAATGGACGACCGAGATATAAGTTGGGATTATAATTATGATGAAGAAGAAGGTGGATTATATCTTAATTGGTCTGATTTTAGTAGAATGGATATGATAGGTGGTATTGAACACTACTTTGATGAAATTATAGATTACATTGAAAAAGAATATGATGATATATTACTTTCTGAAACTGATTGTGATAGTTGTACAGGAAGTGGCTCATTAACTATAAAATACACACCACTTACATCTACTTTTGAAGTTACCACAGTTATTTATACACAAGGTGTTAATAATAATAACATAACTAAATCATTTGATGAATTATCTAAACAATCTAGAAATTGGTGGAATCAAAATACCGAAAGACTATATGAAAAATTAAATGATGATAATTTTGTACAATCTTTAATTGATGAAAATGATGGTAATACTGATTTTGAAATGAATTTTAGTGGTTATGGTGACAGTGGTTCTATTGATGACGGTAATTATTCTGCAAATATAGAAAATTTGGGTTATGAAATGTTAGATTTATATGCTTCGGGATTTGAAAATGACGAGGGAGGTGAAGGAACAATATATTTTGATTTGGAAGATAAAGAAATGAATTTAGAATATTACGAAAACTATGGAGACTCATTTGTTGGGAGTCGTGAAGAAATAAAATTAGTGTAATGAAAAGTATTAACGAAGATATAACAAGAATAAAAAAATTAATGAATTTAATAGAAGGTGAACAACTTTCTTTAGATTTTGAAGATGATACTACTGACGACACCAGTACTGAAATTAATATTACTATCGAAAGTCCTGAGTTTACTAAACCATTTAAAGAAAAAGTCTTTTTTATACTAAAAGATATATACGGAAATACAAATTGGTCAGACGAAGAAGGAAGAGGAACAAGAGGTCGTGGAGGATTTGTGAACATATATACTGTTTATGATTTAATGAAAGAAAAAGGTCTTGATGATTATGAACAAGAGGGTGGAGATTGGTCCATCATCAATTATTTTGACACCAACCCACAAGTAAGAAAGTATTTGGTTAATTTATGGGAAAAAGAAACATCCAATAGTTTAACAAACGAAGAGTCAGTAAAAGATTTTATATTGTGGATGTCAAGAAATAGAAATAAGATTTTTAAAGAAGGTCCAATATTAAAAGATTTGGTTGAGTTGAATGCAACATCACTTATGAGAGGCGAAATGAATGAGAGAAAAGCTCACGATTTCTTATCAAAAGTTGTTGAAAAACTACCTGATTGGGAATTATCCAAAAGATATTTACCTGGCTCAACTTCAGATAGAAGTGGTATTGATATTATAATGACCAACGAGAAAAAACAAAAATCAGCAAAGTTTCAAGTAAAACCTTTGGTAAGCGTTCAAGAAACTAAAGATGGTTATTTGGTTACTACATATAATGTTATAGGGTTAGATAAAAAACCTGTTGATTATTTTGTATTTGCGTCATACGATGTGGATGATGTTTATGTATTTAAAAATATAGAAGGGAAATATGAAATTTTAAGCAAAACTGAAGTTCTATTTAAAAATAAACCTATAGAGTTATAGTATTTATAAAATATGAGTTTAGAAAGAGCAAGACAATTAGTTGATTCATTTAATGATGGTGAATACGGAGATAATATTGAACCTTACTTCAACGATTATATCACTTTTTTTAAGTTTGTTAAAAAATACGGTCTTT
>Ga0164295_10002106_pt1 | contig 16500 bp, 16 predicted proteins | sample GEODES006metaG_FD_111798 | JGI IMG/M metagenome (GOLD analysis project Ga0164295, IMG submission 111798) | Oligotrophic lake water microbial communities from Sparkling Lake, Wisconsin, USA - GEODES006 metaG | ecosystem: Environmental > Aquatic > Freshwater > Lake | place: USA: Sparkling Lake... | reverse complement strand
GTTTGCTTAGCACAGGAACTTCGTTAAATGTGGGGACTACGGCAAGGATTGGTCAGTCTCTGAGTACCGGTACCTTTGCTACAGTAGGAACTACCTTGAGTGTCGGTCAAGCCATTAGCTCCGGTACATTGGTGATTGCTCCTTCTACACTCACGCAAAATACAACGCTTAGTTCGTATACAGCAGGATATATTACTGCAGGAACAGGGACATTAGCAACTGGTGCTGTTGTTATTAATACATCTGCTGTAACCGCAAATTCCAAGATCTTTTTAACAAATACATTGGCAACTAATAGTGTTCGTGTTGGAACCATTGTTGCAAACACCTCATTTCAAGTCACAGGTACTAATGTAGATACCTTTACTTGGTTGATTATTAACTAGTTTTTTCTTATGCCTATATATAGATGGCAGTTCTATTTTGTCGGCATAGCCGACAAAATAGAACTTAATATCTATATTCTATCCTGCGAAAATAAATTTTCGCAGGATAGAATATAGATGGCATCCTAAACTTACGTGGCAAAGCCACGTAAGTTTAGGATTTGTATTTATAGAATGGGGACCGAAAATAAATTTTCGGTCCCCATTCTATAAATGGCAACGATCGCAACCAATTCTCATGGAAGTTTCAACAATGTTCCCCGTCGTTCCTATATTGCTATGAGCTCTTACACAGCCGATCTATTTAGCTATTCCCTTACCTTTAATGGAACATCAAATGTAGGAACCTTATCCACAATAGGAGTTCCTGCCACGTCTACCTTGCGGGGAAGTATTCTTTCCGAAACAGGAAAAAAGTTGTACCCTGGTGCCAGTGATGGTGTATCAACCTTGATGGTGAGTGTGTACGATCAGACCAGTAAAGTAACCGGCTATATTAATCCCAACTCTCCTACCTTTGCCATTTTTACGACGGATAAGCCGCCTTACATGGGACAGGGAACCGATCCTGGCACGGATGGTCGTACGAACTTAGGCAATTCGATCTACACCCATGGCTCTGTGATTGCGGATGGATACGGTACGTATGCAGGTTTGCTCAGCACAGGTACCTCGTTAAATGTGGGGACTACGGCTAGAATTGGTGCATCCCTCAGCACTGGTACCTCTGCCATCATTGGTACTACGTTAAGTGTTGGGCAATCGATTAGTTCTGGTACAGTGGTACTGGCTCCTTCCACATTTACCACACGTGCCTTTATAAGTCCGGTTGGAACAAATGCGACTTCTTTGAATTATACACTTGGAACAGCAAATGTTGTTTCAGGTACTCCTTCACGAGTAACAGTTACAACCTCTGCATGCAAAACTACAAGTAAGGTGTATATAACGAATATTACGGATGCACGTGTTCTCTATGTGGATAGTATTGCAAATGGAAGTTTTCGTGTAACAGGTGCAAATACTATTGCAGATAACTTCAATTGGTTGCTGATTAATTAAATATTAATGTATGTATACAAGAAAAAAAGAAGCAGTGCTTCTTTTTTTCTTTGTCCTAAATATAGAATATAGATGGCTACGATTGCAACCAATTCTCATGGAAGTTTCAACAATGTCCCCCGCCGTTCCTACATTGCGATAAGCTCTTATACCAATAATTTATTTAGCTATAGTCTTTCCTTCAATAATCAGTCGTTTTCGTATGTAGGAACCTTGTCCACCATTGGAGTTCCGGCAACCTCTACGCTGCAAGGTAGTATTCTTTCCGAAACGGGGAAGAAGCTTTACCCTGGTGCCAATGATGGAGTCAGTACATTGATGGTGAGTGTCTACGATCAAACCAGTAAAGTAACCGGCTTTATTAATCCTAACTCTCCTAGCTTTGCCATTTTTACGACGGACAAACCGCCTTACATGGGGCAGGGAACGGATCCTGGCACGGATACGCGTGCCAATCTTGGAAATTCCATTTATACGCATGGCTCCGTGATTGCGGATGGATATGGTATTTACGATGGTCTCCTCAGCACAGGTACCTCGTTAAATGTTGGTACAACGGCAAGAATTGGTCAATCCATTAGCACGGGTACCTTTGCTACAGTAGGAACTACCTTGAATGTAAGAAGCAATATCAGTTCTGGTACGGTTGTGATTGCTCCCTCCAGTTTTACCGAGCATCTCTTTATCACAACCGGTGGAGATGGTCGAACCACGTCTACATCTGCATCGGTCGGTTCAACACAAGCATCAGGTAACAATGTAGGTGGATTTTCATTCACAAATATAAGTACCACTGCAGTAACTGCTAATTCGAAAGTCTTTATTACAGGAACAGGATCCTTTGCATTGGGAATCACCTCTCAAACCGCAAATACTGGATTTATTGTGAAATCATCCAGTCAGCCAGATGGACAAACTATTAACTGGTGGGTCATTAATTAAGTATAATATTATATACAGAAAAAAAGAAGCAGTGCTCTTTTTTTTCTTCTCCCAATGTATAAATATGGCAACAGGAAAGAATGCGCTTTGCGCATTCTTTTCCTGTTACGATCTTATATTTAGGGAGAAGAAAAAAGAGCTCCGCTCTTTTTTCTTCTCCCTAAATATAAGATGGCAACAATCGCAACCAATTCTCATGGAAATTTCAACAATGTTCCTCGTCGGTCCTATATTGCCATGAGCTCTTACACGAGTGATTTTTTTAACTATACACTGACCTTTAATCCCAATACCTTTATAAATACTGGACGTTTATCCACAATTGGTGTTCCCGCAACGTCCACCTTGAAAGGAAGTATCCTTTCCGAAACAGGAAAAAAACTTTATCCTGGGGCGAGTGATGGTGTATCAACCTTGATGGTGAGTGTCTACGATCAAACCAGTAAGCTCACAGGTTTTATCAATCCTAATTCTCCCAGTTTTGCCATCTTTACCACGGATAAGCCTCCTTATATGGGACAGGGGACAGATCCTGGTACGGATGGTCGTACCAATCTTGGTAATTCGATCTATACCCATGGCTCGGTGATTGCGGATGGATTTGGTACCTATGATGATCTCCTCAGTACAGGAACATCATTAACAGTAGGAACAACAGCTAGAATCGGTCAGTCTCTCAGCACGGGTACCTCTGTTACCATTGGAAGTACATTGAGTGTTCGTCAGTCTATTAGCACAGGAACATCGATTACATGTGGAACTGGTCTTACCAGTTTTACTGGTCAGAACCGTGTCACGAATATCTCCACCTATACTTCACTCAATGGAGCATCATTGAATCTGGATCTGGAAGGTGGTCCCGTGATGAATATTAGTGTAGGTGGAAGTGGTGGAGTTGGTTTGAATTTATTTGATTCCTTAGGAACGAATCAAAGTACTATTAACGGATCTCTTGCATACATGATCATATCAAATACAAATACAGGAAATACCAATAGTTCAATTGCAATTACGTTTGGTAATAATCTTCGTGAAGCCGCTGGGTTGACAACCCAGCCTCAGTCGACCTATACAGTGAGCTTTGTAGGAGGATTTGGTACCATGTATGAACTTGGTCGTGCCGGTCCTGTTCAGCCTGGATAATCTATAACTCATTCACCATTCTTACATATTCTTTTTCGTTGTACATTTTGGTCCCTGCGGGAACAAACCCTACACCGCTATAACATCGAATCGCGGGTGCATTACCAGGATCGACATCCAAATACAGATGTGTACCTCCTTGTTTTTTTAATTCACGGATCACTTCTTTTAACAGTTTTGGACACAATCCCTTTCCACGATGTCCGACTCCCACCACAATATTTCGAATCAGGTAGGAACCAGTGGAACCAAGTAAGGGAGATATTCGCGCACAGGCAATCACTTCCTTTCCAGTGGTTCGGAGTGCTGCAAAGTATCCCCCTGCTGGAACAAAATATTGCACTCCTCGATAAGTGAATGCTTCCTGTAAGAGGTCGGTCACCTGTTTGTAGTATTTTGGATCTTTCAAAAACATCTTATATTGTGCGTATGTCAAGAACATTCTTCTATATAGACTTGATAGAATGTTCTTTATAGAAGAAGCCTCCGAAAAACCAAAATACCGTCCACCCTCAAAAAGCGATAGTTTTCTTTATGAAAAGGGATCTTACTTTGCATTAACAACTCTTCCTGCAATTCAATCCCCTCCTCCGCTTCCTATAGAACCAACCCTTCCCCGCTATCTTCGTATCCTTCAGTTTCTTTACCCCTTTCTCTTTCATATTACCTTAATTAGTATTTTTGAATCAGCCTTCTTTTTTGCCTATGTCAGTACGTTAGAGGACAATGGAATTTTGAATACGATTCAAAACTATGTGAATCCATTATTGCAAGGATGTTGGAATTGGACAACAGAGGATCGAGTCTATGTTAATGAGATTCTTAATATGATTGTAAATACAAGTACTTTGTCACAGGAGGCTATAACAGCAGCGCAAGACCGGTCCACGATCAATGCATCCTTGATGCATCGATCCTGGGGATATGTAGGAGGCTTGGCAACACTCACCGCCTTACTCACAGGAGTCTTAGTTTGGAAGAAACATCCTCCCAAGTGGAAATCTCTTCTCATAGAACAATGCAGTATGGTTCTTTTGTTAGCAGCCTACGAATGGCTGTTCTTTCGAACCATTGTCTTACCGTATAAAGCAATCTCTGCTATGGAAGTGAATCAATATATTGTTACAGAATTAGATACTATATGCAACCTCGTAATGCCACTAGATTGAGCGGGGTGTGAACAGGTAGATAGTTGTAGAGATGAGTGCAATGAACACCGGCGGTACCCATGACCCAGGGACTTGGCCATCCACCCGTCACTCCTCCTCGTTCTTTTGCATCTGTCGCAAATAGAATTCCACCGTGTCCTAAGGCTTCCAGTTGAAAGGCTACTCCGTTTAATCGTTTGTAGGCGTTGGTAGAGGAACACCAGAGCACTTCCCAGATCATGGTTCCTTCAGATGTGCGGCGATGTGTATTCACTACAATCACCATGGAAAACAGAGACAAAGGAATATCTTCCATAGTCGTAAAACAGAGCAAGTCTTCAGGATCCAAGATATCGTCACTATAGATACAATCAATCCGGTGGATATTGGCTTTCCAAATAGGATTCCATGTCTCAAAGGCAATTTTCATCATCACAACTGTATCTAATATGACTAAATTGGTTTTGATATAGGCATATGTTTCCACTTGTATAGCATGAGAAAAATAAGGAGCTTTGGGAAGTTCACGATACCACACATGTACCACTGGTTTGTGATGGGAGGTATAGACATCCATCCAAGCAATCAGCCATCCGGCAAGATGTTGTCCACGACGATCTGCTCGAACGCATAACCCTTCAATGACACGTACATCAGGTAATAACAGATCGGATCCATGAAGGGTTCCACCAAGAGGGCGACTGAAGATACATCCTAGAATTTGATCGTCTTCTTTTACTATTAATGCCAGGGTGTCAGAGGTTAATCGGCGTTCGACCCAGTCGATCGATAGATCGAGTGTCCAATCGGATCCACGATATTCTTTGCATAAGAACTCGGTGAGTTCTTTTGCATTGGTTCGATTGCAAACAATGGGTTGCACAATTCCCTTCCATGCAGGAGGTTTTTTTGCGGGATTCGTCCGTAAGATACGTCCTCTTGTCTCAAAGGGATTCCAGAGCTGGAAGGAAGTAGGACCTGCAGAGCTTGACCAGAACATTTTATACTTCTTAGGGACGGAATGTTTAGGATATTAAATTCTGGAAAAGAAGAAGGGAGATATGCCACATACGAAAGAACAGATGCAAGCTATGCAAACTGAATATATTCGTAGGAAAAAAGCGATTGATGCTGGAAAACTACCAATTTCCTTAGATAATTCATGGATAGTTGATATTGTTAGAAATTTAAAACAACAATTTAGAAAGAATGTTATTAAAATAACAAATAATACTGTAACGATTGTAAAACCTATCAAAGAAAATGCAAAATATATATATAACTATATTAATTTTGTAATACCACGTCCAAAATCGACAAATCCTCAAAAAGAGATTCTGATTGATTATCGAAAAAGACTTATACCAATTCTTATACGTGCAATCGAAGAAGATATTCGGCTTGAAGAAGAACTTCAAGGATATGCTCCAGAGGCTGCCGAAGGAAAGGCTGCCGAAGGAAAGGCTGCAGAGGCTGCCGAAGGAAAGGCTGCCGAAGGAAAGGCTGCTGAAGGAAAGGCTGCTGAAGGAAAGGCTGCTGAAGGAAAGGCTGCCGAAGGAAAGGCTGCAGAGGCTGCAGAAGGGAAGGCTGCCGAAGGAGAGGAAGTTGTTGAAATAGATGAAGCTGCTGCAGAGGAAGTTGCTGCAGGGGAAGCTGCTGCTGCAGGGGAAGCTGCTGCTGCAGGGGAAGCTGCTGCTGGTGAAGATGAGGAAGCTGCTGCTACTGCTGCTTTAGGGGGGGTTGCTCCAGAGGCTGCTCCAGAGGTTGCTCCACGTTTACCTCCAAATCCATGGTATTTTTACAAAGAAATTTTAAGAGTTACAAACACTCCTGTTACAGATGAAAATGCACTATTATTAGCCTGTGCAATTGTATCTTATTTAGCAGAATACGATTTAGTACCCACGATTAATAATTTTAAATCTATATCTACAAAACCATTCACAACCCCTGAAATCTATGCAGCTCTTACAACTCCTGTAAGTCGAAATGATCTTGGAAAGGGACCTCAACTATATCCAATTAAGTTGGATATTGCAATCATAACTGCCTTACAGAAGATCCTTCCAACTGTGAGCTTTCAGAAAGCTGCTGCTGACTTTATACCTCCAGTCGTAGGAGGAACAACTGTATTAAATTTTATAAATGAATTGACGATTGACCCTCCAGTTGGGACCGCTCTTACATCTATTCTTCCTACCATTGAAGCACGATGTCAATTAACAAAGGGAGGATTGTCTATGGCAAGTGAAAAATTATATGGAAGTCCTGGATTTTTTAAAGTATGGAGTCCTGATTCTAGACGAAATAACATTACAAAAAGAATCAGAAATATTACCTTGAAACGAAAGACTACTGCAGCAAAGGCTGCTAAAAATGCAGCAAATGCAGCAAATGCAGAAAAGGCTGCTGAAAATGAAGAGCGTAAGGGGGATGAGGACTTAAAACAATTTTTGGCAGAAGAAGCTGCAAAAAAAGAGGCTCGTATAGAAAAATTACAGCAAGTCTTTGAAGCCGTAGAACGCCTTGTTCCAACATTGAATATGAGCTTGGTAGGAATACCAGGAGATGGAAATTGTTTATTTGCAGCGATCGCAGATCAAATGGAGGATAATCAAACAAACCAACGTAAATATCGAAGTATGGCAATGAAGGAGATTCGTAAAAATAAAGATAATCGGTATCCAGATAATACATTAGTTCCTCGTGAAGGAGATGCCTTACCAAGAAGTCAATATGTAGTAGAGTATGGTCGTAATGGTACCTATGGTGGAGAAGTCGAGTTACGAGCAGTCTCCCATGTCTTACAACGACCCATTTATATTTGGCGATATAATGAAACTTCAAACATGCTTGAACGAGGAGATGGGATTGCAGCCTACGGTGTAGAATATAAAGACAAACTTCCAATCAATCTCTTATATTATGGAGAAAGAACCTATCCTCATTATAATTCTTTACGCTACAATGATGTTCCATACCCTCTTCAAGATTCTAATGAAAATCTAACAATTGTAAATGGAATTGAAACGGGTAGAGGGAACCCTTCGATTCAATTTACAGATGCAGAAAGAGCTGCAACCGTTGCAGCGCAGGCTGCAACGCAGGCTGCAACGCAGGCTGAAATTGCCGCAATTCAAGCTGCAAAACTAGCAAAAAAACTTGGATCCACTATATATGTGGAAAATCTATCGGTAGCATCAGATGGATCCTTTCAAGGAATCTTGCGAATTCATGATCGTTCCAAAGGAACTATTTTTCCCACCTTACATATTGAGAAATCAATTGATAAAGAGTCTCTTCATATTTTAACACTTGATTTATATCCAAGTGGGAATTTTTATGGAACTGTTAAAAATGATAAAACTGCTTGGAGAAAGATTGATGATACATATGTATTTGATGTAAATATGTATATAGAGAGTACTTTTTTTAATGATGCAAATATAGAGGCAGGTATAAAACAAGGAGGACATCCTAAAAATAATGAAATAGTTATTTTACAAAAATTTCCAGCAGAAATAAAAGATATATTCGCTGGAGAAGAATTTCGTGGTGATACAGCATTACAAATATTATCAACATCCAATACATTACTATCATCTACGCTTATTGGTTCTCGTCCTATCCCTAATTTTTATGTAATAAATCCATTTCGCAATAAATGGAATACTGAATTAACATCCTTAATTTCTTCAAAGAAATGTCATATCAAGTTTAATTCAACAGATATTACAACCATTGATATGTTCTATAAAAAGATTGATGCCTTGAATGCAACTGATTTTATAAAAGAACTTCTCTGGCTATGCCCACATCCATTTCTATTAAGTGTATGGGCGGAAGTTACAAGCCTTAAATCACCTTATAGAATTGTAGAAATCCCTTTCAATACAATTCATATTATAACAACTATAACAGATATTACGATTATAATAATTCAGCCAATTGAAAGAAGACATAAAACTACCGATGATATTGTGGATACACTTCAATTACGAGCAGTATATACTGTAAGTACTGGTGCAAATATTTTCGACGATACAGATATATATGATCGTGTAAATATATATATTGAACCGCTCTCAACAGGAAAACAATCTGTCTCTAGTTCTTCCTCCAGTCCACCACTAAGTTCCTCTTCTAGTTCCTCCTCTAGTCTCCCAGTGAGTTTCTCCTCTAGTTCCTTTTCTAGTTCCTCTTCTAGTTCCTCCTCCAGTTCTTCCTCCAGTCCGCCACCCAGTCTGCCACTGAGTTCTTCTAGTTCTTCTGTTGCAAAAGAAGCAGCAATTCAGGCTGCAATTCAGGCTGCAACTAGAGATCCACATGTAAATCCTCATCCATTTGGAGGTATTGGACCATAATTAAAAAAGAAATAAGCTTATTTTACAAGACTATCCTACAATATTTTCCACACCATCCGCCGCTTCAAATCAACCGCTGTATTATCGCAGAATCCTTTCACACGGCAGCGATCACCAATGGATCCCTTGTAGGATTCCAGCAATCGAACCGTAATACGAGTCTTCCAGGGAAGGAAATAAATGCCTACTTTTAATTCATAGATATCAATCACAATTCCATCCCCCATCATCATAAGATCTAGGGGAATGGATAAGAGACTGCGATCTAATTGTTTGGCAATACGGCTACGTGCATTCAATGAGTCAATCAACATGTTGGAAGTAGACAAGGGTGTTTTTCCATCCAATAAGGTTACCAAACAGCGTTGATTCACCAGATCGGCGTAGCGACGAAGGGGGGATGTGGCATGGAAGTAGACGTCTTCTCCCAGTGCCCAATGGGCACCTTCTTTTGTGTACAGTCCCGCTGAATAGCCAAGGAGTGCCAATACGGGTTCACCAGAGGCAGTCGCCGCTGCTTTCCACATCATCGCTTTTGCAGCATCAGGGGGTGCTTGACTGCGAAGAATTCCAAGTCCTTTGATTCGTTTGGCAGCTTCGACATTGTACAACACCATGGCGCGTTCAATCCATTCATGAGGATCGTCGCTTATAGCGCCACACATGGTAAAGACTTCTTTTAATACAGAATTTCCAATTGCTTCTTCGTAAGTATACGATTTTTGGTTCACAAGAAATCCTCGTGACCAAGTTTTGGAAGGAAGATGCAGGGAGACAACAGGACGAGCAACACCATCGGCATGCAAGGAGGCGGCTTGTTCACTAATCAAGGGATGAATCATAGGACTGACCACTTTTCCAGCGGCATAGAGACTTTGCCCGCGGCGTGCTGCTTCCACATCTTCCGCTGTATCTGGAACTACAAAGGAACTCACATCAGCAATCGAAATAATCACTTCTACAACAGCGGATCCATCAAGTCTCCAGGAAATCACATCATCAATATCTCTACATCCAGCAGGATCTATGTTGGAAGTGTTCCAGGTATGAAGTGGTTTGCAATCAAAGACAGGTAATACAGATAAAGGAGGAGATTTCAAGGATCCACTCATCAAGAGAAGTGCAGATCGTTCTGCAGCAGGATCTCCGACTGCACCAATCCAGGAACGGAACTCGGCACGTGGCCAGCGAAACGCCTCCTCATATCCTTTTACAAGAACAAGGGCAAATTGATTTGCACCAGTGGCGCGACTTCCCACAATCACAGGAGGATACATTGGATCCAATGGATATCCCATATATAAGGGAGTTCCTGATTTGGTGGTTCCTTGTCGTGTTCCATTCAAGGCAATAATACAGACTAATTCCATTGGTAAAGATCCAGGAAAGACCCCTTTGGGGAGTTCTGATCCGCGTATCATATTTGCTATTTATACATAAAAAAAGAAGATACTTCATTTTTTATATAATAGTTTTACTTCATACTCTTCATAGAGTTCTAAAATACGGAGTGCTTCTTTGTAGGCAGCCAGTGCCTCTTTGGAATCGTTTCGATGTTTTTCTGCCTTACGAAAGACAGTTCGATGCCACGTTTTATAGGACATCCCCATTTTGGCTTCAAAGACACGATTAATAAGATCCATAGTTTATAACATAAAAATAGTTGCTAAGAAAGCATCATTTTTATTAGAAAACATCATATTCATATTTCAAGATGAATGCGATATCTTAAAATATAAATATGATGTCTTTTAAGACATCATATTCATATTTCAAGATGGATGCGATATCTTAAAATATAAATATGATGTCTTAAAAGACATCATATTCATATTTCAAGATGGATGCGATATCTTAAAATATAAATATGATGTCTTAAAAGACATCATATTCATATTTCAAGATGGCACACGGATGTGCTTCTAGCAATATTTTATTCATATACCATACTTCAAATGGAAGTAATCCTATCATAATATTTGCAATTTTATTATCTGCTTCTTTCATAGAATCAGTATATTCTTCATAATAGGCTTCTTTTGTAGGTGCATGATTATGCATATGAAAACAGCTTGATGCATCACGAAAGTGTCGATATGCATGATCTTGTGCAGTTTTTGCGATCTTATATGAATCACGGTGAACCCATATATTTTTTTTCATGAGAGTAAGAATTTCTGCTGGAAGTTCAAGTGTTGCTTTTGCTTTCGCTTCTGCGTATTCTTCATCACGTTCTGCATGATATATTGCAGAATTATATGCACTTTTGGCAAAGTACAACCAAAGATCCTCGTAAGAGGAAAGTGGTTCATTTGCAATCGTTTTCATAGCATATGCATAACTAGATGCAAAGTCTTCACAAAATCGTTTTTCAAATAATTCTTTATACAGGGATGATTTATTTTTTAGCCGTTCGAGATACGGTTTTATATAGTCACGCGCCATGCTATATTCAGTAACACAACTCGAACTGTTAGTAGCAGTTTCAGTCATATTAATATGAAATAGAATGTTTAAAAAGCTATAGGTATCAATTTTAATCATAAAAGCAAGATCGTGCAGAGCATGATCTTGCTTTTATGATTAAAATTGGTCTCTTGAAAGTAATTTTAATAGTCATCTTCACAATCACTACATTCATATTTATATTTTTCTTCCATATCACGATAGTAGGCTTCACGCGTACGCTCCGTCTCTTCTTCAAATTCGTCTTCGCATCGAGGACACTTGGGAAGAGTCTTCTCAATACGTTCATATTCATTTTCATAGTGATGTTGGCGTTTAATCCATCTGCCTTGCAACCGTCCATATAGTTGTCTAAGTCGTTTTACATTTGTATAAAGACTACTTCTTATTTCGTCAGAACGACTGGCAGGACAATCTTCAAAGATTTCTTTTGCCGTTCGATATAATACGAGAGATTCTTCAAATGTTGTCTTCAAACTGTCACACTCATTGCGGAGCGGTTCCAGTGCAAGAGCAAGATATTGTTTTATTAAATCATGAAATTGATTATGTATAATGAGTGGAATCGGTTTCCAGTCATCATATTTAATTGATATTTCATTAAATCGAAACCATATACTGTTATGCAAATCACGAAGAATGGAACTCATTGTAATTACATATTTTTGTAAAAAAACGAATTTATTCAATTTTACTCATTCATAATCTCGGTTTTAAATGAATTGGCGTAGCCAATTCATTTAAAATCCCTCCATTATGAATGAAGCTTTGCTTCATTCATAATCTCGAAAGGCAATTCCAACAGGAAAGCGAGGAATCCCTCCTGTTGTATGGGAGGCTGCTGCAGAATTGCTGCTACTTTCTTCCGTTAATTCTTGAAAGCGAACAGTTAATTTCTTTCCCACCATAGATTTGGCAATTTTAAAGAGCTCACGGCGTTCTTCATGCGTGCCACGAGGACGTACGGAGAACGAATCTCCCTTCTTTGTCTCACAGATCCAAATAACGCATCCTTTTTCAATTCCATCTCCTTCCGTAAATCCAATCACAGTAAATTCATCATCTTGAAATTCTTTGTATTTTTGTAAATCTTTGGAACGGAATCCAACCTTGTACAGTCCAGCCTTATTCCGTAAGATCAATCCTTCGTATCCTTCTTCGACATATTTTGCATGCAAACGACGGACATCTTCGATAGTTTTGCATTCATCCGTAGGAAGCAGGCGAAGGTGTTTGAATTTCTTGGTAAAGAGATTTTCTAACCATTTCTTTCGATCGGTGTAAGACCCTTCACGAATGGTATCATAGACCCAGAGAAAGATGTGTTGCATTTTAGGAAGATCTTTGGGAAGAAGAGTTTCCTTCTTCACCAATCCAACAATTTCTTGAAAGGTTAAGGTATCTGAATAGAGTTCTCCATCCAAGATCGTTCCTGGTGGTAATGTATCACTTTCAGAAGCAATTGATTCCAAATGAGGAAACTTCTTTCCTTGACGACTGTACAATCCTTTTCCTTGAATCGCAAGACAGCGAACACCGTCCAACTTTTCTTGGGCATAGCAGGGAAACTTTATAGCATCTCCACGCTTGTTGTAATCAAGAGCTAGCATGGGAAGAGGTGGTGTAAAGACAGTTGTGACCATCTCTTCATCTTCCTCTTCATCCTTGTAACCAGCATCTTTTTTCTTATTCCAATCAGATTGCGCTTCCTTCACAGCCTGTTCTACAGGAGTGGTTTCATTTGATTTTCCAATATTTTTACCAACGGTCACCAATCGTTCATTCTCTACCATTTTGCCATCTTCATAGCCATGTTTGGTGACAATGACACCGATGCCAGAGCGATCAATCACTTTAATCGACCAAATCTTGGTCTTTCCTGTAGAGGAACTTGCAGTTAGTTGAGGAAACTTTGGGATTGGCATAGTTATTAAAAAAGAATTCCTTCAAATGAAATACATCATTTTTTTAAGAAAGAATGGATTGTAGAAATCGCCTCAATGTAGAGCCTGCACCATTCCGTATATTGTTTACATTCCTCACGATGAACTGTAAGCTCACGTATCGCAGTTTTCTTGCGAAGATCACGAATCGATGTGGATCCAAATGGAAGACACACAATCTGATAATCATATTCATGATGCGGGAAGTCATCTGCAAGTATTGCTGTGCGGAGGAGTAGATCACGTGTTTCTTCCTCAATTGCCTCTGTTGCCGCATTGAGACGTAGTTCGTCTAACTCGGCGTGTTTAGCTACAAGTACCGGTAAGACAGGAGATATCCATGTAACGAGCACTTCATAAGAGTAACCTGCATCAATCGCCTTTTGAAGAGCCTTGCCAATCCATCCGTATCCATTATGTACATTCAACAATGCAATGCGAACTTCTTCCTCTAATTCAGGTGAAACTTGCATGATAAATGTTCATCGTATGATATATTTAAAAAATATAATTTCATTTTTTTACAAGCATTTGCTTAAACATATTGTGTAAAATTGAAATAAATGAACGCCTATCTGACAGCCATTCGAATTCCCAATGAATGGACAAATGAACAAAAGCTTCAAGCGTTGCAAATCTTGGATCTCTTGCATACAGGATTGAATCTGCCACGAACAAGTGGAAATCATCCATCACGCTTTGCACGTTATTCAACTCGCAACCGTATGTTGGAGGCAATTTATAGTGAAATATCCTGTAAGGAGGGATTACATGAATTCTTTTTTGCATCGACAGACTATCACAACTGGCTTCAAACTGTGATGGATGCCTTTGTGGATCTATTCTAGCTTAAAGATAAAAAGGATATATCACATAAGTAATATGGCAGAAGAACACAAAACCTTTGATACAATGGGGCTTCCTGAGAATCTTCTCAGGGGCATCTATGCCTATGGGTTTGAGAAGCCGTCGCAGATTCAATCTTTTGCCATTGTTCCCATGGTGAAGAAGCGAGATGTACTGGGACATGCCCAGTCAGGAACAGGAAAAACAGGAACCTTTACAATTGGATCCTTGTCACGAGTGGATCCAGCTGTAAAATCCGTTCAAGTCTTGGTGATTGCACCTGTCCGTGAACTGGCAGATCAGACAATGAAGGTGGCAACTGCCTTGTCTGCATCAATGGATATACAGGTGTATTGTGCTACGGGTGGAAAGCCAGTGCATGAAGATATTCGTATCATATCACGTGGAGTGCAATTTCTAGTAGGAACACCTGGACGCATTTTTGACTTATTGGAGCGCAAAGCCTTTTCTGCTGCTACGGTTCGTGTTCTCATCTTGGATGAGGCAGATCAGATGTTGGAGGAGCGTTTCTTGGAACAGGTGCATTGCATTATGGAAAAGGGATTTACAAATGATACACAATGTGCTCTTTTCAGTGCAACGATGAATGAGGAGATTGTAGGAGTTGCCAAGAAGTTCTTACGGGATCCAGTGGAGATTCTTCTTCCTCCTGAAAAGGTGACCTTGGATGGAATTAGTCAATATCAGGTTCAGATGGAGGAACGAGACAAACTATCTGTATTGATTGATTTGTATGAAAATATAAAGATTAGTCAAGCGATGATTTATTGTAATACGCGTGGACGAGCTGAGTATTTGGCAGCAGAAATGAAGCGAAATGGATTTGAGTTGGAGTGCATTCATGGAGATATGCCGACACCACAACGAGCAGAACGCATGCAGCGTTTCCGTAGTGGGGAATGCCGTGTCTTAATCTCCACGGATCTACTTGCCCGTGGAATTGATGTGCAACAGGTATCCTTGGTGATTAACTTTGAATTACCGGATCGTGAGAATTACATTCATCGCATTGGTCGTACCGGTCGTTATGGACGAAAGGGAGCGTCCATTAACTTTGTAACACCGAAGGATAAACATTTACAAGATGATATTGAGGCGCATTACAAAATCAAGATTGCGAATCTTCCAGAGGATTTAAATATTTAATATCAACCATTAGAATGCTGAACGTCTTACTCACATGGTTAGCAATGGTGTTTGTTTCTGCGAGTCAACCCATTGTTACGAACTGTGATACAGGGTCATTCTTCAAGGTAGAAGAGACACGTATTGTGTATGAACCACCTCCTATAAATTCCACCTTGGTAGTGTCGTATATCGTTCCCGACACAATTAATGATGGAGTTGCTACGTATAAATGTACATTAAATGGAATTCCGATTATAAATGAACAGGCAGCCTTATGCCAAGAAACAACGTGTCCAATTGAGGCAAGATTTCACAATGATTCGAGTCCTTTTCAGACCGGTCTTGCAACAGGAACACTCAGTTGTACAATCAAATGGTTAGCAACGGATTCCTCGGTGCTTCGTTGTATTCGAATCGTAGAAATATCATAGATGATCTAAAATTAGGATTGATCTAAGATTATAGTATAATCTTAGATGGAACCATATATAGGAGTCTATCCTAGTCCTGCAACATCCACACCGACCCTTTGGGGATCTGATTTTAAACATTTTTTGCCACCTGTGTTTGCAGTCTATTTTGAACCGCAAGAACGCTTTGTACTTTATGAAACAAATGTAGCAGAGGTATATCATGTATTTCGACCGTACAAGGCAGAACGAACGGAACCCTTTTATTTGCATACAACGGGAAGTCCAGCAACACATCCGTTGGAGGTGTATATGGCAAATGCACAAGTTCCCTTTTGTATCTGGTATCAGCAAGCGTGGCTATGTCGAAAAAATGGAATGGGAATGTCCCCGTTACTCCCCGTGATGCGAGTGACTACACCTATTTGCAAATATAAGAAATACTATTCTGTACAGATCTATGAGTCACCTGCTGCAAAGGAGTGGGTAACACAGTTTAGCACGATTGATCGCTGGTTAAACCGGTTAGCCACCCAAATCTCCAATCCGATTCCCCATCGACCTCCATCTGAATCTCGCATCATTCATACCCTTCCCAGCTTTGTTCGTGATCTATTAATTGATCATGCTATCAAAGAGGG
>Ga0164295_10002105_pt1 | contig 16500 bp, 9 predicted proteins | sample GEODES006metaG_FD_111798 | JGI IMG/M metagenome (GOLD analysis project Ga0164295, IMG submission 111798) | Oligotrophic lake water microbial communities from Sparkling Lake, Wisconsin, USA - GEODES006 metaG | ecosystem: Environmental > Aquatic > Freshwater > Lake | place: USA: Sparkling Lake... | reverse complement strand
AGGCGCTTCTCGCGATGCACGTGGAAAGAGAGCGGTGCGAGGTACTCGGAGTGCTCGTGCTGCTGCACTACATGCCCGTGCTCCATCCCGACTCGCTCGTCAGCGGCCTTCTTCCAGACCAAGAAGACGCCGCTCGAGAAGGATGGCCCTCGGCGCTGCATAAAGTCATCGTGGGTAAGGAGACGACCACGATGGAACCGTTGCTCGAGGCACTCTCGCCACTGCTCGCCCCCTGGCCCTCGCAAGTAGAGGGGGCGCCACTCGCAGTTCGCGCCGGCGCGCTTGCTACTCGGCTACCAAGCACGTCGCTCGCTCGCCCTGGCGGCGTGCGTGCTTCGGATTTGACCCTCCTCGCCGAGCGTCGCGCCCAGCTAGCGACGCTCGCGCTGATGGCCGCGACGCTGTGCGAGAAGCGTTACTGCAAGCTCCACCCCGAGCTCAGGCGCGCGGAGGCGGTGTTCAAGCGCCATCAAAAGGTGATTGCCGACCTCCTCGAGAAGGGGCGAAATGCAAGAGCAGTCCATGCGGGAGGCAGGGCACTGGGGGCGTTGCTCCTCGCGTGGTGCGTCGTCGTCCTGGAGGTGGCGCCCGAAGATGAGCGCTTTGACGAGCAGGTAGACAGCCTCGCCGCCGACGGCGAGGCTCTGGGTGGCTTCGCGTGGAGCCTCGAGCTGTTCCAGCACACGCGCGGCTTCCGCTCGGATGACCCGCAGGAGGAGCTCTCCGACATCGCGCGCCGGGTGCACTTCGAGCTCGTCAAGGATATGCTCTCACAGGAGCGCATCCATGCTGGGACGCGAGCTCCGCCTGGAGCAGCGGGCAGCCCGGACGCACTCGCCGCCCCCGGCTCGATCTCTCACAGAAGGCCCTCAGACAGGCCGGCAGACAGAGGGTGGCCAGCGCACTCGGAGACCCTGGCGCTGCTCCTCGCGGCCGTGCTCGAAGGTCGGCCTGAGCTGTGCCAACGGTTTGCAAATGATGATTCCCCCTTCTTCATCGGTCTGCTCGAGAGTGCTCGCTTTCCAGCACAGGGGCGCCAACTGACCGCGCTCCTCGCCGCCCTGTGCGCCGACTCGCCCGAGGACGTGTGGAAATACGCGCGCCGCAACATCACTAACGTCTGCACGGCCTTGCCGGTGGACAGCGAGACGAGCGGCGTGCTCGAGCTACGCCCTCAAAACAGACTCGAGGTCCAAGTTCCGCTTGACTCGAGGTCAAAGTTCGGCTTCCCCGCGGCCTCAAACTACAGGCTGCCTGCTGGCACGCTTGGGCGACGTCTCTTGGACCCGTCCACGGGTGAGCCGCTCGCCTTTGTCGAGTGGAAGTTGCCCGCGGAGCAGCCGCTCGACCTCGCGCCAATTCTTGGCGCTGCAATCACTGCGCTTCTTCATGCTGGGCCAACCGCGAGCGACTCGGTGCAAAGCGCGGCGGCCGGGGCCCTCGCGCTGCTCGCGCACGCGCCGGAGGCACTCGCGCCGATAGTGCCGCTCGCCGAGCTGGTCAGCCTGCTTCCGCTGTGCGCTCATCTGGAGCAGCAACGCGAGCGGCGTCTAGGCACCGAGCAGAGCCCCGCGCTCAACACGGCGCTCAACAGCTCCGATCGCTCTCTTCTGCTGCTGACTCTGCAGCTGCTGGCAGCACTCGCCAAGCACAGCCCGCAGCCCTTGGCCATGCTGCTCCAGCGGACTCCGTCGCTATGGTCCGACACTCCGTGGCTTCCGGAGCGGGACCACGCTCGGCACGCCGCAATGCTGCTACAGCTGCTTCACACCCTTGCCTCTGCATCGATGCTACCTTCCTCAGCGCGCCGCGCGCGCCCGCCGCCTTTGCTCGACGCTTACCACTTCGTGGTGGCGCACTTGCTCCCGGCTCGTGGAGGTGGCGAGCCGGGTTGGCAGTACGAGCGCAAGCTGCGAGTTCTCGCAATGCTCATAGCACTGCTCGATGATGGTGGTGGGGCTGCTGCGCATGTCACCAACCTCCTCCTTGGTAGCAGCGTTGCGCACGAGGGCCTCTTCGACGTGCTACGCTGGGTCACAGGTCCGTTGCAAGCCGAGCTGCACTTGCGGCAGCAGTGGGGTGTGGCAGCCGCCTTTGACGCTGCAGACGCACGCGACGCACACGCCATGCTGCGTGTGCTCGCCGGCACGCTCGGCCTGCTGGCACGCTTGCTGCAGGCGACGCATGGCCGCCGCCACAGCTTGCACGATGCCTTCCTGCATCCTGGGCCCAGCTCGGGGATAAGGTGCCTTGCCACGTGCATGCTGCTGCACGATAAGCTGGTCGAGATTGCGCGCGACATGGAGGAGACGAGCGAGTACCTGTCACCCTCGCTGACCGAAGTCCATGATGTGGCCAGGCTCGAGGTGCTTTTGCCGCTGTGTCCCGTCGACGTGGCAAGCATTGGCCCGCTTGCAGCTCGCTGCCTCGCCCTCATTTTCCACGCAGCGCCAGCGGAAGCGGAGCTGCTGCGTCACCTCAGCCCGCTCGATGCCTCGCTCTCTTACACGCTCGAGGACTGGCTCACCTCAGCCACTCCTCTGGGCTTGAAGTGGAGCAACGTCGGCACGTCAAAGCCCAGTGAGGGCAATGAGCTCAACAGCGTGGACCTCGTGGCTGCGCTGCGGCAGAAGACCGAGTTCAGTGGCGAAGAATTCGCAGAGTTCGGGCTCGGCCCCAAGCTGCGCCGACAAGATTTTGTCAAGGTGGGCTCCTACTACTTCCGGCCTGTCGCCATGAACGACAGCGTTGGCACCCTGTACGCGGACGAGACGTGTCTCGAAGCTTCGGTGGCGGCCGACTGCGCATCTGCGGCTTTACAGTTGCTCGGCGCCGCTGCCGAGTCGCAGCATCAGCTGTTCGATGCGCTCTGCCGAGGCGGGCTCCGGCCCGGAGAGACGGTGAAAGTCCACGATGCATGCGAGGAGCCTGAGACGGGGTGGGGTTCGGTGAATAAGGATATGATAGGCACAGTCAAGGAGGTCAAGGCCGGCAAGGTGACCGTGGACTTCGAGGGACACGCGGGGTGGATCACTGACCGGCCAGCGGAGCTCGAGCGCTGCGCGCCTCGATCGACGGCACCAACTGCCGCCGCGCGGTTGGGTGGCGTGTGGAAGCCCTGGAAGGAGCTGAAGGCGGCGGCTGAGAAGGCGGCGGCCGACAAGGCGGCGGCCGAAAAGGAGGCGGCCAAAAAGGAGGCGGCCAAGGCTGAGGGTAACGCATCGGCCAAAAACGGCCAAAAGCAGCCCGCGGACGGTGCGGATTTGCACAAAGGGCCGTTGGGGCCGTTGGGGCCCTTTGTGCTCCTTGTGGGATCCATGGCCGTCGTCCCCCAAAGCTGCGGCTACACCCATGGTTCACGACTGGTCGAGGGACTTTGCCTGCAGGCGTTGGCTCTGATCCGCGAGCTCTTTCGTCGCCCAGCTGAGCACTCAACTGTGCTCCGCCTCCTACGCAGCAGCGACCTCTTCTGGCGCTCGCTCGGCGCGTCCGTGCGATTCCCTCCGCTCGGCGCCTCGTCTGGCATAGTCCGCGGGCAGACGTGGCTCTGCCATGCCCTTGCCATCGACATCCTCACGCAAGAAATCGCGCTTGCAGTGCCAGTTGTCCATATCAAGGATATGGCGCTTGCTCCAGCTGCGGCAACGCTTCTTGAGAAGACACTGCAGTGGTTGGCTCCTCACGCCTCGTCGGACTCCTCGACGGACAAGTTCCCATCTGGCGCCGAGGAGTTGTCGAATGCGATGATCATGGGCGCGACGCGCTCTCAGCCAGAGGTACTCAGCCGTGAGGTGCAACGGATGCACGACTCGTTGGGCTACGACGCCGCGAATCTCAGCGGCGGGCCAGCGCCTGTGGCGATGCTTCCCAACTTGGCTGTGCCGTGCGCCCGAGTGCATCCTCGTGTGGATGCATCCTGGATGCAAGATGAGGAGGAGCTGCCAGCGTGCGCATTGTATGAGCTCTGGGCAGGTGGTCGCCAACGCCTCCTCTCGTCGGTGCCACTGTTTGATATCGAAACGCTGCAGGTGCGCGCATGGCGTCTGAAGGACGCTGAGTTTGAGTTCGACGCTGAGTTCGAAGCTTTTCATGGCAGCCCTGATCACTGGCGCCCTCGGGACCGGACGGTCGCTGAGACAGCGCTTGACGACGACCCGATGCCCGCTGTGCTGGGCGATGTAGAGGGCACCTGGAGCAGCGGCCCGTTGGAGCAGCGGCAGCGGGACCGGCCGCTCGAGCAGCTTGCGGCGTATCAGCCAGCAGTGAGTGCGCATCGGTCGACGAGCAGCCGCGCCATGCAGGTGGCTGCTCCCGTGCAAGCAGCATCTCGTGCAGACGCAGCGGGACGTCTCGTGCGAGCAGCATCTCGGGCAGACGCAGCGGGGCTTGCGTTCGGGGCCCACGCTGCTATGGTGAAGAGTTGGTGTGGGCTCATCACCATGCTTTCTCGGCGAAGCCCGATTGCAAGCCCGACGGCGTCCACATCTACCGACGAACCAGACCACACGCCGGGCTGGCTGAACGGCGTCAGCGAGAGGAATCCTGTGGAAAGCCTCATGGAGTCTCGTATCCGCGAGCTCGCCAGGGATCAGGCCGATTGGATCCAAGAATGCTCGGATGAGCGACAGCTGCAGCACCACGCGGAGACACTGAGCGCCGCAGCAGAGCTGCTCGCTCAGCAAACACTCGCCCTCCACCCGGTGGTGGCAGTTCGGAAGCACGCGCTTCCGTGGCGCTTAGTGGCATCCCTCCACCCGTCTTTAGATCGCATGGACGGCAAGTCCGTCGGACTGCTGCATGAACTCGCTCAGCACGTGGCCAAACGCCTCAACGCCATCAAGGAGCCAAAGTCATCTCCGCTGGCCTCGCCACAGGCTCAAAGCACGATCAGCAAGGCCATCGCCAATCTCAATGAACGTAATCAGCTACTCAAGAATCACACTGCCACAGCGCCGCCGGATCTTCACTATGGTCACGAAACGCCCGATGAACTGCGATCGCTGGCCGCTCAAGTGCATCCCTCCACGATGCTGTACGGCTCTACGAGCGCCATCGCAACGGCCGAACAAGAAGCGAACTCGGCACGCCGTCGCCTGGACTCGGACGCCGTCTATCGAGGCGTCGTTTCGAGCGCCGGCACATCGGCGGGGATGGGGCAGACAGGTTCGTCACTTGGTCAGGGTACGGGCAAACTGGACCTGGGAGCTGCGCAGTCCCTGGCCAAAGTCGCCTCGATGCCAATCGGCGACGGGAGCCAGCGTGGGGCGATCACGGACAAGGAACTGTCCGAGCACTTTTACAAGTCGATGGACACGTCGGGCGACGGTCTCATTGATGTTAAAGAGCTCAAAGAAGCACTCACCAAAGCTGGCAAACCCGTCACCATCGAAGAGGCGAAGACGATCCTTGACCAGCACGACACGGACGGCGATGGGAAGATCTCGCTTGAGGAGTTCAAGGCGGTGTTTAAGACGAGTCGACGCCTCGAGGTGCGCCACAAGCACATGCATTTCGCATTGGCTCAGCTCGCGTGTGCGAGGGGGAGCATGGCGCAGCAAGCGATGGCACTCCGCGCTTCGCGTACTCCCGAGGAGGCCCCACAGAGCTCGCCAGCGTCCACCGACCGGGCTGCGCTTCTGCGCTGGTTGGAAACCGCCGCACTCTCTTCGCCCGCCGCCTGGAACGCCGCTCAAAAGGTGCACTCCTCTCTTCTGATGCAGTTGCGGCGCGTTCGAGCTCGTGCGGCAACGGCTGAACAGAGCCTCGCAGCTGGCGTCGCCAAAGTGATCGACGCTCTTGTCAATAAGCGCTTCGACGAATGTGTTGCTGCCCTTTCCGAGTGCCAGCAGCACCGTGCAGACGCCAAGGAGCCCGCAAGTGTCCTTGGGGCCCGTCTTGAAGTCAGCTCGCGGCTGTTCAACTTGCTCAACTCATTCCAAGCTTCGGGCTTGGCCGATCAAGGAGCCGCGGAGGCGGATCCTTCGCGCCAAGCTGCCATGGTGTCACTGAACAGTGCGGTCCAGGCACTGGAGCGAGCGGCGGCAGAGGCGATGGCGGCTGCCGAGCCGCCGGCCTCAACTGCCGGCACCGCCGCCTCGGCCGCCTTGGCCGCCGTCCGCGCTCTGCTTGCGCGCGAGGAATCGCATCTTGAGCAGCAGCAGCGTATCTTGACCAAGAGCAAGAGCGAGGACGCCGCCTCAGCTCTCGATAGGCGCGCCGCGCACGTGCAAGAAGTGATGGTTGTGCTTGCCCTGGCGCTCCACCACGAGCAAGCATCGCCGAAGGGGTCGGGCAGCTCGGCGTCGACCCTTAAAGTTTGCACTTCGGGGCCGCCGATGAGATGCTCTTTCCTCATCTCTCTGTCAGGCGGCCAGCACAAGCGCCGTCTCGATCCCCACGGCTGGTTCAGCGACACCGAAGGTCGCCTCATTGAGCGAGCCCCGCAGGCTCTGTGCGCGATTCTCTGGCCCTCAAGCATGGGCCCTGTGGCTCCTGGCGACGACCCCCGTCTGCATCGTGCACTGCGTGCACTCGTACTGTCCCTGGGTGAGGGCCTCGCCTCCCATGTTCTCACCGATCCAAGCGGCTCTCGCTGCTACGCCGCCGCCACCATTCTGCTGGCTTCACTGCGGCTCCTGTGCAGAGCCGAGCGTTGCGGCCCAGGGGGGATGGTCGGGAGTATGTGCTTGCTCGACGGTCGAGATGCTGTGAAGCTTCGAGACGGCATCGCGCAAGCGCTTCTGGGCGCATTCCCCGAGCGCGTCTCCCCACTCAGCACGTCGCTGCTGTGCAGTCTGCTGCAGCTCCTCGGCTCGATCCGGAGCTTGGACGAGACCTTGGAAGAGGATCTCGGCCTTGGACGTGAATCCGTGTGTGCAGCCCTGGACGAGTTGGTCCCGCGTGTGACTCTTTCCCTCAGCTCGGCAGGATTACAAGGGGAGCCTCTCGCAGTTCGCGTCGGCATTCTCGCTCACCTGCTGCCAGCCACGCAACCCGTCAACACTCCGATGGCGACGCGAGGGATCCTGGACGCCATCCAAGGCAGGTCCAAGTCCATTGGACACGTGCCTTCATTGCTGCCTTCCCTTTTGGCGCTAGTCGCGACCTCCCACCTTGCAGACGAGCTTCTGTCTGCTGGGCTGATGTCGCGTCTCTTGGCGACCTTGCCAAGCCGCGATCCCGAAGGTCGGCGGTACAGCAACGGGGGCGAACCCATACCCGAGCATCGCGCGTGGTACATGATGCTCGCCATCGCCGCCGGCGCGCTGCGAAATGCGAGCAGCCTGGCCGCGCGCGGCGCACTTACGCAGGCTCTGGAGCTGATCGTGCGCGAGCGCGATCGACTTCGCGCTTCGGCCGCTGGCGACAAGAGCTTGGAGGCTCTTCGTGAGCAGCGCGCTGCGCTGCAACTGCTCGAGCAAGTGTGTCGGCTCGCGGGCGGGCAGCTTGTAGCGAGAATGGGTCAGCCGCTTCACGAGTTCGTGCGCCAACCGCTCCAGAGCATCTGTGAGATGCTTATGCTTGCGCCTGAGGAGCTTGAACGCGCGGTGCCGCCCACGAGCAAAGAGGAGAGAGCGCTCGCCGCCCGGCTGCCGTCGGGAGGACCACTCCCTGGGCGGTTGGGGCCGTTGCGTGCTCTAGGGGGGTTGGCCATCGCACGCCCGTCTGATTGCGGCTCGGCCTACTGGGCCCGTGTTGCGGCCGTTTTGCAGGGCAGCTTGTGCACAGTAGTGAGTGCCCTAGGCAGCCCCGAGGTGCAAGCTGGGCTCGGCGTCGATTGGTTGACGAAGCTGGGAGGCCAATCTGCACTACGCTCCGCACTGTGCGCAGCACTCCGCTGGTTGTGCCCGCCGCAGGACGTTGCGCTGCGATTCCCTGGGATGATGCGCGCACAGCGCTCCTCGGCGATCGGCGCCGCGCGCTCGAGCCTCATTGCGGCAGCTCAGACGTGCCTTCACGTGCACAGCGCCATCTTGCTGCAGACGGCCGACAGCCAGCTGGGTATCCTCAAGAGTGCCATGGCGCTTGCGACCGTGCAGGTCCGGAGTGCGGGAGCTCCGCCACCAGCGTCCGTGCTGTCCGTGGGATGCCGTTGCTGGTACTTGGACGACCGAACTCGCTCCCGAGGCATCGCCACTGTCCAGCCCTCGTCTTCCAAAGAGAAGCACTACGACGACCCGATGCTGCGTACGTACACAATTCACGTGGCTGGTCCGAGTCACCGAGGCGTGAATAAAACCAAAGGTGCGCCGCAAGAATTGATCGTGCCGGGAAGCCGCCTCGTGCCGCTCGAAGAGGCGGAAGAGGTGATGCAGCAAGAGCTCGACAAGCACGTCTCGGAGCTCGAGCAGTGGCTGGAGGAGCTCGAGGGCAGTGCTGAATCGTCCAAGTACCTGTTGGCAAGTGTCGAGGCGGTCATGGATGAAGTTTGCATGCACGATCCCGCGACGCGCAAGGCGGTGCTCATCCCGGTGGCCGAGGTCTATGCCGAGGTGCAAGAGGCGGTGCTCCGTCGCGTCTCAGCAGCGAAGCTCGTCACTGCTGACCGTGCTGCAGCAAAGCTCGTCTCGGCTGACGACTATGAGAGCGATGATGCGCTTCGGCGATAGCGACGGCGATGTCCGGCCAGTCTCGCTGGGTGTCTGCATAATGGGATTCGCTCGCGCGCGTGTTGTGCGGGCTGCGGCACAACCGCATCTCCTTCCTCCGTATCTCTTCGGACTGCTGCGGTGCTGGCGATCTGGAGCCGTTTATAAAGTGAAAACGTAATGCGATTTGGACTGGATGTGTGTGACTGATGTGATACAGGTTGCTACAGGTTGCTGCACAAAATGTATTCAAAGAGACTCTTGGACACTTGGTCAAAACCCGAGCGGTGTGCATGCACACGCGCCTACAATAGTAAGGACCGTTCCGCATCTGCGAATCCACACAAGAATCAAAAAGTGCCATGGCGCCTCAAGCGTGGTGCCCATCTGGTGTGGCCTCCTGCCCATGCCCAGGACTCACCAAATACCCAATGCAAAGCTGGCGCGGTCCGCATGCCACCGCAGTGTTCGCAAACAGCAGCAGACGCTTTGCGAGCTACATGCCTTCCTTTGGTGCGGAGCAGTGCAGAAGCAGTCGATTTGCAAGGCCCACGGCCGCACACAATGCATGCCTTCCAGAAGCGCGCGTGGACTGGAACCCGGGTCGATGGCAACAGCATCGGAGCAAGGACACGCTCCCAGCTGGAATTGGTCTCCGCCACCTAGAGCGTGCCTGCGATGGGATCCGAATTCATCTTGCACCACCAACGCATGCGCTGAACACCTCGTGGTGGAGCGACCGCGCACGCATTTTGTTTGCTCGGAAGTACGCGCCGTCATCATGGGTTTCGAGTCGTGAGCAACCCACTTCCGAGCAGGTCGCAAGCCGACGCGCTCGCAAAGCAGCATGCATCGAGCAGCTCCAAGGCTTCAAGCCGATGGTCTGCTCATTGAAGGACGTCCTCGTCTGGGGTCACGCACGCCGCATGCAAAGCGCCAACGGCTCGACTTACTATCTGCCCCCCGAGGTTGTGTCTGAGCAGCGAGCGCACGATGAGGCGTGCCCTCACAACTGCAACGCGCGCCCCACGAATGTAGTCTCGTGTGGAGGACACGCCGTGATCGGGCGCAACCTGATGGGTATCGCGTACTACCACACGCTCTACGAGACGCTTGGATCGGTGGCGTTCGCGCTCGACCTGCTGAGCCGGAAGCATCACTCGTTGGTCTCTCGAGTGCGGCTGCTCGAGAATTTGTGCATTCCTGCCGACGGCACCCAGGCCTACCTCAACATGAGAAGCAGGACATGTGTGGACGGGTTTTTCGGCAACGGGCCAGCCACCATTCTTGTCAACATGCTCGAGCTTCTTGGAATAAGCGTCGATCAACTGCAGCACTATCCGTACGTGAGGCAGTGGGAGGGTCCAGCCGTGCACCTTGACCGCGCCACATTCGACTGCAGCCCAAGTGTGTACAGGAACTTTTGGCACGTGCTCAAGCTGCGCGAGGCCTTCCATGCACGCCTAAGCCGCGTCCCATCTTCGGGTCCACTCACGGATCCACCAAGACAACCTCCACTCCCATCCAGAATCCTCGTGCTCAATCGCAACTTGTGCGAACGACCGGCCACATCGAATAGGAGCGCGGCTCCAGTTGCAAGATGCCATGGCGGGCGCAGCGTCAAGAATCAGAAGGGCATCATGGCTGCAATCTCCGCGCGCTTCTCAGGAAGTACAAGATGGCGCGTGCACGAGTTTTGGGCACGGAGCCGTACGTCGAACAGGCAAGAGCATTTTGGGAAGCCGCAGTGGTCGTTGGTCCGCACGGCGCGCAACAATCGAATATGATCTTTTGCCAAGAGGGCGCGGCCGTGATTGAGTTCGTGTCAGGACATCCGAATCCGGGAAAGACGGGTATGACCAATTCCGCTCTGTACGCAGGCTACGCTTCCGTGTTTGCTCTGCTCTACTTCATTATCGTCTCCGAGTCTCCCAACGGCTCCTATGACGCGATCCATCCGCAAATGGTCGTGCACGTCGTGGAGCAGGCATTGGCCGCGAGAGACGGGCAGCAATCAGCCGCTCTTGAGGTACTGAAGGGCAGCGAGGAATCAACCTTGGTGCAAGGCTATGGCACTTACCATTCAGGCTGGCCGACTGGTTGGTGAGTGAAGGTCGAATGAAGGTCGAGTAAAGGTCGAGAGAGCGAGAGCGAGAGTCGGTGAGTAGAGGCGGGCGGTAGTTTTACGGACGTTACCACATGCGGATGGATGGATGGAGGATTCATCTAGATTCATCAAGATCTTGATTGGCACTGACCGCTAAATGCGGTGCGCGCACACCTGGCGCACACTACACAGCGGGCAAGCCATGGCAAGCGGGGTTTCTTTCACAGTGCAGTCGAGACTCGAGAATATTCATTTCAGACTTCAAGTCAGCACACTCGATGGGAGCCTCGGCTCTCCCTGCTCGCGGCGAGCCGGAGCGCCATGTCATCGTTCTTTCGACGGCGCAAAGCATCGAGCGTAGCGTCGCCGAGCGATCACTCGCTAAGAAGAGCAGCGGCGTCTGTGCCTGCATCGCCTGGACCGAGGCTGCCAGGAAGCAGTGAGAGCCGACCAGCAGAGTCCTCACCGGCGCAGCCAAGCACGCCACAGGCTCGTCTGGCAGCGCTGCGTGCATCGATGAAGTTGGCGCCCGACTTCGTGGCGCGTCTGCTCGATGTGCCAGATGGAGTCCCGACAGGCTGCGGCCATCTTTCCGAGGCCGTTGTCATCCATCGGCAACTCGGTCAAGAGGGCCAGATGTCCACCGTGTACCAAGCACGGCGTCATTCGGACGATGCTAACGTGGTGCTCAAGGTGCTCAATCTCGAGATGATCAGAGAGTCGGAGCGCGCCCTCCTCAAAGCCTGCGCCGAGGTCGGAGCACTGCGCACCATTGCGCCACACATGCACATCTCCCAGCTGCATGGCATCCTGTGCACGCCATCGCAGATCGCCTTGACCTTCGACGCGATCGACACGGACTTGCTCTCCCTCATCGAGGAGCGTGGCGGGCGCTTACAAGAAAAGGACGGGCGGTTGCTCTTCCGGCAGGTGGCCACGGCCGTCGCCCATCTGCACGGCCTCGGCTGGGCGCACCGCGACCTGAAGCCGGAGCACGTCGGACTCGCGCGCACCGGCAGCGGGCCGTCCAGCAGCTGGTGTTGCCGCCTCGTCGATTTTGGCGAAGCTGCGCGCTGCGTGATAGGCGAAGCTTCCTTGAGCGGCTTCAGAGGCACGCCGCTCTACATGGCGCCTGAGGTCGCGGCCTGGTACCGCGGCCAGACCTCATTTGGCGTTGCGGCGCCACCCTCGTACGGCGTCGAATGCGACTGCTGGAGCTTGGGCGTGACGCTGTACGTGATGCTTAGTGGGGAGTCGCCCTGGAATCAGGTGCGCCCGCGCTCCATCTTGGCCACTCCACCTTGGACAGTGCGCGGGGGGGCTGTCCCTCATCCCATCACCTCCCACGCGTCGGCATGCCTCGGCATGCCCCCACCCTCCCGTAGCAGGATCGGCCTGAGGATCTGCCCGAGCTCCCATGTCTGAGCTCATTCGTGCACTCCCCTGTCGCAGGATGTTGGGCTGCCTGAGCTCATTGCATCCATCCGCACTGTGGAGAGTGAGGTGCCCTTCCTCTCGACCGCATGGACTGCCGTGTCGGCCAGCGCGAGGACGCTCACTATGGCTTTGCTCCACCGGACGCCAGCGATGCGCCTGACGGCGAAGCAGATCCTCGAAGACCGTTGGCTCGAAGATTCTCTCTCGACGCCCCCACCGCTGGCAGCTGCTGCTGGCGGCTCTGCCCCCCGCTCTCGGGCGATCGTCCTGCCGCCGCCGCCGGCTGTCGCGGAGCCTTCGCACCCTGTCAGCCCCATAGCAAAGAGGGCCGGTGCCGGTACAGAGTCGCCGGGCCATGCCGCGGCGAGCGTGCTGCTCGCCGCCGCAGCCGACGAGCTCGAGTCGATGCGCGAGCGACTACGCAAGAGCCGGGCAGCCGAGACCGCCGCTTCCGAGCGCGGTGCAGAGGCGATGCGTGAGCTGGCCCTTGCTCAGCAGGCTCTGGCTGAGGCGCAGCAGCAGACGTCCCAGGCGCAGCAGCAGGCAACAGAGGCGCAGGCGGCCGCGGCAGGCTTGGCCGCTGCGGACGTCGCTCAGCTGCATGTGCGGTTGGATGAGGAGATTGCAGCTCACCTTGTGACCCGCGCCGTGCTTGACGCTGTCTGGAGTGACACAGATGCGACGCTCGAGCAGGCGAGGGGCACGGGTGCTGCTACCAGTATGGGTGCTGCACTCCAGCGGGCGAGCTCGGCAGGTACCGGTAGCTCAGCAGGAGCGCTCACTGCATCCGCCGCAGTCGACGTAGCGGCGATTCAGCGAGCGTGCTTGGCATGGCTTGTCGCCGAGATGACCAGCGATGATGACGCGATCCCGCCGATGCGCGAGCGGCTCGAGCTGAGCCTCGAGCAGGGTGAAGTGGACGAGCTGATGGCGCCGATGCTGCATGAGATCGCCTCCCGCGACGAGCGTATCGCCGAGCTTGAACACGTCGAGGCGCAGCTCCGACTCGAGCTCCAGACGAAACGGCAACGGATTGCGGCCTCCGAGCGCACCTCCGAAGAGCTCAAGCAGAGCACTGAGGTGCTCGAGGCGGAAGCAAGCGAGCTACGTGCCAAGTGGCAGCAGGGGAGCCTCCGATGCGGTGCCCTCGAGGTGTCGCTTCAACGGGCCGAGGCGGAAGTGCAGCGGCTCCAGCATGCCTTCGCGGCGCTGCAGGAAGACCGCAACTTGCTCCTGGAGAGGCCGCCGGGGGAGGCGCCGGGAGATTCGACGACGGTGGAGGCCCTCGACGCCGAGCTGGCCACGCTCCGCCTCCGGCGCGAGGTCGAGGCGGCGCTGATCGGCGAGCACGAGCGCGAGCACGAGCAGCTACGCGCGCGGCACAACGCCGAGATCTCGATCCTGAGCTCAGAGCTCAGCTCCGGCGAGCTCGAGCCGTCACGTGGCGAGCTCGAGGCAACGCACCATGCAACTACCCCTCCCGATACGATGCCAGCGGCTCTGCTGAAGCTGCGATCCGAGCTCGACGCGGAGTGGCGTGGGCGCATTGAGAAAGAGGTTGCCAACGCCCTCGCCAAGGTCGAGGCGGAAGCCCAAGCATCGGTCATCAAGGCAGCAGAGGCAGCACGTGTGGCCACCGAGGACAAGTGGCGGCAGCACCTCGCGCGGGCGGTGCTCCTGACGCGACAGGAGGCGGCACGAGAGCACCAGGCGCACTTGCACCCCCACCTGCCTCCCAAGCCAGAGCCAGATGTCCCCCAGATGTACAAAGCTGCGACGAATGGGCAGGAGACCATGCTGAGCGATCTGCAGTTGGCGATTGCTGCTGCCAGCCGGCAGAAGCAGCAGCAGCAGGAACTCCTGCAGCGGCGGCGTGCAGGCAGCAGTAGCAACTACTCCCAACACGTCTCCGTCGCCGACCGTTCAACAGCTGCTAGCCGCTCGGCCTCCACCGTCTCCGTCATCGAGCGCACAACTGCCGCCAGCCGTAGCCAGGCAGCCTACACCGCCGCCGACCGCTCGGCCTCTGGCTTCGTATCTCCAGCTCAGATGCTCAAGTCCACAAAATTCATGTGAGTAGATGGTGCTAGAGCTCCAGGCCGCGGGCGTGACCGGTGGGGCTACGCTCACACGTTTGCATTGCGTCACGCGGACGTTACGGCTCCGCGGCTAATCGCACCTACTTGGTCACGAATAGTGACGTGACCACGCGCCGACGGGCGACGCCGAACAAGTCCTTTGAAGTCGTCGCAAGTGTGAGACTAGGCATACCAGATAACTAGCACTGTTCTAGCGACCGTTATCACGGGCAGAGCCCGGACGCGCGCTCGGCGGACGCGGCGGCGATTAATCGGGTATTGGAATTTGGATATAAACAGTTATTGGGGGAGACGATTGGATTACAGGCCCGAGATTACGCCGAGAAGGCTGTATATATGGACGGAATTTTACGGCCGGTAAAACCCATGACGAATTTTATCCGGCCCATATGCATCGTGGCGGGCTATCGCGGCGCTATCGCCTCTATCGCGCCGGATCGACGGCGTAATTTCCAGAAACCGCGGCAAGAACGGGCGCGTATCCGGTACGCGGGTAAGAGGGCTTTCCCTATCCACCAATCCGCGCCCGGTCGGATTCGAGTGCGCTTCGCTCGGCTATTCCCGTCCACCTCCTAGATCTCGGAGGAAATAACACCTCTCTTGAGAGAGGCGAGTGACGCGGGCAGGTTCACGCTGCGGTCGGGGCGAAAATAGACGCGTACTCGGCAAGGCTGCTCGCGGAGTCGATACTGGATCCCTTGATGGGGTCATCGGCGTCGATCTTACTGCGTGTTGGGTCCACGTACACGACACGCGCAAGGTGCGGCGCGAGGTAACGGAGAACCTTGGGGCTCGTGTCCAAATGTATCGCGGGCGCAAGCTGTCGGACCATGGCGCGGCGCCCGTCCTCGGTGCTGCAGAACATGGTCTTGTGCCGTTCGCATGCACCTGCATCGAAGAGGCCAGCGCGTGCCATTGTCTCGAGCGAGGCGGTCTCGAGCTCATCTGTGTCTTTGGGCAGCTGCGTGACCAGGAAGACATCCGCGACAGCACTGATTCGGCGCAGGGCATCGACCGCGCCCGGAATCAGCTGCACGCGCCCTTCGCGAAACTCGAGGAGTGTGCCCACAGTCGATAGGCTGAAGGCAGGGCCGCGCGTGGTCAACCTGACGGAGGACGAGGACGAGGTGCCTTGCTGGCCTGGAGAGTTGTGAACGCCGCCCTCGCCCGGCGGCCGTACCGGCTTGTTGCGCGGCCGGAGGAGCAAAATGACCACCACGATGGCGAGCAGCGCAACCACCACCGGCCTCAAACTCGTTGGCACAAATGAGAGGAGTCCCATTCGTGTGAATCGCGGCTCGATCTGTTCGTGACGAAACAGTTGTTCCAGATTCGTTGTGAGAAAAAAGGATCGGATCGACGCAAGGAAGGTGACGGACGAAACGACAAACATTTGCACCATACATGGTTTCCCACTAGTGCAATCACCCTAGAGGTTTCCCCGGGGTTTTCAGCTTTTCACGAACTCCATTCACGCTTTCGCGTGCAGCTTGAACTCTTCGAGGCTTCTTTGCATCTCGCCCATCTTGCATGGAATTTTACCTGGTCGCTACTAATCGCTGCTGCGTTCATGTGTCAAACCCCATGCGTCCAGATGCTCCTGTCCGAGGGCGCTGAGAACACCACCCATCAATGCTCAGGGGAAGACACCAGCACAGCTGGGAGAGGGAGGGTTTTCGGAGCTGGCGGCACTCATCGAAGGCGGCCTTGGTGCACAGGATGAGCTCGGAAGGGTTTGGTCTCATGGTCTCCCTGCACCCGTTGCAGCCGTGGCAGCGAGGGGTCCGTGCCGGCGACTCGCTCAACAATCTGAGGCTCGCAGCACGAGCAGCATGGCGAGAGCGCCTTCATCCGTGCCCGATGAGCTCGAGGCGGCCGCTGCCACGCCCGTCAGCCTCGCGCGCGCACGCTCTCAGAGCAGCGGGTCGATGCCAAGGCAATGGCGGTTTTGCGCGACGCGGAACGAGCAGCTGCTGGCGCCCCCATGCTCCCCCTAAGAGCCGCCAGCAGCTTCTCGATTGACCCGGTACTCAACGCGGCTCTGGGCGAGCTGGTATTGGCATCGACACTTTCCTTAGCGGCGTGCTGAAGATCCGGCGTGCTTGCCTGCGTCGCCGGAACCAGCGCGGAAACGAGCTTCTCGGACGAGAACTTCTCGGTGTTTGGAAAGAAATGACTCCATCAAAACCGCGACAGGCGTGCATTCGGCGCCTTTGTTTGAAGGTGTGGGGTTCCAAAAGGTTAGTATTCGTGTGCGTGTCAACTTCCT
>Ga0164295_10002103_pt1 | contig 16505 bp, 19 predicted proteins | sample GEODES006metaG_FD_111798 | JGI IMG/M metagenome (GOLD analysis project Ga0164295, IMG submission 111798) | Oligotrophic lake water microbial communities from Sparkling Lake, Wisconsin, USA - GEODES006 metaG | ecosystem: Environmental > Aquatic > Freshwater > Lake | place: USA: Sparkling Lake... | reverse complement strand
GTATCTTTTTGAAGAGCAATTGTTACATAAAAAGTTTGAGATGTATCAATAGTTAGTTCTTGAAAAGGTGAGGATGATGTAGAAGTTGTGATTCCAGAAGAAGTTTCTGGCTGGGTTATCTGAGAATTTTCTGACCCCGTGTTGAACAAATAAAATCCTCGCATACCAATAACAGAGGTAGATGTAGATCCAATATTATAATTAATAAATCGAGTTCCAGAAAGACCGTTGTTAGTATTCGAAATAAAAGCTCTAATACGTTTAGGATTAGCTGAAGCGGTACAATTTATCCATATATTTCCCTCTAGATATCCATTAGGTCCTATGCATCTCCCAGGAAAAGTATATGTTGCTTGTAAAACCTCGGCCGTAGTACTTCCAGTTGCTGCAAAAGAATAACCAGATTTAACAATAGGATTAGGAAATGCGCCGATATCCGCTGGCGTTAAATTATTTAAAATCTGAGTGCTAAAAATAGAAGTAACTTGGGCAGCTAAAACGCGGTCAGTAGTTGCTACGGTCGAAGCAAATAAAGGTTGTCGAAGTGAATCCATAAAGTACTCCTATTGTGTGGTCTTATTTTTGTTTGTCAACTATGTTTGCCAAAAATCTTTGACCAAAAGAATTCGGCAAATGTGGAAATCATAAATGTCATAACTGCCACGACTCCATACCCCATGTGAATATGTTTCTCAACTTTACCGATTCGTTGATCGTGTTTATCTCGATCTTCGAGCAAGGAATCAAGCTTCTCGTCCATGCGGGCCGTGCGCTCAAGAAGGGTAATTAGATGGTCATTTTCCATGACTAAATATCCTATCAAGGGTGGGGTATAACCGTGATTTCATCTTATTGGCAGTATAGCTCTCAACACCTAACAAAGGCAAGAATACCTCGAAGCACATTTCGAAAGACTCTCGCTCGTAGCAGGCTTTGGGCCTGGCTGGTTTCTTGCCAGCGTCAAGATCCTGGAGGTCGTTCCAGGCTTGTTTGACAACCGCCAAGATGAGCTTATCCACGGCTTTACGCCATTTCGTTCTTCGACATTCCTTTTTCAACGGCTTGAACCATACCCATATCTTCCTCAGGCATTTCGGTTTCAGTTTCAACTTCGACTTCTTTGCCGGGAGAAACTGCTGCGCCTTCAACTGCTGAGAGATACATGGTAGGTCCTTTGAAATAGCCGCTGGCCATGAAGTCGAACGAATCGCCTTCAGCAACACCTTCTGGAGGTGTAAAGCCTTTGGGTACGGGAAATGAGATATTGTCCATAAGATTGGTTTTTCTTGAAAGAGTATGATCCCCCGGGGGATAGAACCCCGGGGGACCAATTGATTATTTAGTTAGTCGCGTTCAGATTTTGCAGCAAGCTCAAAATAGTGTTCAGCTTTGTTGCCAAAGTCTGAAAATTATTATTGATCGTTGTCTGCGTTGGAGTAGCGGTAACATCAACAAGTGTCGATGTTGCGCTAGCCGTTCCTGAAGCAGCCGTCAGTGTGCTGAGAGTGGAGGCAGCTCCACCCGAACCAGCTACAACGGTTGCTACGGTACTTCCTGAAGTACCCCATTCGGGTCCGTTATTCAACACACCACGAACTTGGGCAGCCAAGACATTGTCTTGGGAACGCGTTTGAAGGGGAAAGCTCATTTAGAGTTCTCCTTTCTTCAATTAGCTAACGTAGTCAAGACTGATGCTGGACCGGTTATGCAGGATGACGTAGCCATACTGCGGGAACACGGGACGAGCGCCGCTTGCACAGACTCCGCGAAAATATCCGACATTGCCGTCCGGATTATTTTCACGATCAAGGATGTTAACCCATTTGAACTCACCACGGTAGTTCTGGGGGTTGAATCCCATTTTGTTGTCCGTGTTGATCGGGCTGGGGACTACAGAACGCATAACATCTTGATGGAAGATGTAGCTAATTTCGTAGGAAGCCGTCTCATACGCGGGGTTAATGTTGTACGCCGTACCCTTAGTGGTCGTTTCCTTGCGGAAAGGATACACACGGATAAGGGTGTCATTAGTCGTATCGAACACGGTAAACCGCGGAGGATACGGGTCGACTGAGTGGTAGAAGCCACCGTAAGAGCGCTCAATGCCAAGGGGCGTGAGCAATTCATTCGGCTTGGCATATCGGTAATCCTGACGGATATCCGCGTTCAAGCGAATCAAGCTCTCACTTGTTTCGGCGCCGCAGATCAACATGAACACTGGGGCTCCGTTTTCACGGCCCATAGCTTTAGCTCCTGCGCCGTCGCGGATGAGCTTCATGTACAACCGTTTCAGGATGCCTTGTGTCAACTGGCTATTAGGCAAGTTGGCGGCAGTGATTGTGCCAGAGGCTGCTGTGCCTACTCCGCCGGTAACGGCGTTATAAACAACTGCTGCGTCACCAGAGCTAGCTGAAGTGGAGGCGAGGATACCGTTAGCAGTGGTGCTAGGGTAAACAAGGTTTCCTTCAAGTGCAACTGTCTTGGTGTATAGAGTCCGATAACGATCCTGCCACACCAAGGAGGTCGACTCGGTGAGTACATCCATGATGTTCGAGAGCTGTTCTTTCCGTTTGACGGCAAAGCGCAAGTCCTCGAGAGCGATGTCAGGAGAATCAACCGAGGCCCATTCTAGCGAATACTGGCGGAGTTTCTGACCGAAGGTTACTCCCGTGAGAGCCTTAGGTAGAACGTTACCAGAGCTAGAACTAGACGCTACCGGCAATCCGTCACCAGCCGTGCTGACAGCCTGAGTGTAAGGATTGAAGGTTTGGTAGTTCTGGGTGTTTCGATTTGATCCGAGGATCCGCCAAGAAGTTCCTGCATCCGACTTGATATCGTCGACTGAATAGCCAACCGCGGTATCAGCGGCAGAAGCAAGTGCGCTGGAGGGGTAGAAACGTTCGAAAGTGACCGAGCTGATCACATCGCCCATCTCCTCGGGGAACTGTTCCTGCTTGGTCAGTTTGAGCCAAGCAGAGGTATCGATCGTCCGGCGATAAATCTCCGGTCCGATACGACCCGCTTCTTTAACAAGAAGCTGTTGAATGCTGTAAGTAGTAGCCATAGTAGTATTATTTTCCTTTCAACCTCCCCTCGCTCGCGCAAAGGGTAGGTTATGATTTATAGTAATTACGCCAACCTCTATCGAGGCTATCCGTTCTTACTACGACTCAAAACTTTTCCCTGGCGGCATCCCAGAGCTTTTAATGCCCGAATTCTGCTAGACCGTCTCAATCTTTATAGGTCTTGTTCGGTAAGGATCTCAATCTTTATACCTGCACTGAACTAGTTAAAAGTATCAACCGGATGGAACGTGTCAATAGCTTTTAACAAATTTATTTCATTCCTCGTTCGAGGGCGTCTAGAAATCCCATATCAGACGGAATCTCGGCCCCACCTCCCCTTTCTCCGCCGGAAGAAGGAAGAGTAGAGCGGAGTTCTTTTGTTAGCTTTTCAAGCTGAGAAATGCGAGTTTGAGTTTTAGAAACGTAGTCCTGAAACACATTCATAACTACTGGCATTGCAGCGGCATTGAAAGTAAGCTTGGCCTTAGCTCTTGGATCAAGCTCGGTATTTTCAATCTGCATAGCTTGTGCCCGGATGTTCTGAAGAGCATTATTCCAAGACTCATTGCCCTCAATAGGACGCAATAGGGCATTCTCTCTCTGGAGATTGTTCCATTCTGACTCGTAAGCTTGTTTAACTTCGAATTGAGCCCGCTGTTGATAAGTCTCCTGCTCCTTCTGTTCTTCAGCCTGAATCATCTGTAAAACAGTGTTTACATCTTTAGTCAAAACATCTCTACGCTGAAATACTTTTTGCAATTCTTCGGCTCTGTTTCGAACAGCTAGAGAATCTACTGGATCAAAAGTGCTGGTAGCCTCCTTCAATTTAGCTCTTCGTTTTAGGGGATCGGGTTCAACCATAGCTGCGTAAATACTCCTAGCATCAACTCCCTCGTATAAGGCGCTTATTTGAGAAATCTCTTCCTGTATACTATTCAATGGCTCGGTAACTGCAACTTTATACTCTTTAGTTGACTCTAACCTAGAAAATTTAAGCTCGTTCTCATACTCATCGCGTTCTTGTTTGAGAGTGTTTAGCTGATTCTGAAGGTCAATTTGTTCAACTGAATTTGTCGGGGCTTCGACAACCTTGGTCTCAAGCTCTTTGAGTTTAGTCCTTGCATCCCGTAAATCCTTAGTCAAACGAGCCCATGCAGTTTGGGCTTCTGGTTTAAGGTTATCGGGAGCTTTGACATCCAAATCGTCAGAAACAGTATCGGGCCTTTTAACTTCTTCCTGTCCAGTCATTCGCTTAGTCAAAATATCCAGAGGATTAGTTGTGGTGGAAGCGTCGGATTTGGCAGCTTCAACGGGTGCCGCGGTTTCAGCTGGAGCTGTCACAGCAGTTGCGACGGGGGCTTCTGCTGCTGGGGCTTTATTTAAAGCTTCAAATCCGGCATCAAATGCGTCGGCAAAGCTAATAGTGTCTGCGCCTGCTGCGCCTGCTGCTGGTTCTGGGGTAGCTGTTGGTGTTTCACTCATAGTTTGTGTTCCTTATTTAGTTGGTTTCTTGTTCTGCTGTTTGTTTCTCCCACGGAGCGGGAAGATCGGTTGGTTGTGACTCGTCTTCGGACAAAGCCGTCAATACTCTTAAGACTTCAAAATATCCCTCTCTACGGGAGTTAAGTATGGCGTTCCAATCAACAAAATCTACTCCTACTGGGGGTAGCGTAGCGGTGGGGGTGCCCAAACTTGTTAAAACTTGTTTTAAAGCCAGGCCGGCTTCTGATTTATAAAAGGCTTTCCAAGCCAATTTAAAATCTTGTCTTTTATTCCACTCGTTTAAAGTCATGCTTTTTAGGCAATGGTAGTATTCATCGCGGCACGTAGATTAGCCGCTGCTTGCGCGTCTTGTAAAGATAATTTTTGTTTTGTCTGAGCGTCTTCTGATGCTAGTTTTTGTTTTGTCTGAGCGTCTTCTAGTGCGAGCCTTTGTTGTAATTCCATTTCTTTAAATTGATTTTCTAAAGCTGCCCGTTCTTGTTTGAGTTGCATATCAAGTTGGTGCTCCTGCATCTTCATTTGCATTTGCGGTGTGATAGTTGGAACTTGCCCTTGTTCTAGAGCCATTTGTTGCTGTTGTTCTGCTGCTTTTCGAATATCCTGTTCTACGTCGCGTTGCAAATTTGTAACAGCTTCTCTCATCAAATTCATAGCCATTTTAATTTGCCCAATCTCTTGTTTTTTTGTAGGATCTTCTGCAACTCGAACAAAATGATCGTTCACATGCTGGAACATCATTGTTAGAAATTGTAAAATTCTCTGTTTATCTTGAACCTGACCGTTTTGTACAGCCTCAACCATGGGTTGTGATTCTCTCAAATGAACAGACAAATGAATGGCGTGATTCTCGCTGGGGAGAACTGTTACAGAGCGCCCAGCTTGCATTGCTCCATTTTCCAATTCTGCAATTTTAGCGTCGGCTGGAATTCTATTCTTAACCGTCGGATTAGGTAAATACCTATCCACCTGATCGTAACCAACCCGGGCCGCAATCCTGTCGCGAACAGCATTAACTTGTCCGAGCTCGTCAAACCTAGGCAACATTTGCATAAACTCGTTAAAAGCAGCGAGACGAGCTGCTGGAGATCCAAGGCCAACAGCCTTAACCGCGTCGACACTATACACGTTTTGTACTGCTTCCCACGGAACTCCACGTTCCTCTAGACGTTTGCGGAATTCAACTGCCTCTGCCGCCCCAACCTCTCCTGGAATCCAAGTGGTTCGTTGCAGCCGGCGGAATTGTTCCCGAAGTAATCTTCCCCAAGGAACATAAAATAAATTCATCGAGTTTGTGGTTAAAATAGCCTCGTTGGCCAACTGGGCCTCGACTTCTGTTGCCGTGCGTGGGTTGCCAGTCGGAGCATTCATTTGAGTCCGGTACGAACCAGTATTGCTTTGGCGCACCATAGCCATTTCGTTTACGATCGGCTGAACGTTGGCTGCTAAATTTGGAAATTGAGTTTGTACGACATTAAGTCCGGGAGGTAAAAAAGATAACGGCCCTGAATAGGCCATTGTCATTTTAGAGACATCTTCAGAACTTTGGGGCTGTAGCAAAACAGAGGTCTGTAACATTGCTCCGTCTGCCATGGCACAACGCAAGCGGTTGGTCATTTGAATATGGGGGAATATTTTATATCCTAATCCGCGGATAGAATGATACATTCCGTTACCAACCCCATAAGTAAAAATATGGAAAGCTTCGGAGGCGCTTTTAAAACGATTTAATTTCTTAAATAGAAAATCACCCTTGCCATCTCTGCGACCAATTGCGTGAGAATAACTTCCATCAAATTCTCTGACATAATAATGAACGACATGAACCTCGCGACTTCTTACATGGGCAAAATAAAGATCATTATCTTTAATCTGTCTTTGCAACTCTTCCCAATTAAATCCATCTTGCGGGAAAGTTGTGGTGGCATCTCGAATGGCTTCCCTAACGGCGTCTACATTCCACCCCGCCTGTTCCGCAATCTTTGGGTTTTTAATATATTGATACAGTTCGTGGGTCAGATAAATCCTTCGAACGCAGGCAATCTCTACTTTATCCTCTGTGGCAGATGTTCCTCTGGGGATAAAAAAATCTCCAATTGGGCAAACATTCCAATGCCAGTTCCGCTCGTCTTCAAAAAAAGCAATACCTAAACCCTGAGATACAAAATAGTAAGAAAGCAATTGTTGTTTAAAGTAAAAGCTTGGCCAATCTTTTGTAACTAAACGGTGAAACTCTTCGGCAATAATTGAGGAGTACTCTTCTCGTTGGCTCTCATCACCAAAACGAGTTTTAACATTAATGAGTCGATCTACAGAAGTTACTAAATCATTGTAAGATGTAAGGGCTTTTTCAAGGTCAGCCCCGGCTTCTCCGAAATTTAAATTAGCTCTATAGCCCTGACCTAATCTCCGAAGAGTTACGGGATCATAAGGAGCCGCTCCGTCAAACATATCCATAATTCTTGTGCGATCACGGGCGGAAGCCTCGTCGGCCAAGTATAAATTTTGATAAAGACTATAGAGTCCGTTGTGGTCGCTAATGCGAGTTTTAGGGGCTTTTCCGCTTTCGCTTATCGTTAACAGGTCGGAATCAGGTACGGAATATGTGTTGTATTTGGGTTCCACAAGTTCGACTAGTATGGGCGAGGCAGATAGTCCTGTCAATCAACTTTTAACTATCCAAGAAAGACGATTCAGAAATTACTTGGTCTAGTTTTATGGCTTGTTGTATCCAGGTAGATCTTAATTTTCCACCAACTAACGATCCGGCATGAATACCTAACTTTTGTCTCGCCAAATCGAGTCCTAAAAAGAAAGCGTCGGCCAAATCTGGGGAACGACCTAGCCGGAGTTTGTAATCCCTTTTGGGTTCAACGGTTACTTTCCCACCTCCGGTAGTTGCATATTTTCGGCCCGTCATTTCTTTGGCTAAATCGGGGACAATACCTTTAAGCTGCCCCGCCCGCATGTACTCTACGCCGGAAAACCACAACTCAGTGACCCGATTAGTATACTTATCTGAACCCTTGATTGGGTTGGTAATGCTCACTGGTAAACTAGATGCTCGCTCACCGAATTTGATTCGAAGAATCCTGGGTGACCAAAGCTCTGCTAGAATATCGCAAAAGGGGTCTCCCGCTCCTGTTGCGTCTATGGCCAGTCTTTCGGGCGGTATGCCAGACTCTTGGCAAACGCGCATGACTTCTCTGGCTATTTGAAAATTTCGGGGCTCGGGCTTGGTTACATCCTCCCGTAAATAATGAAACTTATGGAGGGCAACAGCCGGACCTGCTTCCTCACTTTGGCCATATTTAAGCACGGCCAAAACGGATCTGTCTCCACCATTTGTGAAGGCTGGATCAAACCCGGCTAAGTACAGGGGGGTGGATGACCATCTGGGTTCTTTTGTCACATCGTATTTTCGGAAGTCAGCTTCTGAATAGATTCCCTCCTCCGCGCCCACGGGAGCCGGAAAGCTCCGGATAAATCGCCAGAATGAAAGAGAATTTTCTCCCTCATTGTCGATAGCATACTTAACTTGTTTGGAGGTTAACAAAAAAGGCCATTTGTCATTATGTTCGATATTCGGAGTCTTAAGCCCGTCCAAATGAATACATTTTCCGCTTTTAGTTTCCCACTCATCAGCATCAACTGTAATTGAATTCCAGCCATCTTTTGGTGTTGAGAAAACTCCAAATGGATCGTACTGAGAGTTAAAATTACCTAGGGCAACACATTGGAACTGGGGATTGGCATTTAAATTATTGATTGCTTCAAATACTGAATTGGTGACATCTGTTGCTTCGTCAATGATTAAAAATACTCTTTTGTTTTTTAACCCAATAAGTTTTGCTGTTGCTTCCTTTTCTTTATCGGGACTCGAAGGAACTAAGGTAATAGAGGAACGATCTGATGCTTCGCCGGATTCGGATGCATCTAAAACAATTTTACCCATAGAGTCAACTAACTTTCCGGGTAACCCTGGGACTTGCATATACCTTTCTCTTATAGATCCCCACAATCGTTTACGCGCCTCACGAACACTGGTTGTTGTAACAAGAACAAGAGTCTCATGGGGAGCGCAAAGCCAATTCACGAGACCCCACATCGCCATAGTCGACGTTTTCGCGGAAGACTTGGGGCCGGAAATAGCTAAATAGTTTTCTTCGCAAGCTCGCTCGATCATCCAGTCGGCCCACGGATGCCAATAAAAACCATTCTTGTTTTTTGTTTTATGATAAGGCCAAAGAAGATTCACTACATTTTTAAAGTGTTGTGCTTTGCCCAAACCTCCGTCTTCAGGCTTCAATCCCATTTTGAAGGCCAACAGTTCGATGTCGAGATCTCCGGCTCCATCTGGCCAGGACTTTCCATATTTTTCTATAGACAAGGAACTACTCTGCATAATTACTTGACAGTTGTCAATTTGAGTTCACTCTAGCCAGCACGATGAACATACCCCTAAAAAATGAACAGTTGTACAAAAGGCAAAGTCGGAGAGCGTGAGTGGCGCGACGTCCTCAAGGCGAAGGGCTTCGAAGCGCGCCGCGGTCGGCAATTTTCGGGGAGTCCGGAATCGCCAGATGTTGTCAGCAACCTCCCATTTCACTTTGAAGTCAAACGGGTTGAGGCCCTCAACATTAATAAAGCTATGGAACAGGCCAAACGAGACGGTGGCAAGAGTGTGCCAGTGGTGGCCCATAGAAAAAACAAGTGCGAGTGGCTTGTTACAATGGCTGCAAAAGATTGGCTTGAATTAGTGCGTGAGAAACATGCCGACGCTTGTGCAATTGCGCCCGTGGCAGGAGAAGTCAAAAAGTACTATACTTCAGGCAATTCGGAACCACTCGATCGCGCTGGATTGCTCTGATACTGGGACTGGTAAAACGGTAACCGCTTGCGCGGTTGCAAAAGAGTTGAGTTTTGAATTTGTTATTATAGCGCCAAAAATTGTTCTCCCCGCCTGGAAAACTTGGTGTGATGCTTTTCAGCTAACCCCTAAATTCATACTTAACTACGAAAAGCTTCGGACTGGTAAAACTGAATTCATAAAGAAACTCGGAAACAAACAGTGGGATTGGAAATACAAAGGAAAAAACTTTCTGTACATATTTGACGAAGTGCATCGTTGTAAGAGTTACAAATCGCAAAATGGAGCAATGCTTGAGGCTGCGGCCGGATCAAACGTTCTCATGCTGTCTGCCACGGCCGCGGGAAGTCCTCTGGATATGCGTTTTACTGGGCGACTTCTCGGACTTCACAACGGAGTGGATTACTTTAAGTGGCTTCACAAAAACGGGGTCGTAAAGGCTCCGTGGGGAGGAATGACATTTCGGGGAGGCAAGCGTGTGCTTACCGACATCCACTCAAAAATATTTCCGGCCAGGGGCGTTAGGATACGGATCAGCGAGCTTGGGGATGCTTTTCCAAGTAACCAGGTTAACGCCGAAGTGTTAGATATTTCGCCAAAAATTGGGGAGCTATACCAAAAAGTTGAAGAGGAAATTCTGGAACTAAAGGATCGGTCTCGTACTGATGTAGACCCGGAGAATCCATTGACAAAACGTTTGCGAATGAGGCAAGAAATTGAATTACTCCGAGCGCCAGTCATTACGGAAATGGCGGAAGAGTTTATCGAGGAGGGTAAGAGCGTTGTTTGTTTCGTAAACTTCAGACAAACGCTCGAGGCTATCGGAGAGAGAATGAAAAAGCACAAGCCCGTTTATATTCTTGGCGATCAAACAACCGATGAAAGGGAATCGGCTATTGCTTCTTTCCAGGCAAACAAATCACATTTGATTATTTGCCAGATTGCGGCTGGAGGAGTTGGTGTAAGTCTTCACGATCTTCATGGCCGCGCAAGAGTATCCCTTATCAGTCCGACTTATTCGGCGGTTGATCTCAAGCAGGCTCTCGGGCGTATTCACCGCACGGGAGCTAAGACTCCCGCGCTACAATACATCCTATTCGCTGCTAATTCGGTTGAAGAGGAAGTAAGTAAATCGGTAAAATCAAAACTTCGTAATATTGATTTGCTGAACGATGGCGATTTAATCACGCACAATTAGCACTTGACGATTTTGTTTTTGGCATCACAATCCACAGCACGCTGATGGATACACAACACGCAAGATATAGTCCTAGCACTCTCAAAAGCCGAGAGTTATGCCCAGGCTACGAACCTAAAAGGGATGGGGAAATTCATATTGTTACCCAACGTGGAACGGCAATGCATTATGCTTGCGAAGTATCTGATTTTTCAAATTTAAATGCTGATGAGACCAAACTTGTTATGAAGTGCTTAGATTACATTGAACGTTTGCGAGCGGAGTTATCTACCAATGCTTGACCTTAAAGAAATCAAATTAGAAGTTTTTGATCAATGGGGTTTTGTAGATCGATTGATGATTCGTGGAGATAAAGCTCATCTTGTTGATTATAAGTTTGGTTTCAATCCGGTAGATGACGCGGAACATAACGCTCAAATGTGGGCTTACACTCTTGGTGTTTTTGATAAACACGATTATATTAAAGAAGTTACTGTACATATTTTACAGCCCCGTCTAGATCTTATCTTCACCCACACATTTACTCGTGAGAGTGACTACCAAAAAATACACAAACGAATAAAAGGAATCATCGACAAATGCAAAAATCACACAGAAACCGACTATACGCCTGGAGATCAGTGCGTTTACTGCCACAAACTAGCAGACTGTCCAGCGGTCCACGGAGCCACCATGCAGATTGTTAAAGCCTATGACATGGCGCATGACGCCCAATTGCCAGAACTATTTCAGCCAAGCCAATTATCTACTCCGGAGCGTAGGGCTCAAGCCCAGCGTATCGCAATGGTTATGGAGGCTTGGTGCTCGAGCGTTCGTAAACACAATTTAGAGTTTGCTAAAGAGGGTGGTGAAATCCCGGGTTATGGATTAAAAGAAATCCAGGGCCGAAGGGAAATTAAAGACTCTCAGAAGGCTTGGAATTTGGTTAAAGATAAACTTACTCCCGAGGAGTTTAGCTCCGCGTGTGAGATTAAGTTCACAGATTTGGCCGATCTAGTTGCGGCCAAAGCGCCTCGCGGTCAGAAGACCGTGGCGAAAGAACAACTGGAAGATGACCTCATCGTTGCTGAAGCAATGACGCGTGGTGAGCCGTCTTATCAACTAAGAAAAAATAAAGAAATAAAAGAGCTAAAACAAATAAAATGAAAACATCATTCAGTAAAAAAGATAAAGATGCCGTGGAGGCAAATGAAGACAAAGCATTAGTAGTGGCGGAAAGCAAATCTCCGACGATTACTAATCGTAACGCGGGGGTAGACGGAGAATTCAAAGCCTCCGACTTTCTTATTCCGAGGATTAACCTTGTGGGTAAGACTGGCAACCTTAGCAATAACTTCCAACCTGGCTCCTTTGTGTTCAACAAGGAGATGGTTGTTGGTAGTAAGGACTCCGCGATGGAGGCAATCATTACTCATATCCAAAAGAAATATATCCAGGAAATCCCTTACGGGACGGATGTCATTCCGAAGATTTTTGCCTCACAAGCTGAGGTGGAAGCTGCGGGAGGAACTTTGGATATTTCGGAGTCCGAAGATGTGGATCGGTATATTCCGTTCCTTGTCTTGACTCTTTTGGTTGCAGAGCCGAAAGATAAGAATCCGATCTTCTCGCTTGAGGGGCCGGATAAGAAAAACTATGCGCTAGCACAGTATAATCTCACAAAGAGTGCATACCGCGGAGCTGGCCGTCAGTTGCTAACCGATAGTCAAACCATCTTGCGTGGCGGCTTGACAAAGGGTCGTTATCAAGTGAGCAGCAAGCTAAATACCAATACGATGGGCAGTTGGTTTACGCCCGCGTTTAAGTTGGCCGGAACAAACAATGACGAGTTCCAGGCTTGGGCTTCCAGCTTGATCTAAGTAGATGAAAAAGGGGAGACGTTCCGGCATGGTGCGACGCGAGAAGCGTCGACAGGTTAGGTGTGTCCTGCCGCGTGAAACACCGGACGTCCTCCGCCGAGCAGTTCAGTTCTTTTCTGAACTAATGGAATCAAAATTTCAAAACGTGACACAAGTAAAGGGTATATGGATCAAAACGAAATAATATTACCTCCTTCTATTTATGAAGTTGCTTCTGAAACTTTTTCAACTGTAACACGTATTATGGAGAAAGGATCAGATAAAAGTTCATTCGGGGAATGGTTTTTAAGGGATTCTCGTAGATATAATTCTGATAGAGCAATTAATCATATTTCCCAAGCAATGATGCAAATTGATGGGAATAGGCGAGATCCGGACTCGAATGGGGAGACATCTATTGATCATCTTGAGAGAGCTCTAGTACGAGTAGCCTTTCTATTGTTTAAATGCAAAAGGGGAAAAATTCAATGATTGATTCAATTTTATTGTGGTTATTTGTTTGGATTAGTAAACGTTGGTTTAATTCTGTCGTTTTTGGAACTGATCCTGAAACAGAGCGAGCTACATCTATTTCATTCTTTGAAAATGAGGAGCATGCTCAACAATATTTAGAGTTAATTCGAAAAGGAAAAGAGGCAAAACAAAAATGATATTTCATTGGGTTTGGAAAAAAACTGGATTTCCTTATTTGGAATCCCCTAAAACGGAAACAAGAAGTACAACCACGCCAAAAAAGAAAGGTAAGGTGTCAAGTGGAAAATCGAAACGATCTAGAAAACGATAGACTTGCTAAAGAAATTGTTGCAGAATTGGATTACCTTTTAAAGGAAGGATTTTTATGTCTAAAGAACACGAAGGAACCTCGCATTGTTTTAAACCGGGAGGCGAACATATGAGTCTAGATGCAATCATTGATACAGACACAATGAATAAACAACCAGAACACATGCAAAGAGAACTTCATAGGGTGCATCAATTTTACAAACGTGTAACAGATCTGGCAGAAACAAACCATAAAACCGCTTCTACTCTTGTGGAAGAGAATGGGCGGTTAGAAAATGAGAACGAGGGACTGAGAGAGTTCTGCCAGGAACTCCTTGGTTCTATGGCAGACCTTGAAGATGAATGCTCGGGGTTCAGACACAGGGTTAGGTCAGCCGTGCTCGAACTACTACCACATCAGAAAGAAGAAAATAAATGATTGAATTAGCTATACAAATTAAAAATGAAGTTGGAACTGACAAGATCAGCGTAGAAATGCTTCCGCGGGATAGCGAGGCAAATCCAATAGAGAAAGATGTTCTAAGTGGTATTTTTCCACATTTTGTTGATCTTTTGAACGGCCTGCTCGGTGGAGAAGGTTTTCGTAAAATGGAAAAACTAGCTCAGGCAATTCCAGATATGGAGTCTAGGATCGTGGATAAAAATGGTGCGCCTTCCTCAATTCCGATGACGGAGGAATATCTTCTTAAAAAGGGTTTAATTGAGCCGGAAACTGGACCTGAGGTAAGGGACAGGGATTCCTCTATAATCATAGACTAATGTCTTCTGCCAGTGAGCAACTGGCCGATGAATTCACCGTGCTCCCTTACCCATTTGTGGGGAGGGAGCGCGATGCAATCGAGGCTGAATACGCGATGCTACTTAATGGTGGAATAAAGCCAAGTGAAGTAGCTGATCTTATTCTTCATGCCTTAGAAATACTATTAAACAAAAGAAAAAAAGCTGAAGGTTCGAACACTTATGATGAAACTACGGCTCAAGTGTCTGATATGCTTGGGCGCCTTGTGGTTTTTGAAGAAATGTTCTCAAATAAAAAATATAAAAAACTAAAATGAATACATATGCAATTGACTTTGAAACATATTACGACAAAGAAACTTCAATCACGACGATGGGGCAATGGCACTATTTGCGTAGCCCGGCCTCGGACATCTACATGGTTGCAATTCAAGGGCCAGGTGTTGACTACGTCGGTTGCCCTAAAAAAGCTCCTTGGGCCAAGATCGACGGCCACAAGTGGGTAGCTCATAACTACAGCTTCGACGGCGCGGTGATCGAGAGGTTGCGGGAGCAGGGATGTGTTCAATCCAAGCCTGTAGCTTGGGACTGTACTGCAAACCTTTCGGTTGCCGTTGGTGCTCCGCGTAACTTGTTAGGTGCTTCCAGAGAATTGCTCGACCGCCAAATTGACAAAGACCCTCGCGATAAAATGCATTCAAAGAAATGGAGTGAAGTCGAGGGAACAGAATTTGGGAAAGAGGTATTGGAATACGCTAGGCAGGACGCCAAGGCATGTCTTGGTATTTATGAGAAGTTCTCCGGAGATATGCTCCCGGTGGAATCTGAATTATCCAGACACACTATTGAGATGGGTTGGAGAGGAATTCAAGTTGATGCTAGCGCAGTCAGAGACGCTATAAAGACGTTACAGCGTGTTACTTGGGAGTCGGAGAATAAACTACCATGGATTGATGAGACGGATGGAGTGGTGCTTTCGACAAAAGCATTTCGTAGGGAATGTGCTAAAGCTAGTATCCCGTGGCCCACCTCGTTGGCGGAGAACTCCGAGGAGTGCGCGTTGTGGGAATCCCAGTACGGCGAGAAAGTCCCTTTTGTTGGAATCATGCGTGACTGGCGTAAAGCAAACTCTTTGCTGGCCAAGATGAAGGTCATGCAGGGTCGCATCAAACCGGATGGAACTATGAGTTACGGATTGAAATACATGGGGGCTCACACTGGGCGTTGGTCCGGTGATTCAAAATTCAACGTTCAGAATCTTCCCAGGAACGAAATGTTCGGGGTGGATTTGAGAGGTTGTATTGTTCCGCGGCCCGGAAAGAAGTTTGTTATCTGTGACTTGGCTCAGATCGAACCGCGGGTACTTGCTTGGCTGTCTGGTAACGAAGGACTCTTAGACGCGATCAAGAACGGTTACGGCATCTATGAGGCGGCAGCCAAGAACATGGGGCTATGGGATGGCGAGAAAGGAACGCTCAAGAAGGCAGATGCCCCATTATACCAGTTGGTGAAAGCCATGGTGCTCGGTCTTGGCTATGGTGCTGGGGCGAAGAAGTTCGCCCTTATTGCCAAGATGCAATACGAAATCGACATGACGGAAACCAAGTCAAATATGATTGTTAATGATTTCCGGACTAGGAATCAACCTATCTTAGATTTATGGCGTAAGTTGGAGGGAGACTTTCAGCGTGCCAAAGCAGATAAGCAATTTGAGATAGGTCTTCCGAGCGGAAGAGTTCTTACTTATCGTAATATCATGTCTCAATGGCCTGACAAGCAGAAGTATGACAAAAGTGGTAAAGCTAGGAAGTCGGCTTGGACGGCTAGGGTAGAAAGGGGCGGTCCGCAGATCCCATTCTACGGCGGGAAACTGTGTGAGAATCTAGTCCAGGCTGTAGCTCGTGATGTAATGGGGGCGGCAGTTCTGCGTCTTGAAAAAGCTGGATGCCCAGTTGTTATGCATATTCATGACGAGGCGGTTTGCGAAGTTGACAATTCAGTTCCGGCTGGTGAGATTGAACGTCTCATGAGCGTCTGTCCCGAATGGTTGGATGGGTGTCCAATAGGTGCGGAGGCAACAGATGCAGTGAGGTACAAAAAATGAATCTTTTTCGCATACCTAACTTATCGTCGTCGATTGCCAGTCCATGCACACCTTGGGACGGTAATGTAAACCAACCACCTAGTCTTGAGCCAGAAGTTGCAAAGCGTTGGGCCGTTCAGAATTCAACTGACGGAATGTTCGTCAGCGGATTTGAAGGTCGTGCCGCGGCCATGCGAGTCACCAGAGATAATCCACCCGCCAAGATGCATGCGTTCATTGCAGACTATGACTGTGAGCTTTCATCCGAAGAGTTTATCTCTGGGATTGGATCTCGCGCAAAAGCTGGGTTAAAGCCCATGTATGCTCACCGTACTCCGAGTGGAGGTGCGCGGGTTATCTGGATGTTTGAAACACCCATGCAAATTCCAGTTGGGTTATTGCCGGCGTT
>Ga0164295_10002102_pt1 | contig 16511 bp, 11 predicted proteins | sample GEODES006metaG_FD_111798 | JGI IMG/M metagenome (GOLD analysis project Ga0164295, IMG submission 111798) | Oligotrophic lake water microbial communities from Sparkling Lake, Wisconsin, USA - GEODES006 metaG | ecosystem: Environmental > Aquatic > Freshwater > Lake | place: USA: Sparkling Lake... | reverse complement strand
TGAAAGACCGATAAAAGCTGCATTTGTTACCGAAAATTCTAAGGTAGTTCCTTCTAAGTCAAATGTAACCCCGCCATCAGCAGAAGGAATAGTTCGTCCTAGCCAAGTGAAGAAGGATGTGTCAGAAGCAGGATATGAAGTAAGTGGAGAAGTGGCAGACACGGAGTAGATTATCAAAGATAAGAGAAGGGGAAAATAGATGAAGAAAAACGACATGGTGAGAGGGCGAGATACCGACGAGTAGGTGAACTTCAAAGAAAGGGTAGATTCAAGATCCAACTGAAAGCTGAGCAATAAGAAAGTCTGGGCTATAAGAAAGTCTGAGCTATAGTAGATTTTTAAGATCCAACTAGCTGACAGTCAGAGCTATAAGAAAGTCTGGGATAAGAAAGTCTGAGCAATTCTGATTGTTCTCTTTTGATTTTTGGTTCTGTGTGACGTTGTTCTGACCTGACACAGTTTACACTATCCGGTCTACCAGTGAGAAGCAAAAAGAGTTGGAGAAGAGAGAAAAACGAGAAAAGAAACGGAAGAAGAGACTTCGCTTCCACTGGCCATGATACTTACATCTTCCCGAACCCTCCTCCTCTTGACAATGATCGCTGCTACTATCCGAGGAGGCCTCGGCCTTGTACGTGGGTCTGTCGCAAACAGGGTGGAATCAGCCTTTATCGGAGGATTGATCGCCGATTCCTTATCTCTAGAACGGCACTACGAATACGACGCGCAGAAGATCAAGGCCACTGGAGGCTGCAAGGACTATTCCGCACCTGGCGAGAGCAATAATGGCATAGGCTGGGGCACGGCCAATTTTCACCCCGGGAAAAGGGCTGGAGACCTAACGGACGCTGGTGACATCGCCATCATGTTACTCGATCATTTGGTCGATTTAAAATCCACCAACTCGTTATCCAGTTACTCCTTTGACACCTTTGCTGTTGCGTGGAGGAGAAATATTGAGGAGCTGGGGTATGGGTCTTGCAACTTCATCAGTGTGGGGCGTAACGTAAAAGTGTGCCCTGTTGGAACCCGCCCAGGCTATATCAACGGAGGCTCTCGACGCACGCTCCAGGCCCTTGGTTCTGTTAGCAGTGCCCCCACTGGACAGGCCAGGCGAGACATGGCAGCAGAAGTGAACTGCCTTGTGGCAGCTACCCACTTTTTACCCCTTTTTCTTGTGTTTAATGAGGAGGAGAAGCTAGTACACGAGGCGAAGGACACTATCTACGTCAGCCATCGACACGCAGACCCTCTCGCAGCGGCAGAGTTCTTGTCCAAGACCCTCTTTCTCATGCTGCACAAGGACACACCCCTAGAGGAGGCTCTGAATACTGCCGCTGCCGCTTCCACCCACCCTCTAATCCCTCGCTGGCTATCAGATGCTCGCGCAAAGGTGGCAGAGGCCAGGGATCCCACTTCTCACCTCTCTCAACAAGGACCCCTCATGGACGATATTGCCATCACCTCCATGTCTCGCTTATGGGACATTGGCAAGTCTGAACCTATCAAGATCGGCAAGGCAAGCCCGACTGAAGGCGCTTTGCCTTCTGCCCTCTATTTTGTCCTCAAGTACATGGGGAACTTTGAAGAAGCCTTGGTGGCCAATGCAGAGTGCGGCGGTGATTCTGCTGCAAGGGGTATTGTCATTGGCATGCTATTAGATGCACACGAGGGATGGGTTAAGAAAAACGAGGGACACAGGTGGCTCACGGGGTTGAATGAGTTGGAAAGGGTGAAGCGACAGATGAAGATTTTAAGGGAGGACAGGGGAGATGGGGTCGAAGAAGAGCTTTAAGAAGAGCTGTAAGGGTGTCTTTTGTGTTTGTTTTGTGGAGGCAATGAGGGACGAGGAGATTCTCTGGGTATGATATTCATTAGAACAAGAATCAAGACAATTTGAAATTTAATTTTTCCGGGAACAATCTATTTCTCAGGTTGTTATTTATCAGGTTTAATTGTCCACAACTTCTGTATTCAACCTTTTTTTGTATAAAGTAAATTCTTTGCCGAGCTTAATCCTGTTTTAAAATGCTCTTGTCACTCGTTTTGTCTTTACTTCTTGCATCGTCTGCATTCGCAACCATTCAACGAGGAGCGATTAGAACAGGGTACACACCCGAGAGTGATTGTACTACGTGGTATGAGTCAATCCAGCGATCCTCTAACCAAACCTTCCGCAACGTCATGTGGTTTGGAGCAAAGGGCGATGGCATCGCTGATGATACAGTCGCAATCACCAATGCATTATCGTACAACAGATCTCCTCTCTTCTCTCTTTCTGATCCCATGCTTGTTTATCTCCCACCGGGTGACTACCTAGTTTCTGCCACCTTGGTCGTTTGGTTCAACACCCACTTCATTGGCAACTACAAGTGCCCACCAAGGCTCATTCTGAAGCCGAATACATTCATTGGAGGACAAAACTTTGTCCTTTCTGCAGATACTTCATACGATGGCGACCACGATGACGAGTTCTACCGCGGAATTTCCCACATTGATATTGTGATTGGCGCAGGAAACACTGGCGGCTGTGGCATTCACTGGGCTGTATCACAGGCCACGTTTTTGCGCGACATTTTTATCGACCTTGGCGCTGATGGTAACTTTGGCCTCTTTGGAGAGAACGGTTCGGGCGGTTTCATGTCTGACATGACGATTGTTGGAGGCAAGATTGGCCTAAATGTTGGCAACCAGCAGTTCACTGTCATCAACGTGAACATCACTGGATCGTCTCAGAACTGCATCAATCAAATCTGGGACTGGCAGTACAGCTACATGGGAATGTCCCTTTCCAACTGCCCGATCGGAATTTCCTTCTGCGGCGGCAATGACGGTTCAATGATCCTCATGGACTCGGACGCAACCGACATTCCTCTTCTTTATCAGTCTACTGGCACTGTGCGCATTTTCCTCGAGCGATTGACGGCAAACAATGTGCCAATGATCGTATCGAGCGGGCTGCCAGGTAAGGCGAATGCCATTGTGCAGGTCGATGCGTGGCGACAAGGCCCGCTCTACACTGGACCTGGAGCGACATATGTCCCTGGAGCCAACAGCGCCATCAACCTTACCAGGGCTGATGCGCCTCTTGAACGACGCATGCGCCCAACATTCGACGGCGAGTCGGTTCTCAACGTCTTGGACTATGGTGCCAAGGGAGATGGAGTCACGGATGACACTGCTGCGCTGCAAAAGGCGTTGAGTGTATCTGGAGCTGCCCCCGTCTTTTTACCCTTTGGCACGTATCTCATTTCCAGCACGGTCACTCTTCAGCCCGGAGGAGCGCTGGTGGGAGAGCTAGGCTCCATTCTGCAAGCTAAGGGCGGCGCTCCTGCCTTCTCTGATGCAACCAACCCGCAACCCATGCTTCGAGTTCCTCCAGGACAAGGCGCTCGTCTAGTGGATCTGCTACTCTCGACAGTGAACGATGTTCCAGGATGTATCCTCCTAGAGTGGCAAGGTGCTTCTGATGCACCTAGCGGCCTATGGGACGTTAGCGCTCGATTGTACGGTGTAGCAAGCGATGTGGTGATTGTTCACGGTGATGGAGCAGGTATCTACGCTGTGAGTCAAGAACAATGAAGCTAAACATGGCACTTTTCTATGTATACTAACCCTCCCTCTTATTCCTTCCTTCAATGACTCTTTTCCATTCCTCCTTACTCTTATTTCTCCCTCTCCAACAGGAGGAAATGTGGTTGTGGACGGCCGATCACGATATCGATTCTGGCCAGACCATTACTGTCAAGAATCCTCGCGGCATGACAATCGCAAATACAGGCAGCGGAAAGAGCTTCCTCTATGGCACCGCGTCTGAGCATTCAATGCTCTACCAGTACAACTTTTCGCACGCGTCTGACATTACAGCCGTTCTTTTCCAGACCGAGACGGATTATTGGTCTACACCTCCTTCGGGATATGCGATCAATCTAGAGCATTCTACCAATATCAATATATATGGCACTGGCCTATATAACTGGTTCAACGGTAATCAGACAGCTGTTTTCAACATCATCAACACGACCAGCTCAAACTACTATGGTATCAACGTCCATGGAGTTACTACCGTCATTTCTGGAGATGTTGTTATTGAAGCGTACACACCCATCGAAGAGGAGTGGTTCTGTGACGGCTTTACTGCTTATCAGAATTAGATTGAGTTTGATTGACTTAGTACAGTCCTCAAAACATGAGCCCACACCTTCTTGTGAAATCTCCTTGTTCTGCGACGACGTACGTGATATACATTTTTATATAAAATTCAAGTTGCAAAATACTGAAGCCATCTATCCTTGTTCTGCGCCCGTGTATGAGTATAATTTCTAGTAGCAATACTGAAGCCATCTATCCTTTTCTCCTACATTGAATATGGAGAGCGTGGACCACTTCCATTGCTCATTGCAGAAGCAGACGTTTGTCCTATTCCAGTGGCTGCTGCTGGCGAGCGGCCGTCGAGCAGATGCGCTGGTCCCACAGTTGAGGAGATCGCTTGTATCGCCGGAACGGACTTCAAGGCTTGGGTCACTCCAACCGTGCTTCCCAGCACGCATAGTTTCATGCTTGTAGCTGAGATGCACTCGGCCACCCTTGACGCATCTTTAAGAACAACTGTTGCGCCGCCTGCCACAGCTCCTATCCCCAGCTTGACGTCTACAGGTTCCCAAGCCTTGAATGCTTCGCGTAGATCCACCTCTCTTGTCGTGTTCTTCAACCCAGTCACAAAGAGCTCGCCTGGAACAGCCACTTGCACCTTTTGTTGGCTCAAGTTCTGGGCCACGGTTCTATAGACAATTTCGCCCGGCGAGTCGATCGAACACGTGCCCCAGTACATGCCTAGCACAGTCCAGGTCACCTTTTCTCCTGCATCTCCTGAAACAGGAAGCTGAACGACCAAGTTGTTGTTCCTAGAGAGGCTCCAGTTCGGATGATGCGGGGTGAAGCCAATGGCCTTTCCGTCAAGATAAGAGAAGACCCCCCTCGGCTCAATGGTCAACCGAAGGTAAAAGGGCTTCTTCTCTTTCAGCGGCCAGAGAGCCTGCGTAGACACAATCTTATTAAACGCACATGCATTGTCCCATCTCCCGCTTTGCTTATATGCCTGCACAAACTTGTACTTGAGGCCGCCGCCGCTGTCCTTGTTAGACGCTGCTGGGTCGATGCGTATGCTCACGTGCGCTAATACGTCATTTCGCAGTAGGTTGCCCTGGCCAGTGACAGAGGCAGCCGCGCTAGACGACGCGTCCTCGCCGATGTTTACTGCAGCAAAGACCCTGTCGTACCCTGGAAGCGTGTAGTACTCTCCTCGAATGACAAGCGTGTTGCAAGCTCCAGGAGTGCTGAGCGAAAAGTTAGGAAGCCTAGCCACGAATGGATCGGCTCGTCCTCCCTCACGGCCTTTGCGGCGTCCCATGGCGATTCAGCAGGAATTAGAGGAAAGCGAAAGAGCGCAGGGTCGCCTGAAATTTCAGGGTAGGCGCGAGTGGCCGAGGACTGCTGAACAGCGCCGCCGGAGAGTTGCTGCAGACTTTGCATCATGTGACTCATCTTTGTAAATCCACGGACAGAGGGGGCAGCCACAGCAGACGCTGTGGGAGACACAGTCGTGGCTAATTGCTGCGTCTGCATAGTTGGTTGAAAAAGCGAAGGGAAGAGCTCCATCTCTCTCTTCGAAACCTCTAGATACCTTGGCAAGATTGCCCTTTCGTACTCCTTCTCTTCATCCAGAAGAGCCAGAATTTGCTCGAGAGGGGTGGACATACTATTTTGTAGAGAGAAAAATAGAACAAGAAGAAAAAGAAGACCAGTTTTTGAGATCAAGGCGGTTTTGATCAAGAAGAATTCGGCTCCAAATTTCTGTTCTAGTCTCGGATTAATCAAATCACTCCTCTTGACTGCTGCTTCTCTCACTCACTCACATCATGCCTCCAGTAACAACTGCTCGCTCCCTTCGTCTCAGATCTCGCACAATCGAAGCTGCTATTTGTCATCTCGAGATCTGTATCGAGATTGAAGTCGCAGCCACTCTCGCATTGAATCAATTCCAAACGAGATACACTCTCGCTATGAGAAACACAGATCCTCTCTTACGCGCTGAAGAGACTCTTCTGATCGCAGCCAAGACCAAGGCCTGGAATGATCGCTTTGCTGCATGGAAAGCTGCTAATCCTCCAACGATTGAAGATGTCCTTTGGATCGTGGCCAAGAATGGATACACTGATCTAGTTGCGAAACTGATCAACCTATCTAAGTTTACAAGAATATGTCAGAACCTACAGCCAGTGATGAGGGAGGTGAAGAATAAGAGGGGAGAGACTCAACTTTACTACTATTGCGAGCATGGCATGACATCAAGTGTGGCGAGAATGTTGGAGATGAGGAGTATCGATGTGGAGGCAAAGGGAGAGTATGGAAAGTCATGCCTTATGACTGCCACATGGAATGGCCACCTTGCTATCTGCCGCTTATTGCTTGACAAGGGAGCGAAAGCCAACAATGGCGGGACTCCGCTTCATTTGGCTGCTGATCGAGGCCACATTGAGATCGTTCGCCTCTTGTGTGATCGTGGCGCAGATGTTGAGGCACGAAGTAATGGTGGATATAAGCCATTACATTGTGCAGCCATATATGGCCACATCTCTGTCGTGAAAGAGCTCATCGAAGAAAGGAATGCAGAAATCAATGCGAGAGATAGAAGTGGGGGCACGGCACTGAGGTACGCCAGACTCATGAACAAACTCGACGTTGCTGTATACTTGGTCTTACACGGTGGTATCGCTTGAGTGAGTGATCAATCTCTTCATATCTATACATTGCAAATCTATACACATCCGCGCTACTCCCTCTCCTCTCCTCTACTAAAAGAGACAAGAAGCCTTTCTTCTCGATTTGCCAAAAAGATTTCACTCAAAAAATCAACTCCAAATTTCTAATTTCAAATACACAGAGAGAAAGAAACACCTCTACAACAACACATCTTCATCCTCTCGTATATTATATTTGTTCTTCACTTGTCGTATCTTCTTCAATGTTGACGGTTTTCTCGTCGACACTTTCGCTGATACGAAAGCGCCCCTCAATCCTTGCTATTCTTTTAGCTTTATGCTTCTTTCTTCTATCTATTTACTACCTTGTGGCCCTTGTTGCCATCTACACTCATGCTTCAGCACTTACATTTGGGTGGAAGGAGAATAAGAATTTGGCAGGCCTCGCATTATCGAGTATTAGCTTTCCTAGGTCAGCGTCTGCATCGTCTGACTCTAGTCTAATTCAATTGGACGTAAGTGTGCGCAACTCGGCGCTCTCGCAAATTGTGTTGAGCGGGCTAACACTCAAAGTGGATGCAGCAGGAATTCCAAAATCGAAATTATATCCGCGATCAAACACTAATGACAATTCACCTTCAACCTTATTTGATATTTATTCCAATGGAGCTCTTGTTTTACCTGGAAGGAAAAGCTCCTTGACAAGTCCTCGACCCGAGTTTCCAGCCACATCGCCTCCTTCAATTCAAATGAATTTAAACGTGCCAGCTACGCAACAGTGGCTTCAATCTGTTGTGGGACTCATCGCCAGAATGCCTCTCAGTGAAGGCTATACCAGTGCATCATCACCAACTTTTCGTGATGAGATTGCTGATCTTCGTGTGTCTGGCGGAGCAAATGTGGTCCTGTCTTGGCTCTGGCCGTTTACGGTCACTGTTTCTGCATCCTCAAGGGTGTCAATGAGCAAGGTCTTTGAAAGCCTCGGCAATGCTGCAGTCTCTGGGAACCCTGGCGGCCAATTTTCCTTCTCGTCTCTTTTCAGTACCCTTGGTGGGTCAGTTTCGTCCAGCTCCATATATGGCGTCTACAAGGACATTGCAAGGATTTTAGGAACGCAAACTCTCGCTGTTCGCATTCCGTTTGATATGACTGGAGATGTGATTGCATGGTATGGATTTCAAAGAGCAGAAGCTGCGGCGTCATCAACTGCAGCATCATCACCGACTAGTGCTGCAACTAGTGCTGGTGCATCATCATCATCATCAACAGCAGCAACAACAACAACAACAACAGCGAGTTGCTGCTGTACCGCCTCCAGTGGAGCATCGACTCCTTCTCCGTCGCCATTGCCAGATTTTAAGACTCTTTCATCATCCCTGGTCTTTCCTGCTGCACGGCCTTACGGCATGACATTTGGTCTTGCCAAGGTCAACAGCAGTGGCCTTCTTCAGCCTACTCAATCTTCTGCTAGTGTCTTGTTCTGCAGAATGAGCAACGATTTAATCTCTGCGTCTGACGTCCTCCTAATGCGCGATATCGCTAAGGAAATAGATGCTCTAGCATCGTCCGAGAAGAGGATGATTCGGCCAGGGAAAACAGTGGTGGGAGCTTCAGGGATCAGTACAAACAAAATGGAAGGCCCGCTATCACCGGCTGACCGACAAGCAGCCCTTAAATCAGCCACTGAGGGCAAGGTTGCTCGAGTCAAGGAGCTCGTGAGCTTCAGAAGACCCGACCTGTGCTCTAAATTGGCTCCTAATCTCACAGACAGCCTGTTTGGACTCACCTCCTTTATTCCGCCAATGACGTTGCACGCTGTTTCTGGAAGACCTGGCTTTATAAACATTGACGGAGAGATCAAGACGTCGTCATCCTCCCTCCCAGGACGCCTCCCATCAATTGCTAGTCTGCGACTGGCCTCATTATCATCAGCAGAAGCTATCGCAGTTGAGCTCTCCCTAAGCTCGTCTCAAATCTCGCACGCTCGGCGAACACTGCGTGAATTTGTGCTAGGGATCGATGACGGAGAGCCATCTTCGCCGTTGCCGTTGCGCGGAAGCCCGCGTATAAACACTCCGGTGAGTCCACGAGGAGTCGCTCGACTGTGGTCGTGCGCTCCTCAACAGACGCCGATTGGATTGTACGCAGATTTATTTATATCTGGGAGCAGCAGCGAGGTTCACCCTCTCGCTGGGCTCTTTGATGGGCTCTTCACGTGCGTCACAAGTCCATACATCGATGCGGTTGCAGGCATACAAGGCGGCGTTCGAGTAGCTTCTTCTACTCCCGAAGTAGAGAGTCTAACTCTTTTTCGTTCCTCCGATACATCGCTTCCATTCTCGAAATCAACTAGTAACAGTGTGAGTAGTGAAACAGCAGCTGTGTACGCCCGAGGAGGCGCCACGCTAGCTACAGGCGACTTGTCGACGAGCTACTTGAGCCCAGATGCGGCAATAGTGGCTCGGAACGGGTCTTCTGCGCCTTCCTTGCGCTCCTTTTGCTTAGGAGACTCTCTCGTAACAACGTCGTCTGAGGGGAAGCATCTAGCCGGATGGGCAGTGGGCAAGGGAGGAAATAAGACGTACGCAGCACACAGCCTCGCGGGTGGCAACGGACAGAGAGATCGAGGCACTCTACCTCTCGCTGCTGGTCTCCTTGAACGTGCTCTTCCTCCTTCTGAACAAGATCCGAGTGAAACTCTGTCATCTGCTGCAGATCCGCCATGGGTCTACGTTCGATCTTCGCACTTGCCGTCAGCCACAACGGATCGTTCTTTCAATGTTGATGGTCTCGTCGATGACGGCTCTGGCTCAATCTCAAACACCGAAGAGACAATCGTCAAGGTAAAGGTGGAGAAGAAGTCTCCATTGTGTTTGCACAATGCTCCAAGCAGTACAACAAGTGGCGCATCTCCTAGAGTCAGCTCACCTTCAATGAAGAGCGTTCGACGACGTCTTGCTACCACCCATCAAGATGAATCAACGAAGGACGCTCTTGATGTCACTACAGATAAAGAGGAAGAGGAATTAAATAAAGAGGATGAAGTAAACAAGGCTACTAGTTTTGATTCAAACCCTTCTCCGCGCAACCTCTCTCCTAGCTCAATTCCTGGCCTAGAAGCCTTCGACGACCCTCTAGGTGGTCTGTTAGCCACCTTTGGCAGCTGGTATGCAAACGAGCTTACGGTTGAGTACGAGCGCCTTGATTGGGACCCTCTCACTGTTTGGTCAGGCACGTTTGACGAGCTAGGATGGGGAGGGCGATCTTCAGATTCGTATTTAAGCGCGTCTGGCATGTCTGGCAAGCAGAACTACGATCGCGCGCAAGATCCATGTGGGCTTCTGCTGAGTCACGACATCTCTGTTCTTGGCTCATGCTGCTCCAACTCTGGGCTAGAAGCCGGGGGAGAAGGATTCGGTCACGAAGGCTACAGGACAGCGTCTGCATCCGCTGTTGCAAAGTTCAAGGGATCTACACTAAGGACGATCCTGTTCAACACGATAGGAGACGTACAGCCGATCGTCTTGCCCACCCTTCTCCTTCGTCATTCAACGGTCGCTAATTTTTCGTCTAACCCGAGCCAAGACGCTGCTGGCTCAAGGAGCGCTGAAGGCCGTATCAAGACGGAGGTTGCAGCAGTGATAAGGGGATGCGCAGTGGCCGTGCCTGACTCGTCTAGCTCGAATTCCAAACCAGGAGGCGCGCGAATCCCCGATACGAGGAAGTACGGCCAGATCCAAGGAGGCTTCTACGCCGACGGCGACATATATCGAGTTCGCCTTCGAGCAACAGTGACGATTATTGACCCTGCTTTGATCTGGGGAGGAGCGAAACGCAAGGGATCTGCTGACTCGTTCTTCAATACAGACACAGCTAGCGACAAAGAAGGTACCAATTCCTCAAGTGCCCGCGCAGTATTCGATGTACTTTTCAACGGCGCGACTCAGTCTATTGCAGATTACTCTGGAGAAGCGTCTTCCGCCGCTGCTTCATTACTCCTGTCTGCAATTCAAGCGCAACGACTGGTGAATGCAACTGCGCAAGGCGTATCGAGTGACCTGCCGGACGATGAAGAAGAGGTGCTACCAAAGCCTCCTTCGCAGTGGAACCTCCTCGATGGCGATGACGCTGGAGATGGAAACGCAACAAACGCCTTTCTGGCAGGAAGCGAGTGGAGAATCTCAATTGCGTCGTTGCCATCTGCAATCAACACCCTTCGCGATCGATGCATCGAGAAGAATCGTGACACTCAGTGTTTCGTCAAGCCTCTTACTCAATTGAGCCAACAACGCAATGGAACATCCCCGTTGATAAATCCGCTTAAGGTCGTATTTGGAGGCTTGCCGACTATATCGTACCCACCAGCGAATGATCCTTTTCTGTGGAGTCTCTTATCAGGCCTCACCTTCAACCTGCGCTTACCAACGCGAAAAGACACAGCCGAATTTCGCGAAAGTAGAGACAGAGCCTGGCCGCAACACACATCTGCACTAGCGAGTGCGATTTCCTCCATCTCTTCTTCTTCATCTTCTTCTTCCTCTTCATTGCTTGATAATGGCGACTCCTTGTTATCCATGCTAGGTCAAAGTGGATTCGCTCCTCTATCGTTTGCTTATAGTCGTGAAGCTGGCAGCCGCCTTCATCCTGCTCCTAGAGTTGGCGTTGCTAGAAACCTTATTGATGTGATGACTGGCCGCCCAAAGACCGACGGCGGAAATTGGGAAATGAACAAGGCCTCATACAAAGGACAGGATTGGAGCGTGAAGGACAAGGATGCTATTGCACCTAGATCAGGGTCGTCATCTATCAATACCAGCGCAATCGCTGCATTGGATGGAAACTCTTCTTCATTCTTTGTTTGCCCCATTGAATCTCTTTGCCTCGGTTCTCCTCTACGGACTGATGGCAGCGGGTTTGTTCGCGGACCCAACGCCACGTGCGCTTATCCGATCGTGCGTGATGCCTGCCAAGCTAGATTGAATTTGAGCGACCCGCTGGGTGCCGCCTTGCGTGTTCCTAAAGAAATCAACGGAAGTGCAGCTCTCGCTCGAGCCTGTTCAGCCTTGATTGACACAACGTGCTCCGAGTGGACCTATGAACACACCGATTTTTCTCTTAGTAGGGACCAAGACGTTCCGAACTTTATCTTGCGGCTTCCGGATATCGACCTGGGCAATGCAGTAGCGTCGGTGCAGGTCGTTCCTGTGTGCTATAACGAGGACGGGGAGCCTTCCCCTGAGTGTGACCCTCAAAGCGTGCACACATATGGGGCAGATGCGCCTCCACGATATGATGCGTTTGCCAACCACGCAGCCACCGTCACCTTTTCTGGAGCAAGGAACGACGCAGCCATGATGCAAAAAATCAGCATGAAATTGTGGCTAAGCTTCAACCCAGTCTCTGAGGAGATAGGATCCAAGATTAGTATCCAGCCGCTCTTGTTCACAAAATTCTGGATCAGGACTCTTCCTGCAGCTCGCTCTGTGCTTCTCGTGTCCCTTGTGACGCGAACAAGGCTCCTTACGCGACTTTTAAGTCGACACAGACAACTGGACTACTCCATTCCTCTTCGATTGTTCCCGCTTTCTGCAGCGTCCGCTCACTTCGCCACAGGAGGGCTATCTGTCAAGGACTTTACGTCCCTAGTCGCTGACGATCGATTTACGCCACCCATCTTAGCTCCTGCTCCTTCACCTGAACCTGCGGAATTTCCATTTAAAGTCGGTGCAACTCCTCTCGCACAGCCTTACGAATCATTGATGCGGCATCACATTTGGGTAGACCAAACTACAGGCATACCTTACCTCGGCATCGTCCTCATCAACACAATGGTCTCAGATTTAAAGATAGATTCCTTTCACGGCGTCACCCTCTCTGGTGTTATTCGGAATGATCAAACTTTGCTTTCACACTCGTTCTCACTTGCTGCAGGAAACGCGAGCGACATTGACAGTATCAGCAACTGCAGCTTAGGGATCAGGCTTAACGAGCCTCCTCTCGACATTGTGCGCTATGGGCTTGAAAGCTTTGGCATCCGTGATTTGTATACAGACAGCGCGTCCACAACGGATATAGAAACGATCATCTCTTCGAACGGCTGTTCAACTGTCGACGGAAGCAGAAAACCTCTTTCGATAAACACTGTGGCCACAGCAACAGGTCTTTCACCAATAGTGCTTCGGCAAGGAGTTGCAGGACAGTGGATCAAGCACATCTCTCTTCCTCTTCGCCTCTTACCTACTCAACCACTGCTCTCGTCCTTGTCGATCAGCACTCATCAAGCGTCGAGTCTTTTTTCAACACTGGCGCAACTAGCTTCTAGTTGGAGTCCTGGATCTAAACCAACATCTGCTGAAGCTGCTCTCTCATTCTTGTCTGTATCGGCATCTCTACCATCTTCTCAAGATGCCTTCTCTCTAGTTCCGTCGTTTCTCAGGCGGCGCAAACAACCATCACGTCAAAGCACGTCAGGATCGGTTAATCCCTCTACAAGCTCAGTTGTTTATGGGTCGGGTATCGGGTCGGTTGCACACATTTTGCACCTAACCTCTGGATCTGTCGTTGCTAAGGTTCTCTCCTTGCCCAGCTTTGCGGTGAAATTATCACCCATTCCTACATTGAATGAAACGAGTGAAGAATCAAGCCTCGTTCTAGTTCCTGCAAGTTTCGCTACAAGTGCATCTTCCTCAGCAGCAACAGCGCAGCCCACGCCGAGCAAAAAGCCTACAACAAAGACTTGTCCCTACCTCTCAGACAAGGGCGTCTGTAATTGCACGTCCTCCTCTACCAGTGCGAGTAGTGCCGCGATGAATACGGATCCGACAGCAGCATTAAAGTTCAAGATCGAGTACATTCGTTTAGACTTTACCCCTGCATCTAGGCTCTGGCTCTCCGTTTTGCTCATCACGAATATCATCTCGCTTGTTCTTTGCTGCGTCGGCTGCTGCTACTCTGTTTGCTGCTCTAAAAAGTATGGAAGCGGAAGAGCGAGGAGCGTTTGGATGCCGTGCTGCTGCTCCTCTGTGGCCCTACAGTGCGAGAGAATCTGCAAGTCAAGGAGCAGGAAAGCAGAAGAAGACGAAGGCGAATCTGAAAAAGTAATCGATACTCATTTAGAAGAAACTTCTTCGTCTTCTTCTCCTACAATTTTACTGCCAGTGAATGCCACAGATGAAATTGAGGTCAAGAATGACGATGAACTAGGTGATTCAGAAGGATCGATGCATAAAGACACCGAGCGCTTAAACTAGCTCTGTTAATACCTTTTGTGTGAAAACAATGTTAAAACACACACTGAACTAACCTTACTATAACAATGATTATGATTATCCCCTCATTTGTCGTTCTACAAGCTTCCTGAATTGAGATGCATCATTTCCATAGAGGTCTTCAAAGGTGCCTGTTTCAACGATCTTTCCCCCAGACAAGAGGGCGACGAGATCTGCAGATCGAATGGTCGATAGCCTATGCGCGATCATAATCGTCGTGCGGCCCTTGGATAGCTTTGCCAATGCTTCGACGACTGCTGCTTCAGACTCTGCATCTAGCGCTGATGTGGCCTCGTCCAAAATGAGCACCTTTGGGTTCTTCAGGATCGCTCTAGCTATTGCAACGCGCTGCTTTTGTCCTCCGCTTAGCTGCACACCTCGTTCGCCGACGAGAGTGTCGTATCCATTAGGGAAGCCCTTGATAAAATCGTGCGCATTGGCCATTTTAGCAGCTTCAATGACAGCGTCTAGAGGCACTGAGCCTAACGCCGTGTCAACTCGCCGTCCGTATCTAATATTATCAGCGATTGAGCAGGCAAACAAGACCGGCTCTTGGGAAACAACGCCCACCACTGCCGACCGCAACCACGATGGATCTAGCTCTCTTAAGTTGACTCCATCTAAGAGAATGGCGCCGTCATTTGCCGATTCAACGCTAGAAGAGTGCGTGGGATCGTACAATCGAGTCAAGAGGGCTCCAACTGTGCTCTTTCCTGAGCCTGAGCCGCCAACAATGGCCAAGGACTTGCCAGCAGGAACTGTCAATGAGAAGCCATCTAAAACTGGAACCTCTAGCCTCGTTGGGTATCGAAAGCTGACGTTTTTAAAGACAACTTCACCCTGCACCGAATCAAGAGAAGGCACCAAAAGCTGCGTGTTTCCAACAGCATAATCTGACGCTGATTTAGAAGAAGGGCCAGTGATGCGAAATGATTGTTTAGGCGTAGTTTCAGCTGCTTGTCCAGTTGGTAGAAGCAACGAGGCCATTATTGTCCCAGGCCGGCTTACTGCAGCGTCTGCTGCAGACCAATAGTGTGCATCTGAGGATAACGGAAGAGCAGGAAGCCTATCGCTTACCTCAAACACGCGCTCGCTGGCTCCAGCCGCTCGTTTAAGCTCAGTGTAGACCCCTGACACTGCAGCGATATTAACACCCGTGTAGAGACTGTACATTAAGAAGGCGGTTAGGTCTCCTGCCGTCATGCTCCCGTTGGCCACCATTTCCCCTCCAAACCAAAGAACGGCAATCATCGCTACATTGGCCGCAGCGTGAACGGCACCATCGAAGAGAGCAGCAACGACTCCAATACGTCTTGCGAGCTGGAACGATTCCTCGACCCGAGCTGAGAACCGCGCAGCTTCTTGACCCTCGCGTGCAAACTGTCGAACGGTTCTCACTGAACCAACGAGCTCCTCCGCCACCTCCATCGTCTTTCCCACTGCTTCTTGGACAGCCTTTTGCTGACCCTGCACGTACTGTCCGTAGTACATTCCTGCAAACGCCACTGGCGGGATCAATGAAAGAGAAAGAAGAGCAAGAGAAGGAGACAAGTAGACGAGCATTCCTGTGCCTCCGATGACCATAAACCCAGATCGAAGCCCAGACGCTATATTGGACGTTAAAGCCTTCTGGATCAACGCTGTGTCATTTGACAACCGTGTCATTGTGTCTCCTGTTCGATGTTTATCGAACCATCCCATGTCCTGTGAAATAATAGCTTTAAAGAGATCCTTCCGCATGTGTGCAGCCATCCTCTCTCCTGCTACATTCAAAAGGGCACTTCTAACAACGATCAATGCGCTTTGAATACCAAACAAACCAAGCAATCCACCAGCAATAAGCGTAGGTGAGTAACGCGTTGCAACAACAGCAGCTCCTCCTCCACCAACACCTCCACTACCTGCAGCAGCAGTAGCAGAAGCTACAGATGACGCTCCAGTTGCAGATGTGACAGCGACGTCGAGAACCTGGCCAAGCGCTAAGGGAAATATTAAACTAATCGCCGATGACAGACCCAGTGTGGCCACTGCTGCTAAGAGTGTTCTCCTCTCTGGCATAGCAAACTGGACCAGCTTTCTGAACGTGGCAACATCGAGCGGCTTCGTTGAACTTGCTTCACTTTCCTTCTTCGACTTTTGAGCAGACTTGCCAGCATTGAGAACATCTTTTATGAGGCCGAAAAAGGTGGTAGGATGAGAAAGTGGAGAAACAGAATGTTCAGAGGGTTTCAATGCGGTTGTGGCAGGATTAGCAGTGAGTGATGCAGTAGAAGCTCCTGACGACGAATTTCGTAAAAAATCTCGACGCAGTTCTCGAATCTGGCATCCCTGACTGTAACGTGATAATATAATTGATAGTCTAGGGATTTGCTTCATTCCTCGTTATTTGTTTGTTTTCGAAAGTTTTGGGTTTTGAAAGTTTTTTTGGTATTTTGGTAATCCTTCTCTATAAGATGCCTTCGACCACCACCTCCACCACCAC
>Ga0164295_10002099_pt1 | contig 16521 bp, 17 predicted proteins | sample GEODES006metaG_FD_111798 | JGI IMG/M metagenome (GOLD analysis project Ga0164295, IMG submission 111798) | Oligotrophic lake water microbial communities from Sparkling Lake, Wisconsin, USA - GEODES006 metaG | ecosystem: Environmental > Aquatic > Freshwater > Lake | place: USA: Sparkling Lake... | reverse complement strand
GTGCTGACCTCGCCGCCGGCCTGGGCTTGCGACTTGTAGTTCCACGCGGCCCAGCAGAGCTTGGTTTTCGGCATGAAGGCCGGGCTGGTGTGCAAATGCGTTTTGTTCGCCTGATACTTGAAGGGCGAAAGCACCGCGCGTTCACGGTCGGTCGCATCGGCCAGCAGGCGCAGGGATTGATCCGCATGGCTGGCCATGATCACACGGTCGAAGCGCTGGGTGCCGAAGCGTTCGGTGGTGATGTGAACTCCGTCTGGCGCACGTCGCACAGATTGCACGGGGGTGTTCAGGTGAATGCGGTCAGCGAAGGGCGGAATCAGGCGTTTCACATACTCACGCGAGCCGCCATCCACTGTGCGCCATTGGTGCTGCGTGTGCAGGCCGAGGAAGCCGTGGTTGTGCCAGAAGCGCAGGAGGGTGATGGCGGGGAATTGCAGCATCTTGTCCGGTGGCGTGGACCACACAGCCCCGCCCATAGGCACCAGATAGCGTTCAATGAAGTCCTGGCCGTATCCACGCGCGGCGACGTATTCGGCCAGCGTCAGGGTTTGATACTGCGGATCATTGAGTGCTGCGACGGCTTCGCTATTGAACCGATTGAGCTGCCACAGGAAGCGCCAGTGACGGAGATTGAGCAGATTCTTGCGCTGGGCGAAGAGGGTGTTGAAGCCGCCGCCGTTCCACTCCACGCCGCTCGGGCCGTGCTGCACGCTGAAGGACATGTCCGTCTTCTTGGTCGGCACGTTCAGCTCTTTGAAGAGGCGGGTCAGGTGAGGATACGTGACTTCATTGTAAACCATGAAGCCGGTGTCCATGCACACCTCGCGATCACCTTCCTGCACCGCCACGGTGTTCGTGTGGCCGCCGATGTGCGCGCCTGCTTCGAAGATGGTGAGGTCATGCTGCCGGTGCAGAAAATGCGCGCAGCCGAGACCGGAGATACCGCTGCCGATGATGGCGATTCGTTCCATGGGATAAGGGAGGTGTGACATGCCCGCTTTCGGGCACAGGCTGTATTCGCGTCTCCTCCGTTCTGGGATTCACAAAAATAAGGCAGGCAACCTTCGCTGTCAGGATACGGGCGTCTTTACGGTGCTGTGCCGGTCTTTGCAAACTGCATGGACAAGTCAGCGTCAGGATGGCTGATGATGCTTTCCAAAAGGTAGGGAGGGCGCTGGCCAACGAGCGAGATCATGGCAGTGACATTGCCATGGTCTGTGCCACGAGCCGCGTGGTTGGGCAGGGAGGGGAACTTGCACAGGAGCACCCACCCCTGCTGCTGGCGGACCAGGGACCAGCTGCCCTTGCCGGTGTCGAACTGGCCCAGAGCCTGCTCGTAAGGCAGGACCCAGCAGTCGGGCAAGTTAGTGATTTCAATGCTGCCATCAGCTCCGATGACGATGCTGGCGGGTTTCTTCTCGTATTTGCCGGTGGCGGCGATCAGGGTCTCCGTCACTGAAGTAGGCTGGTAGCTTCCTTGCAACGCGTGGGTGGAGGGCTCTGCCATGGTGTAGTTTCGCGGATTGGGCGAGGGCGTGCAGCACGTGAGCAGCAGGGCGATCAGTCCAAGGGCAGGTGGCGATAATGACATGAACGGTGACATACGCGGCAAGGCGGCTTTACTTGCCGATACAAAAGCTGCTGAACACGACATCCAGCACATCTTCGATGTCCACCTGGCCGGTCACATCGCCGAGGGCCTGCATCGCCTCACGCGCCTCCAGGGCGGTGAACTCGGGCGCGTCCTGCCGCAGCAGGGATTCACGGCAGGCGGCCAGGCTGGCCGCCACGCGCTGGAAGCAGGCCTGGTGGCGCGCGTTGATCGCCACGGGGTGATCCAGCACCATCTGGCCGCTGTGCTGCATGACGATGTCGCGAATGCGGCTGCGCAAGGCTTCGATGCCGTCGCTGGTCACGCAGGAGACAGGGATACCGTCCGTCCAGGAGGGATGCACGCCGAGGTCGGCTTTGTTCAGCACCAAGATGCGTTGGGCGGGGTCCAGATCTGACTCCACGCGCTGCACTTCCGTTGCGGGGCGCGTCGCCTCCACCACCTCGATCATTAAATCGGCGCGCTCGATCTCTTTGCCAGTGCGGGCGATGCCATGCTGCTCGATTTCGTCGCTGCTGACGCGCAAGCCTGCAGTGTCGATCAGGCGCAAGGGCAGGCCATGCACTTGCAACAGCTCTTCGATCGTGTCGCGCGTGGTGCCGGCGGTGGTGCTGACGATGGCGCGCTCAAAGCCGAGCAACACATTGAGCAAGCTGGACTTGCCCACGTTCGGCTCGCCGCAAATCACGGTGCGGGCGCCGTGGCGCAGGATTCGGCCATGCTCGGCGGTGGCGAGCATCCGCGTAGTGCGCTCCAAGATGGCGTCGATACGTGCTAGCAGCGCCTGGCCCACATCCGGGCTGATGTCTTCCTCCGGGAAGTCGATGAAGGCCTCGATGTGCGCGAGCACATGGATCAACTCCTCGCGCATGGCGCTGGCTTCGCGTCCGATGCTGCCTTCGAGCTGTTCATTGGCCGCGCGGATGGCCAGCGTGCTCTGCGCATGGATCAGGTCCATCACGGCCTCTGCCTGGGTGAGATCCATCTTGCCGTTCAAGAACGCGCGCTGGGTGAACTCGCCGGGGTTCGCGGCGCGGGCTCCAGCGTGCAGCAGCAAGGACAAGACGCGCTGCGTGACTAGCACGCCGCCGTGACAGTGCAGTTCCACCGTGTCCTCGCCCGTGTAGCTGGCCGGCCCCCGAAAAGCCAGTAGCAGGACGTGGTCGATGACGTGGCCCTCGCCGTCGATGATGTCTGCTAGCACAGCGCGGCGTGGCTGAAGCTCATGCTTCGTGCGGGCGACCTGGCTGGCGATTTGAAAGGCCTGGGGCCCTGACAAACGCAGCACGCTAATCGCCGCCTCGCCCAGAGCGGTGGAGATCGCGGCGATGGTATCAGCGAGCATCGAAATCACTCCCGAACCACGGTTTGCTCGACCATCGCGTAGGCGTTGTGGTTGTGGATGGACTCGAAGTTCTCGGCCTCCACTTTGAACCACTTGATGTGCGGGTGCTTCGCGGCTCGCACGGCGACGTTGCGCACCAAATCCTCGACGAAAACGGGGTTGTCGTAAGCGGCCTCGGTGACGAATTTTTCATCCGGTCGTTTCAGCACGCTGTAGAGCTGGCAGCTGGCGCTGGCTTCCACCAGCTCGATGAGATCTTCGATCCAGACAGGCTGAGTGAATCGGACAGCGAAGGTGACGAGGCCGCGCTGGTTGTGCGCGCCGCGGTCACTGATCGCTTTGCTGCACGGGCACAGCGTGGCCACGGGCACTTCGACGGTGACGACGAAATCAATCTCGCTGCTGGTGGCATTGACTTCGAAGATCACGCCGTAGTCGAGCAGGCCCACGGACTGCGTCACCGGCGCGGGTTTGGCGCGGAACCAGGGAAATCGGAACTCCACATGTGCGCGCTCGGCGTGGAGTTTCTTCAGCAGCTCGCGCGGCATGCCGGCAATGCCTTTGACGTCCAGCACCTGACCGTGGGCGTGCAGCACCTGGACGAAGCGGCTCATGTGCGTGCCCTTGTGCTGGTGCGGCAGATCGACGGCCAGCGAAACCACGGCCACGGTGTGCTGCTCATGTCCGTCGCGGTCGCGGATACGCATGGGGAAGCGCAGGCTGCGCACACCCACGCGGTCAATGGCCACCTGGCGGTGGTCGCGTTCACTTTGGGTGTCCTTGAGCTCAGGCATGGCGGATAGAAAAAAATTCCCACTGCCGGATGAACGACAGTGGGAAGGAAGTCGACGCGGAGGGATCCGGGCCAGGCAAATTACATGAGATTGACGGCGCGAGCGCGCTTGATCTCACGGGTGATCGTGCGGTGGATCCAGGCGGAAACACCCGTCACACGGCGCGGCAGGATCTTGCCCGTTTCGGAGCAGAACTTGGAAAGCAACTCTGTGTTTTTGTAAGTCAGCTGTTCGGTCGGGATGTCCATCCGGCGATGGGGCATCCGGCGGTTGGAACGACGGAAGGCGATCAGGCGCTCCTTGGTCTTGGGCTGGGTAAGGTTGTAGGACATGGTGATGAGGTGGGCCAGCGGTTAGCGGACTTCGCGGTGAAGCGTGCGCTTCTTCATGAAGTGATTGAACTTCACCTTCTCAAGGCGGCCCGGGGTGTTGGGGCTTTTCTTGTTACGCGTGCTGACGTAACGGGAAGGGGGCAATCCGAGAGCGCGTGCCTCAGTGCATTCCAGGGTGATGATTTCGCGGGCCATAAAAAGGGGCAGGAGACTAGACTATTCTTCTTTCTTGTCAACCGTTTCGCTTTCTTCGTCGTCGCCGGAGTCGTCGTCGCCGTCCGCGCTGTCTTCCAAACCAAAGAGCGAACGCACCGGGCGGCGGTAGCGACCGCCCATGTTGTCACGCTCGAGCTGGGCCTGGCATTCCACGGTGTAACGGGTGAACGGCAGGGCCTCCAGGCGGATTTCCGGTATGGGTTTGCCCGACATTTCGCAGATGCCGTAGGTGCCCATTTCGAGGCGCTTGAGCGCTTCGTTGATCTCATAGAGCGAGTCCTGCTCCTGGCTCAGGAGGCTGAGCGCGAAGTCGCGGTCATAGGCATCACTGCCAGCGTCGGCCTGATGCATGCCGAAGGCGGAGGCTTCGCTGCCTTCTGGGCGGGCGCGCAGGCTGCCTTCGGCCACGCTGTCCATGCTGTCGAGAAGGAGGCTGCGCAGCTCGATCAAGCGGCTCTTCTGCTTCTTCATGAAGGGAGTCACCTTGACGTTCTTCTGAACCTCAATGGTGGCACCAACTTCTTCCTGCTTGGCCCGGCTGACAGACTTGATCGGGGGACCGGCCTTGAAGTCTTTGCCCGGGCTGGCGACGCTGGTGCTCTTGCTGGAGGACTTGGACGAGCCGCTCTTGGCCGGGGCCGGAGCGGGCTTCTTGGCCTCGACGGCTTCTTTCTTGGCGGGTGCGGCGGCCACGGGCTCGGGAGCAGGTGCCGCAGTCTTCTTCTCAGGAGCCTTGGCTGCCGGAGCGGGTTTGGTGGTTTTGGCTTCGGCTGCGGGTTTGGCAGCTTTGGCCGGGGCGGAGGTTTTCTTGTTGGTTGCGGGGGGGGATTTCTTCACCGGAGGGGGGGATGGGGGGGCGGGTTTTTTCGCCGCTGGCTTGGAACCCTTGGCAGGTTTGGCGGCGGGCTTGCTGCTTTTCACAACAGGTTTCGTCGCTTTGGCGGCAGGTTTCTTCGCTGGAGACTTGATCTTTGGCTTGGCTGCTTTGGGGGCCGGCTTTGACGCTGGTTTTTTGACCGGCTTGGGGGCGGGTTTTTTGGCAGCTGGCTTGGCTGGCTTCGAACTCTTGGCTTTCACCGCAGGTTTGGCCTTCGTGGGGATGGCAGCTTTCTTCACCGGCTTGGCAGGCGCTTTGGCGGCTGGCTTGACGGGTTTGGCGGCGGCCTTCTTGGCGATCTTCTTTTTCGCAGGCATAGCAGGTGATGCGTTGAGATGGAGTCAGCACTGAATTCGCCACCCGCGCACATCGCGTGCTTTGGATGGCAAAAATGAGCGCGGAGTCTGCCTGCTTCTGCAATTCTTGGCAACCATAATTCCTAAAGCTTTGCCGGTCGTGGGCTCGACTGGCCGGTTGCTTGAAACTCCGAGCCGTTCCAAGCTCTAGCGAACGTAGCTTGATGACATGGACATTTACCGCCACCCCACCTTCGACATGGCCTGCGAACAGTTCGACCTGGTCGCTGATTTGATGCAGATCCCCCAGGCTGAACGCGAACGCGTCAAGTATCCCAAGCGCGCCTTCACCGTGGCCGTGCCGGTGCGCATGGACAGCGGCGAGGTGAAAGTTTTCTCAGGCTACCGTGTGCAGCACCATCTCTCCCTTGGACCGACCAAAGGCGGGATGCGCTTCCACCCCGATGTGCAACTGGGCGAGGTCGCCGCGCTGGCCATGTGGATGAGCTGGAAGTGTGCGCTGACCGGCCTTCCCTATGGCGGTGCTAAGGGTGGCGTTGCCTGCGATCCACGCAAGCTGAGCACGGGCGAGCTGGAGCGCGTGACCCGCCGCTTCACTCAGGAGATCATCCCGTTCATTGGCCCGCAGATTGACATCCCAGCACCAGACGTGGGCACCAATGAGCAGGTCATGGCCTGGATGATGGACACCTATTCCCTTCATGCCGGCTACAGCGTGCCCGGCGTGGTCACGGGCAAGCCTGTTAATCTAGGCGGCTCGCTGGGCCGTCGCGAGGCCACGGGTCGCGGCGTCGGATTTCTGGTCGGCCGTGCCATGGATGTGCTGGGCCTCAAGGTCAACGAGTGCACCGCTGTGGTCCAGGGCTATGGCAATGTGGGCTCCGTCGCCGCACAGTCGATGGCGAAGCACGGTGTGAAGATCATCGCGGTCAGTGATGCGGATGGCGGCGTCTTCAATGCCAACGGGCTCGACTTGCATAAGCTGGATGCCCACGTGGCGCAGCATCGCACCGTGGCCGGATTTGCGGAAGCCGAGCCGATCACGAATGCGGCCATCCTCGAATTAAAATGCGACGTGCTCGCCCCCTGCGCGCTGGAGCGCCAGATCACGGCCGAGAACGCCCCGCGTCTCAAGTGTCGCATCTTAGCCGAAGGTGCCAACGGTCCGACCACACCGGATGCCGATGTCATCATTAATCAGCGCGATGACATCTTCGTTATCCCCGACATCCTGTGCAATTCCGGCGGCGTGGTGGTCAGCTACTTCGAATGGGTGCAGGACTTGCAGAGCTTCTTCTGGAGCGAAGCCGAAGTCGTGGACAAGCTCTTCCGCATTCTGGAAACCGCCTTCACACAAACACATACCATGGCCAAGCAGCAAAAGCTGCCCATGCGCATGGCCGCGCTCAGCCTGGGCATAAAACGTGTGTTCGAGGCGAAGAAGCAGCGCGGGCTGTTCCCGTGATCAGGCGCAGCCTGCGAGTGAGCCACACGCAGGCATCAGCGGGCGCGAGGCATCGGCTTCGGGGGCTTCCATCGCTGGGTTCGGCGCTTGGGGAGCCAGGCCGAGTTCTCGCAACAGTTCCAAATCTTCCTTCGCACGCGGGTTGGCCGTAGTGAGCAGCTTGTCGCCGTAGAAGATGCTGTTCGCACCGGCGAAGTAGCACAGTGCCTGCGTCTCGCGGCTCATCTGTGTGCGACCCGCGCTCAGGCGCACCTTGGCTTTCGGAATGGCGATGCGGGTGACCGCGATCATGCGGATCAGGTCAAAGGTATCCACGTTGTCGTTGTCCTGCATCGGCGTGCCCTTGATAGCCATCAGCGTATTGATCGGCACGGATTCAGGCTGCGGGTTGAACTCGCTCAGCACCTCCAGCATTTTCAAGCGGTCGCCCATGCCCTCGCCCAGGCCGAGAATGCCACCGGCACAGACGCTCATACCGGCATCCTGCGCGTGGCGGATCGTGCTTAAGCGGTCTTCAAAGGTGTGCGTGGTGACGATGTTCTTATAGTGCTCGGGGGAGGTGTCGATGTTGTGATTGTAAGCCGTCACACCCGCTTCTTTCAGCGCCTTGGCTTCCTCAGGGCCGAGCTGGCCCAGGGTCACACAAACTTCCATGCCGAGGGTCGACACGTCGCGCACGATGTCCAGCACCTGGTCGAACTTCTGCGTCCCACAGCGCACGCCCTTCCACGCCGCGCCCATGCAGAAGCGCGTGCTGCCATTCGCTCGCGCAGCTTGCGCGCGCTCCATGACTTGGTCCTTATCCATCAGCTTCTCCACCTGCACACCGGTCGAATAGCGCGCGCTTTGGGCGCAGTAGCCGCAGTCTTCAGAGCAGCCGCCGGTCTTGATGCTGAGCAGTGTGCAAAGCTGCACCTCACGCTCCGGCCAGTTGTCCTCATGCACGGCGCGGGCCTGCTTGAGAAGGTCAAAGAAGGGCTGGTGGTAGAGGCGGTGCAGTTCGGCGTAGTTCACAGCCGCCACCCATAGCGGCCTGCTCTGGGGTTTCAAACCCAAAGACATGCGCGGGGTATGAAGGGGTTACTTCTTCGGCAAGATGATGTCGCCAAGGCTGAAAATGGGGCCATAGATGGCGTAGATGAGGAAGCCGACGACGAGGCCGAGGAACATGATGGTCAGGGGTTCCATGAGCTTGTCGATCTGGCCGGCGAGACCATCCAATTCCTCTTCGTAGTCGTCGGCGATCTCGTTGAGCATCTCGGTGCCGGTGCCGGTTTCGGAGGCCAGTTCGATGAGGCCGCAGATGGAGCGCGAGTCGGGCCCGAGCCAGTGGCCTTCGATGACGAAGCCCTCGTGCATCGTGCGGCCGAGGGCGATGTGCTCGCCGAGCTTGATGAAGAAGTTCTTGTAATGGTAGTGCCAGGTGGCCTTGGCGGTGATCTCCAGCGCGCTGCTGAGGCGCACATTCGCATCGACCAACATGGCCAGGGTGCGGAAGCTGACGGCGGAGGCGGACTTGCGCACGATCTCGCCCACCTTGGGGATTTTCAGGGCGAGGTCCTGCACCCATTTCTGGGAGTTGATGCGGCCCCAGTTCTTGAAGAAGAACCACAGGCCGACAAAGGGCAGGGCGGCGAGGTAGGGCTGTTTGATGAGGATGTCGGAAAGGAAGATCAGCGCCTTGGTGCCGAGCGGCAGCGGGGCTTTGAAGGACTCGAACAGCTTGGCCATGGAGGGCACCAGTGTGAAGCTCATGACGATGACAACGATCACCGCCAGCACAATGACGACCGCCGGGTAGATGAGGCCGTTTTGGAGCTTCTTGATGATCTTGGACGATTTGCGCGAGGACTGGCCGATGCGTCGGCAGACACGCCCGAGCTGGCCGGCCTCCTCACCGGCGATGATCAAGGACAGCACCTGGTCGGGGAACAGCACGGGGTGCTTGGCCATGGCCTCGCTGAGCTTCTGGCCCGAGGCGATGCTGGTGATGAGATCGCCGATGACGCCCTTGAAGAGCGGGCTTCGCACGCGGTTGGTTTGCAGGGCGAGGCCCTTGGAGATGCCGATGTTGCGGTCGAGGCACCGGGCGAGGCCGCTGAAAAACTGGGCGGTGTCTTCGACGCTGGGCTTCTTCAGGCTGATGCGGTGCACCGTCTCGTCCAGGCCGATGATGTCCTCGACGGTGGCGGTTTCGTTGCTGGCCACGCCGGAGCCGATCAGGGCTTTCTCCTGGGAGTCGGTGTCCACCACGGTGATGGTGGCGCGTCCGGTGCTGACATTGGTGACGGTGACTTTTTTGAGCATGGCGGGAAGGGGGCGAAGGGCTTAGAGCAGGGCGCAGGGAGCTAGGAGGCTTTTGTTTCTGGCCGTAAGCTCTCTGCGCCTTGCTCCTTGCTTTCAGGGTTCGTAAGTGCTGCTGCGGGTGACGTTTCGATACAGGCTGAAGGTGGTGGTGGAGCCGTCCGGGCCGTTGGCGAAGTTGGCCACCTGGGTGGCGTTGGCGGCGTTCTCCATGACGCCGAGCGTGCTGGAGTTGCCCACCACGGAGGCGCTGGTGATGGCTCCGGTCTCCAGCACCTCGTTGAGGAAAGGATTGCCGGCTGTGCCTGGCATGACGGCGGTGATGTCGGCAGGGTTGAGGCCGAACTGCCACAGACGGCAGGCATTCTCCTGATAATTGAGGGCGACGCTAATGCGCCAGCTCAGCTCTTCCTGCAGGTTCATGGTGGCGGACATGGAGACCGAGGCGGAGACAGCGACTCCGATAATGGTGGCTGCCACCAGCACCTCGATCAGGGTGTAAGCAGCGAGCCGGCGCAGGCGATGGGGGAAGCGGGCGGTCATGGCGCGGCGAGCTGGAAATAGGATTCAAGCCAGGACTCGCGGGGCAGCACGGACGCGAGGTTGTAGCGGGCATTCCACTCTGGCAGGATTTTGAAGCGGTCAGCGGAGCTGTTGTCGTAGCGCTCGAAGGACCAGTTGGTCAGCACGCCGCCGGTAAGCGTGACGGAATCAGGCCCGCCGCCACCGGTAGGCAGGTAGCACATGATCTGGCGGTATTCGTTGATGAGAATCACCCGCCAGTCGAGCGTGAGGTTGGAGGTGTTCGCATTCGTGCCGCCCCAGTAAAGGCCGAGCGCCTGGCGCACGTTGCCCTTCACCCCGAGCACTAGCGGACGGTTGTTTTCGTTAATGAACCGGATGTCCTGCACGGCGCGGGAGGCGGCGTCGGGGACGATGAGGATGATGCGCGGGTCGAGCTCCGCCGCGCTGTTGTAAGCGCTGGAGGTCGTCTGGCCCATCAGCACGACTTGATGCACCACGCCGTAGATGCGCAGGTTGGGCAGGCTGCCATGACTCAGATTGATAAACATGACCTTCCACACGGGAGGGTAGCCGGAAGGCCAGTTGGGCGGCGGATGCGTGGGATTGGTCTGATCCTCGATCCACCAGGCTTGGGTGTTGTTTCCCGTCGCGGTGCCGGTGCTGATGGTGGTGACGGCGGCGCGGACGGGGCTCGAGGTCGCTTCTCGCTCCTGAATCTGCCAGAGGCAGTTGGGATGATGCGTCACACTGGCGGGCAGGCCGATGGGAACGTAGGTGTTCTTGATGATTTCCAGCTCGCCACGGAACAGCTCCTTGGTCGTTGGCGCGGCTCCGGCGGGGCGCGGGAAGGGACCAAAGGTGGAAGGGGTGCAGGGCAGGTTCAGGCTCGCCTGCTCCGTGCCGTTCAAGGTGGTGCCGGTGACACGGTTGCGGTCGTCAAACTTCTGGATGTAGAAGCTCTTGCTGCGCGTCTGCAACCTCACCTTGGCACCGAGGTTCACGCTGGCCGTGGTAAAAAGCGACGCCGGATCGCGGACCACAAGACGGCCGTCGAGATAAAAGTTGGAATCCAGCACGATCTCGCCGGACTCGCGCTCGGGCTTGCGATAGATCACCATGGCATCGCCTGCGAGTGTGGGGAAGACACCCTTGGCGAAGCCATAGCTGTAAAAGGGATCGAGCGTGCCGCTGTAGGAGTCTGGGCGGCGCACTTGCTGCGCGGAGATGAAGGTGGCACCGGGGCGCAAGCCCAGCTGGTTGTAGGGGAAGACTTTGGTCTGGTAGCCGGTGGCCGGGTAGTCCACCTCGGGCGGTAGGTGGTAAAGCCGCAGGTTGCTCCAGCCGCTGTAGGTATTCAGCCCGCCCCAGTTCGGTCCGGAGCCATCGAGCTGGCCGACGATGCCGCCTGAAAGCGAGCTGTTGCCCGAGTAGGCGCGCTCGAGCATCAGCTGACGGGCCAGGGCTTTGGAGTTCTCCAGGGAGAGGCGGCGTTTCGCGGCATACTCGGCGTTGCGTGCTGACACCGCGCGGGTGTTCAGCAAGGTAACCCAGCCGGAGAGGAACAGGCCGCCCAGCATCACCATCACCAGGGCGACCGGGAGCAGGCCGCCGTGGCGAAGATTGGGCTGATGGTGGGTGTGTCTCATGGGCGGGTATATCTTAGAGCGCGGGAAACACGGGCACCGTGAACATGAAGGAGGTGCGGGCGGCCATGTGGTTGTAGGCCCGGCGCGGATCGGTGGGCGGATAGCTGGTGTTGGAGGCGCGATACTGGCCCAAGGAACGGGCCGCAGGATCAGGCCACCAGATGAGGTAAAAGGGTTTCTCCCGCGCGAGCTTGAAGCGTTCGATGTCCGTGGTCTCGGGCGGACTCAGGTCGCGGCGGGCCTGACGCTCGAAAGACACCCACAGGGGCGTGAAGCCGTCCGTCGTCGAACTCCAGGTGGCGAGGTCCGACGGCGGATAAAAGATGTCGTAGTAAGCGGTCAGGGTGGAGCCGCTGCCGCTGTTGGCATGACGGCGCACGGAGGCGTAGAAGCCGACCGGCGAGGTGGTCTTGCTGACGTCGACCTCGTAAACAGCGGTGACATTGATCCGCCCGGCGTCCGGGCTGTAGCCGAGGATGAAGATGGACGCATGGGTCGCGGTGGCGTTGTAGTTGCGGGTGGAGAGGAACACGCCAGCGGCCACTAGGCTCTTCGTGACCAGGAGCTCGCGGAACTTCAGCGGGCTGTCAGGAAAAGCATCGGTAGCCGGATCGAAGGCGATCTGGAACGGCCGGTAGGTATTGATGCCGGTGCGGGCGAGGGGGAAGACGGCGGTGGCTGAGAGGCAGTCGTTGAGGAAGCGCTCGCGCAGCACCTCGGCGCGGGAGAGGGAGCCGTAGTTCGGGGCCACGGCGGTCTGGATGGTTCCCTGGTTTAGATTGTAATAGTTCTGCAACCGCGTCGAATCGAGCGTGACCACGACCGAGCTGCCGACGCGTGGCTGCGAGCGGGCGATGGTGCCGTAGGCCACAGCGGCCGCGCCTATGATGACAGCTCCGATGGCCATGGCCACCAGCAGCTCTGCCGCGGAGAAGCCGGCGCGGCGCTGTCTGGACTGCTTCATTTCGGCTGGGCGGGCGGTTGCTGGGTGGGCTGCGGCTTGTTGAGGAACAGGTTCATCAGCAAGTTGGCGGGATGAGCCTCCTTGCTGGCTGGTTCCGCAGGCGGTGGGGTCTCGGCGGTCGACCCGGTGTCGTCGATCGGGATGGCGCGCCGGGCCTCCATGGCCGGCGGTGGTGGCGGCTGGGTCAGCAGAGGCGCGGCCTGCCTGCCGATCGGCATGACGGGCTGCCCGGCCTTGGGGGGCGGTGGCGGCGCTGCCGCCGTGGCAGAGGGTAGGTAGTAGCGCACCGTCGGGCGCAGATCGATGGGCAGAATGACGGGGCGCGGAGGCAAGGCCAGGTTCTTCTTTTTCTCGATCCAAACCAGTTCAATGGTGCTTTCGGACAAGGAGTTCACCCGCAGGTGCACGTCCTGGTCAGGCAGCACGGGCGGCACCACCATGCCGCGCTCCAGCTTCAGCTGTCCGAGCATCACCGCACGCACGCTGCCGTCTTCGGCATAGACCACGCCGGAGGCGCGCAGGCCCATGAGCGCATCCTTGACCTTGTTCTCGTCGCTGGTGGTGTCTTCCTGCTTGATCGAGCCTGTCTCGCCTTTGTTGAATGGGTTGGGCTCGTTGGGCTTGACCACCTCGGGGGTTTTCTCTTCGGGCAGGATCAAGAGGTAGCGAATGCGCTCGCGCGTGTCGCCGTCAGTTTCGGTTTCGGTCTGCCCGGTCGCACGGCTGGCGCTGAAGGCCAGCAGGGCGAGGGTGAGTAGGGAAAGGGTTTTCATCGGGGAAAGGCGTGGGGGCTCACGCGGAAGGTTTCTTGGTCGTGGCGGAAGCCACGACCGGCATTTCCGCCAGCAGGTTGATGAGCGGAATTTCCAAGGTGATCTCGGCGTGCACCTGGCGGCCGTTTTCACCGCCGGTGATGCGGCAGTTCATCATGCGCGCCAGCGGCAGGCGGCGCTCCAGCTCGCCCACCCAGTTCAGCGTTTTGGCATAATCATCTTCCAGCACGAGGGAGGCGCGCACGATCTTCGGGATCACCGGCGTGGAGCGGTTGTCACGCACCTCGAACTTCTGGGACAGGATGAGCATGCTGGCGTTGCGCAGGCTGGCGAGGATGCTTTCCTCCACTTCGGACTGCGTTTGCACGCGGTCGATGTGCGGGGTCCAGGCGGTGAGGAAGCGGCGCAGCTCGTCCGAGTCGTAGCGCAGCTTGGTGGTGCGGGTCTCGGCGATCTCCAGCTCGCTCTTGGCGGCATTCGCATCGCTCTCGGCAGTCTCCGCTTCGGTGCGTTTGGCGGCGGCTTTTTGATGCACGATCTGCCCGGCATAGGTGGCGATGCCGATGAAGATCATCAGCACGACGCAGGCGAGTTTTTTTCCATTCATGGCGGGGATGTGGGGGGAAGGGTCAGTGCTCCTGCCAGACCAGCATGGAGCGGAACTCGATGAGATCGCCTTGCTTGGCCTGGGAAGGGGAGAAGCTGCGGTAGTGCAGGCGGTTGACGGAGCTTTCGATCTTCGCGACTTCGGCGAGCGTGCTGTTGTTCAGCCGCACGAGCATGGACACCTGGGCGGGCAGGTCGGCGCTGCGCTCCAGGTTGAGCTCGGTGATGTTGGTCTCCAGCGGCACGGCACGGGCGATGGCCACAGTGATGGGCTGCAGCACGCGGGTGCCCTCCACCCATTTGGCCACGGCCTCGGCGCGGAACAGCTCGGCGTCGATGGTGGTTTTTTCCGAGTCCAGCGTGGTCTTCGCGGCGATGTATTCATCCTTGCGCGCGATGGCGGCCAGGCGGTCCTGCTCGGCCTGCTGCAGCGCTCGCATGTCGTTGAAGACGAAGAACGCGGTGGCCAGGGCGACCGCGTAGAAGAAGATGGGCACCACGCGCATGGAGCCCGGCAGCCGGCGCGACATGTCTGTGCGCGGGGTCTTGAAATCGTGGCAGAGATACTGGCTCATGAGTCAGGGGATTTTTGCGGGGTTAGTGCTCGCCGAGGATCTTCCAGACCAAGTCGTCCTGGGTCAGGTCACGCGCCTCCACGCGCTCGAGCTGTTCCATGAGGGTTTTGCGGAAGGTGGGGTCCTGCCCGTCGCTGACAAAGAAGACCGGGGTGCCGGGCGGGGCCTTGGCCACCAGCGGACTGATGATTTGCAGCGCGGTGTCCATGCCGTCCGGTCCCAGGCCGCTGCGGCAGCGCAGGTCGCGCCACTGGCCGTCCTGCTGCGCTAGCGCGCCGATGGAGCCTTCGCAGGCGGCGATGAGCAGGAAGCTGCTCGGAGCCTGGCCCCGGTTGCTGTCATAGATGCCCTTGAGCGCGTATTCGAGCATGGCGAACAGGCCGCAGCAGATGCGCCCGGGCTTCAAGCCCACGCCGCGCAGCACATCTTCGGTGACCTTGACCATGCTGTCCTCACAGGCCAGCAGCATGCTGGCGGTGGTCTCGGTGTGGTGGTAGATGGCGTAGCGTTTGCCACGGTCGTATTTCGGCCCCAGCACGGTGCGCGGGTTGGTGCGCATCAGGTGGTTCAGATTGTCTGCGCGCATCAGGCCGGTTTCCAGGCTGATGATGAAGCGGTTGTTAATCGAGACGCAGCACCAGCCGCCCTCGGTCATAGCGCGCCATTCTTCGCCACGTTGCGCGGCCACGTCGGCGAGGTCGCCTTCATGGAAGCCAGCCTTGTCGAACTTGCCGCGCCGGTTGATCGAGCGCCAGCTGACATGCGAACGGTTGACGTTCAGCAGCAAGGTTTTACGGCCCAGGAAGCGTGTGGCCCAGGGCACTTCAGGATCGTCGGCGTCCGGTCGGAACGCTGCGAAGGTCAGCACGCTTTTGATATCATCCAACATCGTAGACAGCGGTTAATTGTTCTTTGGCGAGGTAGTCGTAGACTTCGTGTTCGGTGAAACCAGTGGCTTTGGCGCGGGCGGGCTTCCAGCCGTCGGACATGCGCATGTTCAGGCAGCGTTCGAAGCTCTGCATGCCGCGCGTGAAGCCGGCCTCCAGCTCGTGCTCCAGGTTCTTGAACTCGCCGCGCCGGATCATGCCGCACACGGAGTCGTAGGGCAGCAGCACTTCGTGAATCGGGAAGCGCTTGCCCTTGGTCTCGTCGAGCAGCAGGCGCTGGCAGACGATGGCGCGGAAGGAGTCGGCGAAGGACAGCATGGCGTTTTCCAGGCGGTCGCTGGGAATCAACTTCAGGTAACGCTGCACAGTTTGCGCGGCAGAGGAGGTGTGCAGCGTGGCTACCACCACGTGGCCGGTTTCCGCGGCTTGCAGCGCGATCTCGGCGGTCTCGCCATCACGAATTTCGCCCACGAGAATGACGTCCGGTGCCTGACGGAGCGCGGCGCGCAGGGCGGTGCCGAACTCATGCTCGTCGGTGCCCATCTCACGCTGCGACATGAGCGAAGGCAGGCCGGGTGGATAAAGGAACTCGATCGGATCTTCGAAGGTGACGACGTGCTCTTGGCGGCGCTTGGCACGCTCCAGGATGAGCGAGGCAATGGTCGTCGACTTACCCGAACCTGTGGCACCGCAGACTAGGAACAGCCCGTTCTTTGCTTCCAGGAAGGCTTTGATGGCTGAGGGCGGCACCTTGATCTTGGCCACGTCAGGAATTGTCTCCGGCAGCAGACGCATGGTCCAGCGTGGCCGGCCGCGCGTGATCATGCGGTTCACACGGTAGCGGCGGTTGCCCAGCGAGATGGCGTAGTCGATGCAGCCTGGCGCGACTTCAATCGGCCGCTCCGGCTGGTAGACGAAGGAGTCGAAGAAGAGCTTGCCGTTGCGCTTGTAAGTCAGCTGCTCCCAGGGGGTGATGTAGAAATCGCTGACGCCCGGATCCTTCGAGAGGTGCAGGATGCGGTAGCCGAGCTGGCTGCGTTCATGAATGTCGTCCATGGTGATGAGGGTTAAATCAGCGGTTGGGCACCAGCTTGGCGCGTAGTTGGGCGGTGGCGGAGGCGCCTTCGAAAACGAGCAGCTTGTTGCCCTGCACCACGCCAGCGCCGGGATCGAGAGTGACCCACGACAGCTGCAGGGTGTAGGTCACGCCGTCGATGGTGATGCTCACGGGGCTGGGGTTGACTAGTTCGACCGTGTCCGCGCTGGCCAGCCGGTCGCCATCC
>Ga0164295_10002096_pt1 | contig 16523 bp, 15 predicted proteins | sample GEODES006metaG_FD_111798 | JGI IMG/M metagenome (GOLD analysis project Ga0164295, IMG submission 111798) | Oligotrophic lake water microbial communities from Sparkling Lake, Wisconsin, USA - GEODES006 metaG | ecosystem: Environmental > Aquatic > Freshwater > Lake | place: USA: Sparkling Lake... | reverse complement strand
TTGGGCAATTTCACCTTGCCTTTGGCCACCCAAGCGCGTGAGGTGCTGGGCATCGAGGGCGCTGCGACTTTGGTCGAGCGCTCTGAAGAGAACCTGCGCCTTAATCAAGCTTCACGTCCCCAGGATCAAGCCTTGGCCCCCACGCAGTTTATAGCCCGCAATTTGTTCGACATGACCGCGGAGATGTTGACTGCAGACGGGTACGCCGACAAATGGCTGATTGATCCGCCCAGAGAGGGCGCTTTCGCCTTGGTCAAGGCCATGGCGCAATTGCACGAAAACCCTGAACTGCGTCAGGGCTGGCTGCCCCCGAAACGGATTGTCTATGTGAGTTGCAACCCCGCCACGTTGGCACGCGATGCGGGCTTACTGGTGCATATGGCCGGTTACCGCTGCGTCAGCGCCGGCGTGGTCAATATGTTTGCCCACACTGCCCACGTCGAAAGTATGGCGGTGTTTGATTTGGCTTGACCTGACTTGCAAGTCGGGTCCAAAGCATGAAAAAAGGGCCTTGAAATCAAGGCCCTTGTCGGCAGACAGCTTGCTTGCGCAATCAGTCGCGTTCGCCGCCCCAGATGCCGAGCAAGGCCAACAAGCTTTGGAAGATGTTGAACAAGTCCAGGTACAGGGCCAAGGTGGCGCTGATGTAGTTGGTTTCACCGCCGTCAATGATCTGCTTGAGGTCATACAACATGTAAGCACTGAAAATGCCAATGGCTGCGACTGACAAGGCCATCATGCCTGCCGTGGAGCCAACAAACACGTTGACAATGCCGCCGACCATCAGCACAAGGACGCCGACAAAGAGCCATTTGGACATACCCGACAAATCACGCTTGATCACGCTGGCCAATGAGGCCATGAGGGCAAACACACCGGCCGTGCCCGCAAAGGCAGTCATGATCAGGTCGGGACCGTTTTTAAACCCCAGCACCATGGCGATCATGCGCGAAAGCATCAGGCCCATGAAGAAGGTAAAGCCCAACAAAACAGGCACGCCGGCCACAGAATTCTTGGTCTTTTCAATCGCGTAGATAAAACCAAATGCACCCACCAAGAAAACAATCAGGCCCAAGACTCCACCCATGGATTGGGTGATGCCCGTGGCCACGCCCAGCCAGGCGCCTAAAACGGTTGGCAGCAGGCTCAAGGCCAGTAGTGCGTAGGTGTTGCGCATGACGCGGTTGCGTTGCGCCTGAATTTCCAGGCCCCATGCGGTGTCAATGGTTTGAGTTTCATTCATGTGGTATCTCCTTAGATGCCTTGAATTTGAAGGCTACGCATATTGTAGGGTGGGAGTGGTCAGCAAGTGCAATCACCGTGCCAAAAATGGGGAATTAGAAGCGGTATGCTTGTCGTTTTTTACGCCACTGGTTACAACATGAAAACACAATCAAGCCTCGAGTTGTCTGACGTCAAAGCCATCGCCGCCGCCGCCGAAGCGGAAGCGCTCAAAAACCATTGGTCCGTGAGCATTGCCATTGTGGATGCGGGCGGCCATTTGCTGAGTTTTTCTCGCTTGGATGGCGCGCCTCCTATTTCGGCGCACATTGCACCCGCCAAAGCCCATACGGCCGCCTTGGGTTGCCGTGAGAGCAAAATCTACGAAGACGTGATCAATGGTGGTCGTTATTCGTTTTTGACTGCACCGGCAGTGCAGGGCATGCTTGAAGGGGGCGTACCGATCATGAAAGATGGTTTTTGCTTGGGCGCCGTAGGTGTCAGCGGTGTCAAGTCGAATGAGGATGCCCAGATCGCCAAAGCCGGTATCGCAGCCATCGGTTTGTAAGGGACCAAGGCGTTTAAAAGCCCGCGTGCTCTGCAGTCGCGGGCTTTTAGATTGAACGCAGCAGAAGTTACTTCAGTCCCAGCACCCAAGCGGCCAATTTTTTGGCTTCTGCTTCATTGACCTGGGCGTTGGCAGGCATCGGTACAGGGCCCCAAACGCCAGCACCGCCTTTGATGATTTTGGTGGCCATTTTGTCGACAGCCGATTTGTCGCCTTTGTATTTGTTTGCCACATCTTTGTAAGAGGGACCCACAAGTTTATTCTCAACAGCGTGGCAAGCCATGCAGTTTTTAGCTTGCGCCAAGGCTTGGTCAGCCAAGGAAGGAAAAGCGGCTGCGGCGCTCAAGGTCAATGCGAACACGATTTTTTTCATCAATATCCTAGAGAGTTTTGGGAAGGGTATGGGTCATGGATCAATACAAGTCCAGAACCGCACCTTTGCTGGCGCTGGAGGCATTGAAGGCAAACTTGGCTTGTACGCCACGCGTGTACCGTGGGGCTGGGGCGACCCAGCCTTCGCGCCGTTTGGCCAATTCGGCCTCGGGCACGTTGAGCTCCAGAACCAGTTTGTGTGCGTCGATGGTGATGCTGTCGCCCTCATTGACAAAGGCAATGTTGCCACCCGCAGCGGCTTCAGGAGCGACGTGACCGACCACCATGCCCCAGGTGCCGCCGGAGAATCGGCCGTCGGTGATCAGGCCCACAGTTTCGCCCAAACCAGCGCCAATCAGCGCGCCTGTAGGGGCCAGCATTTCAGGCATGCCCGGGCCGCCCTTGGGGCCGAGGTAACGCAACACCATGACATCGCCTGCTTTGATTTTGCCGGCCAAAATGGCAGCCAATGCCGATTGTTCGTCGTCAAACACGCGTGCCGGACCGGTGATGACCGGGTTCTTCAAGCCAGTGATTTTGGCCACAGCGCCTTCGGGCGAGAGGTTGCCTTTCAGAATGGCCAGGTGGCCCTCTGCATACATGGGTTTATCGATGGGACGAATGACATCTTGGTCGGCACGTGGCGCATCCGGGATGTCTTGCAAATTCTCAGCAATGGTTTTGCCAGTGATGGTCATGCAGTCGCCGTGCAACAAACCAGCGGCCAGCAAGGTCTTCATCACTTGCGGGATGCCGCCGGCTTGGTGCAGGTCCACGGCCAGGTACTTGCCACTGGGTTTGAGGTCGCAAATCACGGGAACCTTCTTGCGCATGCGTTCAAAGTCGTCAATGGTCCACTCCACGCCGGCGGTGTGGGCAATGGCCAAAAAGTGCAGAACGGCGTTGGTTGAGCCGCCCGTGGCCATGATCACAGCCACAGCGTTTTCCAAGGCCTTTTTAGTCACGATGTCACGTGGTTTCAGGTCCTTTTTGATGGCTTCAAGCAGCACCTTGGCAGATGCTTTGGCCGAATTTGCTGTTTCATCGTGGGGGTTGGCCATGGTCGACGAGTAGGGCAGGGACATGCCCAATGCTTCAAAGGCCGACGACATGGTGTTGGCCGTGTACATGCCGCCACAAGAGCCGGTGCCGGGAATCGCTCGCATTTCGATTTCGCGCAAATCGGCATCGCTCATCTTGCCGGCCGCGTTTTCGCCCACGGCTTCAAACACGCTCACAATGTTCAGGTCACGGCCTTGGTAGCGGCCGGGCAGGATGGTGCCGCCGTAGACGTAGATTGCAGGCACGTTGGCGCGCAAGATGCCCATCATGCCGCCGGGCATGTTTTTGTCGCAACCGCCGACCACCAGCACGCCGTCCATCCACTGGCCTTGAACGCAGGTTTCGATGCAGTCCGAAATCACCTCGCGGCTGACCAGCGAGTACTTCATGCCCTCGGTGCCCATGGCCATGCCGTCGGAAATGGTGGGCGTGCCAAAAATTTGCGCGTTGCCACCGGCTTCTTCAATGCCAGCCACGGCCGCGTCGGCCAGTTTTTGCAGACCGCTGTTGCAAGGAGTGATGGTGCTGTGGCCATTGGCGACGCCCACCATGGGCTTGGCGAAATCACTTTCTTCGTAACCCATGGCGTAGTACATGGACCGATTGGGCGCCCGCGACTTGCCTTGCGTGATGTTGGCGCTGCGGCGGTTGATGGGCGTGATGGGGATGATTTTGTCGCTCATGGTGTTCAGGGTAAAAAATCGGTTGAAGTGGGCTTTGGACCTTGGCTTTGCTCACGGTGAACATCTATTCTAACGGTCTGTCAGGCACAATCCTGTCTATGCTGATACATCCTCAAATCGATCCTGTAGCCCTGCAATTAGGCCCCTTGTCTGTGCATTGGTACGGCCTGACCTATCTCGCCGCATTCGGGTTGTTCATGTTTTTGGGACTACGCCGATTGCGCCACCCTGCATTTGCCAAACTGGAAGGTGTGCAGGCTTGGCATAAACAAGATGTTGAGGACATTTTGTTCATGGGGGTCATGGGCGTTGTTTTGGGTGGCCGCATCGGTTATTGCCTCTTCTACAAGCCCTTGTATTACCTCTCAAATCCCTTAGAGATTCTGGCCGTGTGGCAAGGGGGTATGAGTTTCCATGGGGGTTTGTTGGGTGTGATGGTGGCCATGGTGTGGTTTGCCCGTACACGCAAACGACCCTTCTTGCAGGTGATGGATTTTGTGGCGCCCTGCGTGCCGACCGGTCTGGCGGCAGGGCGGGTGGGCAACTTCATCAATGGCGAGTTGTGGGGTCGCGTGGCCGACCCGTCCTTGCCTTGGGGCATGGTGTTCAGGGGGGCAAGCGATCTGCCGCGACACCCGTCACAGGTTTACCAGTTTTTGCTCGAGGGCTTGCTGCTGTTTGTCCTGTTGTGGTTTTTTGCGCGCAAGGACAGACCGATAGGCCAAGTCTCGGGGGCCTTTTCCTTGGGTTATGGCGTATTTCGTTTTATCGCAGAATTTTTCAGGGAGCCTGACGCCCATTTGGGGCTTTTGTCCTTGGGCATGAGCATGGGGCAATGGCTGTGTGTGCCGATGATTCTGCTTGGCCTGTGGCTTTTGATGAGAAATCGCAGCGCAATGCAAACCCTGTGAGAAGGGATTTATCTCACTAGTCATCGTACAACTTGCTGGCTCAAATTTTCTCTTCGCGAGGTTTTCTCAACCGGTCCCGGCTGTTTGAAAGGTGGGTTCGCATGGCAGCCCGAGCCGACTCGGCATCTTGGTTGCGGATGGCGTTGTAAATGCTCTCATGCTCACTGTGCACGCGGCGTAAATAGGCTTCCCGACCTTCGGGCGCTTGGTCCGCTGTGTTGACGCGGGTTCGCGGAATGATGCGTTTACCCAAATAAGTCATCAAGTCGGCAAAGTGTTGATTGCCTGTGGCTTTGGCCACCACCAAATGGAATTCAAAATCACTGGGGACTGCGTCGGATTTGCCGTCAATGGCTGCGGCAAAACTTTGCAGTGCTTTGGCCATGGCTTCCAGGTGTTGTGGCTTTGCGCGTTGAGCGGCCAAGCCTGCAGCCTCTGTTTCCAGGCTGATGCGCAGTTCCAAAACGTTGATGACATCTTCGACGGTGGACATGTCTTGATCGTCAATGCTGAAATTGTCGGTCGAGGGGGCTTGCAACACAAAGGTGCCGATGCCGTGCCGTGTTTCCACCAAAGCAGAGGCTTGCAGTCGGGAGATGGCTTCACGCACCACAGTTCGGCTGACCGCCAGTTCCACCATGATGGCCGATTCGGTAGGCAGTTGGTCGCCAGGGTTCAAGCGTCCCGCTTGGATTTGGCTGGCCAAGTGCTGGACGACCTCTTGCACCAAGCCCCCTCTGCGGTTACGCTCAGGCGGGATACTGCTGGAAATCTTGTTTTTTTGAATCATTTTCGATCGATTTGCTTGACAGCAAGATGGCAAGCCCACAGAATATCTTGTTATCAGACAACATACAACTTAAAATTTCTCATGACCCTTCAATCTCATCACAGGCTACTCATGACCGGCGCCGCAGGCGGCTTGGGGCAGGCCATGCGCGCACGCTTGAAAGCCAACTGTGCGTTTTTGCGTTTGAGTGACTTGTCGCCCTTGAGCCCGGCGCAATCGGGCGAAGAAGTGGTGCAAGCCGACCTGTCGGATAAGGCCGCCGTTCACGACATGGTGGCGGACTGTCAGGCGATTGTTCACTTCGGGGGGATTTCGGTAGAGCAGCCTTGGGAGCCCATTTTGCAAGCCAACATCATTGGCTTGTACAACTTGTATGAAGCCGCGCGGGTTCATGGCGTCAAGCGCGTGGTGTTTGCCAGTTCGAACCATGTGATGGGTTTTTACCGTCAAAACGAGGTGGTTGATGCCATGAGCCCACCTCGACCCGATGGCTTGTATGGCCTGAGCAAAGCGTTTGGCGAAGATTTGTCGCGTTTCTATTTCGACCGCTACGGTATCGAGACTGCATGTGTACGCATTGGCTCATCGTTTCCTGAGCCTAAAGACAGGCGCATGCTGGCCACTTGGCTCAGTTACGACGATTTGCACCGGTTGATCACGGCATGCTTGACCACTCCGGTTCTGGGGCACAGCATTGTGTATGGCACCTCGGACAACAGCGTCAGTTGGTACGACAACCGCCTTGCTCACCACATTGGGTACCGCCCCCAAGACAGCTCGGATGCTTTCCGTGCTGCGGTTTATGCGAAGACAACTGAGCCTGATTTAGCCGATCCGGCGGTGCAGTTTCAGGGCGGTGCCTTCGTCAAAAGTGGTCCTTTGTGATCGCACGCGCTCATTCCCACAACCGCGATGGCGTTTTACAATCTGCGAGCCGGTGAGGCTCAATTCACCCAGCACCGCATACTGAAGCAATTCTCAATGCCCTTTATGCCTACTTGTGACCTCATGCAAGGCTGTGCAGTTAGCATCGAGGCCGGAGCGAACTTGGTCGGCCACTCTGCGGGCTGGGTCCGCAATCCATTTTCCCTCTCGTTTTTTTAAACACCTACTTGGAGACAACCATGAAATTCAATGCACTCGCTCTGGCCATGGCCGCAGCCCTTTCTATCAGTGCCCATGCGGTAGAGTTCCGCTCTGCCGACATCCACAACGCCGACGACTACCCCACAGTGGTGGCAGTCAAACACATGAGCACAGTGCTTGAAAAATTGTCGGGTGGTAAACACAAAATCAAAGTGTTCAACAAAGGTGCTTTGGGGACTGAAAAAGAAACTGTTGACCAGGTCAAGATTGGTGCTTTGGATTTGGTGCGTGTGAACGTGGCGCCCATGAACGGCGTTTGCCCCATGACCATGGTGCCCACCATGCCATTCCTGTTCAGTTCGGTCGATCACATGCGCAAGTCGCTGGATGGTCCTGTCGGTGCGGAAATTCTCAAAAGCTGCGAGTCGGTGGGCTATGTCGGTTTGGCTTTCTATGACAGCGGTGCACGTTCCATCTATGCCAAAAAAGCCATCAAAACAGTGGCCGACGCCAAAGGCCTGAAGATCCGCGTGCAACAGTCTGATTTGTGGGTCGCGCTGGTCAGCGCCATGGGCGCCAACGCCACACCCATGCCTTATGGCGAGGTGTACACCGGTCTCAAAACAGGTCTTATCGATGCCGCTGAAAACAACATCCCCTCATTTGATACGGCCAAGCACGTGGAAGCCGTCAAGGTGTACTCCAAGACGGAGCACTCCATGGCGCCTGAAATTTTGGTGATGTCCAAAGTCATTTGGGACAAGTTGCCCGCCAACGAACAAGCCATGATTCGTCAGGCGGCCAAAGAATCGGTCGCCGTTCAGCGCAAAGCTTGGGATGAGGCCGAAGGCAAGTCGCTGGCCAACGTCAAAGCCGCTGGCGCAGAGATCGTGGAAGTCGACAAAAAATCGTTCCAATCTGTCATGGCTCCTGTCTACGACAAGTTCATGACCACGCCAGAAATGAAGCGCGCTGTCAAAGCCATTCAAGACACCAAGTAATTGGCTTTTCCTGACGCCCTCGGCGCGAGCCGAGGGCTGGAGTTTTCCATGTTGACCAAATTTTGTGCGACCGTCTCCAAGATCTGCTTGGTGTTGGCGGTGCTGGGCCTGATTGCCGTGATCTTGTGCGTGCAATGGCAAGTCATCGGTCGCTATGTTCTCAACGATACACCGACCTGGGCTGAGGCCTTGGCCATGTTGATCGTGTTGTTTGTCACCGCCTTTGGTTTGGCGGTGGGTGTGCGCGATGCGGGTCATATCGGGCTCGAGTCTTTGGTGGTTTTGCTGCCAAAAAAATGGCAGCACCGCATCGAAATTTTGATCCATGCCCTGGTGGCCTTGTTCGGGTTTTTGATGGTCCAAGGCGGTTGGTTGTGGGCTTCTGCCAAGTGGGCAGAAAAAAAACCCATGCTGCCGGTACCCGATGGGATTGACTATGTGCCGGTGATCATTGCCGGCGCTTTGATCTTGCTTTTTTCGATAGAACACATTGTTGCGCTCCTGCAAGGCAAAGTGGTCAAGCCCGTCTGGGAATAACAAAATGGAATTGACTGTCCTCGGACTGAGCTTTTCGCTTCTTTTGATCCTGGGCGTGCCGGTGGCTTTTGCCATTGGCCTGTCTTCGGTCGCCACCATCATTGCGGCCGGTTTGCCGGTGGCCATGGTGTTCCAAAAAATGGTCGGGGGCATGCAGGTGTTCTCCTTTCTGGCCATTCCGTTTTTTGTCTTTGCCGGTGAGCTGATGCTGTACGGCGGTATTGCAGAACGCATCGTGCGTTTCGCCAACAGCCTGGTGGGTCATGTGCGGGGCGGCTTGGGCATGAGCAACGTGATCGGTTGCACCATCTTTGGCGGTGTGGCCGGATCGCCTTTAGCCGACGTTTCGGCCATGGGCTCGGTCATGATCCCGCTCATGAAAAAGGAAGGTTACGACGCCGACTATGCGGTCAACGTGACCACGCACGCATCTTTGGTGGGTGCCATCATGCCGACTTCGCACAACATGATCATCTTCACGTTGGCCGCTTCAGGACTGGCATCTGTGAGTGTGCTGGGCTTGATCTTGGCGGGTCTGGTGCCTGCGATCATTTTGACGCTGTGCAATTTGGGCGCGGCCTATTGGGTGGCGGTGCAACGCGGTTACCCGGTTCACGGGAACTTTCCGGGCTGGCTCGAAGTGCTCAAAGCTTTTGGCGCCGCATTGCCCGGCCTGTTTGTGGTGGTCATCATTTTGGGCGGTATTTTGTCGGGTGCATTCACAGCCACCGAGTCGGCTTCCATCGCCGTGGCCTGGGCCCTGTTTGTGACTGTGGTCGTTTACCGAACGCTGACCTTTCAGAATTTTCTCAAAGCCTGTGCCAAGGCCTGCAAGACCACCGGCGTGGTGTTGCTCTTAATTGGAATTTCGAACGCCTTCGGTTACTTTATGGCGCTCTATGAAGTGCCGCAGATGACCGGTGCGCTGATGCAAAAAATCAGCACCGAACCCTGGGTCATTTTCTTGATGATCAACGTCTTGTTGTTCATTTTGGGCACCTTCTTGGACATGGCTGCAACCATCCTGATTTGCACCCCCATCTTTTTGCCGATTGCCATGCACTTCGGTATGGACCCGATGCAGTTTGGCATCATGCTGCTGATCAATTGCGCTTTGGGTTTGAACACGCCCCCTGTGGGCACCGTTCAGTTTGTCGGTTGTGCGATTGGTGGCATCTCTGTGGGACAGGTGATGCGAACGATTGCGCCGTTTTATGGGGCCTTAACTGTGGCCATGTTGCTGGTGACTTATGTGCCGCAATTCACGCTGTGGTTGCCGAACCTGATCAAGTGATGCCCTGCGATGCCCCTCGCTATCCGTCATGTCCGCATTACGCCCATCGCGTTTCGTGATCCCCCGCTGCTCAATGCAGCAGGCATTCACGAACCCTGGGCGCTGCGCTCTGTCATCGAAATCGAAACTGCCTGCGGGCGCGTTGGCATCAACGAGACCTATGGTGATCAGTCCATGCTCGAGGTGCTTGCCAGGGCGGCCCCCGCCTTGCAAGGGCTGTCACCCTGGGATCTGAATGTGATGGAATCTCGTGTGCAGACCCTGGTGCAACCCGCCAGCAATGCTTCGGAATTTCAGGGTGAGCAAATCTCCCTGGCACCGGGCACACACGTGTCCAAGAATGTGGCCAAGGCGGTCAGTGCTTTTGAGGTGGCTATGCTCGACCTGCAAGGCCAGCTGGCCAACGCCCCGGTGGTAGATCTGTTGGGCGGCGCGGCCCGTGATGCCGTACCTTTCAGCGCCTATCTGTTCTTCAAGTACCCTGAACACATCGACCATCCTTACGCGGCCGACCCCTGGGGTGAAGGCATTCAACCTGAGGCGTTGGTGGTGCAGGCGCGCCGCATGATCGAGCAATACGGCTTTAAGAGCATCAAGCTCAAGGCCGGGGTCTTCCCACCCGACCAGGAGGTGGCCGCGTTGTTGGCGCTAAAGCAAGCCTTTCCGGATGCACCACTGCGGATTGACCCGAACGCCAACTGGAGCGTGGCCACCAGCCTCAGAGTGGTTGAGCAGCTTCGCGGCGTGCTCGAATATTACGAAGACCCTGCACCGGGATTGGACGGCATGGCCGCCGTTGCGCGCAAACTCAGGGAGTTGGGCAGTGTGCCGTTGGCCACCAACATGGTGGTGACCGACTACAAGGAATTTGCTGAGAACGTGCGCCTGGGGTGCCCAGTGCGCATTGTGCTGTCCGACCACCATTACTGGGGGGGTCTGCGCACCACGCAGCAGCTCGCGCGCCTTTGCCAGACTTTTGACATGGGCTTGTCGATGCACTCCAACTCGCATCTGGGCATCAGCCTGATCGCGATGACGCATCTGGCCGCTTCGGTTCCGCATCTGGCTTATGCTTGTGACACGCATTACCCCTGGCAGGACGAGGAAGTGGTGCAAGGAGGGCGTCTGAAGTTTGAAAACGGCAGCTTGCGGGTGCCGCGGGGACCCGGTCTGGGCGTGAAGATTGACAGCGAGGCACTGGCCCGCTTACACGACAACTATCTCCATTGCGGTATTCGCAACCGTGACGATCTTGGGCAGATGCGCAAATACGACCCGACATTCACTGGCAAACAGCCAAGGTATTGAACATGAATAAGTACACCCCACCTCACGCCATCCGCATGCACCCGAATGACAACGTGGCCATTATCGCTAACGACGGAGGCCTACCCTCAGGCACTGTCATGACCGAAGGCCCTGCCGCTGGATTGACACTGCGTGACAAGGTTCCGCAAGGCCACAAGTTGGCCTTGAAAGACATCGTCGCAGGCCAAGCCGTGCTTCGCTACAACGTGCCGGTGGGCTATGCCCGCGAAGCGGTGTTGGCTGGCAGTTGGGTGCACGAGCGCCTGCTCGACATCCCGACAGCGCGAGAACTGCAAGGCTTGCCCATGGCCACGCAGCCTGCGCCGGTCTGGGCGCCGCTTGAAGGTCATACCTTCGAGGGCTATGTGAATGCCGATGGATCGGTGGGCACACGTAACCTGCTGGCCATCACCACGACAGTGCAGTGTGTGGCAGGTGTGCTGAAGGTGGCGGTCGATCGCATCGAACGCGAACTGCTGCCGATGTACCCGAACGTGGACGGCGTGGTTGGCCTTGAACACACCTACGGCTGTGGCGTGGCGATTGAAGCGCCTGGAGCCGAAATCCCGATCCGCACCTTGCGCCACATCAGCCATAACCCCAACTTCGGCGGCGAAGTGATGGTGGTTAGCCTGGGCTGCGAGAAGCTGCAACCCTCGCGTCTGCTGCCACCGGGCAGCTTCCCGATCCATGATGCACGCGACGCAGCGCAGGGTCCAGACGTGGTCTGCCTACAAGATGATGAGCATGTAGGTTTCATGTCCATGATCAACAGCATCGTGCAGCGTGCGAAGCCGCATCTGGAACGCTTGAACGCACGCCACCGCCAGACCCTGCCCGCCAGTGCCCTCGTCGTGGGCGTTCAGTGTGGCGGCAGTGATGCGTTTTCGGGCGTGACGGCCAACCCTGCCGTGGGTTACATGGCCGACCTGATCGTTCGCGCTGGGGGCACGGTGATGTTCTCAGAAAACACCGAAGTGCGTGACGCAGTTGAGCAACTCACCAGCCGCGCAGCGACACGCGCCGTGGCCGAAGATGTGATACGTGAACTGGGCTGGTACGACCAATACCTTGAGCGCGGCAGCGTAGACCGCACCGCCAACACCACTCCGGGCAACAAGGCAGGTGGCTTGTCTAACATCGCCGAAAAAGCCATGGGCTCGATCATCAAGAGCGGCAGCGCCGCAATTGGCAGCGTGCTCGCTCCGGGTGACAAGCTCCGCCCCGACCAGAAAGGCCTGGTTTTTGCCGCCACGCCCGCGAGCGATTTCATTTGCGGTACGCTGCAGCTGGCCGCTGGCATGAATGTGCATGTATTCACGACTGGCCGTGGCACGCCCTATGGCCTGCAGGCTTGTCCGGTGGTCAAGGTCGCCACGCGCAGCGACCTGGCACGGCGCTGGCACGACCTGATGGATTTCAATGCAGGTCAGATTGCCGAAGGCGTGATGACGATAGAAGACGCTGGTTGGGCGTTGTTTCACTTGTTGCTGGAAACCGCCAGCGGCAAGAGAACCTGGGCAGAGCACTGGAAGCTGCATAACGCGTTGGTGCTTTTTAACCCCGCACCGATCACTTGAAGTAAAGACAAATCATTTGATTTTTAACTCATGAACAAGGATAAAGTATGTTGAAAAAACGCAACCTGATGTTTGCTATCGGACTCGCCGCCTTTGGCCTGATGAGCCAAGGTCAAGCCATCGCCCAAGCAGATTACCCTAACAAGCCGATCAAACTGATCGTCGCCTTTCCTCCCGGTGGCACCAGCGATGTGATGGGCCGTTTGATGGCGGAAGAGTTAGGAAAAGTACTCAAACAGCCTGTTTTGGTCGAGAACATTGGAGGTGCTGGCGGAGTGATTGGCATCGATCGTGCGTTAAAAATGTCCCCCGATGGTTACACCATCATCCAGACTGGTGTGGGTCAGAACGCGGTGGCGCATGGCCTTGACCCCAACATCAAGTACGACTCGCTGACCGATTTCATCCACCTTACGCAGGTACACTCGGGCCCTAACGTTCTGCTGGTTCACCCCGCACAAGCTTTCAAGACCGTCAAGGATCTGGTGGACTACGCCAAGAAGAACCCTGGCAAGCTGGATTACGGTTATACCCACGCGGCCTCTGGCCATATGGCTATGGAGCTGTTTAAACAGACGACAGGCATTTTCCTGACCGGCATACCCTACCGTGGCGGCGGCCCTATGCTCAACGACCTGCTTGCGGGTACTGTCCCTATGGTCTTTCTGAATCAGGATGTCGCTCTGCCCCATGTCAAGGCGGGCAAGCTGCGTGCGCTGGCTGTGACAAGCAAAGAACGCAATGCGCTTTACCCCGATGTGCCAACCATTTCTGAATCTGGTTACAAAGGTTTTGAAGCGCTGTCTTGGTCAGGATTATCAGTGGCCAAGGGCACTCCTCAGCCGATTGTGGATAAGCTGGAAGCCGCAATGGCTCAGTCCATGCAGACGGCCAATTTCAAACAACGTCTGACCTCCACCGGTTTTGTTATCCCTGCTCAGGGCAGCAAACCCTACACCGAGTTTGTCAAGTCGGAGCTGAACCAGTGGACAAGTGTGATCAGTACCGCCGGCATCAAACCTCAGTAAGAAAGTCCATCGATGTTTGACACCATTTCCGGGGTCCGCGCCAGCGCTTGTACCTTGCCGGTGAATCCTACGGCCAAGCACTTTTCGCTACCTCGTCCTCTGACCTGAATGCCGCCATGGACCGATTCCTCCGGCCGGTCGGATTGCCTGCAGGATATGCCTGGCTGGCTGGTAAAACCTCAGAATCGACCTTGCTGATAACTGATTTTTCGAGTAAATGAAATGACCACTGCATCCACCCCTGTCATCACTTCCATGCGCGTTATCCCCGTTGCCGGGCGTGACGGCATGCTGCTTAACCTGAGCGGCGCACACGCGCCGTTTTTCACTCGCAACTTGCTGCTGCTGACCGACAGCCTGGGACACACCGGCGTGGGCGAAGTACCTGGCGGCGAGGTCATCCGCCAGACACTGGAGGATGCCCGTGAACTGGTCGTGGGCCAACCCTTGGGCAGCCACTTGGCCGTTTTGCAGCGCATGCAAAAAACCTTCGCCGACCGCGATGCGGGCGGTCGCGGCCTGCAGACCTTTGACCTGCGTACCACGGTGCATTCGGTGACTGCTGTCGAGTCGGCCTTGCTCGATTTGCTCGGCCAGTTTTTGAAAGTGCCCGTGGCCGCCTTGCTGGGTGAAGGCCAGCAGCGCGATGCGGTGGAAATGCTGGGCTACTTGTTCTACGTGGGCGACCGCAAGAAAACAGACCTGCCCTATGCCAGTGAACCCGATGCCGACAATGCCTGGTTCCGTGGGCGCCACGATGAGGCCATGACGCCCGAGGCCATCTTGCGCCTGGCTGAAGCCGCCTACGAACGCTATGGCTTCAACGATTTCAAGCTGAAGGGCGGTGTGCTGCGCGGCGAGGAAGAAGTCGATGCGATTCACGCCCTGCACGCGCGCTTTCCACAGGCGCGCATCACGCTCGACCCCAACGGTGGTTGGCTGCTGAAAGACGCGATCCGCCTGATGCGCGATATGCATGGCGTGCTGGCTTATGCTGAGGACCCTTGCGGTGCTGAGCAGAGCTTCAGCGGTCGCGAGGTGATGGCCGAGTTCCGCCGCGCGACCGGTCTGCCCACAGCCACCAACATGGTCGCCACCGACTGGCGCCAGATGATGCACGCTTTGAGTTTACAGAGCGTGGACATACCCCTGGCTGATCCGCATTTCTGGACCATGGCGGGCAGTGTGCGTGTAGCGCAAACTTGTCGCGACTGGGGTCTGACTTGGGGCTCGCATTCTAACAACCACTTTGATGTGTCGCTGGCCATGTTCACCCATGTGGCTGCGGCTGCGCCGGGCAAGGTCACCGCGATTGACACCCACTGGATCTGGCAGGACGGCCAGGGACTCACAAAAGAGCCGCTACAGATCGTGGGCGGCATGGTGCAGGTGCCCAAGAAGCCGGGCCTGGGCATCGAGCTGGACATGGTCAAAGTGGAGGCAGCCCACCAGCTGTACCTGCAACATGGCTTGGGTGCCCGCAACGATGCGCAGGCCATGCAGTATTTGATTTCAGGTTGGACTTTCGACAACAAACGGCCCTGCATGGTGCGTTGAGCGCGGTCTTGAAAGACCTGGATCGGCCGGATCCAAAGTGTGAGATTCCAGCCCTGTTCAAGACCGTGATGAACGAAAGAATCAGCGCCGATTGAACCCAACGGATGCCAGGCCAAAACCGGCGATCATCAGCATGCCGATCAGTGCCCACAAGTCGGGCAGGTGGTTGAACATCAACCAACCGCCCAGTGCAGAAAAACCAATGGCGCTGTACAAATAGGGCGACAAGACCGAGGCGGGTGCCTTGGCAAATGCCAACACCATGAAAAACTGTCCGTAGGACCCGGCCACTGCGACGAAGGCCAGCAAGCCCAATTCAGCCCCAGTCATGCTGCCAGGCCAGAAGAATGGTACCGCTACGCTCATGACCGAAAAACCCAGCAAGCTTGTGAAAAACTGAATGGTTAAAGGGGAGTCTTTTCTTGCCAAATAGCCGGTCAGTGTTTGAAAACCTGTGTAACAGACCACCCCCATCATCGCCAAAGTCGCACCGGTTGGGTCCACATCACCACCGGGGCGAACCACCAGCAAAGCCCCCGTCATGCCACCTGCAATGAGAAGCCAGCCGATTGCACTGACCTTTTCTTTCAGAACAAATCTAGCCAACAGAGTGACCGCAAAGGGCACAAGGCAATAGATGGCTGTGAATTCGGCAACGGGAATGCGCTGCAGTGCGCCATAACCGAACAGACTACCGCCCACGACCAAAACTCCCCGAAGCAGTTGAAGTCTTGCTTGCTGAGTCGTGAATAAATGGGGCGATTTTTTTCGCAAAATGGTCGCCGTGATCATTGCCGTCTGCACGCCATAGCGAGTCCAAATGATGATCATGGGTGTCAGCGTCAGCATCAGCAGTTTGCTGAAAGTGTCTTGCGTCGACAAGCAGGCCATCGAGGCCACCATGGTCAGGATGGCGCTGAGGTGGACGGTTTGGGGGCGGTTCATGGATGGCGCAATGTGGTGGAGGGCAACTCGCCGAACAGTCGCTTGTAATCCTGAGCAAACTGGCCCAGGTGCCAAAATCCCCAGTGGGCGGCAACGTCTTGCACCGTGACGCCTTTTGCGGCGTCACGCAGGCCTCGGCGAACACCATTGAGACGCAAGGCGCGCAGGTATTTGACGGGGGTGGTGCCCAGTACATCTTGGAAACTGTAATTCAGTTTGCGTCGGCTTGTGCCCAGATGGCTGCACACTTCAAGGATGGACAGGGGTTCATCAGTGTGTCCGAGCATCAATTCACAGGCTTTGTCGACCAGTTTTTTGCGCCGCTCCAGCGTCGGCAGTTCATGCGTGTCCACCTGTGAAGGCAGTGCTTCGATCCACTCCATCAGAATCTCGTCTCGCAGCTGTCGCAAGGCCTGTGGGTCGTGCTGGCGGTTCGCCAGGGCGCTGGCCTGGTCCAGAACGGTAAGCTGCAAGTCGCGTAAAACTTTCGCCTTGACGCCTGAGGTTAGAAGTACAAGCTGTTTTTCGAGCCAATGGGCCAGGGGCTTTTGGTACATGCGTTCCCACAGTGGGTTGAGCA
>Ga0164295_10002095_pt1 | contig 16525 bp, 3 predicted proteins | sample GEODES006metaG_FD_111798 | JGI IMG/M metagenome (GOLD analysis project Ga0164295, IMG submission 111798) | Oligotrophic lake water microbial communities from Sparkling Lake, Wisconsin, USA - GEODES006 metaG | ecosystem: Environmental > Aquatic > Freshwater > Lake | place: USA: Sparkling Lake... | reverse complement strand
GGCCCAAGCAATACCGACTCCGGCAAAACAAATTCCCAGGAGAAGGGAGAGGTTGTCCCCACGGGGAAGGAGTCCGACTGAGGCTAGACCAATTCCGCCAAGGAGAAGGGATACGGTGTGGATCGCACGGGCAGAAAACTTACGCCCCAGATAAAGGAAGGCCATGGCCGCGAAGAAGGCGACAAGGTTGTAGATGGCGAAGGAGTCGTTTGCGAGGGTGACACCTTGTGGGTAGAGGGGATCTTGCGGGCCTGAGGCTCCAAGAAGATCTCGAGCTACGGCGACAGGAAAAAAGATCCACATGCAGAAGAGGGCCATCCAGGTGAAGAATTGAACCGAGGCGAGTTGGCGCATGGTGTGAGGCATGGATCGAATCGCAGTGGCGATTTCCCCCATGCCTTCGTTTTGTAGTTTCTTAAATTCGTTCAGATCGGTGGGGGGTGTCTCTTTTGTGGTCACTACAGTCCACAGAACGCTAAGTAGAAAGACGACGGCTCCGATAGTGAAGGCGAGATGGACGGTTTGGGGGATGGGATGCTCGGGAGAAGAGGTGGAGGTGATTCCGAATTGAGAGTGAAGCCAGCCAGGGAGTTTGGAGGCGAGGACGGCTCCTGCGCCGATGAATACGCTTTGCATGGCAAAGCCGACAGTGCGTTGGCGTTCGGGAAGGAGATCGGCGACAAAGGCGCGGAAGGGTTCCATGCTGACATTGACGGAGGCATCGAGGATCCAGAGGAGACCTGCGGCCATCCAGAGGGCGCTGGAGCGGGGCATAAGAAAAAGAGAGAGGGAGGCGAGGATGGCTCCGACGAGGAAGTAGGGTCGGCGCCGGCCGAGGATGGGGTGCCAGGTACGATCGCTGAAGTGGCCAATGATGGGTTGGATGATTAGGCCCGTGATAGGGGCGGCGAGCCAGAGGAGGGGGAGAGCGGATTCGGAAGCGCCGAGGTATTCGTAGATCGAGCTCATGTTGCCCATTTGGAGGCCCCAACCGAACTGGATACCAAAGAAGCCGAACGACATGTTCCAGATGGAGAGGAAGGAGGATGCGATTGGGGTGGGGGATGAGGCTGATTTCATAGGGGAATTATCTCCTAAAAATTAAAAAAGGGGAGTTGGAAGATGGACAAAGTGAGTCGGAGTTACTGGACTACGAGGCGATAGAATTTGCGGGAAGGAGAGGTTACGGAATCAATATACGATAGGTTTTTGGGTTCTTCGGTGTCGTTGGTCAGGCCAGTAGTAATATCTACCCAGCGTCCACTCGATAAATCTTCACGGGCCTGGACGATGTAGGTCCGACCAGGGACTGCAGTCCATGTGATAGTGAATCCGCTGCCGCTGGTGAGGATGGTATTGATCTGGAATCGTGAGCTTGGGTTGAGTGGGTCGGTGCCTGCAATTAGCTCATCGGCATTGGTCTGACCGCCGCGGTCTTTGTTTCCGAGCGCAAAGGCCAGCTTTCCGCAGGAGAAGCCGAGCGCGTGCGCGCAAAACTCTCCGCTTTCGGTTTGCCCCTCACCCTGCCCGCCCATCTCGACACCGACGCTCTGCTCGCCGCCGCGGCCAAGGACAAAAAATTCAGCTCCGAAAAAATCGCCTTCGGTCTGCGCATGAACGCCGGCATCGATCCGGCGCGGTTGGCCGGCAACCACGATCTTGTCATCGGTCTGCGCGAGAAAGGCCTGCTCGAAGACCACGGCCCCCGCGTCCGCCTCACCCCCCGCGGCAGATTGCTCGCGGATGAGATTGCGGCCGAGCTGATTTGATGCCTAGCGTAATGCCGTGATTGCGGCGCCGCGTCCTCATGGCACCGCCGGGTGCGGAGAGCTACTGGGCGGGAGGCTGATAAATAATGCGATAGAATGTCTTCAAACCCTCAGCAGGCAGAGTGAAGGTACGAGCAGCACCATTGGCATCCGAACCCACGTTCAGAGATTGCGGGTCGCTCCAAGGACCAAGCAGAGAGCCGCTCTGCCTAAACGAGTAGCTGCCAGCAGCAACAACAGGCGCCACTTCGACCGTCACATTTGTACCAGCCTTTCCAAGAACGCGAGTGGTGAGCCGCGAGTTCCCGTCTTGCGGAAGGGTCCCCAAATGGAACTCCACGTAGTTCGGAATCCCGTCCTGGTCAGGATCTGCTCCGGATGCCCCGGACGAACCCAGATTGTTGGTCCCGAAGATGCCGGCTGCCCACTGCTCGTATAGCGTAAGAGCAGAGGTGACAGTGATGGTGAAAGTTTCTTCGTCCGAACCATCCTGACCGGTTGCCGTGAATCGGAAGGTGTAGGTGTTGCCTTCGCTGCCCACAGGAGGCGAGAAATTGAACTGGGCGGCGCTGTTCAGGTTCCAACTCGACGGGCCCAGATTGCTTGCCGCAGCCAAGGACACGTTGGTGTCACCGGCAGCGGTAGTCAGGGTGACGGGAATAGTCAGCGTTTGGCCGACAGGGATGGCCCGGTTGCCAATCGGCACAATCTGTGGCGCGGGCATCCGCGGCAAATTCGCAATGTAATCGTTGCTATTGGTCGCGGTCATGCCAGCGGTCATGTCGATGAGGCGCAGGTATTGGGCCTGGCCACCGCTGAAGCTGGCGTTGGTTTGGAAACCGACATAGATGCCGTTGGCGATAAGGTCGCTGCCGCTTTTGCCTTCGGCCCCCCACAACACGGCGGTGGGGTTAGTCGAGGCAAGATCAACAACGTTGTAGGTCTTGTTTGCCTGGATGCCAAACCAGTTAGCTCCGCCAGAATTCGTCGCATTCACATTGAAAGTGGCGGCCCGAGCCCCGTTGGTGCGGAAATTGTTGTTCACGAAAGCGAAAACCACGTCTTGCTGGTGAGCGGATACGCCAGGCGCCTGAACTTTTGCTACGGCGAAGATGTCGTTGTTCCATGCTCCGAGACTTTTGTCGGCCAGAAAATAGTTTTGCTGCGAACGCAGGGCCGGCGAGCCAAGACGGGCTTTGTTCAGGCGGGCATAGGTAGAACGGATGGAGTCCTTCCAGGCTGCCGCGGACCACACGCTGGTCATGTTGTTGTAGCGTTTGAAATGCGGTATCGCCTTGCCGAAGTTTAATTCATACAGCGAGAAATTATTTGCCGGGCTGATGCCCTCAGAGAAGTCCGTCCGCGAAGCGTAGGTCGCCGCATGGTTTTGCGCCCCCATCTCCTGACCGTAGAAAACCATCGGGACGCCGTCCATGACCGCATTGATGGCATACGCGTAGGCCAGAGACCATTGATCGTCCGTCGGGAAGATTTCGTCGTGGGAGGTAAGATTCAGGAGAATCGGCGACAGCTCGAAGGCGTTCTTGCGCTTGTCAAATTGCTGCCAGAGAAGGCCGGTTGAGCGGTTGGGAACCGAAGCGGTCTGGTCGGCGAATGTCCGGTAATCGAAGAAGTCATTTCTCCATACGAACACCATATTCTCGTTGAGAATATCGAAATGACGGGCGGAACGGTAGCCGACTCCATGTCGCGGACTGCCATCCACATCCTTGTTGCCATCCAAGGACTCGGCCATGAAAAGAAAGTTCCATTTCCAGCACCGCGTTTTGTTGATCGTATACTCCCAGAATTCATTGGGCAGACCTTGGGCAAAGTCACAACGCAGACCCGCCACTCCAAGTGTCTTCTGCTGTTCAGTCGTTTGGCCGCCCGTCAGGCCCGTTTTCTCGAGCCAGTAGAGCGGATAGTTCGCGAAGTAGTTCCAAAGCTCTTTGGTCTGGGGATCGAGGGGTTCGAGCCTGTCGTCTTCACGTAAAAAGCGTTGATACCAACCGCTACGCCAACGATCCGTATCGTTGTCCCAAATCGCCGGCGCGGGTTGCTGGACCAAAGCGTCGTAACGACCGAAGAAAAAGTCTGCCGCATCGCTCCATTTGCCGAAGTCGATTCTATCGGGGGCGACCGCCATGTCATTGTCCGTCATGCTGGTGAAAAACGTGGCAGGAAGGCCGTAGTCGTTTTTCCGCGAATACCATCCTGGCCGCACTGCCGAGATGCGGCTCGTTGGACTCACCACGCCACCACCGGAGCCTTGCAACCCAAGCCGCTGCCCCATCTCGCCGATCTCGGCGTCCCATGCCGAGTGGTTGAACGTGCCGTCGAGCATGATACCGATTCCCTGCTGACGGTAGGCTTCAACGAACTGCTGGAACTCCTGCATCGCGTCCTCAGTGTTGTTTTGATCGCCCAAAACAGGATTGACCTGCCAGTAGTTTTTCACGGCGTAGGGCGAGCCGGGGTCATATTCGGCGTTGGTCAACGGGTCGATCTGCCGGCCGATCGCGCCGATGGGGTGCATTGGCTGGAGCCAAATCATGTTCACGCCGAGATCCTTCAATTTGAGCGGGCTGATGGCGCCGGGCCGGCCAGCCTCCGCCTCGAACATGTTGCGGAAGGTCGAGCGACTCGCAAAGTCGTTGCCCTTCGCATCTGCCGTCAACGGATTCAGCTCGTAAATCGTGGTGTCCAGGACGTTGCGCGGCGAAACCACTGCCGCACTGTCCCGACGCAGCCCGTTGTCGGTGTAATAAATCCAAGGACCGTTACCGATCTTCCAGCGCGCATTGATGCGGTAAGCGCCGCATTTGCGAACAGGCAGTGTAACCCGATAGCGACCACCGCCGACCGCACTCATGGGGTAGCCCAAGAAATAAGTGTCCAGCGACGTCGATGTGACGCTGTCTCGATTTTCCTCTCCGGGCAATTTAGCGAACTCGCGGCGGTTGAGGTTTGTGAAAAGCTCGATTTGCGTTATCTGGTCGTCACGGCCAGTGCGCGGCTCAAGGTCCACCGTGATCCACTCTTGTTCCCCGCGCGACTCATCGATGAAAAAGCGCCGCAAGCCGTAGTTCGCATCCTGCTCATTGGCTCCAACCGTGGTCCACATTTTCGGGCTGCCGTTGTCAAATCGCCCATCGACATTCTCGTCGCGGATTGAGGAAATCGGAACACGCAGGAACTCGGTGACGTCGAGGTGGTTGTTTTGATCCCAAACGGCGGGGACCTGCATTTGCAAGGTGCCTCCGGGGGTTGCAGTCTGGTAAGCCGCCGCGGCGAGGTAAATCGCCTCCGGCATCTGACCTCCGTAAAGAGCTTTCAGATCGATGACGCCTTCCATGTAGTTGTTCGGCGAGTTGTCGCCCTTTACGTTGGCGGTAGCCGGGCTTCCGGTCGACGTCGACCAGCCGGAATAACTGTTTGAACCTTCGCCCCCCAAATAAACGGGATTATTCAGAAAAACTTGGCCGTCTTTGCCCCAACCAGCGGGAGTGGCATTGCCCAGCTGGTCGCTCAGATAAATGAAGTGGTCCAAACCGTTGTTGCCGGTCCCCCAAGTGGCCACGTAAAGCTTGTCGCCCCGCACCGCAGCCCAAAGTTTCATCCAACCATAGGACGCGATCTCGTAAAACTGGCTGTCGAGCTGGCCGTTCATGGAAAAGTTGGTGCTGGCGGAGAGCGTGTAGTTGGCGTTGTTGTTGCTGTCCCAGAATTCCGAACCGTTGATGACCGCACTGAACCAGTGCTCGATGTTCTCGGAACCGGGGGGCACTTGGTAGGTGGCGGAAAACACACTTCCTGCCCCGGCAGTCATAAGAATTGCTGACGGCGTGGAGGTATTCCCGACCGGCCGGGCAAAAAAGTTTATGCTGGAAGCTCCTTTAAGCGGCCCCTCATTGGGTTTGTAGGTGATGGTGAACGTATTGCCATTGCGCGTGACACCGATTTCGGCCGGAAATGAGATTCCGGCCACGTAGATTTTGGTTTGTTTGCCGGAGAGGCTGACGTTGAGCGTGCCGCCGGTGACCGTGAGGGTGTCACTGGGATCCAGCGTGTTGACAAAGGCCGTGCCGTTGGGCTTGCCGACCGCAGGCTGCAAAGTCACGTTGCCGTCGGCGGTGTTGAGGGCGACGAGGGACTCTTCCTGGTTGAAGACGCGGCTGAACGCGTAAGGACCTTGTACGGTTGAATCCCAGCGCTGGGTGAAGTTGCCGCGGGTCAGACTGCGGTGCTTAGCGCGGGCCTCGTTAAGAGCCTTGATGTGGAGGTAGAGCGGGGCGTTGGTCGCGGTGAGTTTGTTGCGAGGTGCAGTTCCGGAGGTACCCGGCTTGAATCCACGGTCAAACATGCACTCGCGTTGCCAGTCCTGATCGTCATAAGTCTGGCCCTCATATTGGCTGCCGAACTGCTTACTGCCATTTGCAACGCCGCCCTGGTCGAAGGCGTGCTCGCTGCCGTAGTAGAGGCAGGGGACGGGGGTGGCGAGGTAAAGGAAGGATAGCGCCGGGCGCAGTTTCCATACGTCATTTCCCGTATCTCCACCGTTCTGTTGACTGATGCGGTTGACGTCGTGGTTGTCGATGAAGGTAACCAGGCGGGTCGCGCCCTCGCCATACAAGCTAGCGTTGTTCAGTTGGCCGGTGAGTTGACCGCTGCCGGCGCCGTCAATGAAGACGCTCTTGATGGTCTTGCTCATCGGGAAGAAGAGAGCCGAATTAAAGGACCCGGGATCCTTCACATGGCTGGCTAGGGTGTTGTTGTCGTAGGTAAAGTATTCGCCAAACAGAATAAAGTCGCTCTTGCCGCGGGAGGTGGCGTATTGGCGGATGTCATCGGCCCACTTGACCACCCAGTTGAATTCCACGTGTTTGATGGCATCGACGCGGAAGCCGTCGCAGTCAGTGGCATCAATCAGGTTTTTGAAGGCTTCGGTGATCCAGTAGGTGACGTGGGCGCTATCCGTTTTGAGGTCGTCGGTGCCCTTGAACTGGCCGTAAAGGTACTCGGGCGAGGTATCCCAGTTGTTGATCGTGCCGTTGTTATGAAAATGGGTGAGATCGTTTAATGGGTAGGGGTGTCTGCGGTCGCCCCACCAGCCAAAGGTGTTATTGCCGTTCGCCCAGTATCCATTGTCGTCGCTGGTATTGTTGCCGAACAGGCCGTTGAGATCGGCGGTGTGGTTAATGACGACGTCGAGGATGACGTAGATGCCGCGGGCGTGGCAGGCGTCGATCAGGTCCTTCAGTTCCTGGAAGGTGCCTTGGGACGGGTCAACGTTAAAGAAGTCGGTGGGATGGTACATGTGGTAGGGGGTGAAGCGGGTGTCACGGCCTTGGGCATTCATCTGGACGCCGGAGATCCAGATGGAGTTGACGCCCATGCCGGTGAGGTAATCGAGATTGTCCTTGAGGCCTTTCCAATCACCGCCGTGGTGGAAGTTTCGATTGAAAGGATAGTTGCGGCCGCTGTTGTTGACGTACCAGGAGGAGCGGTTGATGCCCATGGCGCTGGTGGTGTTGTTGGCGGCATCGCCGTCGGCAAAGCGGTCGGTAAAGATTTGATAGATGTTGATGTCGCGCCAGTCGGTGGGGGAAGGGAAGTAGACGTGGCCGACGGGGCGGGGATTCAGGCCATAGGTGGAATCGAGAACCAAGTTCGGGTCGTTTGGCAGAGCGGAGGTGGTGGATGGCCAGATGGATAGCAAAGAGAGGAGGAAAATAGGCAGGAACAAACGGCGGCAGAGCAGGAGCTGTGGCAAGCCAGCGTATCCCCAGGATTTTGTGAAAAGGCTTTTCACAAAACCGATCATCCTAAAAAAGAATCGAAAAAATGCACTGGGTCTTACATAGAAATATGTAGCACCGTGCCGCAAACAAGTGACGCGAGCCAAAAGGCGCAGAGGTTTCGGGTTCAGGCCACTCATGATCAAGGAGAGGGGGTAATTACGACCCGATAAAACTTCCGGGTGGAGTTTGTTGCGTTGGTGTCTCGGAAGGTTTGGATTGTTCCGTCTCCAAATTTCTCACCCTCGATATTCGACTGAATCTCCCATCCCTGATTTAGATCGGAAATTCCTTGGAGCTGGTATTTTAGGCCCACGTAGGTTTTCATCCTGATCGAAAAACCTTGGGTGGAGCTGTATTCGGTGTTTTCGATTTTCCGACGTTCAGGTCCGCTGGTGCCGTCATTTGGATTCGTTTGCAACTGGTATTCCTGAAGATCCGTCAAGCCGTCCTCGTCAGGATCGGCTGTGCCATCGAAGGCGGAGTTGTTTAAAAAGTCGTTGCCCAAAAAGTTATCGCTCTCCCACCAATCAGGCAGACCATCCAAGTCGGAGTCCGGTCCGGTGGTGTTTGTTAAATCCATGCCCTGATCGAAAGCAAGTGTGACCTGATGAGGGCCAGAGCCGGTCAGTTCCACCTCAACCTGGTGGGTTTGAGCTTGGTTGCGGCGTGTGACCGTGCTGAAGCCAGCGTTGTCGGAATCCGTGGCGAGATCATTGATTTGGGGGGCCCATACAGAAATCCGAGTAATGCCAGCGGGATTGGCGTTCTGCAGCACCAGGCGGCGGCGCCCATCGTGATCTTGGGGCGACTCGTTGCTTAAGTTGGTTTGACCATTCAGCAAAAGATCCTCGAGATTGGGAGAGAGTCCGAAACGGACATAGCCCTTGTCGAGATTGATCATCTCATAGACCGCCTCCAATCGTTCCGTATCCACGTTCGGAAGGCGGATTGTCTTCTTGACCCCCCCGGAAGCAAATTGCCAACCCAAGCCGTTGGTGCCGGTGACCGGACTCACGGTGTAGGAGGAATTGGCCATGGCGTTGCTCGAGACCCCCGTGCGAACCATCCACCAGTCCTTGAAACCGCTGGTGCGGAAGGCGCTGAGGGTGGTTGTCGTGCCAACAAGGTTCCTTGCGCCCTCGTCTTCTGTGTCGGTCCCGCTGTAGGAAGCAAAGTTACCGGTCATTTGCCAGACGCGGCTGCCGTCGGGCAACCGCATCCAAGCCGCCACCATCCGGCCCCCGGTAGCCTCAAAAAGGGCAAAAATTCGTTGGTTGCTCAGGATGTACTCCGCTTGGCCGTCCAAATCGACGTCGTTGCTGTAGCGGCGGTAAGCTCCCGTCTGGCTCCAAGCATTGACTTCCCCATAGACGCGGGCGAAACGGGCCTGGGATTGGGCGAAGCGCGCGAAGCTGGCCAAGGCTTGGTTCGTTCCCGTGTCAGGGGAGACATATTCCCCGGTGCTGAACTTTCGCAGATCGCTGGTGGCAGTGTCGTGGAAGGCGGTTTGGAACATCGCCCCGTGCAACACGGCACGGGCCAGCGAAGGCAGCCCAGTCCGGGTGACGGTGTTCACGTTGGTGGCGGCCGCATGGGCGATGCCGGAAACTCCCACCCGGCCGAAGATGCCCGCAGTTCCCGGGAAGGTCTTGTTTTGCAGGCCCTCCTCGTTGGCGGACCCCTCGTACCAGTTGTCGTAATTGCCTTGGGTGGCCCGATGGACCCAGTCCTTTGCCACCGTAGGCAGCTGATTGTTGGTGCCGCGCTCGACCACGCCCCACGTGCCGGTCAGCTGACCGTTGTCCAGCCGGGGGTACTGCACTTGGCCTGCCAGAATCTGGCTGGGCGTGACCACGCGAACATAGGGACGGCTGGCCAGCCAGCGGACATTGGCATCGTAGTTGGAGGCTTTGGCGCTGTCGGTAAAATCACTCAGATCCCTCCAAAGAACAGTGACCTGATCCTGGACCGAACTGCGGGACCGTCGGTTGACCATTTGTCGGAATTCCATCACCGATCCCTCGTCCAGCGAATTCGCAAGGTAATCAGAGTAGGTGTCGCTGATCGGAATGAGGGTTACCCCGTTGATGCGGTTTAGTCGGAAACCATCGGTGCCAGTGGCGGCCGGCAGGCCGAACCAAAGGCTAAGATGGCGCATCTGGTCCGCGAAGGTGTGGGTGTACCCCATCCCAGCAATCTGGGCGAGGGTGTCCTTGTCGAGAACCCGCTCGCTCGGCCAGAAAACGTTGGTGAAGGCCACGGTATTGCTGACCCCGTAGATATTTCCGAGAAACTGACGGGCGAGATCGCGGTTTTGGTTGTTGAAGGATTGGTTGAAGTATTTCGCCACGTGATCGGAAAAACTGCTGCCCACTAAGTCCAGATTGGCGCTGGCGGCCAAGTTGCGGATGCGCGTGTTGAAGGCAGGGCCGTCGTTACTGTTGTCCGTGCTCTTGGCCCACTGCAAAGCGGAGGCGAGTGTCGGCGTGATGTGCAGGCTCAGAGGCGCCTTGGCGCCATAAGATTCGTGGGTGTCCAGTAGACGGTAATAACCAGCCGGATTGGTGGGGGCGCGGTTATGCACCAAATTTTGAACCACGCTGGCCGGCTGGATTGCCTGGTTGCCGTGGGCCAAGAGCATCACCTTGGCATAGCGGTGGCGTTCGCTGTACTTGTTGCCGTTGTTGCCCAAGGAAACATCACGCCCGAAGTACCAGGAAAGTTTTCCATTCAGGTTGATATTCTGTTGGTCCTTCCAAAAATCAGAGGTGAGCCAGTCGTCGGCGATGGTGTCGGTCAGGTCGTTGTTCTTGGCAATGCTGTTTTTGACTAGGTTGGCATTCACCGCGCTTGCGCTTCCCGGCAGGGTGGTGAAAACCTGGAAGCCGAGACGGTTCGGATCCCCATTCCATCCCGCATCAAGCAGGGCTTGGCGCTGGACGGCCACAGTGACGGCATCAAAGCGACTGGACCAGCGGACCCAGGCCACTCCGTTGGTGGCGATCCCCCGGGATTGAACCGAGACCAGGGAATCCGTGCCATTCCGCGTGTTGTTCTTCAAATCCGTATCGATAAATACCCGGGCGGGCGCATCCGTTTTGGACCGGTAGGCTCCCACCACTGCTTCCCAGCGCATATCGGTCCCGAGACCGACGCCCTCGGGGAGGGCGCACTCGCCTACAGAAGGATTACCGGTATCCACGACAATGTAAGTATTCACGTCAGACAGGGCGCCGGGCTGAAGGTTAAAGAAGTCGACCCGGAAGTAGACTTTTCCGTCTGTGGAGCCCCCGTCCCGGAAAGAAAAAGCCACAATATCGCGCGATGAATCATTCCCATCCACGCGGTAGATGTCCACGGAATCCAAGGTACCGGCCAGATTGTAGCCGATATTATGGTCATCGTGGGCGATCAGATCCTCGTAGTTCCAGGGTACAAAGGCGCCGTAGTCGTCATCCGTGAGCGGGGCAGCGCCTGAATTGGTCGGCTGACTCAGGAGAAAATCAGCGACCAGGGGGTTGGTGCCAGCAGCCTGTTCCTGAAGGTTGGAGCGACCATCCCCGTCAGGATCGCTGGTTCCGCCGTTGGGGTTGGAAGTGAGGCGGGGCAAGCCGGTGAGGTTTTGGAAGGCGGCCACACTGCCATCATCCCGTGGGTCGAGCTTGTTGTCCTTTTCCCACTTGTCCGCAAGGCCGTCCCCATCCGTGTCCCATTTTCTGGGGTCGGTTTCCTCGGAATCAAGCTGGCCATCTCGATCGGTGTCTTCCTCACCGTCGCCCAGTCCATCGTCGTCTGAATCCCATTTGTTCGGGCTGGTTTCCGTCCAGATCTCCCAGGAGTCGATTCGTTGGTTGGGCCAGTCACCGGTGTTCGGGCGATTGGCACTGTTGGTATACTGGGCAATCGTGGCCGTGAGCTGAAGGGGTTTGCCGTCACCATCCGTCCAGCCGTTGCCGTTGGCATCTTCGATGCCATCGGAAATTCCGTCCCCATCGGTGTCGGTTTTGGCAGGGTCGGTGGTGGAGCCAAAGGCCAGCCGACTACGGTCGTCTCCCCGGCTGGCGGAACCCACCCCGGGAACGATGCCGGCATGCTCCAAAACCGCGTAGAGGGGCGGATCGAGGTCGCCTTGGGATCGCCAACCCAGCTCCAAGGCGTCAGATAAGCCGTCGCCGTCGGTATCGGCGAGCAAAGGTGAGGACTTTCCGGAAATGTTGGCCAAATGAACTTGGCCGTTGTTCCAGGAATCCGCGCTGGTTTGGGGGAAGCTGCCGGCCGTCAACTCGATCGCGTCGGACAGTCCGTCCCCGTCGTCATCGGGATTAGCCGGATCGGGGAACCCGACCGTCACGACGAGATTGTTGGTGGCGGCCCCGGAGGAGGCGGTGAAAACGTAGTTGTTGGCCTGCAAACCTGAAACTTGGAAAGTCCACAATTTTGTCTCGTTACCCAGTTCGAGGCTCCCAGTGCTAGGGGATAGGATAGTCAGAAAAGGCGTGGTGGTTAAGGTGGGCGCGTTGCTGACGACTGCGGCGGTCCGAATTTCCACCACGGTGTTGGTGTTTCCGGGGGCGTTATTGATGGTGGCGGCAAGGCCATTGTTGGTAGGAGTCGCAAACTCTAGGAAGGGAACTACCGGGCCGTTGGTGTCGGGCTTGAACGTGAGTACGGCAGTGAGGGGCGGGGTCGTGCCGAGCCAGGTGGCCTCGAGGGTGTCCACGGTACTGGGGATGCCGTTGTTGAGATTGGGGAGGTTGAAGCCGATAGCATCGGCAGAAGAAGTTTCATTGCGCACCACGGTAAAACTTGACCGTGGCAGGGTAAGACCACCCCGGCTGGTAATTTTCAACGCGAAACGGTCCTTGATTTGATCGTCGGAAAGCCCGGCCGTGAGCGTTTTGTCCACCCCCACCTTCACCGTGTAGTTTGTGCCCAGCACGGCGCCGTTGGTGGAAGGGAAAAGAAAGGCGAAGGAGGGGGCGCGGGTAGTCACGGTGCGGGTGAGGGTGGTAAAGTGGCCTACCGTGTCGTCAGTCAGGGCCATATCGGTGGAGGAGCTGAGCTCCCGCAAACGCACCTGGAGGGTGGCGCTTCCGGTGGAGGGGATATTGGCGTAGTTGAATCGCCATTCCTTCTCCATGGTTTTGGCGAGAGCGGTGGTCATGGCCGCCCGGGAAGCCTTAACCCAAGCCCCGTTGCCGTTGTTTTTTCCCGTGGTGCTGTCGTCGTTGCGTGCATCGCCGTCAGCAATCCGGTACCAGACTTCCGTGGTCTGGCTGTCGGTCCGCACGACCGCCTCGTAGGAAGCGGAGCCCAGAGTTTCCCTCTCGGTGGGGTACAGGATTTCCCCAAGGGGGCGTTGGGTGTCGTAATAAAACGGCTGGACGAAGGTGTTGTAAATAGCAGCGCGTCCAGGCCGCTGGAGAAAAGCCCGGGCACGGAGGACGTGGAAGCCGTCGGTAAGCCCGTTGGTTTGCTCCTTCCCGTAGTCGTTATGGGGGCGGTAGCGGGCGGTCGCGGCGTTGAAGTTGGTGATGGAGAAAACGGTTTCCATTCGCTGCTTGACCCGGATGTTTTCGGAAGTGGAAGGGAACACGCTGGCCACATTCGTCTGGGCGACGCCGATTTTGTAGCGCAGTTCCTGGCCCGCTAATGGAACTGGCAGGCCCGTGGCAACAATCCAATCGTTGGTGGCGGAGCCCTCCACTTGGTTGGCGTACCAGGTCATTTCGGCAACCTGGGCGCCGGCTCCCGGGAAGCCCGCGCTGCCTTCGGGATAAGTGGAGTTGGTGGTGTTGGTGAGCGTGTAGTAGACCCAGGCTTTGTCCCATTGGAAAGAGCTGCCCACCTTGGCCCGGAGGGTGATGGTGCCGCCGTTGGTTTCCAGCTGGCGCGCGGTAAGGGCCCCTCCGTTAGAGACCGGGGCGTTGACCGCATTTGGATCGTGGTTAACCCAGCTCGGCCAATACCCGCTGTAGTTAAAAGTGTCGCCCGTGGGATTTATGGAGGCCGTGCCATCGGGAGAGATTCGCCAGGTGACCGAACCGGAAGATCCGATGATGTTGTTGCTCTGTGTCACGGCCGCGGCAAACTTTTCCCTGACCCTCTGGACGTAACGCATCTGTTCGTAACCCAGAAAGGTCTCCCGAGAAAGGGCGGGAGGGTTGTCCCGTTTGTCGGCGTTGGTGGAACCAAGGTTCATGTGCGAGTTGAGATCCATGCCACCGTTCAGTTTTAGCATTACATTTTCGGCCGAACCGTCTGCCCTGACATGGAAAGATAGATTGGAACCCGAGGTGACCCTGGGAATTGATCGTCCACCCGCATTGAGGTTGGCATCCCCGTCCACGCCGTCCGGGGAGAGGTAAGTCATCCGGGAGACAGGTTGCCCGTTTTGGGTGATGGTGATGGGGGAAACGTCGCTCGCAGGGGAGTTTTTCCAGACCAGAGGCAGTTCCGGATTGTCCCAGGAAAAGGCGAAGTATTTTCCGCCGTCCACAAGGACGACATTGCCCGAGTCATTCCGGATTTTGCCCTGGGCGTTGACGCTCACATAAAACGGACCGCCATGGTAGGAGTAGTTCTTCAAGCGAGTGCCCACCGGGAAAGTTGTGCTCCAGTCAGCATCAGGATTTTGGCCCCCCGCGACGCCGTAGCGCCCCAACATCACAAGCAGAACCGTGCCGTCAGCATCACTCATCGTGGCGTTTTCCGTTTTGTCCCGTCGCTCAAACGCGGCAAAATTCTGGGTTGAATACTTTCCAACTTGATTCCCGCGGCCGAAGTTCTGGTAAATAGAGAGGATGTTGGTGGCGTAAGAGGATTCGAACTGACCCAAAAACGGCAGCTGGGCGATCTTGGGAAAATAGTTGGGTCCGGTGGACTGGTTGTACCCGTCCGTATAAATGATGCCTGGACCGGCGGTAAGATAGGTGAGCAGAAAAGCCAGTTCCTTGTGGCCGGCCCAAAGGGAGTTGTTGTCGTGGCTCATCGGATACTTCATTCCTGTGTTCACGCCGTCGTACATGGCGAAGCCCTCGGAATCCAAGCCGGTGAAATTATTGCCTAGGGCGCTATCTTTTACGGTGTTAAGGAAGGTGTCGTTGGCGATTCGCATGCCTGCAGCCAGGTAGGGTCCTTCCGCGGGGGGGGAGCCCAAATGCTCGCCGTAGTAAAATAAATCATCCCGGGGATTGTCGCTGAAGGTGGTATCCCGGTGATTGTTCCAATCACTGAAACCCCGTGAGAGGTTGAACTGGACATTGGCTTCCCCCAGATAACCAGCGTTGCTGCTGTCTTTAGTGCTAGCGGACATTTCGCCAAAGAAATAGTTCGGAACGTGTTTTACGGCGTCCAAACGGTAGCCGTCTGGTTTGTACTGGTCGGTGAACCAGCGGAGGGCACGGATCAGCATGGCGTTGACATCCTCGGGAACCGGATTGCCCATGTTGTACTTGCCGTCTCCGAAGCCCCAGGCCGCGGTATTACGGCCGGGCGTCAGCGGATCCACGCCGGTGTCGGTGAAGGCTTCCGAGATTTCCCCGGGGTCGTGTTGGCCGTCACCGTCGGTGTCGTCCCAATCAAAACGCCCGTTACCCGCACCGATGCGGGAGCCGGACTTTAAGTAGCCCGAATCGTTAAAAGGCTCTTTGTTCGCAAAGGGGTAAGTCGTGAAATTTCCGCTGGTGCGGGTGATGGCGATGGGCAAATCGGTGTCCGGGTAGTATTCAGGATTGTTCGGTTGCCGGATCCCGACGTACTTGGGAAAATCATCATTCTCGTTCAGCCCGAAGCTCGTGTTGGGATTTTCGTGGGCGATGTCCTGGCCGAAGGGATTTCGGTTTAAAATCTGCCACTCGTCCTTTTTTTCCCACTCGATGCCCGGCCAATTGCGGTAATATCCATCGGAGGTTCTTTGGAGGTGAAAATCCTCCGGGACAAAGCCGGGTTGGGCGTAGATGGAGGTGTTTTCATCGGAACCCGGGATGGGCCCGCCATTATGGGCCATGACGTTGTCGAAATAGACCCGGAGGCCAAAGCGGTGGGCCGTTTCGATCAGATTTTGGAGTTCCGCGGCAGTGCCGTATTTGGTGGGGATGGTTCCGCTCTGGTCTTTGTCGCCCAGATCAAAACGGTCAAAAGTGCCGAAACCTACGTCCCAGACGCTGGTACCCTTAAAAGGGGGTGGAAGCCAAAGTGCTGTGTAACCTGCTTCAGCCAGTTCCGGCATCTTTAAAGCGATATCGTTCCAAGAAGTTCCGAAATATTGAAGGATTGCGTCGGACTGGTTGGCTCTCGAAAAAGACGAAAAGAGTAACGCTCCGAAAAGAAGCAAACCACGACATGTCTTTGAGTTACAAAATTTCATGTCAATTACTCCCAATAGATATATTGGCACAAGTTTATGCTTTTTAAAGGGATAGAGTCGAAATTTTTGCCGTTTTTAAACAGTTCCATTGCTATATATGTAAATAGCTAATAATCAAAGGATTTTACCTTTAAATCACCTGTCCTGATGAAGCTTCTTAACCAAATTGAGTTAGCCACACTTTTTAGACCGAAAAAGGGGCAATTTGTTAGTGGTAAAGTGGCTTAAAAAAGGGTTCTGGCGGGGGCCTATTTCTGCTTTAAAAGTGCGCCTGTAAAACCAGGCAAGGTGATACTGGCTTTTCCGTCTTTCTGCTGAACCTGGACATCGGATGCTTTGCCCGAAGACACAAAAATCGGTGCAAGGGGTTCGGGTGCCGTGCCATCCGTGTTGCCGAACTGGAAGGTGAAGGTTTGAGGATCGGAGTGACGATTGAATACGGCAAACAGGGTATTCGCGTCGCCGCGAACAAAGGCAAACATCCGACTCTGATTCTCGGCTCCAATCATCTGCATCTTTCCATGCACGAGATCGGGAAACTTTTTTCGCAGTGCGATGGCATCCCGATAGTAGTCGTGAAGGGT
>Ga0164295_10002094_pt1 | contig 16528 bp, 11 predicted proteins | sample GEODES006metaG_FD_111798 | JGI IMG/M metagenome (GOLD analysis project Ga0164295, IMG submission 111798) | Oligotrophic lake water microbial communities from Sparkling Lake, Wisconsin, USA - GEODES006 metaG | ecosystem: Environmental > Aquatic > Freshwater > Lake | place: USA: Sparkling Lake... | reverse complement strand
TGACGGCGGCCAAATATCAAGATCACTGGGCCTATGAACTGCCGTTGCCGACAAAGCCGGCCCCTGCCCCGATCCAGCCGCAAAACGGTAAGCCTTGGAAGAATATCTACGGTCAGTGGTTTAGCTTCTCCAAAGATCGCCATGTGGCTGATCTTCCGGTGGAAGTGACTCAGTTTCGCTCCTTTTTAGAGGCGACTTTGCGGGCGGCCTCCTTTGATGTCGTGCCGTTTGTTTCTAAGGATAAGCGTACGCTGAATTGTGTGATGGTGCCAGCGGCGGATGCGGATGCATTCTGCGCCTGGATGACAAGCCGAGATCGCCAAAGCGGGCGGCTAGATGTGGACCATGAGTACGCTTGGTTCCCTGCGGAGATTCCGCTACCAGCAGGCATGAAACCAAGCGCTGGACGGGAGGCCCTCAGAACCGAAATCGTTAAAGTGATCTCTGGGCGGATCGTGATCGACAGCAATCCACGTGGAGCTGAAATTTATCAAACGGACCTACTGATCGGACGCACGCCTCTGACTCAGAACAAGGCGCGGGCAAGTGCTTTTAGTTATGAATTGCGTCTGCCGGGTTACAAGAGTGAGTTCATCAAAGGCACCCTGAAAAGCGGCCAGAGCCTGAATTTTAATCCACGGCTAAAATCCACGGGAGCTGTCGTTTTTGGCAAGGTCTGGGAAAACAGCCTGGGCATGAAACTGGTGCCTCTAGGAAAAGCCATGCTAGCGACCCATGAGACACGGCGCAGTGACTTCACGGAGTTTGCGTTGAGCACCAAACTGGCCAATTCGGCGGGTCGGATTTTGGAAAAAGATTTCGAGTTCCCAGTGACGCAGGTTTCTCGCACAGAGGCGGAGCAATTCTGTCACTGGCTCACGGATCGTGAACGAGCCAAAGGCCTGCTAGAACCCGAACATGAGTATCGACTGCCCACAGATGATGAATGGAGCATGGCGGCGAATTTACCGCGTGAAATCGGCGCCACGGCCTCACTGCGTAGCGGCAGCATTGGTGGCTTTTACCCCTGGGGATTCACTGCAATCCCGCCGGCCAAGACGGGTAACTTTTTAGACAAAACAGCCGATCCTAAAGGCAAATCTCGCATTCCTGGTTATGACGACGGTCAGGCTGGAGCGGCGAAGGTGGGCAGTTATAAGATGGATTCCCGAACCCAAGTCTTCGATCTCTCGGGCAACGTCTGGGAATGGGTTTCCGACAGCTGGGCTGATGCGCCGAATGAAGGCGTGGCGCGCGGCGGCTCATTCATGACCGGTGACCCTCGTGAGTTGCTCGCTTCCTACCGCCGGAAAGTCTTAATCACGGACCAACTTCCCGACGTTGGATTCCGTATTGTGTTAAGTCTCATCGGACAAACGGCACGCGAGGAGGAATAACATGTGCCTGTTTTATCGCCGGATTCTTTGGACCGTAGTGTTCTTCCTGTGTTCTGGCGAACTATTAGCCTCACCCACCCGCCTTGATCGCCTCGAGACGGGGATTAAAAACAATGGATTGATATGCCAGACGCCGATCATGCCAATGTTCTCATCACCGACTTTCCCATCTATGCCACCGTGGTAAAATGGATGCTACGACATGTGACCTCCTCCCCATGAAACTCTACACCTATCAAGGCTGTTCCACCTGCAAAAGCGCTGTCAAATGGCTGCGTTCACACAACATTCCATTTTCGGAGATCCCGATCCGCGAGACTCCACCGAGTGTGCCTGAGTTGGCAGCGATGTTAGCGGCAAACGAAGATCAACTGCGGCTACTGTTTAACACCTCTGGCATGGACTACCGCGCCCTAGGACTAAAGGACAAGCTGCCCAACCTTAGCACTGCCGAGGCTCTGAAAATGCTCTCTGAAAATGGCAATCTCGTGAAGCGACCCTTTGCGATTGATACGCAAAAAGGCTTGTTCTTGCTGGGCTTCAAAGAAGACACTTGGACAGAAGCTTTGCTATAAAGAAGCCATCGCTTGCCCCATTCACTGTGCTCACCTATGTCTAAAAGATGCTGAATGACACCATCGCCGCTGTTTCTACCGCCCTCGGGGAGGCCGCTATCTCTGTGCTACGCATCTCGGGCCCCCAAGCTTTAGACATCGCTCAAAGAGTTTTTCAAACCAAATATCCGCTTTTAGAATTAAGCGCCCGCAAGGCTCACCGAGTTCAGGTCCGTGATGGTCAGGGACATGTTTTGGATGAGGGGCTGATGCTGCTCTTTCGTGGACCTGCCAGCTACACGGGTGAAGATGTCGTGGAGTTTCAGGGCCATGGCGGACTGCTGGTCACGCAAAAGGTGCTGGAGTCATTACTGACCGCTGGCGCCCGTGCCGCTGAGCCGGGCGAGTTCACCCAGCGGGCTTTCTTAAATGGTAAGATGGATCTGACCCAGGCCGAAGCGGTGATGGATCTGATTCATGCCCAAAGCACACTGGCCATGCGAGCTGCCCACGAGCAACTCGGTGGCGCTATCGGACGAGAAGCCAATGCTCTGCGTGAAGAATTGCTTCCAGTCTTAGCCCATGTGGAGGCCTACATTGATTTCCCGGAAGAGGATATCTCTCCTGACACAGGAGCTGCCTTGACCGCCAAGATGGGTGCCGTGCTGGATCGCACACGACGTCTCATTGCCACGAGTGAGCAGGGCCGTATTCTACGCCACGGAGCCCGCACCGTCATCTGTGGTGAACCCAATGTGGGGAAGTCCAGCCTCCTCAATCTTTTGTTAGGCTTTGAACGAGCTATCGTCAGTCCCACCGCTGGCACGACGAGAGATACCATTGAAGAGATCATTCAAATCCATGGTATTCCTTTGCGACTCGTGGATACGGCAGGACTCAGAGAAGGCGGTGACGACATCGAACAGGTCGGCATTCAGCGTACACATCGAGAGCTGGAGCGTGCCGACTTAATCCTAGAAGTCGTGGATGCAAGCCTGCCACCGTCAATAGCGAAGAGGGTGGCATTGCCCCAAAGTGTTGAGTCACGGCGCATCCTACTTTTAAACAAAGCGGATCTTGGAATCGCAGCTGGTTGGGAATCCGGCTTGGTCCTTTCATGCGCCAAGGGAGAAGGCGTGGAACGACTGAGAGATGCCGTGCGCGACGTGATTCTGCAATCAGGTCCGCTGATGTCAGATCATCCAGTGGCGATCAATACACGGCATAAAATCTGCTTTGAAAGACTGGTGGTTCATGTCGAAGCAGCCCGATCAGCGCTGAGCACGGGAACAGCGCCGGAATACGTGGCCCTCGATCTCCGAGAAGCTCTGGCAGCTCTCGGAGAGGTCGTGGGCGTGATTGATGTGGAGCAGATCCTGGACGTGATCTTTTCCAGCTTCTGCATTGGCAAGTAACGCCTACTCAACCGTCACGCTCTTGGCCAAATTGCGCGGCTTGTCCACGTCACAACCGCGAGCGACTGCTGTGTAGTAGGAGAAGAGTTGCAGAGGAATAACGGTGAGCAGCGGGCTAAGATAGGAGGGACAATCTGGAACGTAGATCACGTCATCGGTGAGGCGCTCCAACTCGGTGCGACCTTCCGTGGTGACAGCGATGACCGGACCTTTGCGAGCGAGAACCTCTTCAATGTTGCTGACGTTTTTATCAAAGACAGCATCATCCGGGGCAATAAAAACACTTGGCATATCCGGCTTCACCAGAGCGATGATGCCGTGCTTGAGCTCAGCGCTCGGATGACCGCTAGCGTAGATGTAGCTGATTTCCTTCATCTTCAGCGCACCTTCCATGGCTACCGGATAATTTGCCTGACGGCCCATGAAGAGCATCCCTTCAGCATTCGCATGTTTTTGCGCGATTGCTTTGATTTTATCCGTCTGTTTTAGGATACTGGCAATCTTATCTGGGATGGCTTCCAGTTCGTCGATCATCTCCAGACCGTCGGCGCTGCTGAGATGATGAATGCGGCCAAATAACATCCCTAACAGCGTGACCATCATCACTGTGGAGGTAAAGGTCTTCGTCGCAGCCACGCCGATCTCTGGTCCCGCGTGAATGTAGCATCCGCCGTCACTCTCACGAGCGATGGTGCTGCCGACACTGTTGACGATGCCTAAGCAGCGAATGCCTTTGCGCCGAGCTTCCCGCAAAGCAGCCAAGGTGTCAATCGTCTCACCACTCTGGCTCAAGACGAACTGCAGCGTGTCTTTGTCAGATGGGACATTGCGATAGCGAAATTCTGAAGCGATCTCTACTTCTGTGGGAATACGCGCCAACGTTTCGATCACGTATTCACCTACCATAGCAGCATGGAAGGCTGTGCCGCAGCCGCTGAGGATGATGCGATCGATGCTGCGCAACTCTTGCGGTGACATGTTTAATCCACCTAAAATAGCAGCTCCGTCATCACGAGAAAGCCTACCGCGCATGGTGTTTCGAAGCGATTGTGGCTGCTCAAAAATTTCCTTGAGCATGTAGTGCTCGTATTCACCTTTATCAGCATCATCGGCAGTAAACTCGATGCGGCTAACCTTGACCTGAGCAGCACCACCACCACTGGCCATACTGCTGACATCGTAACGATCAGCGGTCACACTGACAAGATCGTGATCATTGAGATAAACCACGTCGCGGGTGTGAGCCACGATGGCGGACACGTCTGAGGCTAGATAGTGTTCACCGTCTCCCAAACCAACGACCAGGGGACTACCAAGACGAGCACCAATGATAACGCCAGGGACGTCGGCATGCATGATGGCGATGCCATAAGTGCCCTTCACTTTTGCCAAAGCAGATTGAAGTGCCTGACGCAAGCGCGCTGGACCATCAGACTCATCCAAAGCCTCAAAGTAGCGTCCGATTAAGTGCGCAAGAACTTCGGTGTCGGTCTGAGATTCAAAGGTATCTCCCTGAGCGATGAGTTGGTCACGCAGCGTTTGATAGTTTTCGATCACACCATTGTGGACAAGCACGAGCTTACCACTCTGATCACGATGAGGGTGGGCATTTTCATCCGTCGGAGCACCATGAGTCGCCCAGCGAGTGTGTGAAATGCCTGTATTGCCACTCGGGTTGAGTTCTCCGACGGCTTCACGCAGATTAGCGATGCGACCTGCACGCTTGATGATGGTGACGTCAGGGCTAGCATTCAGGAGAGCAATGCCCGCTGAGTCATAACCGCGATACTCCAGCCTGCTCAACCCATCCAAAAGGATGGGACTGGCCTGCCGCTTGCCGATGTAGCCTACAATTCCGCACATAGTGATTTAAGGTGTCCGTCGAGTGACGGTCTGCATTCTAGACTCCAGATTCAAGAGACGCCAGTAAAAGGGTGATTTATGGCGAAAATCAACAAAAGGCCCCAGCGGAGACACTCCACTGGGGCACAAGCAATCAACAAAGAAACACAGATCAGGCCAACTCAGCGAGCTTAGCTTTAATCGCAACGAAGTTTGGCAAATCACCTGGGCTCTCCAGAGCTTCAGCGTATTGGATGACACCAGCTTTATCGATGATAAAAGCGGAGCGCTTTGGCACGCCCCCCATGATTAGATTCTTAGCTGGCAAAAAAGCCTCGTAAGCAACATCATAGGCATGCGTGATCTTATGATCATAATCGCTGAGTAATTGGAGCGTGATACCCTCCTTGTCGGCCCAGGCTTTTTGCGCAAACGGGTTATCACCACTGATACCGACGACGGCAGCATTGAGAGCCGTGTAGTCATTGATGCCTTTGGAGATCTCACAAAACTCGGTTGTGCAGACTCCAGTAAAGGCCATCGGCACAAAGAGAAGCAAGATATTGGACTGGCCGATTTTTTCAGACAGTTTGAAGAGTTCGGGGCCATTTGCGCCGAGTGTGGTGACAGTAAAGTCAGGGGCTGGGGTACCTACAGAGAGTGCCATATTGGATAAAGGATTGATGTTTTCTCGGCTGAGCCAAGAACTCATCAAAGACCGCAGATAGCGGCTGGTCAATCACCTCTTCTTATTCAGCTTTAATTAATGCAGCCATCATTGACCTGATCAAACTTGGCCAAATGAGGTTCTGCACCTTGGAATAAAGGGAAAACAAGCGATTATGTGGTTGCTGATAATCAAATTTTGTTAAATACTAAACTTGTTAGTGTGGAGAATTATAATTACCATAAATTAATCCTTATTCTAATTGGCCGATGTTGAGTCCAGCTCATTAAATTTCCATGAGTTTTTCCTTTCTCAGTATGTTTCAAACTAATCCTGACAGCCGTCAGGATGCAGATCCCGCTATGCCTAGAAATCTGCAATCGGCTTTTTCTACACCGGCACAAAGCCCCCCCTCACACATGAGCGCCTCTGCGCCACCCTTGAACGCCACATCGCCCTTCGGAACCCCGCTTTTTAAGTTTGTTCAAGGAGAAGTGATCCATACAGCTTCGCTACAACAATCGCCATTTGCCGCATCACTCTCTTCCAGGACGAGCGTGCCATTAACAGTGGCTGACCTACTTCCACTGTTACCTCCTGAGATTGCTAGACATGGCGCGCTGCCAATGGAGCAGCCCGTGGCAGTCTCTCCACAGGTTCTCAATGAAGCACTGCGTGGTGGTCAGGCAGCACTGCCAATTTTTGAGATTTATCGTGTCTGCCCAGCTCTCTTCCAGACTCCAATCTCTCCCCAAGATCCGCGGATGATTCCGCTACCTATTTCAAAATTACCTTACCTTATTGCCGCGACCACCCAGGCATCAACAATGACCGCGCAGCCGGCAATAAGTGCTAGCCCATTTGCCATGCCTGTACCTTCGCAAGAAGCGCCTGCTTCAGTCATGACAGCGGCTCCATCAGGAATGATTCTTCCGCCCCGCCGCCAAGGACCACCGCCGCCATTAGCCGATGTACCTAATCGCGAGGCTACAGCCCCGCAATTATCGCTCCCAGGGCAAACTGCTAAAACTGCCCCGGCTTTCCCGATGAGTCCCTTCGCCGCTGTAGGATCTCAAATGAATGAGATCACCTATGAATCTCAAGCCCTGCCTTTGACGGCCTCCTCGTTCGGGCAGAGTCAGCAGCCCACGCCCGCAGCATCGCCTTTCGGACAGGCAATTGCTCCAGCCTCAGCACACTCTTACGGTCAAAAGCCACAAACCGGACTCGCCCCTTCTCCGTATGCCCAGATGTCAAAAGCGGCATCAGCGCAATCTCCTTTTGGACAAGCACCCGCGTCAGCCAATCCGATGCAATCTCCACTGGGATCATTGTTTGGAGCCAACGCGGTGCCAACTGGAGAGCCTGCACCTGATGTAGCCCCGGCACGTTTAGCCCAGCCACACGGGAGGCCCATGGCTTCAGCTCCTAGCGCAAGTGGCCCCCTCGTTCGTATTTGCTTAGCCAATCTGCTCAAAAGCTATACTTCCACCGAATTAGGTTTTGATCCCATCGTCGTTCCTGGTTGGATCACGACAGCTCTACCTTCAGTCATGATTCAAGAGCTTGCGTCTTCCCAGATGCCAGTAGCTCAGCTTGGACTTTTCATCGATGGCATCACAGACATCGGCTTCCGCAACGTTCTCAACACAGCCAAGCGAGACTTCCAACTACGCATACTTGCCGAAGATCTGCAAACTGCCATGGCAGGAGCAAGCGCACCGCAGGCCGTGCCAAACCTGACTAGCCTTGGAGCTCCCCAGTTCCAAGTTGCTGCACCAGCATTGAGCCAACCAATAATGCAGGCAGAGCCTCTAAACGCGATCCTGTCCGCACAAATCCCCCCCCCTCCTGCAACACTGGCAGATCTTTCAATTCCTGGCACCAATTCGCCGTTCCTCGCGCCTCCAGCTCAGCATGCTGATGCATCACCTAGCGTCCAGCCAAGTCCATTTACTCCGAGCTTTGGAGCTGCAATTCCTACATCCGCCACACAAGTATCAGGTTTCGGCATGCCAGTGGCTGCGCTCCAACCACTGACCCCAAAAACAATTGACCCATTTGCGCAGTCCACTCCGGCGCAAACCAAGCCCTTTTTTACACTCCCTCCGCATCAGCCTGCGACGCCGGCAGCATTCCAGCCACAGCAAGCGAGCTCTGAATCCCAAAATCTAGAAGCTTCCGCAACAGTCAAAGCTTCAGAGCAAGAACCTCGAATCTCTTTTTTCCAACCACCATCATCTCATCCTAATCAACCTGAAGTATTCAAGGCTCCTCAAGCCTTCCTTACACAACCAGAAGAACAGACACAACCAACTGCTCCACAGCAAGATGCTAGCTTTCTAATCACTGAAACGACAGTCATACCACCAGAACGCCAACAGGAATCAACCTCTGCTCATTCAGGCTTCGCCTTGATGAAATCTTCCAATCCCATGGAAGAAGGCTTCACCAGTGATCAGCTACTCGGACGCAAACCAAGTCTTGATCAAGGCTGGAGTGCGGCACCTGTTGCTGCTGCCAGTAACCCCATGGATCAATTTGCGCCCTCTGGAGCTCGCGAATATCAATCACCTGTGATTGATTTACCTCAAGAGGCAACACCAAGGCCTGCCCCCATTACACCTCGTGCTGAGGAGCCTGAGGTTAGCCTAGCATCAGGCGCCCAACCCGCATCAAGAGCACCCGCAGTTAGAGTGGCTCCTTCACTCAAAAATAATGCCCTAAACTCAAATCTGGGGGTCCAAATGCATGACACCGATCCAGATCAGATCCTGCTACGCGCCCTGCTGGATACGGACACTGAATTGACACCTCAAAAAGTCGTCGAAATGGCCTGCAACCTACCTGGCATTGCGGCCTGTGTTTGCATTCAAGGAACACACTCCATCTCTCATATCGGAGCCCACAAGCCGCAGGCTCGAGAGTTCCAAAAGCAAGCCACTGACCTAGCCCAGCATTTGCGCACGCTCGCTCCGCTCATCGGCATCGAAGGCGCAGAGACTTTTACCATGCATTCAGGAGACCGCCTCATGACCTTCTGCTTCCCCGAAGGATCCATACTTGGAGTCCTCCATGATGCAGAGCCCACTCTCGGACTGCGTGATAAGATTACCTTGATCGCCCGTGAGCTTTCACGCATGATTCTGTAATGCCCGCCATTGATCACCAGGAAAAAACGATCCGCTTCAAGATCGTTTATTGTGGCACCCCACTCAGCGGTAAAACCTCAAACCTGCGCCAAATCCATCTCAAGCTGGATCCTCAAGGGCGTAGCGACCTCGTTAGCCTCTCCACGGCGCAGGATCGCACGCTCTTCTTTGACTTCCTTGCTGTCGAAAGCGACGCGATCCCTGGCTACCGCATCAGTTTCCACCTTTACACAGTCCCTGGTCAGGTCACTTATAACGCAACTTTGCAGCTAGTGCTTCGTCAAGCTGACGGCATCGTCTTTGTCGCTGATAGCCAGATGGATCGCCAAAGGGACAACGTCCACGCCTTTCAATCCTTGGAAGCGAATCTACGACTCAACGGTAGTGATATCGAACACCTGCCGCTTGTCTTACAATACAACAAGCGTGACCTCCCGAATGCTGCCCCTTTGGAATACCTTGAGTTTCTTCTTAACAACCAAGGAGTGCCGCGCCTCAGTTTTGAGGCAGATGCCAAAGGCGGACGCAATGTACTAGCCACCCTAAACGCCATCTCGCAAGCCGTCCTGACTCAATACCAGGCCAGCCAAGAGCAACAGAGTGAACTCATGCGTGAAGTGGTCGCAGCCTAGTGTCCGTGACTTGGCTCGTTATTGATTTCTCACAAAATCTATTCTTTAGAAGTCAGGGATCAACGCCCCTATTTGATCGTCATATGCCTGATCTCGTCAACACTTAAGGCACGATCAAAAATAGCAATTTCGTCAAGGCGACCTTCCCAACTGGATTCGTGATCACTGCGTCCACCGAAGAAACAAGCTGCGATCTTTGAAACTTGTGATGTTCCCTCGATCTCAAGATTCCCATTCATATAAATACGTACTCGATCGGACTCACGGACTAGAACGAGATGCTGCCAGGTCCAGCGAGGGATCTCTGTTTTGCCAAAGATTAATTTATCGGTCTGAAAGAGAAGCCTACCCGAATGGTCACCTTTGCCACATAGGCCTAAATGCTCGCCATAAGCACTGAGACCATGATTGTAATCCCGAGAAAACAACCAGCCTGTGATCTCACGAGCGTCATTGGGCATGCCATTCCAGAACCAGAGAGAGGCCGACCATGATTTGCCCATGGCAGATAAATCGGAACACAACCGACCACTGACAAAATGAGGTGCACGGTTCTTTTCACCTTCACAGAATTGGGAAGAATGAGGCCCTTCAAGACAATATGCCACCCCGCCTTCATAGGTCGCTGGTTGGTGATTACCACTTTCATCCGCAGCCAGAGGCCCAGTAAATTCATTCAACCGCCACCAAGCAGACGGCTTCAAACCAGCGATAGCTTGAGTGGCTGGACCTGCACTAAGTGCTGGCGTTCTCCGTGGCGCTCCGCTGACTTTTTCCAGCAATGAAATGGCCGCCTGAGCGATCTTTGGCTCAGCCATAACCTCCAGACCAGCGGAGCGCGCCGCCCAGGTATTGTAACCACCCCAAGCATGCATTTCTGGCGGTGGAATATAACCATCGCCGCCATTGGCCAGTTCAATCACTATGGTGTTGGGCAATGGACTGGCAGCTTTGATCTTCAGCCCAGTAATTGCGTAAGTCTCATTCGGCGTGGTCGCGATGCCCATATTTCCAAGGCGCAAGCCCTGAACCACGATCTCGGTGTTCTGCCTCTCATGCAGCAGAATCTGCTCGCGAGCGTAGACCTCCGTCGGCGTTTTCGCCAAACGGTCCCCCATCTCGGTGACGATGCGCTGCGCCCACTCCAACCGCTGCTTGTCCGGCACACGATAGTTTAAAGTCATGCGCTGCTCAGCCATGGCTATGTCTGCGTCAGCACGATACTCAATGCCGCCATAAGCTTTCATAGCGATCTCCAAGAGACCTTGCGTGTAGGCTTCAATCGTCGGATTTGGGCGATCCTTTTCTGGCACCGTGTAGTCCACACGGTAAATATCGCCGCTACACCCATGGGACATCAGGCCGACCATCTTGCCATTCGGATCGATTCGCTGCTTCAGGCCGTCTGAGAATAAACCGAAGTAATCAGCGCTGAGGTCCTTATCCCCGAAGTAGTGCATGGAAAAATTAGCCAAAACAGCCAGCGGTGCCCCTGCTCGAGTCTGGATCGAAATCAGCGAAAGGTCCGGATCTTCAGGACCAGTCTCCCCCACGGCCTCGTCCCAATTTTTTCCGGCATGCATATTGGCTCTAACGGTCATATTTCCAAAAGGATCTTCAGCTAGACGATCTGGTCTCCGAATCCATTGCCGCAGCGCTGTGAATTCAGCCGCATCAGCCTTCCCAAAACCAATGCGGGCAGGCTCCAGCGCCAACTGCGCAGCGTGAATCACCTCAACTAGCTTTTCCTTCAAATACGGCACATAACTCGGATCTGCATCTGTCCCCAAGCACCCCATCGAAGCCGGAGCCGTGTGCGTATGCGTGGCTGAAATCAGCAAGCGGTGCGAGGGTATCCCAGACTTAGCAGCTGCCATCGTTTTGGCATCATCCAGGACCTCCCGGCTCATCATGCAACTATCCGCCACCACAATGGCAACTTGGGTTTTGCCGTCACTGAGCACGATTGCCCGAGCATTCACTCGTGTTCTAATTTTGTCGAGATAGCGGCTCGTCATCCCCCCATTGACAAAAACCGGTAACTTCACTGGCGTGATATCTACAACCGCCGCCCCAGCCTGAAAATCAGCAGAAGCAGCAGACCCAGAGAAAATGATTGCCAAAAAGATGAATGCTAAACGAATCATAAGACGAACCATACGGCGACTAACCAGAAACTCTTCCGAGGACCGCATAAGCCTCAGAAGACTTACTTTGCCGGTTGTGTCTGGACTGAATCCTGCTATTTCAGCCCCGCATTTGTGACTTCCCCCGGATGAGCACTTGCCAAAAACCCATTACTTAAGTAAAATTAAATAAATCAAGACATGGACGACCTTACCATTGTAGAAGTTATCGCACGCGAAGTCCTCGACTCACGTGGCAACCCAACCGTCGAAGTGGACGTCATCCTGGATGGTGGCGCTATCGGACGTGCTGCTGTTCCTAGCGGCGCTAGCACAGGTGAACACGAAGCTCTGGAGCTGCGCGACGGCGACAAGAAACGTTATCTGGGCAAAGGTGTCCTTAAAGCAGTTGATGCAGTGAACAATGAAATCGCTGATTGCATCATCGGCAGCAACGCCGCCGATCAAGTCTCGATCGACAAAGCCATGTTAGAAATCGACGGCACGCCGACGAAGTCCAAGCTTGGTGCTAATGCCATTCTCGGCGCTTCCTTGGCCTGTGCCAAAGCTGCCGCTGCGGCCATGGGCCAACCTCTCTACAAATACATCGGTGGTCCAAATGCGAAAGTTCTACCCGTTCCGATGATGAACATCATCAATGGTGGCGCGCACTCTGATGCGCCGATTGACTTCCAAGAATTCATGATCATGCCAAAAGGCGCACCAAGCTTCTCCGAAGCTTTGCGTTATGGAGCCGAAGTCTTCCATGCTCTCAAGAAAATCCTTCATGATCTAGGTTTGAACACCGCCGTCGGTGACGAAGGTGGCTTTGCTCCAACCCTCAAAAGTGCACATCACGCGCTCGAAGTAATCGCTCAGGCCATCGAAAAAGCTGGCTACAAAATGGGTGAGGACATTTTCATCGCACTGGACGTCGCTTCTTCTGAATTTTACGATAAGGCCAAGGGCAAATACGTCTTCAAAAAGAGCGATAAGTCTGAGCGCAGTGCTGCAGAATTGGTGGCCTACTATGCTGAACTCAAGAAAGACTTCCCTATCATCTCCATCGAAGACGGCTGTGCCGAAAACGATTGGGCTGGTTGGGCCGTTCTCTCCAAAGAACTTGGCGCTACTACCCAACTTGTGGGTGACGATCTCTTTGTCACTAACACAAAGTTCCTGCAAAAAGGCATCGACCAACAAATCGCCAACTCCATCCTCGTGAAGGTGAACCAAATCGGTTCCCTGACCGAGACTCTGGACGCTGTCGATCTGGCCCATCGCCATGGATACACCGCCGTCATGAGCCATCGCTCAGGTGAAACTGAAGATTACACCATCGCCGACCTCGCCGTTGCTACCAATTGCGGCCAGATCAAGACCGGCTCCCTTTCCCGTAGCGACCGTATCGCCAAGTACAACCAGCTCCTGCGCATTGAGCAGGAATTGGGCGAAAATGCGATCTTCGGTGGCCGCATGAAGGTCTAAAAAGTCAAAACCAGCCGCCCGGCGCGGCATCACTATGAAATACGAAGAGTTTCACATCGAATCATCCCAACCCGCTAAGCACGTCGATCGAGCTTTACGCGGACTGGTCAGCCTCGGTAAATTCTGTCTTCTTCTCTTAGTGGTGCCCGTCGTGGTAGCCGTTTACAAACAACCACTTGGCGAGCAAAAAGCTCAGCGTGCCAAGCTGGAATCCATGCAAGACCAGAGGGATTCGCTGCTAACTAGGCGCGATCAACTTCTGCGTGAGGTTGAATGGATCAAGACGGATACTGACTACCTCGAAACGCGTGCCCGCGATCACGAGCACATGCACAAGAAGGGCGAATATGTCATCCGATTTGAACACTAGCTCTTCGAGCAGTTCAAAGTCCACGAGAAACTAAGCCCGCTGGGGCACTCCGAGTTCATTCATTGCCGACACCGTTGACCAGCCCTCATTTATATGCGCGCCCTGATTCTGATGCTTCCTCTGCTCCTCACCCAATGTGTGGACCAATACGGCAACCCCATGAGCCCTTTCGGTCCACAAGTTCCACCGCCATATACACAGCAACGTGAGCAGTATCGTCAGCAAACACAAGATTACTCTCAGCAGCAAAATCAGGCAGCCTATGAGCGGGGTATTTCTGATGCGCGATCAGATAGCTCCGATGGCCTGAGCAAAAGCTACAACCGTCACTTCCAGAGTTACAGCACCACCACTCAGACCGCCTACCGAGCCGGTTATGATCAAGGCTACGTTCCTCCTCAAGCCGCGTTTTCAGGATCACAACCGCCCAATTGGCAAAATCAGCCCAATTACCAAGGTGGAAACAGTTACACACCGCCTCCAGTTAGCGATCCAACCTACAATCAAGGTTACGACTTCGGACTGCGTGACCGTGTCGCAGGACAGCAAAACGATTCAGGTGCCCACACCGGCGTGTATGATCCAAGGTTCAGGCGCAGCTTTGAGCGAGGATACAGCGATGCGTTCAATTCACGCCGCTAGAAACCTACGAGCTAAAGATTAAATCCAAGTTCCTGAAGGAATGACCGTATCCTTTGGGATAACGACGATACCGTCGCGAATATGGAAGAGCTCACTGTCCATGTTTTCAGGCTTTCCGTCTGGAGTAATAACCACGTTGTCACCAATGTGAACATTTTTATCAATAATGGTCCGCTCTATCCGACAATTCCGGCCAATGCCAGGAGGAGCCTTATTCGGATCCGTACCTGCAGCACCCGCATAATAATCCGCACCCATGATAACAACCTCACGCAAAGTCGTGCCGGTCTCAATGATGGATCTAACGCCAATAACAGCCGTCTCTACGTGGGCATCCGGGATGATACAGCCATCTGAAATCAGCGCCTCTTTGATGTTAGCTCCATTAATTTTGGTCGCGGGCAGAATGCGTGCATGCGTGAAGATCGGCGCGGCGGAATCAAAAAAATCATACTGAGGAACCAGTTTACAGAGGTCCAAATTCGCATGAAAAAAGGAACGAATAGTTCCAATGTCCTCCCAATAACCTTGGAAGTTAAAAGCATGAACATTGTATTTTTTCAGAGCTGAAGGAATGATGTGCTTCCCAAAGTCCATGCAGTCATTGTCCAGACTGTCGATAAGTGCTTGGCGGTTAAAAACATAAATGCCCATACTAGCCTGATAACGGGGCTCATCTGGTGAAAGCCCCAGTTCGGCAAGCGTTTCTACAGGCATTTGCAGGCTCTTCAAGACTTCTGGATCCTTCGGTTTTTCCACAAACTCATGGATTCGTCCTGCCGCATCTGTTTTCATGATGCCTAAGCTGGTAGCATCCTGCGCATTAACCGGAAGTGTCGCAATGGTCAACTCGGCCTTTGTCTTGATGTGTTGCGCCATCACCTCTCGGAAATCCATGCGGTAGAGCTGATCTCCACTCAGAATCATGTAGTAATCATAATTGTTTTCCGTAAAATAGCGAAGATTCTGCCGAACAGCATCTGCCGTGCCCTGATACCAGCGCTCACCGTCTTGTGTCTGTTGAGCGGCTAACACCTCAACAAAGCCGCGTGTAAATTGATCAAACTTATACGTCCTAGCGATGTGGCGATTTAAAGAGGCACTATTGTATTGGGTGAGGACATAGACCTGACGCACACCTGAATTAATACAATTACTAATTGGAATATCGACAATACGATACTTTCCAGCCAGTGGCACAGCCGGTTTGGCGCGATCTTTGGTTAGCGGGAAAAGACGAGTTCCAGCACCACCACCCATAACGATGGCCAATGTGGAGCGACGAAGTATAGCATCAGTGGCAAGGTTATTTGGCATGGTCAGCAGTGGTTTTATTGTTTTGCTAGATAAATCACGCAAAGGCAAGCGTTTCCATCACAACACAGGTGAAAGAACTCTTTTTCGACGTCTCTTACCCTTAGCAAAACACCTCCTTTTCACATGCCCCCCTTTGTCAAAAACTGCCTTACTATTGCCATCAGTTCACTAGTTCTTTCTCCTTTGAGCAGCCAGGCTGCCATAAACTTCGAAAAACAAATTCTACCCATTCTTCAAAAGAAATGTCTCGATTGCCACAGCGCCACCAAGATCATTGATGGCAAGCCCAAAAAACCGAAGGGCGACTTACGCCTGGATGCTGCGTGGGCCATGCTCAAGGGGGCCGAAAATGGACCATCCATCGTGCCTGGCAATCTAGCGAAAAGCTACATGCACGAAGTGGTCAATCTCCCCAAAGATGATGACATGTTCATGCCCCCACAAGGTGACCCAATGACAATTGAGGAAATCAAACTCCTGAAGGAATGGATCGAATCAGGCGCAGACTTCGGTGGCTGGACGGGCAACATGGAAGGTGCTCCCGCCGATGCCGTTGCCGCAGCTGCAGCATCCACCCCAAAGCCCGTCAAACCACGCGAGCATGATCTGTTTTATAGAGAGCTTTCCAAAGACTTAAAACCTGCCGCAGAAGCCGATATCGCTAAAGCTAAAGCAGGTGGCGCCCAAATTTCGCTACTCAAGGCTGACGGACCTCTTCTGCGGGCCGACTTCCTGACAGGCGTCTCCAAATGTGATGATACAAAAATCGCCCTTTTATTGCCATTGAAAAACCAGATCGCCCAATTGGATTTAGGACGCACCGTAATAACAGATACGGCTTTAAAAACTTTGTCCGAGTTCTCTCATCTGGTTGTGTTGGATCTTCGCCAGACTAAAATTACAGATGCAGGTTTAGCAGCACTTAC
>Ga0164295_10002092_pt1 | contig 16549 bp, 13 predicted proteins | sample GEODES006metaG_FD_111798 | JGI IMG/M metagenome (GOLD analysis project Ga0164295, IMG submission 111798) | Oligotrophic lake water microbial communities from Sparkling Lake, Wisconsin, USA - GEODES006 metaG | ecosystem: Environmental > Aquatic > Freshwater > Lake | place: USA: Sparkling Lake... | reverse complement strand
TGTTGGCACTCGCCGCCGAGCGGGCCCGCGGCGCCGATCGCGACTTGCTCGGTCGCCTTGCCCGGGGCGAGCATGTCGCGGGCGTGACTGCGGATCGAGTCCGCGGAGCGATCGCGGAATGCAAGGCCGACGAGAAGGCGGCGCTGCTCCTCGAAGGCTACAAGGAGCAGGCCGTGCAGGCGCTCGACGGGCTTCTGGAGCCGACGCTCAAAGGCCTGCTGCGCCGCGTCCTCGGGAAGATCTTCGACGAGGTTTCGTTCGAGGGCTATTGCCGCGAGGCGGAGCAGGAACGGCTGCGACACGCGAAGACGGAAGGGGCGGCCAAGGCGAGTGCTCCCGCAGTGGAGCCCGCCGCAGCCGTCGTCGAGCGGGCGTGAGCGGGCGCGCTCCATGAGCCAGCGACTCCAGATGCTCCAGGTCGCCAGGCTCGCGCGGCGGTCGCTCGGCGATGCCGCCGACCTCGTCACCACGTTCCTCCATGGCACGGCGGCCCCGGGCGGTGGCTACGTCAATCGCGGTGGCCGCCGCGATCTCTACTACAGCTCGTTTGCGCTCGATGCGCTCGTGGCCCTCGATGCCCTCGATCCGCAGTCGCCGCAGATCATCGCCACGCGCGAGTGGCTTGGGGGCTATGGCACTGGCGACAGCCTCGATCTTGTCCACCGTTGCTGCCTGGCCAGGGCCTGGGCCTCGCAACCGGCCGCCACGCTTGCCGACGGCATTCGGGAGGGGATCGCTGCGGGGTTTCTCGAGCATCGCTCCGCCGACGGCGGCTACGCCTCGCGCCGCCATGCCTCCCGCGGCACCGCGTACGGCTGCTTCCTTGCCGTCAACGCCCATGCCGATCTCAAGCTCCCGCTGCCAGAGCCCGAGCGCCTGGCCGATTCGCTGGATGCCCTGCGGAGCGCTGACGGTGGATGGTCAAACGAACCGGGGCAGGCCGAGGGCTCGACCACCGCGACAGCCGCTGCCGTAGCGACGCTCCGCTCCCTCGACCGGCCGCTGCCGGCGGGCGTGGGGGATTGGTTTCTCGAGCGTTGGCATCCGGCCGGTGGCTTCTGTGCCGCCCCCGACGCCCCGCTCCCCGATCTCCTCTCGACGGCCGTGACGCTCCACGCCCTCGATGCCCTCAACGCGCCGTGGCGCGACCGCCGCGAGACGGTCCTCGATTTTTTAGATTCGCTGTGGACGAATGTCGGCGCCTTCCATGGCTCGTGGGCCGACGACGAGCCGGACGCCGAATACACATTCTACGGCCTCGTCGCCCTGGGGCACGCGAGCGTATGAGCCTTTGCATTGCCCCATCCCACATCCTCCGCTCCTCCGCCTTCGCAAAGTCTCGGGGCGCGGCAACGGGGCACGTGCTCGGCCGGCGCACCGGGAGCCATTGGACCGGCGAGCTGTCGTCAAGCGCGCTTTCGACGGCTACGGCGATCGCGGCTCTGCGGCTGATCGACAAGCGCCGGGGTAGGGAAGACCACGCCGCGCGGATCGCGGCTGGCGAAGCTTGGCTCGCCGCCACGCAACTCCCCGACGGCAGTTGGGGGGACACGGCCAACAGCCCTGGCAACCTCTCGACGACGCTCCTCTGCTGGTCGGTGCTCGCGGCGCTTGCCGAGACGCGTGGAATCCCCTCCGCGGCCGTCGACGGCGCTGCAGCGTGGATCACAGCAAACGTCGGTGGCACCGATCGGGCGACGCTTGCCGCAGCGCTCTCGCGGATCTACGGCCGCGACAAGACGTTTAGCGTGCCGATCCTCGTCCACATGGCCCTCTGCGGCCGGCTCGGTGATCCCGACGATCCAGCCACCTGGCGGGTGATCCCACAGCTCCCCTTCGAGTTGGCGGCGCTGCCACAATCGTGGTTTCGGCTCGTCGACATGCAGGTCGTCAGCTACGCGCTGCCGGCGCTGATTGCGATCGGGCAGGTGCGGCATGCCCGGGCGCCCGCCTGGCCGCCGCTGGCGAAGCTCCGCGATCTGGCAGTCGCCCCGACGCTCCGCACACTCCGGGCGATCCAACCGGCGGGAGGGGGCTATCTCGAGGCAACGCCGCTGACGAGCTTCGTGACGATGAGCCTGGCGGGAATGGATCTCCCTGAGCATCCGGTGGCGGTGGCGGGGGTGGCGTTTCTCGTCGCCTCGCAGCGGGCCGACGGCTCATGGCCGATCGACACGAATCTCGCTACCTGGTGCACCACGCTCTCCGTTGGTGCCCTCGCTGCCGGCGGGAAGCTCGCCGATCATCTCGATAGCGCGGAGCGTGGGGCGGTGCGCGACTGGCTGCTAGAGCAGCAGTGGAATCGCGTTCATCCCTACACCGGCGCTGCTCCTGGCGGCTGGGCCTGGACCGATCTCCCTGGCGGGGTGCCTGACGCCGATGACACGAGCGGCGGCCTTCTGGCCCTTGCGGCGCTCGAGGCGGCCGAGAATCGCCCGCTGCCTGACTCGATCCGCGGCGCAGCCCGAAGCGCGCTCGGCTGGCTTGTGAATCTCGCCAACCGAGACGGCGGCACGCCGACGTTTTGCCGCGGCTGGGGCAGGCTGCCGTTTGACACCTCTTGCCCCGACATCACAGCGCATGTCCTCCGCGCGGCGGAGGCCTGGACGGCGCTCGATGCGGCGGGGCAATCGCCACGCACGACGCGCGCCCTCGCCGCAGCGCGCAGGTATCTCGCCAGCACGCAGCGGGCCGACGGCGCCTGGTGGCCGCTCTGGTTTGGCAATCAAACCCACCCCGAGCAGGCAAATCCCGCCTACGGGACAGCGAAGGTCGTGCGGGCAACGCTCGATCGCCGCGGCGCCGAGTGGCTCCTCGCCGCGCAAGCTCCTGATGGCGCGATCCTGAGTGCACCGGGGATCGGGGCGACGATAGAGGAGACGGCTGTGGCCGTGGAAGCCCTGGCCGAAGTGGCCGAGCACGCGGCCGATCGCGAGCTTGCCGGGCGGGCCCTCAACGCCGTCGGCCGCGGGCTCGAATGGCTGATCACGCACACCGACGGCGGAACCTCATTCCCTGCCGCGCCAATCGGCCTCTACTTCGCGAAGCTCTGGTACGACGAGGCGCTCTATCCGCTCGCGTTCACGGTGACAGCTTTTGAGCGGGCGGGGAGATTGCTCGGCAACACAGCATCGCGCCACAGCGGCTGACAGCAAGCGGTTACGAAAGAACTCGGAAGGCCCAATTGGTCTCGGGCCTGTGAGTGATCCGTCGGCGGGGCCGGCAAAAGTTTCGTCGTTCCTCGGAGGCACCTCGTCACTCCTCAAGCGTTCGCCGATCCCCGCCTCGCCTGCGCGACGGCAAAGAATCACCACTTAAAAACGCACTTCGGCGAGGGGTCGCCCGTGCCCCGAGAGCCGGCGTAGCCGACAAGCGGAGCCTGGAGGGCGGAGCGCAGGCGGGTCCGAGTGAGTGGAGGCCATGGATGGCCGGAACGAACGTCCGGCGACGGGGCATGGGCGACCCCGAAGCTACCTGTGGGTCGATACTCCTGTTGGCTTGCCTCTGGGTCGCCCTTCATCGCGTCGCCAAAGCCCATTCAGCGCAGGTCGACGCGCGGAGGCCGGGCGGGGCCCGCACTGGCGATGACGGCTTCGGCTAACGCATGCATCGCGGCCTGCCAGTCCGCGGCGGTGGTGTCGGGGCCGGCGGAGAAGCGCACCATGCCGGCTGGCGCGCCCGGAGCGAGGCCGAGGGACGGGGCGATCGCGGCGACGACCCGCGCGGCCGAGGCGGCGCCTGAGCTGCAGGCCGAGCCGGTGGAGGCTTCGATACCGGCCCGATCGAGGGCGGCGACGAGCTTTCGCGAATCGGCTCCGGGGAGAAGGATCGCGAGGGTGTTCCAAAGTCGTTCGGCGTTGCCGCTGACGATGACTCCCGCAGGGAGTCGCTCGCGGAGAATGTCGATGGCGGCGTCGCGGTGGGCAGCCCCTTGTTTGTTGATGTCGGCGAGGCTCTGCTCCCGGGCTTCGAGCGCCGCCATCATTCCGGCGATGCCGGGAAGATTCTCGGTGCCGGCGTGCTGGCCCTGTTCCTGCGGGCCGCCAAGGTCGCCGCGGAAGCGGGCATTGGCTGGGACGAGCAGAAACCCGACGCCGCGCGGGCCGCCGAACTTGTGGCCGCTCCCGGTCACCCAGTCGCAAGAGGCTAAGCCCGCTGCTGGGAGCTTGCCGAGCCACTGAGCGGCGTCGGTGTGGAAGGGAATGGTGCGCCTGCGACAGAGGCTGGCAAGTTCGGGCCACGGCTGGAGGACGCCGCTTTCGTTGCTCGCGGCCATGATCGAGACGGAGGCGATCGAATGGACGCTAGCCGTGTCGAGCGCTCGGGCGAGCGACTCGGGCGTGACGACGCCGTCCGCATCGACGCCGATCTCGCTGACGCGGCCCGGAAAGGCAGCGCGGATCGAGGCGTCGACGGCGGTGTGTTCGAGCGGGGAGAGGAGGGCGATAGCCCCAGGGGGAGCCGATGTGGAAAGGTGTCGGGCGAGAAGGTTGTTGGCAGCTGTGGCGCCCGCCGTAAACACGATCCGGCCGGGATCGTTGCAGCCGAGCAGATCGGCGAGCCGCTCACGGCAGTCGGCGAGAAGGTCGCGGGCCGCCGTGGCCTGGCCGTAAAGGCTCGAGGGATTGGCCCAGAAGCGATCCGCTGCCTCGAGCCACGCGACGCGGGCGGCGGGATCGAGCGGCGCGGTGGCGTTGTGGTCGAAGTATGGCACGGGGAAGCCGATAGTGGACGACAGCGCCGAAAACAACACCTGTGTTGTGTGCGCGGCACAACCAAAGTCACGCTGGCGACATGCCGATCATCCGCCTCACCCTGCGACTGAGTCCCCTAAGGATGCGCCGACAGATCCCTCTCGCCCTCAGCCGAGTCGCGGCCCAGCGGAATCGGAAATCGCTCCCCGCGCCCCCCTTGCGCAGATGGATCGCGAAACTCACACACCCATCCATGCCTACGGCTGCAATCTTCTGCCCGTACGCTCGGCAAAACGCATCGACCGCCTCTTTGACACCGAAGTCGTGTCGTGTGGCGGACTTCTCAGGATTGTGGTCGTAATCGTGCCCCATGATCCAACCGCCATGCTTGACCACTCTCGCCGAGTTGATGAGGTCGAGCATCGCACCGTTGTAGGAATGATCTCCGTCGATATAGACCGCATCGAAGGAGTCGGCAGGGTAGGTCGCAAGAATGCTCGACGGCGACTTGACGATCCTGACTTCGGGACGATGGCCCATACGATCTCGGGTCGCCCGCTCCAACTGCTCCCCAACGTACTCGCGGATGTTGTTGCCGTCGACGTCGCCCGACGTCATCGGGCCCGGTGCCCAGATGTCGATGAGCACCAACTCCTTCGGGGCACATGCCTCGAGGATTTCCTCCGAGAAATGCCCCTCGAACACGCCAATCTCCGCGACCACAGCCCCCTGAGGGAGGAGCGAAAGCATTTCCCTCCGCGTGCTGAATCGCCGACGCTCATTTGCCTCAGGCATAAAGTTCCTCTCTCCCTCACAAAACGGGACCCACAAACCGAACTCACCGAATCGATCGCGCTGAGCAACGCCCCATGGTACTTTGCCGCACAACTACGACAATCGGCACGTTCCGACCTCGGCAGCAACGCTCACAACGCCTGCAACCACCAAGGCACGCCGGTCGAATTGCTCACGGGAACTGCCCGTATCCTTCGACCCCGACAGAGATCGGGCAAGCCCTCTCCGCATCACAAGTGCACATGCCTCAATCCACTCATCTTCCTCTCCCCAACAGCCACTTTAGGGGCAGGGCCAAGATGCCGTTCCGAGCGAACAATAACGACGGGCGATATCTCATGAGATTCCGCAGGTACTTGAAGTAGACCCGCACCAATTCACCAACGGCCACCTCTCCTCTCCTCACCTGGCCGAGGGCCTCGCCTAACGACCACCCGATCGCAGGCCACATGAACGCCAGCATCTCGCCCCGATTGCTTCGAACCGCAGGGTGCTCAAGAAAAACCGGCAAACGCTCAAGAAATTCAAGCCGACTCCAACGGTGCACGGCACGGCAGTTAATGAGCCGATCATTGGAGACGAGCACCGAAGCATTGCCTTCCGTGACACTGATGACATGAGGCAGGACCTGCGATGACCAGCAATAGGAATACTCAACGACATCCTGCAAATATCGCCGAAAGTGGCACGTCCGCCAAATCGTTCCGCTGATGAAGAGGGCGTCCCCAAAGCCGGTCGCCTCCGTAAATGATTTCAGCTCCCGGCAGATCACCGGTTCGGAGTGAGGCGACTGAAACCAATGATTGAACACGGCGGCATTGTCGGCCGATTCATCGCACAACCGCATCGCTTCTTCGATGCGTGCTCGAGCTTCCGGAACGAGGATGTCGTCATCGCCGAGAATCCACACCCACTCCGTGGTTATGCCTTGGATTCCAGCAACAATGTTCCCCACCACACCGATGTTCGAGGTGTTTTCCCGGACCGTGAGTGGGCCCGAAAAAAGCGATCGATCGATCTCGGCCGCCGAATGCTTTCCTGGGTTCACCTGGACGTGAACGATCACGTCGCTCCCCCACAGAGCCTCGATTTCACGGAGTCGACCGTTCACCTCATGGGGACGGTCAAAGGTGGGGATGAGGATGGTGAGCGGACGGGCCGTTTGAGAATCCATGAAGTTTTTCAAGATAAGGTGCACGAGCAATTCCACCGCCGCGATCCCGCGCCCACCGGCAGCGAAAGAGTGGGCGGAGGTCACCCTCCGAAATCGCCGCACGCTGTGTCGAAAGTATCCACGCGGGTGACAGCCCTTGCGATGGCACCCGCATCGACACCGGCAATCTGCCTGTGGGCAGCCCGAGATCCAAACACCACTCCCAACGATTCTGGCAGACACATCGAGCGAACGTCGCTGTGAGCGCCGATCTGCGATCGCACCATTCCCCGACTCCGCAACTCACCACATGCTCCGCGAGCGTGATGATGCGATAGTAGCGTCGCAGCCCCCGGGGTCGACCGCTCCGGCAGGTCACAGGCTCGCCTTGGCCCGCATATCGCGAGAGCTTGTAGGCGAGCCCGAACCCTTCCCTCGAATACAACCGTGACGCGAGGAATCTCCAATCACGATTTCAGCGATCGGGCCAGAGCACGCCTCCGCTCCCCGAGCCGCGCCCGCATCTCCTTGGGAATCAGTCGCTTCAGTCGCTCGCCCAGAGAGAGTGGAGGCCTCCACAGCCGAAATCCCAACTCCTCCACCAGCATCGACCTCAACGGCTCCCACACGGAGGCCGAGATCTGCCGCCAGCGACGCTCGCCGATGCGGTCCGCCGCGGCATTGAACACAGCCGCGGCCTCCCGGCACTGCTGCGGCCAGCGGCGTTCGATCCAACGGGTGGTCTCCGCCATGATCACCGCAGGTCCCCTGTTCATGAACTCTGCGCTGTTTTGATCTTGCCCGGGATGGCGGCGGATCACGGCAGTCGGAATCGTTGAATACATCAGCCCGCCGGGATCGGCGAGCAACATCGGCAACATCCGGTCATTATCGAAACTGTTCTTCTGTCTTACCACTTCGTCATACGCTGACGAGAAGACCGCCGTTTTCGCCACGAGAGACGAATACAGGAAGGATGTCGAAAGGAGATTGGCGGCGAGTGCCTGGGGAAAGCGAAGATGGAGAATCGGCGGACGAAAGTCCTCTCCGCCTGCCACCCAGACGCGCCACACGCTGTCACCGACAACCGGCGGTTCGCCCTCTTTGATTTCGAGATAGCTCGAGAAGAAGGCGTTGCACTCCGGATGAGCCTCGAGGCTTCTCAGGGCCACCTCGAGGTGATCGGCGGCCCACCAATCATCGTCATGGAGCACGGCCATCCATGGATGACGCACGATCGCGGACAGCAGGCGTCCGTGCTCCAGTGCCGGCACTTCGGGGTCCTGAAACAGATACAGGATGGGCAGGTCTGGAAACTCTTTGCAGACCTCTTCCGACCGGCGATCGCTCCCATTTTCACTGACGATGACGGTACCGACTCGCGCAACCGCCGTTTGCGCCCGCACCGAATCCAGCGCGACGCGGAGATACTCGGCCCGCCGGCGCGTGGGGATGACAACTTGAATCATGGAACCTCACCTCGTGACAAATTGGAACCTGCAGGTTTCGACTTTCCCACTCCTGGACTGGGAGAGGTTTCACACCGCAGCAGCCGGAGTGCGATCGACTTCGAACGGATCGGGCGTCCGGTATCCGAGGGCCTGGTGGATTCGCTTTGAGTTGTAACGTCCGAGAGACAAAACCCATTACACCAGTGCGTCCAACGGAAAAACGTACACTCAAGCACCACGCCCAATCTCTGAGCAGGAACACGCCAGATGAGATGTGCAATGTGATACGAGGAAACGGCACAGCCTCCATCCTCCGGTCAAGACCTGAGCGCGGCCTTCGGATTTAGAGAGCGCCCTCAAGCCGCGATAGGGCCGACCAAAAACCTTCGCCCTGATTATTGTGGCCCTGCCAGATCTCCGGAATGAACGAAGCCTTGGGGCAGGTGCGATCCAGATCTTCCCCGAGTGCCACGAAGTCCATGTCGCCCTCACCGATCTGCAAACCTTCGCCATCCACTCCCAGCGCATCCGCAATGTGCAGATGAGCCGTGTGAGGCCCTACCAGATCAACAAACGCTTTGAACGACTGCTTGAGTTGATTGCAGGCCAGTTTCGAGTGTGACACATCGAAACACACCCTCACATCAAGTCGGCGACAGAGTTCCACGATCTGCGGCGCCTCCACGAACAAATTGTGAAGGCTCTGGCCACCGAAATGCCACGGATACGGAGGCATGGTCTGCGGGATGACCTCAACGCCCTGGCGGTCCAGTCGCACGAGGCTATCGGCCAACAGCTCAACCTTCCTGTTCACCTCGCTGCCATTCAACCGACGGTCAGTCGAGAACCCACCGACATTGGTGATGATGAGCGGTCGCTCTGTCACGGGAAAATGCTGCTGCAACGCGCGGGTGAGGTCAATCACGCGTTGCATCTCACGAATCGACCGCTCACGGTAGTCGTCATCAAATGAACACAGATCCAGAAGATGATCGCCGGCAAACAATTCCGGGGCGTGCACCACAAGCGTTATATCAGGGTATATCCGAGTGACATACTGGCTAAACGCCAGTTCTAAATCCTTGCAACTGAGATGGAACTCGAGCAAATCTGGGTTCGATTTCGCGAGGATGACTTGGTAATCGTGATACCGAACGGGAATCCCCCAGGGGCGTCGGAACCGATATTGCCTCGCCACTTGAGCATCGTCGGCGAGATCGCTCGGAAAGAAAAAGTCCCCAGGAATCAAGCGTCGCTTTGCCTTTCGCCCGACCAGTTTGCTGCGGTGATTGGGCTGAAGACCCCGACCGGGACTCCTAGCCGTCAACGCGTCGTCAGTGATCGTCTCCCCTGGTTCAATCACCCGAGTGGCGACCAGGCTCTTCGCCAACGTATTGCGATTAATGATCTCGCCCTGCGATTGCCTGCGCTCGCCGCCGATCCCCAGAGCCTGCTCCACCTCGCGGATGGCACTAACCATGGCAGCAAACTCAGCGGGCAGCAAAGACACTTTATGGTCATTACCCTCCATGCCGCGATCGACGGTGAGATGCTTCTCGATCACACGGCCGCCGAGGGCAACCGCAGCCAGTGAGGCGTGAAATCCGCGCTCGTGCCCCGAATAGCCCACAGGTACCCCGCTGATCTCCTTCAGGCGCTCGATATAATTTAGATTGATATCATGAAATGGTGCCGGATACGTTGAGTTGCAATGAAGCAGTACAAATGGTGCTCCGCTGGCCTTCAGCAACTGCACGGCCTGCATTATCTCGTCCTCGTCCGACATACCGGTGGAAACGATCAGCGGCTTTCCCGTACGGGCCATCGCCTCTAGCAGTTCATGATTTGTGAGGTCGGCCGACGCGACCTTGTACGCGGCCATACCATATCGCTCGAGCGTTTCGAGGCTCGACAAATCCCAGGGCGTGCACATTGGCATGATGCCCTTGGTCTTGCAGTAATCGAACATCTCGCAGAGTTGTTCATCCGTCAGCTGAAACCGTGCGAGCAGGTCCATCACATACTGCGCACCCAAGTCTTCATCAGCGCCGTCAGAGTGCTCCGTGCTTCGATAGAGTGACGCCATGTGTCGCATCTGAAACTTTGCACAGTTAGCACCAGCTGCGACAGCATGATCCACGAGGGCCTTGGCGAGATCAACGTCGCCATTGTGGTTGTTGCCAATTTCAGCGATGACGAACACGGGGCCAGTGCCGTCGATAGTGAACTCGCCGATCTGCAGATGAGATTCCTCATTCGACGCAATGGCAACGAGACGACCACGCGAGTCCAGCAACGGAACAAAACGGATAGTTTCAGCAAAAAGATCCGCGATTTTCTCTGGTGAATCGGTAGCACGGGCTGACACAAACTTCTTATTCGCCGCCTCGGACACCGGACGAGTGAGATCGGCGTTTTTTTGCCGCGCCAACCATTGGCGCAGATCGCCATCGGTAAATACGCCATCTAGCAGACCCGACTCGGATGTCAGAAGGATCATCCGATGACCTGTCTGGCACATTTTCTGAAGGGCATTGATGACGCTCTCTTCAGGAGAGATCGTGAACGGCTTGATTTGACGGTCAATAATCATACAGAGTCCCTCAAACCAGTTTTCAGTGATATCAGCGAACCTGTTTACTTCTCAACATATAGAACATACTCATCCTGAGATTAATCGCTCAGCCGGTATCGCATACATCACCAAGTCCCAGCCATCAATACCGTGATTTTTTACGAAGTAGCGATAGTCATCGATATGTTCGGAAACTAAGAGCGGAATTTCCCAGCAGTCTGACTGATTGTGGTAAAGACAGATCGAAAGTATGGGACGGGCCCTGGCGATAACTCCCAGCGCCCCCCGCACCGCCGAGACTTCAGCGCCCTCGATGTCCATCTTAATTAAACTAGGGCGGCATTCAGCGAGCACATTGTCAAGCGTATCGCAGGCAACTTTTACTTCACCGTCCCCAGTAATCTTCGAGTCGACCGCCGAGTTTGCGGCAAAACAAACCGACCCCACGACGTCGCTGACCGCTATATTGTGAAGAAAAATGCCGTCAGCCTGCGTTGCCGGAAGAGTCGCCGTCCAATTCTTTATTTTTACATAGTTATTCGGGTCAGGTTCGACAACATGAATTTGAGAAAACCTTCCTCCGGTTAGTTGAATAAAATGCTTTGCCGTGTCGCCGTCGTATCCCCCACAGTCGACGTATGCCTCACGGTCGCTTAGCTTTATCAAGTCGCCTGGAAAATACTCGGTCTCCGGCGACTTGCCTGCAATGTCAACTTGCTCTGGATCTAGCCGCCACGCGATCTGATTGACGAGAACTTGCTTCGACGACTGATCGGCGAGCAGGTCAAAAGCCTTAAGAATTGAAGCTTTTGCGTCAACAATCTTGTCTGGCCAATCAGCGCAGTAATACGGAAGAAAAACCTCCGAATACTTCCAAAACAGCGTAAATACGCTGCAGACGCGCTCGCACCCTAGCGATTTCAAGAACTGCTTGCGTTGCTGCATTGTTTCGGAAGCTAGCGCACGCCAGATTGCCACTACAAAGATGGCGTTCGTGGAAAACTCAGACGCGGCCTCTTCTGGGGTATACACAGGAATACCCATCACGTTTTGGCCTCGAAGGTGATCGCCGTTGTCAGCAAATGCAATCGGCGTTATGCCGGCAGCGATGAGACCTCTGGCTATCTGTTTCCCAAGTCCGCCTGCACCAAACAGAACGATACGCTTGCTGTAAGGACCCGCAATCTTATCGAACGACGAAGCAGATTTAATCCTTAGTTCCCTTGCATCTTGGCTGAGCACTTCCAAGAGGGATATTTCTTCCATATCATTGTTCATCGTTTTACTCCGGCAAGACGGGAATCAGCATGTTCTCATGGAACTCGTGCCGATCCAGGAATGGGAACAAATCTTCGATCGGGCGCGACACCATGCTGCCGTCTTGCCGGCGGAAGGAGGCAAGTCTCGGGATCCGCGGCTCATCGCTGCGGACCACGACCTCGCATACGACCGGCCCTGCGATGTCGAGGATCTCGTTGATGCGTTCGCGTAAGTTCTCAGGGCCGTCAATTTGGAATGCTGGCAGTCCGTAGGCAGTAGCGATTTTCTTGATGTCGGGCAGCGTCATGCCGCTTGTGCGATCGGCACAAACGAGTTGCTTGAAATATCCAGCCTGCGAAGAGCGGATCGAGGCGTAACCGTCGTTGTTGACGACGAAGAACTTGATTGGCAGGTTCAGGCGCCGGGCCGTTTCCAATTCCTGGATGTTCATCTGGAAACCGCCATCGCCGTCGACGCAGATCGTGCGGCGGCCCTCAGATGCGATACACGCACCAATACTGGCGGGCAGTCCGAATCCCATTGAACCTGTGCCGCGGTTGTGGAACATCCGTTGTCCATACTTGCAACGGTAGTTCAACAGAAAAATCTCACAGGCGAAGCCAGAGCTTCCCGGTGCGACGATGTCATTCGGGCCCATTGCGGCGGCCAACTCCGAGGAGAAGTTGTAGGCGCTTAAAGGCAGGGCTGGGTCGACTTGCTCGGCGTTCAGCAGCGGATATCGGAGTTGCCAATCGCGGCAGCGTTTGATCCATGACAGGTGATCCGGAGAGGAAAAGGCTTCGCTTTGGCGGAGGGCCTCGTTGATGAAAGCCTTGGCATCCGCGACAACCGGGACATCCACCCGAATCGGGTACTTGGCCAATTCCGCGGCGTCGATGTCGACAATCACCTTCTTTGCCTGTCGAGCAAAGTTCTCGTATGAATAACCGACGAGCCCGAAGTCGAGCCGCGAGCCGATTACTAGCAAATAGTCGGCATTCTGTATGGTGAAATTGGAGCCACGAGGCGCCATCCCGCCGGGCCGCCCGAAGAACAGCGGGTGCTCGGCATCGATCAGGTCCATTCCCAGCCAGGTGGTCAATACGGGAATCTTCAACCGCTCTGCCAACTGCAGAAAGTCCTTATCGGCCCCTGCCATGCGCACGCCATTTCCCGCGAGCAGAACCGGCCGTTCTGCTTGGGTGAAAAGCCGAAGTGCTTCTGCGACATCCTGGCCGAGCCGAGGGTAGGTGGCAGGCTCGGGGGCTGGACTAAAACCGCTGAGTTGCTCGGGCTCGATGTCTGCGCCTTGCACGTCCAGCGGAAGATCCAGCCACACGGGGCCCCGGCGACCGTTCATCGCAAGGTACAGAGCCTTGTCGACGTGGTACCGCACGGTCTTTGGATCGGTGATCGTGACCGCGTATTTGGTCAACGGCTCAACAATCCTCACGACATCCATTTCCTGGACGCCGTACTGCCGCACGCCACGGGCGCCCTTCAGATCGGCCGACTTGACTTGTCCCGACATGAAGATGACGGGAGTGGAGTCGAGCCACGCTCCGCCCAACCCGGTGATGGCATTGGTGGCACCAGGGCCAGCGGTCACCAGCACGGCCCCCAAGCCCCCGGTGATACGCGCGTAAGCCTCTGCCGCGATCGCGCAGGCTTGCTCATGGAGGTTGCTGATCGTCTCGATTTTAAGTTGACGCCCGAACGCATCGTTCAGATGCATTGCGGCACCGCCAGGCAACATGAAGATATGGCGGACACCGGCTTCGGCGATTCTTTGGGCGATGTAGTCGGCGACTCGCATAGTGATGGCTAGGGTGAAGGTTCGGTTGGTGATATCAACTGGAACGGACCGAAAACAAAACGCTTCTCGAACGGAATCTACAGATCACTACGGACTTGAGAGCGCGAACCCGAAGGCACAAATTGATCCTCACGGGCGGGGTAGAGCGTGCTGGGCCCACATCAAGAGAACTAAGCGATAACCGTTTTACCGTGTAATCACACGAACAATGTTCCTTGGCAGTGTCGAGCGTGCAAGTATCGCAGATTCTATTTCGTCGGCGAACGGCCACGACATGATGATCACCGGAGATCCGTCATCTGGCAATTGTTCCGGGCTTTTCACATACAAGCCCGCAAATTCTTTCGAATGCGCTTTTTGATTACTGTCGACGAACGATGCGATGCTCAGGCCATTTAACCTGCCGTTCGCAACCAATCGTTGACAAAGCGTCCCGACGCCCCAAACGTGGACTGGGGTTCCCTGCTCTCGAAGCCGGGCAAAGATCTCGTCCATCCGCTGATCCAGCGTTTGACTTTTCTCGATATAGTCTACGACAGCCTTGCGAGTTTGATCTTCGTAAATCGTTTCCTGCCGATCGCCGTTTGCGCGGGTTACCACGCGCACAATACTGCCTGTGACACCAGGCCCGGCGAGACACTCACGGTGATCCTCTGCAACCACCTTCAGGCCATGGACATGAGCTAGGTTCCTCAGACTGCCCGCGGAGAAGAAGTTTACATGCTCGACGCTGAATTCCTGGTAGGGAGCATTAACGGCTTGGGCAAAGTGCGCGGCGTCGGGCACTTCGATAACCAAGGATCCGCCGGGTGCCAGCCAAGAGGCAACTCTTTGCACGTTCTCCGCAACATCAGGCAGGTGTTCGAGAACGGCACTCAACACGACCACATCAAATGGCAACACGCCGGCGGGACGATCCTGGATGAGTGACTGAATGACTTCGCAATTGGCCAACTTCGCTGCATTCGTGCAACATGCTGACGAAGGGTCGAGTCCCGTCAGATCGGAAAACCCACGATTCCTGAGTTCGGATAGGAGTCGCCCTGTGCCACACCCCATGTCCAACAGCCTCATACTCGACTGAAAATGGGCGGCTAACCATGCTGCAAAATCACTCAATCGCAGTCGCTCTTCGTGGTGTTCTTGTCCTCCGCGATGAGCGTGTTCGTATTTAGAGCATTCGTTGTAATAGCGGTCGAATTCACTGACGGGAGGTATGCGGTCTGCGTACACGCAGCCACACGACTCGCACGCGACAACGTCGTATCCGGAAAGCAGCGCAATTCCGGCGACTGGCTGGAATCGCTGACGATGGAGAATCGCTGGTTTGTACGTGTCGCACACCGGGCACGAGCGTGGTTCAGCGACTTTATCCATGGGTCAGTCCTTTTCGAGTGGAGTGCGGGGGCTTGGCCCCGCTATTGTTTGCCAAAACTTTTTTTAAGTGCGGCCTCAAGGGGCCGTTAGGTTGCGGTTCTTGCCCGGTTGGATTTAATTCAAAGGCCCGGCATAGAATCGCAACGCCGAGAGAATCGCCTCGTGGAGCGGGATGATCTCCGGCAGATCGAGCTCGCTGCGGGCTCGGGCGCAGCTCGGCACATACCGCGGCACCCCCGCTCCCGGCGTGGGCACCCCGGCCACCGCGAGGTCGCAGCGGGGGCGATCAGGCCACAACTCCGCCCCAGCCTTGATCACCGCCTCGGCCATCTCGCGGATCGAGCGGTCGTCGTCGCTGCCGACATTGTACGCCCGCCCGCCTCTGCCGCGAACGAGGATCGCCAGCAGCCAGATGACGAGGTCGGAGGGGTGGAGATAGGATCGGCGCGGCGTGCCATCCCCCTTGATCTCCACAGAATGCCCCGCGAGGACATCGCGGATGAAGTTCCCCACGGCGAAGTGGACGTCGAGCGGCAGATGGGGGCCTACAAAGGCAAAACAGCGAGCGATCGGCGTCTCAACGCCGTACTGATGCGAATAGATCCCCGCAAGAAGCTCCGCGGCCCGCTTCCCCTCGCCGTAGGCCGACGAAGGGGACGTCTGATCGGGCCCGCCGAAAAACTTCTCCGGGAGATGCGTGATCTCGGAAGGCTGCCGTCCGTAGACGGCCCCGGAACTGACAAGGAGACACCGCTTCACGCCATGCTCGCGACAGAGCCTGAGGACATGGTGTGTGCCCTCCGTGATCACCGAATAGGTCTCCTCGGGATCGCCCGTGGCCACCGGGCCACTGGTGGCCGTGGCCGCGTGGATGACATGCGTGCATCCGCCGGAAGGCCAGGGGATCGAGCGGATGTCGCCGCATAGAAAATCAAGCGACGGCTCGGCGGCGAGATGGGGAAGCTTGCCGAGGAAAGCCGCAGAATTCCGCGACAGCACATGGAGGCAGGCGCCGAGGCCATACCGCCGGTTCGCGCGGACAAACGCCTCCACGATCCAGGTGCCAAAAAAACCGGTTCCGCCGGTGAGGAGGATCCTCGCCTCGGCAAGCGCCCGCCAGTCGCGCTCGGCAAGCGCCACGACGCGTTCGAGATCAGCAGCAAGCGGATTTTCATCCCGGCCCGCTGGCAACTGCTCAAGAGATGTCGATGGAACGGTCATCGCGATCAACCCTCAATAGCCTTGCCGATCGTGGCCGCCTTCCCGATCGCTCTGCCGATCGTGTCGGCCTTCTCGATCGCCTTGCCGATCGTATCGGCCATGTGGGCGATCATGGCCTCCGTGAGGCCAGGATAGACCCCGACGAAGAGCACTTCGTTCATGATCGCGTCGGCGCCGGCCAGATCGCCGACCGAGCGGAAGCCTGGC
>Ga0164295_10002091_pt1 | contig 16558 bp, 11 predicted proteins | sample GEODES006metaG_FD_111798 | JGI IMG/M metagenome (GOLD analysis project Ga0164295, IMG submission 111798) | Oligotrophic lake water microbial communities from Sparkling Lake, Wisconsin, USA - GEODES006 metaG | ecosystem: Environmental > Aquatic > Freshwater > Lake | place: USA: Sparkling Lake... | reverse complement strand
TTCCGCGCTTTGATGCCTATTGCGTCTATCATCGACTGTCTGCACTCCTGATCGGCACGGACCTGCCAGACACGGTTCACCGCGTCAAGCTTCAGATTCATACCGATCAGCCCAACAAGGCCGCTATCCTTGCCCAGAACAAAAACACCATCGACAAACCTGAGCGCTTCAATGGCACCGCCTTTTATCCAGGCGCTCTGTTGCTCGTCGGTGACTTGGTGAAATGACGCTGAGGCTGAGAGTCAACCACAGCGCGGAGAGTGCAGCGCAACCATGGCCGAAATCGTGGCTTCCATGGGCTGTGCAAAATGGAGGCATGTGGCATCCTTCAAACAGTGAGGAAGGGGGCCGTCTAATGTAAAGGCGCTCGGAGACAAGCCAAATGTCTATCGCTGGATGCTTAACAGTGCGTAAAAACCGCCTTCCTGTGCGATTGAGGACTATCCAGTGGTCTTTGCTTCACCATGATCTGCTAAAATAGGGCACTTAGATGGTTAATCCTATCTGCGAAAAGTGAACACCTATATTGCCCATGACAAACACAAGGACTTTGACTAATATCACTAAGGTGGCCGTTGCTGCACAATTCACGAAACCAGATATCATCCTCAATTCATGAAACCTGCACTCTTTTTTGCTGCGATAATGTTCATGCTGCACTCAGCCAATGCGTCGGCACAGCCATTTGTTGCGGTTAATCCGGAGCAACTTCAACAGCAACGCATTGCTTATGCAGCGATGATTGAAAAGCGTTTCAATGAACTTGTAGAAATGGTTGGAGGCATGGAACTGGTTTATAAAACAGGAAGAGTGGAAAAAGTTAGAAAGGCTGCCATAGAAGATATTGAAAGTATTTACGGACCACCTCCTTCACTTGAAACTGAATTGCAGCGGATTCAGCTAGAACAGGCCAAGCTCGCCTTGGAAGAAACAAAACTAGCTCTCGAAGCAGCGAAGGTTAAGGCACAAAAAGAGGTTATGACGCGTGAATCCCAGCCACGGGATAAGTCGCAAGCAAACAACGTTACGCGCGAGAATCTTGAACAATCACGTCCAGAAGGCACGGGAAGTGGGTTCTTCATCACTGATGACGGTTATTTTATCACCAATCAACATGTCGCTGGTCGTGGAGCAACGGTGCGTGTCCTCACTGCATCGGGTATCATTCCAGCCAAAGTGATCAAAGTGGATGAGCTGAATGATCTGACACTGCTAAAGGCGGAAGGAAAGTTTGCCGAACTGCCAGTCGTCCTTAGTCGTAAAGTGCAGCTAGGTGCCACGGTTGCCACTGTGGGCTTTCCAAACATCGGTCTGCAAGGATTCTCTCCCAAACTGGCTAAAGGAGAAATTGCTAGCCTTGCGGGTATTCAGGACGATGCGCGCCACTTTCAGATCAGCGTTCCTGTGCAGCCTGGCAACTCCGGTGGTGCACTTGTAGATGAGCGCGGGAATGTCATCGGCGTCGTGGTGGCGAAACTAAGTCAGAAAGCCGCTCTCGCGACGAGTGGCTCGCTGGCGGAAAATGTGAATTATGCCGTCAAGAGCAGCTATCTATTGAGCTTCCTTGAATCTGTCCCTGAAGTGGCGGCCAAGCTCAAAGAACCAAACACGACGCAGCGTGACTTTGAGGCCACCATCAAGGATGTGGAGCAGGCTGCAGTTCTAGTGCTGGTTTATTAAGCTCTACAGATGCCATGCAGTGACTCTGACATAGAGGTAATCAGGAGAATGCCTTAATGTTCCTTCGTCCCTATATCTTATCACAAGCAGTTATCGTCTGCTTTCTATTGGCTTTTCGTCCTAACGAAAATAGCTTCTTGAATTTTAACAAATGCGTTTTGGTACGGAGTCGCTAATTCCACAGGTTTGTCAGAACGTGATTTCATTCCGTATCCAGATGAGCTTTCGGATACATTGACAAAGTTCAATCGAATCGATGACTTAGTCGGAGTAAACTCTTCAATGAATGCTGTTGCTTCTGTATTGGACATGTAGCTTCCCATAAACATCACGTTTTTTGTGGGGCTGGCAGCAGAGATCAGACCCGTTTCAAAACTCGCTGACTTTACGATATATCCTAGGTCCTGAAAAACTGAAAGCGTTGAAGCGAAAGCTATTTTTTTGGTGCATTCAAACTCCTTTCTCTGAAAAGATTGAAGCTCTAGGCCGGACTTAGTTGGTCCGCCTGTAACGCATCCTGTAAGAGCACCAGCTAAAAGGATTGCAGAGAAAAGTAATGGTGTGTGTGTTGTCATTTTAATTAGAAGCTAGAATAAAGACTATTGAAGTCAGAAACGACCTTTTGTGCATTGAATTTAATGATGAGTGTCATCGCCTTGGAAGACTGCTCAAACCCACTTACAGAGCCACCAAACAGCATTAGCGTTCCATAGGCCTCTGATCCTCTGGATGATGAGGCATGGCGTTGATAGGTCCACACTTCATGTCCTTGTGCGTCCAAAGAAGTTACATTCGGCGAACCAAACGTTTCAAGCACTTGCGTTTGAGTTGTAGCCCCCTTCACCAAAGTCATTTGAACTTGTCCGTGAGTGAGACTTGAGTTTCGTGACGGGCCTGTAGACCTGCAATTTGAACTAATTAAGCACAAGGCCAATAAGAATGTTAATTTCACGAGGTTGAAGCGGGTTCAGGAAAATGCAGCGTAGACTTAGGTGTTAAGGTTTAAAGAGCTTAAGAACATTAACAAGTGCTATTATCCATTTGGGCGCGTGCGCAGACTGAATGCATCGCAACTCGAAAAATATCCACCCAAGCCCCGGCAAGCAGCCGCATCGAATCACAAGTCACCTCGCTACATGGGCGGACCGTGATGGCTGTGTTCCCATTTTTGTTCTTAGTTTCACCCTTTCAGGTGATCACCACCTTGAAAATCAAGGTGGTGGAGGCGAGGGGAGTTGAACCCCTGTCCGAATGGCCATAAGCCGAAGCTTCTACATGCTTATCAGATGTTTTGATCTCGGAGAGGGGCTTCCAACTGCAGAATTCCTTTCTCCCAGCGTCCTGTTTGATCTCGCTTTCGATCCGGTCGCCCGATCATCCAGCCAGCCTGGTAGTTGCGTCGTCAAAGCTACCAGACATTGCTTTGAAGACGTCGCGGGGCTTAGGCCGCGAGAGCTAGCTCAGAAGAGTTTGCTGTTGTTTGTTTGATCCGATTTTTTACGAGGCCAACGAATCATCCTCGGCATGCCACCCCGACCGCAGACTACCCGTCGAAACCAGGACGCCCCCAATCAGTTTAACATCCCGACGTTCGGTTATCTCAGTGAAAGGTCAAGGCATCGTCTGGGAATTCGTTGAAGCGATCAAAGTCGACGAAATCGTTTGATTCAAGCATTGGCATCGGAGGAAGAATCGCTTCAAAGATCCACCCAATGTTCGCCCTTGGACTCCTCTTTCATGCACTTTAAAAATTGGCCACGCTCCCTGCAAATCACTGCCAAGCTGGAAAACCGTCTGCGTTTGCCGCAAGCGGCTCTGAGTGTCTGGTGGGCAGATGGTCTGATGATGATGAAGCGGGCGAGGGCATGGTTGGCTAGGCATCGTTTTTACGTGTGGGCTTATGTCTGCATTTGTTTGACCGCTTTGGTGATGCTCATGCCTGTCGATCTTGAATTGCTCCAAATGATTCGTCAGGACGTTGCGGGGAACCGCATGCACTGGGTAAACCGCGTGGCCTTGGCCCTTAGTTACTGGGGAGATTTTATGGGATTCAATATGCTCGTCTTTGTGGGGCTGGGTTTGACGGCAAGACTTCGGAAGTCCCTGTTTTTCCGTCGGATCGTGGTTGCAGCGGTCATTGGGACGGTCAGTTGCGGAACGATCGCCAATGTTAGCCGATTGCTGACCGGGCGCTCCAGGCCCAGTGATAAAGGTGAGCATGGCTTTCACGGCCCGAGCTTTGCAGCGAGGCGCCAATCCTTTCCGAGTGCTCACACGGCCACTGCTTTTGGGGCCAGTGTGCCCGTAGCTGTGGCGCTGCCGCCCGTCGGCGTGCCGATGCTGATTGTCGCAGCCGGAGTTTCGTGGTCAAGGATGCAGAATAATCGCCATCATCCCAGTGATGTTTTGGCTTCCATCGCGATGGCTTTTTTCTTCGGTGTTCCCCTAGGAATCGTCGTGCGGCGGATGCGGCGTGCGGAGCTTCAAAGTCGGCGGATAAAAACCACCACTTCTGTCCAACTGGATCTAGCACCATTGAACCCTTGGACCACGTGACGGGTCATGTCGGGAAAGGCCGCTTGAAATGCATCGACTTCAGCCGAGCGATCCTTGCTCGCTTGACCTGGAGGTCGTTGCCCCAGTAGCGACTTAAACCAGCCATCCAGAGTCCACTCGCGGCGTAGCAGGACGACGGAGCAGGGACCTGGGAGCGCGACTTGCTTTTTGATTTCAGCCATGGGAACTCCCATTTCCCAAGAATGCTGCGTGTAAAAGACCAAGCTTGGCTCATCGAATCCTTGGGCCAGCAGGCGCATTTCAGGGGCTGTTGGCTTGAGGTGTTTGGCCAGTTGCAAGGTCACTGAAGTCTCACGCAACTGCTGACTGAAGGGCCATAGTGCCAGAGAGCAGCTGATCACAGCCAATAGAGGCATGCCCCACCGGATCGGGCCATTGCCTTTCCAGGCGAATAGAGCAGCCACTCCCCCAAGTGAAAAAAGGGCCATCACCAGAGTTGCGGTGCTTTGCACGAGCGCGCGAACTTCAGGCATGGCGACGGGCATGAACCAAGCCGTCACCGCCAAAGCGAAGGTCAGTCCAGCCATACCCACGAGACCCATGATGGCTTGTTTTGGCAGTGGCTGTTTTTTGTCCCAGGCAAGAGCAAGCAGGATCAGAAAAGCGGGGTATCCAGGCATCACATAATGCGGCAGCTGAGTGGCATAGAACGAAAAAATGATCTGTGGAGTCACGAACCACGCGGCAAGAAAAGTCTTCTCCATGGACCATTCAGCGCGTAGCAGACGCCAAACAGGCATGAGGAAAAAGAGCCAGGGAAAAAGACTCAGCCAAGTGCTGACGAAATAGTAACCTGGGATGAATTTGCGTCCATTCAGCACTTCGACACCGCGCTTCACCACATGACGTCCCATGCCAATGTCCCAAAAGAGGCCCTGCGTCTCGATCAGCGCAGGGATGCCCCAGGCAGCAACGGGCAGCATCATGACGGCTAACCCTGGCATGACGCGCAGAGGCTTCCAGGAAATGGGTTGGCACCAGAAACCATAACGCCAAAGCACTAGTGTCAAGCCCGGGACCAGCCAGGCAATGGGACCTTTGGCCAAAAAGCCAAAGCCAAGGGACAGCCATAATGTCCACCACCAGATGGCGCGTGGCTTCTCATCGGGTTTCACCACCAGTTCAAGCAGGGCGCGACAGGCTAGAGTCACGCAAAGAATCATGGGCATGTCGGCCACACAAAGCCGACCATGGATTAAGGTTTGTGCCGTCGTCAGCCAGAGCAGGGCCGCGGTGAGACCCGTGGTGGCCTTTTCTGAAAGTCGCTGCGCTAGACCTCGGATGACGAGCGCGGTCAAAAAGACGGCCAAAACACCATGCAATCGCGCACCGATTTCGCTGATGCCCAGAAGTCTGTAATTCAGCCACATCCACCAGTAAGTGAGCGGTGGTTTATCAAAGCGATATTCACCATTGAAATAGGGCACCGACCAACTCCCGCGCTCCATCATTTCGACCGTGGCCTGAGCAAAGCGGGGCTCATCGCGATCCATGAGCGGTAAGATGCTGGTGCCAGGCAGATACAGCAGCAACGTCAGCAGCAGCAGTACCCACCAACCATGCCTGCGGCAAAAGGAGTCAGTCCAGAAAAGTCGATGATCAAACACAGCTTTTCAGTGCCAACACAGATTCAACTCGATAGCAAAAAGCGGTGACATTCTCGTCACGGGCAGATCTTGCCTTCTTGGTTTGAAGAATAAGAGAAAATATGAATGGGCAAAAACATGGGTTCACTTCCGCATGAGGTAAGCAAAGAAGTCCTTCAAGTCTGCGTCGGTCATGCCTGTCGTCAGACCTTCCGGCATGAGGGAAATGGGGGAGGCTTCCAGCGTCTCGATGTCGGCTTGTTTGATGGCGGTTTTGTTGCCTGCCATGTCTTTGAGGACGATGCCATTGGCGTCTTGAGCATCCATGAGGCCGCTGAGGATTTGGCCGTCTTTGGTTTTCACGATGTAGGTGCCGAAGCCTTCGCGAATTTCGAGGCTGGGCGTGAAAAGGTTGTCGAGCCAGAAGTCGGCGTTGCTGCGGTCGTAGCCGGTGAGTTCGGGGCCGATCTTGCCGCCTTCGCTGAAGAGGCTGTGACAGACGGCGCAGCGGGCGGTGAATTGCAGTTTGCCTTTGTTGGCATCGCCAAGACCGGTTTTGAGGACGGTCTTAATGCGCTCCGCTTCGCGTTTCTTTTCGGGTGTGGGTCCGGTGGCGAGCAGGCCGCGCCAGTGCTTTTCGATGCTGGCGTCGATGTCCGGATCTTTGTGCAGGCTGAGCTGGCGGACGATGTCGATGGTGAAATGCTTCGCTGGCACTTTCCATTCGTTGACGAAGTTCATCAAAATCTGTGCCCACCCCTTGCGTCCGGTCATGACTCGCAAGGCATCCTCGCGTAGGGCCTTGTCTCCGGCGATTTGGCCTTCCCAACCGAGTAGGAGGGCTTCGGGAAGGCGTTTGTCATCAAACTTAGCTGCGGCCTGCAAAATGCCGCGTTTGAGGCTGGGAGCCGCGCTGGATTTCAAAAGGGTCACCATGGGCATCACCGCCTCTTGCTTGCCGAGTTCCGCCAAAGTTTTCGCGATGGCGATGCGGGCGGTGTTGGTGGCCTTCTTGTCCTCAAGCAGCTTCAAGGCGTCTTTAAGCGCGTCTTTGCTGCCGCTGCGCAACGCGAGCGTCAGGTCGCTGCCGGATTGCTTCGTCAGGTAATCGTTGAGCGCCTTGGTGAGAGAATCCGGCAGTTTTGGCATCTCCGCGCCTTCAAAGGCCGAGGCGATGCCCGCAATGAATTGGCTGCGTAGAGTTTCGTCGTTGGTGAGGGCGAGCAGATCAGCGCAGGAGTTGAGGTTTTCTTCACCACCGGCCAGAGCGTAGCGTTTCGCGAGCTTTTCAGCAAGGTGGTCGCGGAAGAGTTTGGTTTGGAGGAAATCGGTGTCGGACTTGAGGAAGGCGAAGACGGCTTCGCGTTCTTTTTCGGCCTTCGATTCGAGGGCCCACCAGGCGAGCAATGGAAGATGTCCGCTTTGGTCTTCGGCATCGCCGCTCCAGAGAAGAGGTAGCGCAGTCTTGGCTGGCAGCCTTTTAGCGGTTGCGAGGATTTGGGCACGGACTTCGGGGTGTTGTTCCTCTCGAGCCAAGCGGACAAGAGTGTCCGCGCTTCCTTCATGCCCTTCGCCGATCATTTTGACCGCCCAGCGACGAATGTAGGGATCGCTGACGTTGAGCGGCAGTGCTTGGACAGCGTTCAGTGCCTCAAGAGTCCAGAGCGTTTCCAAGGAGAGAGGCATGGCTTTGATCTTCGGCACGAGTTCGGTCATGTTTCGCCAGCCGATCTCGTGGATGGCTTGTTTGCGGAACCACTCATTTGCATGGCCCAAATAGCCGAGAAGCTCCTCCGCGCTTGCTTGGCTCAAATCAAAGGGTTTTAAACTCGGTGCACCTGCTGCGGGGCGGACGCGGTAGATGCGGCCGCTGGTTTTGTGCCAGTCATCGACGGGGCTGACGTGGCTAAGGCGGGTGTCATACCAGTCGAGCATGTAGAAGCCGCCATCGGGGCCGACGCCGCTCCAGACAGGGCGGAACCAGCGGTCGCTGGTGGTCATGAGCTGCTCTTCATCTTGGTTGCTAAAAGTGGAGCCATCTGGCAGCCGTTGACTGACATAGACAAGATTGTGCAGAGAATTTGGCGCGATGATGTTGCCTTCGTAGGCGCTGCCGAGCAGGCCACCTTCATAGACGGTGAAAGCTTGAGAGAAGCGTTTGTTATCGCCTTCCAGCTTCATGTGCTCAAACCAGCCGAAGGCATAGGGATTGGTGAGGGGTCCGTGCTTTCCCCAACCTTTGATGCCGTAGCTGCCCTGCTCGTAGTGCATGCCTCGCGTGACGCCGTTTGTGCCGGAGAAAATTCGGCCCTTGCTGTCGATGTCGAGGCTGAAGGTGTTGCCGCCGCCTTCGGCATAGATTTCGAAGGTCTTCTTTTTCGGGTGGTAGCGCCAGATGCACTGGCCTTCCCATTTCACGTTCTTGGTGTTGGCGCTGCTGACGTTGCCGGTGGTGGTGCTGCCGTTGGCCCCGTAAAGCCAGCCGTCCATGCCCCATTGCAGGCTGGTGGCGACGCTGTGCGTGTCTTCAAGACCGAAGCCGCTGAGTTCGACCTCGGGATCGCCATCGGGTTTGGCATTGAAATCGGCGTCAGGATAGCTGAGCAGGTAAGGCGGATTCAGCACCCAGATGCGCCCCATGCCATGCAGCGCGGCGCTGGCAATGTTCAGGCCGGTGATGACGTCTTCGTGCTTGTCGAAAAAGCCATCGCCGTCGGTGTCTTCGAAGACGGTGATCTTATCTGCCCCTTTTTCTCCGCGTGGAGGTGGTAGCGGCACTTTGTCGAACTTGGCACGCAGGTGCTGGTCATAGCTGACAATCTTCAATCCAGCTGGGAACTGGTATTGGCGATACATGGTGACCCACATGCGGCCTTTGCTGTCCCAACTTGCGTATAGCGGCTGCTCGACATCGGGTTCGGACGCCATGAGGTCGATGGCGACATCGCTGCGGTGCTTGAATTGCTTCACGGCCTCAGCGGCAGGCGTGGGTGGAGTATCATCCCGCATGACACCGCGCCCGGCTCGTGTTTCGATGATCTTTTTGACCGCTTCATTGCCTGCGACTTCGTTTTGAGCTGCGGCCGGCGAGGCAAGAAGGAGGATAAAAAAGAAGCGGAGCATGAGGGATTAAACGGGTGAGTGGGGTTCTTTTCTGCGGGGGCTTGTTGCAGAAACGAATATTCCTGTGACTGATGGTTGATCAGCAGGCTTGCTTTTCTGACTTAAATCCCCTTTTCTCGGCGAATTTCCCGTGACTTCCTATAAATCCTATTCTTCACAGGTTTCTCCAGTCTGGCTTTGGCTGCATCTTTTGAGCCCAGAGGCACCGCTGGTGGCGGTGGTCTGGGCTTGGGCATTGGCGCATTTTCATCATTTGCCTATCATGCCTGGGGTATTGCTTGGATTAGGTCTGTCTGTGTGGATTGTTTATGTGCTGGATCGGTTAATGGATGGTCTACGGCATCGTCATGAGGGATTGGATGTGAAGCATGCTTTCCATCGGCGTTGGCGTTGGCTGCTCATGCTTCTAGTCGTAGGAGCTTCAGTTTGGACGGCTTGGCTTGCTTTATGGATCGTGCCAAAGGGACTTTTAGGGCAAGTCGCGTCATTGAGCGTTTTGATGCTGGTTTATTTGATCCTTTTCCCTGCGGTTGGTGGCGGGCGCTTTCGTTGGGTGGTGATGCCAGTCACTTGTTTGGGAACCATGTTGCTGGCTCATACCTTGCCATTTACACCTGGCTTTCAGTTATTGATGTCTGCCATATCGGTGGGTATTTTGGCTTTATTGATGTTCCGCAGTCTGCATCGGCGGTTGGTGACGGCTCTTTCTAAAGATGTGGTTGGCGGTCTGCTTTTTGCCCTCGGTTGCACGGCATGGACCCGCTTTAGCTTGGAGGGTGGAGAGGCATTGTCGGGGTCGATTGAGCTGATGCTGCTCGGTGTCCTTTTCATTAGCAATCTGACCGGTATCTCTTCTCGTGAATCTCAGGGCCGCTGGCTGGGATTGGGTTTTGGAGCTGTGGCTGGTGTTTTATTGCTGGTGCTCATGGGTCGCGTTTCGGAATCTTTAGGTGTGCTGGCTGTTTCAATTGCTGGTGGCTTGATTTTGTTGGGCCTATTAAGCCGGAAGCGTGAAACGATGTCCGTGGATGCTTACCGTTTGTGGGCAGATTTGGCGGTGTTAGTTCCGGTGCTTGGCCTTGTGATTCGTGCATGAAAAAGGCCGAAGCACTTTCGCGCTCCGGCCCTAGATTCAATCAGGGATGACCTGATTCCAATTAATGTTCGTAACCAGCTTCGTCATGGTCAGAGAGATCGAGACCGATGGACTCTTCTTCTGGTGACGGACGGAGACCCACGATGAGCTTCACGATGATCGTAATGATCAGTGTGGCGACAATGCTCAGGACGATGGTCAAGGCGCATGCTTTCAACTGGTTCATGAGGATACCGCCGGTGCCACCAGCATCCACAATCAGTTTGGCCATGTCTTTGTTTACGTAGGCATTCACTGTGGTGAGGTTGCCATTGATGCTGTTATTGGCAAAGATACCCGTGACGAGAGCACCCATGGTGCCACCGACACCGTGGATACCGAAGGTATCAAGAGCATCGTCATAGCCCAGCTTGCTCTTCGCAAAGACCACTGCGAAGTAAGGAACCACAGCGGCGAGGACACCGATGATCATGGCAGCTTTGGCATCGACAAAACCAGCGGCAGGGGTGATCACCACCAGACCTGCAACAGCTCCGGAGCAGAAACCAAGGATGGAAGGCTTACCTTTGTGGAGCTTCTCGATCAGAGCCCACACGAAGCAGGCAGTGGCGGCAGCCAAGGTGGTGGTCATGAAAGCGTTGGCGGCGAGACCATCAGCAGCAAGAGCAGAACCTGCATTGAAGCCATACCAACCGACCCAGAGCATTCCGGTGCCGACCATGCAGAGAACCATGCTGTGTGGAGACATCTTTTCTTTGCCGAAGCCTTGGCGTTTGCCAAGCATGATGCAAAGAACAAGAGCGGACCAACCGGAGGACATGTGAACCACGGTGCCGCCGGCGAAATCGATGGCAGGAAGGCCGGAGGCGCTGTTCCAGACACCGTTCATGAGACCGTCAAAGCCCCAAACCATGTGGGCAAGAGGGAAGTAAACGACGAACATCCAGATGGCGACGAAGAGGATCACTGCGGAGAACTTCATGCGCTCAGCGATAGCACCCACGATCAGAGCCGGAGTGATGATGGCGAACATGAGCTGATACATGGAGAACACAGATTGGCTAGGCCAGCCAGCGTAGTTTGTGTTTGGAGCAGCGCCCACACCTTCAAGGAAGAAGTATTTGAAGCTGCCGAGGTAAGGTGACCACCAGGGAGCGCCTTCTGCTGGATGCTCACCGAAGACTAAGGAGTAGCCGACGAAATACCAGAGGATCGTCACAAGACCGGCAATGCCAAGGCATTGAGCGAGAACGCTGAGAACATTCTTCGAACGGACAAGGCCACCATAGAAAAGTGCAAGACCTGGGAGAGTCATGAACAACACTAAAGAAGCACAGATCATCAGGAAACCATTGTGGCCGGGACCTGAGAGATTGGCGAGCTTTCCATCAGCGGCGGGAGCCATGTTGTTGAAATATTGCTCGACGTCTGCGATGCGTTTCTCTAGATCCGCAGGAGTGGCAGCTGCAGGAGCCGCAGCAGGTTCAGGGGCGGGTGCTGGTGCAGCAGCGGCGGCCGGAGCCGGAGCAGCAGGAGCAGGTGCCGCCGCATCTTGCGCCCAGGATGAGCTGGTGCTGAATGCGATGGCAGTGGTGGCGACGACCGCAGCGGAGAGTAAGCTGCGCCAGTGACTGGAGTGGTTGATTTTGAGCATATTGTTTTACGAAGTGGATTGGCTCCGCAAAGAATCAATTAGCACCCGCCGTGCCAAGTCTGCCCAAGTTTTTTCCGATCTTGATAACCACCCACGAAAAAGCGCTTTAAATTTTTTTCCAAAGCATGGCTAAAAAGAGGGGAAACTCTTTTCGGGCATGATTTTCGGCGCGGGCACGCGGTCCAGGCTGACTTTCTTTGTGCGAATGCCACTCACTGAGTCCGGTCATGACCATGCCTGCGGCAAATCCGGCTTGGCTCAGGGATTCCAGGCTGCGATGAAAAGAGGTGGTGCTCTCACTGTTTGCTTTTCCAGGGTGCATCAGAATGGGGATGCTGAGGGTGCTGCTGTAGGCATCGACACGCCGATATTGCGCTGTGTGATCCTTGGCAAATTCCCAGCTCGTCTGTTTCGGGATGCGGAAGGCGGGGTGATTGAGCACCCAAAGCATGCGAGCACCCGGTTTTAACACACTGGCTACAGAGGCGCAGACTTTTTCTAAATGCTCCATGTTTTGCAGGCAAAGGATGGCAGAGGCTGCCTCAAATTCGCCAATGCCCGCGAGATTAGCGGCATCCCGATCAAAATAATGAATGGGCGTGCGACTCCTGTAAGTACGTGCTTTTTCGATCAAACTTGGCGCAGCATCCACGCCAGTGACTTGAGCTCCACTTTCTGAGATGGCGCGCGAAAAGACGCCCTGTCCGCAGCCGAGATCTAAGATACGCTCACCCTTTTGCGGAGCCAACATGGTCAGAGCATTTGGGATGACGACGGCTTGATAAAGTTCTGATCCGCGCTCGCCCAAGATGCGGTCATACCAATCGGCTGACTTTTCCCAAGACGTGCCGCCTTGACTGCGATCCTGGGCTGGGCGCTGGGCTGGCCGTCCGTGTTTTGGAGCTGGCGGACGCTGCTGAGAGAAGCGTGGTGGCGTGCGTGAACCGGTCGGTTTGCGTGGGCGATCTGGAGTCATGATCTTCCTCTATGCCTTAGGCCCGTGTCATCTGCCACTGCTGAATGTGAGGCGCGGAGAGTTTTAAACCGCTAATAAGCGCTTATGAACGCTAATGCCAGAACAGAGAAATGGCAGGGTTTGAGGCCTTTCTATTAGCGTTCATTGCTGGTTATTAGCGGTCAAAAATCCGCTTTCACTGGCCTAACCAGTCCCGCATTTCATACAGTTTTGGATCGCGCACCGGCGGCCTGCCCAAGCGCATGATTTTTTTGACCTGTGAGAACAGTGCGTCCGCTTCGCCGCCTTCTTCCATGCCGCCAAACTCAGACTCTAGCTTCTCGGGGTCTTCGCCTGATTCCAGTCGGCGCACCATTTCACGGAGTTCCGGTGGTGTCTTGTCACCCATGAGGTCGGTCATTTTGCGCATGAAATGACCGAGCTGTCGTGGATCAGGATTGTCTGTGTCCAGCGCGCTCATGTCCCCCTCCATGTCCGCCATGAGGCTTTCCATTTGGGCATCGTCGATCCCGGCAAAGGGATCATTCGCGATGTCTTCTTTGGCCCGCCCGATGACCGCGAACTGGGAGACGCGTTTTTCTAACTTAAAGGCTGCATTGTCAGGGCAGGTTGGAACCTTCTCCCGATAGGCTAGACTGCGGGCCAGGAATTGGTAGAGCGTGTTGTTTTCCTGGCAGTAGAATTCGTAAATTGGCATGGTGACGGAGAGATTGAGTTGCCATGACCAAACCAAACACTGCTGCGATGGCAAGGCCTATCTGGTCAGCGGATAAACCTGCACTTTTACGCCAGGCGAGCCGATCACGTGATCGGGTGGCCGTGTTGGCACATCGTAACCATTGAGGCGAAAGAGATCGGCATCCCATTTCTCCAGCTCGACCTCCACTAGCGGATAGGGTGCGTGATGGACGCGGCCGCAACGCAGGCCGCTTGGGGTTTGGGTAAAGAGCAGGTAGCGCTCGGCCAAGAAAAACTCGAGAGAGGCAGGCTTAGCAAGATGGGTCTCTGGCTTGAGTCGATAGGCAAACTCAGATGTCGTGGCATTACCCCGTCGCTGAGAGCCGTAGTGGATCATGCCTTCCGGTGTCTTGGTGGCAGACATCTGGGCATTCTGATACGGCAAATGAAAGAGCGTGCGCGCTGTCCACACGGCCAGGGATTGATTGCAGTCCAGAGAATCAAACCACACGCCAGGGCGTCCCTGATCATCATGGACATAGGTGCGCAGATTCATTTCCAGGAAGTGACTCAGGCCGGGCACGGCGGGGCAGAATCGTGGGCGGACGCCACGCATGAAAAACGGCACGATGGCGATCCAAGCTTTTCCATCAAACGTGTCCACATGCAGTCCTGGGGGGAGTCGCTGCTGCACTTCCGCTGGATTCATGGCCCAATGCAGGAAGAGCAGATCCTCCCATCGCTGGTGCATGACCACGGGCTGATCTGGAATTTCGCGCATGGCTTGGCGTTGGGCGTCTGTAGGAGTTGGCATCGTTTTTGATACGCTTGGAAGAGCTCCGTGGTGTCTTCCGCTGAGGAACATCCAAGACCTAACAAGGAATGTCCAAGCTCGAAGTCCAAACCCATTGCTACCCAGCCTCATTTCAGCCTTCGAAGTTCCTTGTTCGATATTGGATCTTCAAGCCTCCCAGATTCTACTATTTACGTAACATAGAAGTAAGATTATTTTGCTAATATTACTAAGATGATGTTGTAATATGAACAGTTCGGGTTACAGGCGCTGGCCGCTTCTGCCATGAAAGTTCAGAAGGCGTCGTGGGCTTACTTCAGGCGGATGAAGGCAAGCTTTGAGTCTTAACACGTTCCGTTTTTGGGAAGGTCTTGTTACATCATGCGCTGTTTTTCCACTCTTGTTCAGCAGGTCCTCTGGGCTGCGGTTATTGGCTCCACGCTTTTCCTGTCTCGGCTGAGTCAGGCGGCTTCGGGGGATTTGGATCTGAGCTTCTCTCAATCACCGATTCCAGCGGGCGCATCTCCCACAGGCCTATCGGTGCAGCCGGATGGCAAAATGGTCGTCGTCGGTGGCTTTGGTGACATTCCTCAAAACAGCACCAACAATCGCTACATCGCCAGACTGGATGGCAGTGCAGGAGCCCTGGATCAGAGTTTTGTTGCCACCATGGGTTTTGGACCGGCTCCCCGGATCACTCGGGTGCAGCGGGATGGTAAGTTGATGGTCGGCGGCGAGTTCAACCTCATCAACGGTGTCACGATGACTGGCGTCGCTCGACTGAACGCTGACGGCACTCTCGACACCTCCTTTGCCAATCCGATGTTCACGAGCATCTATCAGATCTACAGCATCGCCGTGCAGCCAGATGGCAAGGTCATCGTAGGCGGATACTTCTCGAACGTGGGCGGTGTGACGCGAAACAACCTCGTGCGATTGAATGCCAACGGCACGGTCGATGCCAGCTTCAACCCGGTGCTTAACGGCGACGTCAAATCCATGGCACTGCTGCCCGATGGCAAGATCGTCGTGGTCGGTAGCTTCTACCAATTCGGGGGGGTGGGCTCGCACTATGGCATCGCCATCTTGAACAGCGACGGCACGCGTGAGACCAGCCCGCTGCCCCAGATTTCGCAGGCCCTATGTGTAGCCGTCCAGGGAGATGGCAAGATCGTCGTCGGCGGTGCCTTCGACCGAGTCAATAACCAGAAGTTCTACGGCCTGCTCAGGTTAAACACTAACCGCAGCCTGGATACGGCTTTTGCACCGACGATCAGCCCGTTGCCCGATACCAACACAAGCAGTGTGCGCTCGCTGGCCATTCAGGCCGATGGCAAAATGGTGATCGGTGGCAACTTCAGAGCCGTGGGGGTCGACGCTGCGCAGGTGGATGTGGATGGGAACTACCTTATCAATCCAGACGGCAGCTTCGTCGGCAGCACTCCTCGCTCGCGCGCCGCACGCATCAATGCCGACGGCAGCCTGGATGCAGCCTTCAATCCCGCCTTTCAGATCACTACAGCACCCTACTTGGGGGACGCCTTCAACTTCTTCGGCATGCAAGCCGTTGCCCTCCAGCCCAATGGCAAGATCCTCGCCAGCGGTTACTACTCCGACGTGGGCAGCGCCGTTGCTGGACCCATCACACGCTTTGAGAACACCGTGGCTGTTGAGAAGCTCAGCATGACCAGTTCACGGATCGAGTGGTTGCGCGGGGGCTCCGCACCTGAAGCCACCCAAGTGCTCTTCGATCAATCCACCGATGGCGGCACCACATGGACCCTTCTCGGTAGCGCCTCACGCATCAGCGGCGGCTGGGAACTCACGGGCTTGGCGCTGCCATCGAGCGCGAAGATCCGCGCCAGCGCGATCACCAACAGCGGCTACTACAATGGCTGTGGCGGAGTCGTGCAGATCATTGAAGACTTCCCGCTCGTGCCACCCGTCATCGTGGTTGAGCAACCAACGAACACCTCCCTCATCAGTGACACATCGACGATTGATTTTGGCAATGTAGTCACGGGCCTCAGCAGCAGCCTTTTGACCGTCACCGTTCGTAACACAGGCAGTGGATTATTGAAGCGCTTGCAGGTCGGTATCGATGGCGCGCAGGTCTCAGAGTTCGCACTCACGCCGCCAACAGTGACTGAGATCACGGCGGGCGGCAGCACCACCTTCAGTATCGTGTTCACACCGGGTGCCAAGCTCGCTCGCAATGGGACGCTGCGCATCAGCAGCAACGACACGACCACGCCTTTGTTCAGCATAGCGCTGACGGGTACAGGCATCGCCTCACCCAATGCTGACCTAGCTGACATCGGCCTGCCAGTGCCGATGAGTCTCTCGCCTGCTTTTGCAGCCGATACATTGAGTTACACCGCGAATGCGATCTACA
>Ga0164295_10002090_pt1 | contig 16561 bp, 15 predicted proteins | sample GEODES006metaG_FD_111798 | JGI IMG/M metagenome (GOLD analysis project Ga0164295, IMG submission 111798) | Oligotrophic lake water microbial communities from Sparkling Lake, Wisconsin, USA - GEODES006 metaG | ecosystem: Environmental > Aquatic > Freshwater > Lake | place: USA: Sparkling Lake... | reverse complement strand
GCGCACGGCTTCGCGCCCTCTTTCCTAAATGGCTGGCCTTGGTGGCAAAGAGACCCGACTTCGACATTTTCCTGACTTCCTTCGATGTCCATTTATCAGCATCAACGTGATGCACAAGCTTGACATGACAATTCTCTCATAGTTGGCTATGTAAAAATGAGATAAATCCCATTTTCAGTCTTGCGTTCGAATTCAATCTCGTTAGGCTGCTGGAGCTCCACGATTTTCCGACTTTCCAGAGACAGGCTTAACAGATGAAAACCCGCATCACCGAGCTGTTTGGTATCGAGCACCCAATCATACAGGGCGGCATGCATTATGTTGGTTTTGCCGAAATGGCAGCGGCTGTCTCCAATGCTGGCGGGCTTGGCATCATAACCGGCCTGACACAGAAGACGCCCACCGATCTTGCCAATGAAATCGCCCGCTGCCGCGCCATGACCGACAAGCCGTTCGGTGTGAATCTCACCTTCCTGCCCAGTGTCAATCAGCCCGACTATCCCCGTTATGTCCGGGCGATCATCGAAGGCGGGGTAAAGGTCGTCGAGACAGCGGGCAACAATCCCGTCGCCGTTCTCCCGTTTTTTAAGGAGGCAGGCGTGAAGGTCATTCACAAATGCACCTCCGTACGGCACAGCCTGAAGGCACAGTCCATCGGTTGCGATGCCGTGTCGGTCGACGGTTTCGAATGCGGTGGCCATCCCGGCGAAGACGATGTTCCCAACTTCATCCTGCTGCCGCGCGCGGCGGAGGAGCTCGACATTCCCTTCGTCGCCTCGGGTGGCATGGCCGATGGACGCAGTCTAATCGCCGCGCTGGCGCTCGGCGCCGAAGGCATCAACATGGGCACGCGCTTCATCGCCACGAAGGAAGCGCCTGTTCACGAAAAGGTGAAGCAGGCGCTGATCGCGGCTTCCGAGCTCGATACGCGGCTCGTGATGCGTCCGCTGCGCAACACCGAGCGCGTGCTGACCAATGCTGCGGTTGAACGGCTTCTCGAAAAGGAGCGAGCCTTAGGGGCGGACCTGCAGTTCGAAGACATCATCGCCGAAGTCGCTGGGGTCTATCCGAGAGTCATGACCGATGGCGATGTCGATGCCGGTGCGTGGAGCTGCGGCATGGTGGCGGGCCTCATCCACGACATCCCCACCTGCAAGGAGCTGATCGACCGGATCATGAACCAGGCGGAGGAGATCATCACCGAACGGCTGGGGAAGATGCGATGAGCGACAGGGAGTTGCTTTACGGGGTCGAAGCTGGCGTCGCAACGCTGACATTCAACCGGCCTGAAAAACTCAATGCGTTGACACCGTCTATGCTCAATCATTTTTTCCAGCGCGTCGCCGAAGCTGCTGCCGATCCGGCCGTCCGCGTCATCGTCATCACTGGCGCTGGCAGGGGGTTCTGCGCGGGGCTCGACCTTGGCATTATTGCAACCGGGGCAAGCGCGGGTGTCGTCACCCAGGGCGATCTTGCGCCGCAATGGGGCGATGATATCGGACCCGAACTCCGGCGGTTTTTCAGCGGCGGGTGGAACGGCCTGATCACAAGCCGCAAGCCGACGATTGCCGCGATCAATGGCCCGGCCTTTGGTTGGGGGCTGGTCGTGTCGCTGCACTGCGACATCCGCTTTGCTGCGCGATCAGCTCTGCTTAATGCCACTTTTGCGCGCCTCGGCATTCCCGGTGAAAAGGGATCGGCCTGGCTGCTCGCCCGTCTGCTCGGTACCGCTCGAGCAGCCGATCTGCTTTATACGGCACGCCGTATCGATGGCACCGAAGCCGAGAAGATCGGCCTCGTCAACGCGGTGCTGGAAGATGAGGCGCTGCTCCCGCACGTGATGGCATATGCACGGGGCATTGCGGCCCATTCCGCCCCGCGCTCGCTGGCCGCGATGAAGGCGCAGATCTGGACGGCAATTGACGACCATTATGACGTGGCGTTTGAGGCCGCCGATCATGAGCAGGATCTGGCCATTCAGACCAAGGACTTTCGCGAAGGCATCGAAAGCCTGCGCGAGAAACGCACACCGGTCTTCACCTCCAAATGACGAACTGAACAAAATAAAAATGGAGCAAGCGAGATGATCTGGCACTTTGCCGATGTATTCGAAACAATCGCGTCGATCGTTCCCGATCAGACCGCCCTGATCAACGGCGGCACGCGGCGCAGCTGGCGGGTATTTGAAGACCGCGCCGCGCGGCTCGCCAATGCGCTCGTCTCGACAGGGATTCGGCCCGATGCCAAAGTTGCAATTTACGGCCACAATTCTTCTGCCTATCTTGAAGCGCAATTTGCGGTCTTTAAGGCGCGGGCGGTGCCGATCAACGTCAACTACCGCTATGTCGAGCATGAACTGCGCTACCTGTTCGAAAATGCCGATGTCGAAGCGGTGTTTTTCGATGCGAAGTACGCACACAGACTGGCAACGATTCGCGATTCACTGCCCGGGCTGAAGCGCTTCATCCAAATCGATGACGGCAGCGATGGTACTTTGCCGGGTGCGGATGATTTCGAAGTGCTGATCGCTGGCTACGATCGCCTGCCACGCCTCGATTATAGTGAAGACGACATCTACATGATCTATACTGGCGGTACGACCGGCATGCCCAAGGGCGTGATGTATCGCCAGGGCGATTTTGCCGCTGGCATTGCCGCAAGCCGGCTTGGCCCTGAGGTAGCGGCGACCCCCCAAAATCTGATCGCACTGGTTGAGCAGATCAAGGCCGCGCAAATGGCTCCGATCTCTTTACCAGCCTGCCCGCTGATGCACGCCACCGGCATGTGGCTCGGTGCCTTGATGACGCATCTCGGCGGCGGTGCGGTGGCGACGATCAGCGATGAAAAATTCGACCCCCATGCGATTTGGGCCTGTGTCGCGCAGGAACGTGTGAACCTGCTGGCGATCGTTGGCGATGCCTTTGCCAAGCCGTTGCTGGCGGCACTGCGCGAAGCCGATGCACGTGGCGAGCGCTATGACCTGTCCTCGCTCGCAGTGATCGGTTCGTCGGGCGTGATGTTTTCTACCGAAGTCAAGCAGGGGTTGCTTGCCTATGCCAACGTTGAAATACGCGACCTGATGGGATCGACCGAAGGCGGCATGGGGGTGTCCATCATGTCGCGCGCGTTGCCGCCCGGCGAGACAGCACGTTTTGCCCTCAACACCACGACCAAGGTTTTCAATGACCGCGATGAGGAAGTGGTCCCCGGTTCCGATGAGGTCGGAATGATCGCCAATGGCGGCTTTGTGCCGACCGGCTATTACAAGGACCCTGAAAAGAGCGCCAGGACGTTTCGTACGGTTGGCGGGGTCCGATACGCGTTTCCAGGTGATTTCGCCCGCATTGCAGCCGATGGCACGCTGGTCCTGCTGGGGCGTGGTTCGGTCTGCATCAATACCGGCGGTGAGAAGGTATTTCCCGAAGAAGTCGAAGAAGCGCTGAAGGCGCATGACAGCATTTGGGATGCGCTGGTGGTGGGTATTCCCGATGAGCGCTTCGGCGAACGCGTCGTCGGCGTCATCTCGGCTCATCCCGGTTGGACCATCGACGAAGCCGCCGTCATCGACTTCGCGCGTACGCGCCTGGCAGGCTACAAGCTCCCGAGACATCTGCTCACCGTGGATACCGTTCAGCGCGCGGCCAATGGCAAGGCTGACTATCAATGGGCCCGGCAGACCGCGATTGAGCGCTGCTCCTAGCATTAACCTTCATTTTGATTTCATCCGGGCGCGTTGTGCGACGCCCTGATGGGCTTCTCGCCAACAGGACCACGCGATGGTGGGGGCTGGGCATCCAGCGTCGCTTGGTTTTCTGGAGGCAGGGGCTGATTGGCCCGATGAGGAAACATCGGCCATCATCGCGAAGGCCAGCATGACCAGCCACACATGTCGAAGCCATCCGCTCCACGATCGGAAGTGATGGTTGGAGCCCACGCCATAGCCCGTGCCGACTCCGCAGCACGATCCTGCGTGAACCAACCCTGCATCCGGGCCTTCACGTCTCGCAAGGAAAATGCCCGTAGTCCCAGTATGGTCTCGATTGATGCACTCGCCATTCACAGCCTTCCAACCCTGATAGGCTATTGATTCGGATATCGCCTGAAAGCGCGATGGTAATGCTATGCCCATCAGGCAGATTGGTATCTAATAATAATTATATAAATTCAGATATTTGTCTCCATTGGCGGCGATGGAAGCACGTGCACAAAGTGCGACTGGCAGACCCTCAGAAAGTTATTGACATTCACATTATAAATGAGGACTATGCCTTTTATGAGAGACATCCCATTAAACTGGGTGACGCTTAAATCGGGCAGGGGCGTCAAAAAAATGTCCAGTGGGAGGAAATCAAATGCTTAACAGTTCGCAATACAGAACGATTCTCGCAGTCAGCGTCTGTCTGGCTGCACTGGTACCCGCCGCTGCATTGGCGCAGGACCAAGCCCAGAACGCTGCCCCCCCGACCGAAGCCAGCCCCTTCGAAATCATTGTCACTGCTCGCAAGCGCGACGAAAGGCTCCAGGACGTGCCGGTGGTGGTCGCGGCCTTTAACAAAGAACAGTTGGCCGCCTATGGCTCTGGTGGAATCGAGGACGTCGCAGCACTGGCCCCAGGCTTCATCGTCGATGAAGGCGGTGGTGCTGGACAGGGCACCATGACACTGCGCGGAGTCACAACTGGCAACCTCAATCTGGCCAGCGACCAGGCAATCTCGATCAATATTGACGGGGTTCAACTGAGCAATGCTGATGCCTTGCGTTTCGGACAGTATGATCTGGACCAGTTCGAGCTGCTCAAAGGCCCACAGGCCCTTTATTTCGGCAAGAATAGCCCGGGCGGTATCGTTTCATTGCGGACAAGCGATCCGACTCGCAAGCTGCTTGTCGAGGCGCGCGGCAGTTATGAGTTCACCGGAGACGAATCCACTGGCGAATTCACGATTTCCGGCCCGCTCACATCAACCCTTGGTGCACGTGCCTTCATTCATGCCTCGGATATCAAAGGGTATACTCGTAACCTTGCGCCAAACGTTGCCGACTCGCGCGGGCAACGCCGGACTGACTATTTCGGCCGCCTAACCTTGAAGTGGGAGCCCACTGACGCCTTCGACGCCCGCTTCAAATTTGCTTATGGCGAGTCCGATGGCGGCGATCAGGGTGTCGAACAACGCTTTGGCTGCGCAGCCGGCGGCTTTTCTCCGCTCAATGGCCCGATCGATGACTGCGTGTTCAACACCAATATCGTCAAGAGCGATCCCGATCCACGGCTGGCGACGGTCAATCCTACCTTTGGGGCAAAGCCGTTCGGCAAGGTGACTCCACTGCTCACGTCGCTGGCAATGAATTTCCAGATGACCGATGCACTCTCCCTGAGCAGCGTCACTGGTTATTCGAAGATTCGTTACCAGAATTACGGCAACGCTCTGCCGACGGTGGCGGCGGCCTTCATTGTTGGTGTTGACAATACCACCCAGTCGTTCTCGCAGGAATTGCGGGTCAGCAGCAACTTCGACGGCCCGGTCAATTTCATGGTCGGTGCATTCTTCGACATTCGCGAGTTCAAAACAGACCAGGGCCAACTCGTTCCGGCCCCGACCCCGCCGTTCCCGGCCGGAACGCGGCTGCTCTTTGCCAACCAGCAGATGGTCGAATCAGATTCCCAGTCGGCGTTTGGACAGGTTTCATGGAAGCTTGTGCCAAATATCGAGCTGAGTGCAGGGGGCCGGTTTACCCAGGAATCAAAAGCTCTTTCAGGAACCGGCAACTTGTCTCCATTGGGTGCCGCGCCTCTCCTCCCCGGATCGTTCACGCCGCCCGTGGTCACAACAGGACCGTTCAAACCGGCACCATCCAGCGTCGATTATCAAGACTTTTCTCCTGAAGTGTCGCTAAGATGGAGCCCATCGGACACCTTGATGGCCTTCCTGGCTTATAAGGAGGGCTTCGTATCGGGTGGCTTCAACACGTCAGTTACTGGCGGCGCCACTTTGGCCACGGTCTCGGCAGACCAGAGCTATCGCCCCGAAGACGTCAATGGCATCGAAGGCGGGATCAAATCGACGCCTTTCCCCGGCTTCCGCTTCAATGTCGCAGGCTTCAGCTACATCTATGATAATATCCAGCTTTCGACATTCGACTTTTCAAGCGGCTCGGGTGTTTCGACACGAACAGTCAACGCGACTAAAGTCCGCACCCAGGGCTTCGAAGTTGAAACGCTTTGGGCCCCGCCAAGAATCACAGGCCTGACACTCAATGCCAATCTCAACTACAATGATGCCAAATATATTGCCGACTATTTTGATGGCTGTAACGGCATGCAGATTGCCGGTCGCCTGGCGGGTTGCGATTATCGGGCGCAACTGGGCGGCGCGGTGCCGGTAGCACCTGGTACTGGCAATTCGCAAAACCTTAAAGGCTTCCAGCTCGTCCGCGCGCCGCTCTGGACTGGAAGTGCCGGCTTTGCCTATCGCGGTAAGGTGTCGGATACCATCAAGATGGTCCTCAACGGCAATGCCGTCTACTCCAGCGCCTATGATGCCAACGTTCGTTATGATCCGCGCTCACGGCAAAAACCATTCATGATCGTCAATGCGGGAATTGGCATCCAGGCATCCAACAAAAGCTGGGCGGTCGATCTGATTGGTCGCAATCTGACCAACGAGATTTACTTTACCGGTTCGGGCGGCGTTTTGCCCCTTGGCGGTACGTCACCCACTTCGCCAGGCGAGATGCAAGGTCCGCTCAGCAATCCCCGTACGGTGATGCTCCAGCTCACCCTGCGTCCAGGTGCCCGCTAAATGGCGCGCCCGTTGAACCTGCTCCGAACTGTCGCATGGGCCGTACTTGGTCTTGTAGCCTTGTCGAACCTCGCAACCAGTCCCGCCACGGCCCAGACCGCTGCGCCGGCATTGCCCGCACAGCCCGGATCCCGGACCCAGATAGTCCTGCTGGGTACTGCCGGAGGCCCGCCACTACGGCTCCATCGCGCTGAACCATCAACCTTGCTGGTTGTCGATGGGCGGCTCTACTTGTTCGATTGCGGGCTTGGCGCGGTGCGGCAAAGCATGGCCGCAGGATTTCGCCCCGAAGACATACACACAGTGTTCCTCACCCATCACCATCCCGATCACACCCTCGATCTGGTCGGGCTGATGGGCAATGCTGCCTTCATGGCGGATGCGGGCCCTAATCCGCAAAAGCTGAAAATATATGGCCCGCCGGGAACTGTTGCGTTTACCGATGCGGCCATCACCTATCTGGGCGTGCCCTTCGGCCAGTTCGCGGCCGAAAATCTTCGTCCGCCCTGGCCGCCCCGAGGACTGTTCCAAGCACACGACGTTTCCTCTGACGGCCTGTTCTACAGTGATGACAAGATAAGGGTCTTTGCCACCGAAAACTCGCACTACAGCCAGATGAAACCGGCTGAACGCCAGGGTAGGATCGCCTTCTCCTACCGGATCGAAACCCCCGATGCGGTGATCGTCATCACTGGCGATACCGGCCCCAGTGCCGCTGTGACCAAACTGGCCGAAGGTGCCGACGTGCTGGTCACCGAAGCCATGGATATGCCGTCAATGGAGGCCTTGATTGATCGGACCTTTACCGCACGGCCTGTCGACAAGCGTCCACCTCCTGCTGCGATCCAGTCCATACTGGGCCATATGCGGTTTGAACATCTCGACCTGCCAGAGGTACGCAACCTCGCCGCCGCCGCGAAAGTGCGATCGGTGATCGTCACTCATATCGGCCCCGAAGCCGACGCCTTCCCCGACAAGGGCACTTTCGCCGCGCAAATACAGCAAGGCCTGAAAATTCCCGTGATGCAAGGTCGTGATCTGGCCCGTTACTGCATCTCTGGCTCCAGTGCCGGGGGATCTGCAATTGTTGAATGCCCGTTACCACAAACTGTCTTGCCGTGACGCGCTGAGAGCGGGGATTGATCCAGAAGGCCGGTTCCATCGCGACATGGGTTGCGCAGCATGCATGAGAGTAAGCCGTCCGCCGGGCATTATCTGGGCTATCGCGAGCTAGACCCTGCCAAGCCCTATGGCCGGTTCTTCAACCCCGAGCTTGCGCCCCACGTTTGCGGCGCGCTCGACCGAGGCGGCGTGCCGGATGTTTTGATCCCTGGTATCGACCAGGCTGCGAGCAATCTGTTCGGCGGCGAAGCCGTGCTCGAAAATGGCTTTGTGCTGACGGGCGACGGCGGCATGCGGGTCAGCGTACTTACCATGATGCCAGGTGTGACCCCGGCGATGGTTGATTGGTGGTTTGGCTGGCACGGCGATGACCCCGCCAAATACAAATTGTGGCATCCCCAGGCGCATGTCCATGTTGGTTGGCGAGAACCTGTGCCAGCCGGCGCCACCGGACGCGCGCTTTATGTCGGTCAGACTTCGATCGTCGAGGAGTATATTGGCAGCAATCTTGTCCGCGCTGCGATCCAATTCGTGCCGCCAGCGACGCTTGGCTTCACCGACCGGAGTCTGGATGATGACCGTCAGGCAACCATCATCTGCGCCCGGATCGGCCTGGGAGACGCGCCGATTGATATCGGTTATCTGGCGCACCATGTCCGCGCGGTTGCTGGTGGCAGCGAGATGCGATCGCGCTTCTGGATAGGAGGCAAGCATGTCGCAGGCCGCAACGCATTAGGCGTTATGGCCGCTGCCGTGGCAAAGCGAACCCTGCAATCGAAGGACAGCGACGCTCGCGCTTTACTGGTCCACTGCGCGCAGGAGATGCCGCATCTGGCAAAAATTCTGCCGGGGCTGTTTGGTAAATTCAAAGATTATGGATGACAATGCGTTTTATCCTCACTGCATCGTAATCGCCGTCTGAAACGCCAGTCTTGCAGCCACCCGCGCGACATATGCTTTCAAGTGCGTCATCTCGTCTGACACGCAGCCCATCCGGTTGGCCATAAAGCAGGCATGGCCGAGCATCACGTCCGCGCCTGAAAAATCACCGATCAGATAGTCCTTGCCCTCCAGGGCTGCGTTGACCGGCTCAAGCGAGCGGGTCAGAAGTCGCTGCGCCTGACCGAGCACGATCGGGTCGCGGCGATCCTGGGGTAAGAGCAGGGTGTGGACGACGATGGTATTGATCGGCGGCATCACCATGCCTTCGCAATAATGGAACCATTGCAGATAGGCAGGAAAGCTGGCGTCGCTCACCGCAGGCTTGAGGCCCCCATTCTTGTGTCGCTCCAGAACATAGTCGACAATGGCACCTGATTCCCACAGCGTAATCCCGCCATCCTCGAGGACAGGCACACGGCCAAGCGGATGGCGGGCACGGTGCGCGGCTGACTTCAGATCCTTGGGATCGAAAGCCATCTTGTTGAGTTCATAGGGCAGCCCCAGCTCCTCAAGCAGCCAGACAATCCGGCCGGCACGTGAATTGGGGGCGAAGTGTAATTTAAGCATCGGTTGTAATTTCCTGATGGTTAGAAATTATGGTGGACGCTTGGGGTCCGGCCCGTCCAAAACTCAGGCGGCTATGGCCGCGAAGCGTTTTGTCAAAATGCCGTCAGCCTGGTCCATAATGTTGCGAACCAGTTCGGCACAAGTCGGAATGTCATGGATCAACGCCTGGCTCTGGCCTGCGGTCCAGATGCCCCCGTCCACATCGCCCTCGCGCAAGACGTTCTCACGTCCGCGTGCACCGGCCATCAGTTCGCGGACATCGGCAAAGGTCTTGGTGGGATCACGCTGAATTTCGGCAACCTGTTCGGAGATCGCATTGCGGGCGACCCGGACGCTGTTACGCAGACTGCGCCCAACCATGACCGTGTCACGCTCGGTGTTCCTGACGATCTGGTCTTTCACATTTTCGTGGATCTGCGCCTCGACCGTGGCGCAAAAGCGTGTACCCATGTTCACGCCGTCGGCACCCAAAGCCAACGCCGCGACCAGGCTGCGCCCGTCGGCCATGCCGCCAGACGCGATCACCGGAACATCGACGGCGTCGACAGTGGCCGGCAGCAGCACGATCAGGCCAACGTCATCCTCGCCCGGGTGACCGGCGCATTCGAAACCATCGATGCTGATCACATCGACGCCGTGCTTCACTGCCGAGATCGCATGCCGGACCGAAGTGCACTTGTGGATCACCTTGACGCCTGCTTCCTTGAAGCGCGGCAAGTGGTCCACAGGCGCACGCCCCGCCGTCTCGACAATCTTGATCCCGGACTCGATGATCGCCTCGCGATAAGCATCATAAGGGATCGGGTTGATCGACGGGAGCAGGGTTAGGTTCACGCCAAAGGGCTTGTTGGTCAGACGTCTGGTCTTTTCGATCTCTGCCAGCAACGCCTCACCTGATGGAAACATATGAGCGACAATGAAGCCCAAGGCGCCAGCATTAGCCACGGCTGCTACCAGCTCGCCATAGCCGACACCGGTCATGCCGCCCATTACGATGGGCGTCTCTACGCGAACATTTCGGTGATGCGTGTCTTCATTGGAAACTCCTTTGCTTGAAACGATGGATTCTGGATTCTGGGGTCGGGTCTTAGGTCGCTGAAGGTCGGTTGGTTAGAGTCGCCTCAAATGTATTGGATGGGTTGTATAGAACGCACGGTGCCCGGCGTCGGAGCTCTTCGCGTTTTTGAGAAATTCCACACCGGCCCGAGCATCTTCGTAAGGCTAGGTACCCGCGAACTGGATCCGATTGACACCTGGCCCTGCCAGAGCCTTGGTGCGCCAGCAGGAACTTGGCGCGTGTCCATCCCGTCTTTTCCTTGTATACCCGGCTCCCGACCGTCACACACGCCTTCGAGCCGGACTTCGCGGACCCGATGTTCGCCACCAAGTGGGATGATCGGGTGCACAGTGACGCCGGATGACTTCACGTCCATCAGTCGAAAGCTGACGCCCTGTTGCTGCCTGGTGTCACCATCGCAGCGGCCATACTCAACCGGCCAAACTGAAGCGACGCGACCCTTTTTCGCCAGCAACTTGTGCAACACTTGAAATTCTTCCTTAAAAAGTGCCCTATCTTCATCCTGTTTGCCGCGTCGGTCAGCCGGATCGTTTTCGGCAACAAACCAGCGCCTGTCCTGCTGAACGGGCAAATCTTCGGGGCTGGAATCAGCATGCATAGGGTTTCTCCAACATGTGAAAATTCCGGATGGTAGAGCTTCTAATTCGCCTCAACGATACGCCAATCATCAACCACGGTTTTGCTCATCCGCCAGAAAACATAGGCACTATAGGCTGATGTCAGCGTGACGAGGGTGAGGCCAACTCGCAGGCCTGAGGCATCGCCATAGGCCGGTGCCAGCAGGTTGCTGACTCCACCCACCAGTGTCGGACCCAGGCCAAGACCGATGACGTTGACGATCAGAAAAAAGATCGCTGTGGACATGGTGCGGATCGAAACCGGGGCCAGCGACTGGATCAGCGCGTAGCAGGGCCCAAAGTAGAAGCCCACGGTTGCCGCGCCGACCGACTGCATGACCAGCGCCATGACCGGATCGTTGAACCAGATCCAGATAAGCGTGGTCGGTACATTGACCGCTAGCGCTGCTGCGGGAACGATTCCGTACATCGCCTTGTTCTTGATTGACAACCGCTCCACCAGCCAGCCACCGAGAAAGGTTCCTGCGGTAAAGCCAATGCCGATCGACAGGCCCAGCACTGCAAACACAATGCCCATCGGGTAGTGCGGATGAGCCCGCGCAAACAGATCAACAATCCACGCGCCGGTCGCCGCGGAGCTGAAGGTCGCGGCGGCCACCGCGATTACGATCAACCGCCAGGTGGGGATCGCCCACAAGTGCTTGAGTGCCGAAAGGAACAGGGCGAAGCCACCACTTTGCGGGCCAGAAAAGGCATCTGGACCGATCGCGTTGTCATAAGCGCCGCGTACCGGTTCCCGCACTGTCAGCTTGAGCAGAACCGCCAGGGCGATCCCCGGCAATCCCATCGCGATGAAGGCCACGCGCCAGCCATACGCTTGCGAGATGCCTCCGCCCACCAGAAAGGCCAGACCTGCACCCAACGGCACGCCCATCCCGATGATTGCCAGGGCCTTGGTGCGCATTTCCTTTGGAAAGTAGTCCGAGATGATTGAATGGATCGGGGCTGTGCCACCGGCCTCCCCGATACTGACCGCGAAACGCGCCAGCGCCAGCTGCATGAAATTACTGACCAACCCCGAGACCACCGTAAAGCCGGACCATGTCGCGAGTGCAAGGCTGACGATTGAAACGCGATTATATTTGTCCGCAAGCCGCGCAATCGGAATGCTGAGCAAGGTATAGAGCACAGCGAACGCCACGCCTTTGAGCAGCCCCAGTTCCCAGTCCGATAGCTGCAGGTCCTGCTTGATTGCCGGAGAAAGGATACCGATCAACTGCCGATCGACATAGTTCATGATCGACACAAAGGTCAGCAGGAACAGGACATAGCCGCGATGGCCCGCACCGGGCCTGGCTGGGTTGGGGGTTGTCATTCCGCGACGCAACTGGCTTCAATGAAGCCAAGGCCATCAATCTCGCAGCGCATGACATCGCCTGCTTTCAGCATCTGCATCGGCTTCATCGCAGCCCCGACTCCGCCCGGAGTGCCGGTGAAAATGACGTCGCCGGGCTCCAGCGTCATCGCTTGCGAGAGTTCGGCAATCTGCTCCCAGACATTGAAGATGAGGTGCCGGGTGTTCGATGCCTGGCGTTGCTCGCCATTAACGAGGCAACGGATGGTAAGATCATGAACATCGCCAGCCGCCTCGCTCGTGGTGATCCAGGGCCCGAAAGGTGCGTGAGTATCGAACGACTTGCCAAGGCAGAACTGCGGGCTGCGCATCTGCCAGGCCCGTTCACTGACATCATTGCCAACGCAATAGCCAAAGACATGAGCTGCCGCGTCTTCCTTGCTGATGTGGCGGCCACCCTTGCCAATCACAGCGACCATTTCGACTTCGTAGTCGGTCATGAACGATCCGCGGGGGATCTGGACCGGGTCATAGGGTCCGTTGACCGATGTCCCCGCCTTGGTGAACCAGATCTGGCTGGTGGGCGATGCCATGCCACTTTCGGCAACATGGTCGGCATAATTGAGGCCGATTGCGAAAATCTTGCCCGGGCGCGGCACCGGAGCAGCCAAGCGGGTCGAAGCCAGATCAATCGCTCCAGCCCGCGCGGCGGCCAGAGCTTCGACCTGCGCGCGCGCCGCTTCCCAGTTCGCGATGAGCGAAATCATATCCGCTGCAACGCTAGCAAGCGGGACGATCATATTTTCATCGACAATCACGCCGATTTCGGGCTGCGCGCCCGCTAAATAGGTAACAAGCTTCATGGAAAGTCTCCGGGTTAGACCGTCAGCAGGATTGCCGCGATGGTGTTGAGTATCGCCAATATGGCCGCGCCAAACAGATTGGTGTCGACCAGCCTTACTGTTCCGCCAATGTTGAACCGGAACGGCGGAATGCCATTCACGTCTTTGAGTGATCCTTCAAACCGCTTCATGCTGGCCAGCGTAATGAAGAAAGTCGCCAGCCAGTTGAAATTCATCATTGCGCCCAGCCAGACGTGGCCTGGAAAGTCCACACCCCACACAATGTAGAGGATAAACATCGATACCCCCGCCTGACAAAGCACCTGCCAGACTACGTGGAAACGCGCATGCGGCGTCCACAGCGGGTTGGTGGCGTGAGTCGCGTTGAAATCCGCTTTCATAGGCCCAACTGCTGTCATGAAAGCGACGAGGCTGATCAGCAGCTTGGCTGCAAGTTCCATGGATGTTGCTCCCTCTATTATCTCTGCATTAGACCTTGATACGATCCGCCATCTAATTGACCGGTTTTGCCAGGGTGGCGACGTGGTCTGCGATCTGCGGCCAGACCTCGGCGCCGCCGGCGCGCATCACCTGAACCATCGGCGAAAGCTGGCGCGCCACCGCGACGTCGTAACTCTCGCGGCCCTGCACGCGCGCGTACCAGTCCGCCAGCTGCGGACGCCCTTCGATAAGCGGCGTCATAGACAGGTGATCCACACGCAGCACATAGGGCAGCGCTGCGGCGTCAGCGAGCGTGAACGCGTCTCCAGCCAGCCATGGGTGCGCGCCTAGCGCAGTTTCCATGCGATCCAGCGCGATCACGAACGCCTCCAGAGCGTCCTGGAACTGCGGCGATGCAACGCCGTGCTCAAGCACGCTGCGGCGCGAGGCGCGGGCTTTCTCGCCCACCATTTGCGCGACATTGGCTTCGACCGCGGCAGGGCCTTGGGCGATGATCATCCGTCGTGGGCCGATTGCGAACGTAAGGGCGCTGGCGTGGGTGTGCAGGCGGTCGATGCTTTGCGTCCAAAGGCGCGCAGCGTGGCGTTTTACAGGGTGTTCTGGAAGAAGAGGCGGCTCGGGAAACGTGTCTTCGAGGTATTCACAAATGAGTGTGGATTCGACAAGGACGGCGCCATCGTGGATGAGCGTTGGCACGACGTGGTTGGGATTGAGCTTCACATAGTCTGGCGCATGCTGACCACCCGAAGACAGGTCTACCATGTGCGGCGTGAAGCTTAGCCCCTTTTCGGCGAGCACCAGACGCACTTTCTGCGAACAGGTGGAAGGTGGGAAGTGATAAAGCTCAATCATGGCAGCGCTTTCTGGCTGGTGCCTGTCCGGCGGAGAGTAAGGCCACGACGGTCAGGTTCAATGTCATCACGATCGTGTCGAAGAACAGGTTGGTGTCGACCTTCCCCACCGCGCCGCCGATGTTGAACCTCAAATCCGCACGCCTGGGGCCGACGGCCGTGACCAAGGCAGCGAGGGAGGTGAGCGCATGCGCAACGAGATGGGTCTGGGCGGGAGCCATGGCGCTTACATCAGCCCCTCGTAGGAGCCGCCATCGAGCTGCAGGTTCTGGCCGGAAATGAATCCGGCCTGCGCGCTGCACAGGAAGGCGCAGGCATCGCCAAACTCGGCTGGGTCGCCGAAGCGTTTGGCCGCGATCGTTTGGGCGATCTCCGCGCGCGCCTCCTCGAAGGTGATGGAGCGCATCTGCATCATCAGTTTCGCCATCATCTTCTGGCGATCCGTGTCGAAGCGTTCAGGCAGCATGTTGTTGATGGTGACATTGTCGGCGGCGACTTCCGGCACCAGCGCCTTGCATGCGGCGGTAAGGCCTGTGCGCGCAGCGGTGGACAGTCCCATCGGCGCCTTGGGTGTCTTGACCATGGCGCTGGTGATGTTGATGATCCGCCCGAACTTGCGCGCCTGCATGCCCGGCAAGAAGGCGCGGATCAGCATCAGCGCCGGGATCATGTTCATGCCAACCGCAGCCTCCCAGGCCGCTTCGTCCCAGTGCTGGAAATGCCCGGGCGGCGGGCCACCATTGTTGTTGATCAGGATGTCGATGTCGCCGCATCCGGCAATCAGCGTGTCGCGGGCGGCCTTGTCGTTCAGATCTGCGACCGTCGCCGTCACCGCGCGCCCAGTCGCCTCCTCAAGTGCGGCTTTGGCTGCCGCCAGCGTTTCACCATTGCGGCCGTTTATGATGACGTCGGCGCCTTCGCGCACGAGCGCGAAAGCGCAGGCATAGCCCAACCCTTTCGACGATGCGCAGACCAGTGCCCTGCGTCCGGTCAATCCCAGATCCATTATGACTCCTCCTCTACCTAGACCTTCAGAAAATTGCTTAGGGCATCGATGACGGTGCCGGGCCCCTCGGGGTCATCGGCGCGCGCGATACACACGATGTGACCGTCAGGGCGGAGCAGTAGTGCGCCCCCCGCGTCCAAGCCCGCGCCTTCGGCCCAACTGCCCGCCGCCAGAGCGAAGTCTGTGCCTTCCACCAGCACCTTCAAAGGGGCAGCCGCACGTTCGACCAGCGGCACCCAAACCGCCCCCTCGCTACCAGCAAGCAGCACCAGGCCGCGGGGGTCGATCAGGTCGAGCGTCGAGCGCCCATCCGCCAGCACGGCGTGCGGCAAGCGCCCGCCAACAATGACCCTGGGTACATAGACGTTGATCGGTGTGCCGGCGTCGATATTCCTATGCTCACCATAAACGTAGCCCAGCTGCAGTCTCAGGCTGTCGAAATGCTCGGCCTGCATCGCAATGGCAGCCGTGATCGCGCTGCGCTGCGCCGGATCGGCAAGCCGTGAGTCAAGTTCGGTGTGGTTGACCGGCTCCCGCATGGTCTGGCCAAGCGCTTGATAGACCATGCCGATCTTCATCGCATTGCCGACGCTTTGACCCATATTGTTTTGCGCAACCTGCGGGCGTTCCTCGTTATAGCTGTCGAGCAGCGCCAACCCGGCCCAACCCTGCTCGACAGCAGCGATCTTCCAGGCCAGATTCTCGATATCGCCAACACCGGTGTTTAGCCCCAGCCCGCCCGTTGGCGGAAAGCGGTGCGCTGCGTCCCCGACCAGAAAAACATTGCCCGAGCGGTAACGGCCCGCGACTTGCGCGCACATCGACCAGGTGCGCGTGCCCTTGATCGTCACGTCGACCGACTGACCAAGCGCCTCTGCGATGAGACGCTTGCAGACATCATCGGTGAAATCGGCCTGCGACATCGCCGAGGGATCATAGGGATGCATCAGCACCCAGGTCTT